>Ga0307374_10000373_pt1 | contig 86000 bp, 82 predicted proteins | sample OX3MG_FD_202532 | JGI IMG/M metagenome (GOLD analysis project Ga0307374, IMG submission 202532) | Soil microbial communities from Risofladan, Vaasa, Finland - OX-3 | ecosystem: Environmental > Terrestrial > Soil > Coastal area > Acid sulfate soil | place: Finland: Risofladan, Vaasa | collected... | reverse complement strand
GACGTGACGCGATACATCTTGCCGGTGCCTCCGGTCGCGAGCAATAACGCAGCGCAGCGGTACAGGATCAGCGAGCCGTCGGAACGGCGGTAGGCGAGCGCGCCCGCGATTCGCCCGTCCGCCTTGATCAGCTTGAAGACGTTGACCTCCATGTGGACGTCAATGCCGGGCGTATGCACGGCTCGGTCCTGGAGCGTCCGGATGAGCTCGAGTCCCGTCCGGTCGCCGATGTGCGCCAGGCGCGGATACGTGTGTGCGCCAAAGGGCCGCTGGTGGATCCGTCCCTGCCAGGTGCGGTCGAACACGGCGCCCCACCGCTCCAGCTCGAGCACCCGCTCCGGCGACTCCTTGGCGTGCAGTTCTGCCATGCGCCAGTCGTTGATCAGCTTGCCGCCTTTCATGGTGTCGGCGAAGTGCACCTCCCAGGTGTCCTGGTAGGCGACGTTGTGCAGGGCCGCCGCGATACCGCCTTCGGCCATGACCGTGTGCGCTTTGCCGAGCAGCGACTTGCACACGATGAGGACTCGAAGGCCCTCTTCGGCCACCGCGATGGCGCCCCGCAGCCCGGCGCCGCCGGCGCCGAGGACCAGGACGTCGGTCTCAACTGTCTCGTAGGTGGCGGTGCTCAGGAGACCCACCTCGGGTCGTGCAGGACGCCCGCGAGCAGCAACCGGATGTAGATGTCGGTACCCGCGACGGTCACCAGGCTCGCCCACGCCCACCGGTCGTGCCTGATGTTCAACACGGTCACGCTCTTCCACAGCTTGAAGCGCGCCCGCGCGGCCAGCGAGCACGAGAAGCAGTTCAGCTCTCCGCCCGCGAGGTGCCGGAAAGCGTGGCAGCCGAAGGTGTAGCCAGACAGCAGGAGCACGTTGGCCAGCATCAACAGGCTGCCCAGGCCGATACCGAACCGGCCGCCGAAGTTGAACGCCACGATCGCGTCGAACCACAGGAACGCGACCTGGACGACGGTCGCGTAGAAGGCGAAGCGGTGAAGGTTGTTCAGGACCCAGGGGAATGCGGTCTCACCTCGGTAGCGTCCGCGGCTCGGCTCGGGCACCGCGCAGGAGCGGGGATGCCAGAAGAACGATCGGAAATACGCCTTGCGGTAGTAGTAGCAGGTGAGCCGGAACGCGAGCGGGGCCCACGCGACCCAGATTCCTGGAGGTATGGGGCCGACCTTGATCAGTGGCGAGTAGAACGGGCTGAGATAAGGGGCGTAATACCCCTCGTGCTGGAAGAAGACGACCCAGACGGCAAAGATGCCGAAGAGGCTGAGGGCGACAACCACGAAGCTCGGATAAAGCCAGTTGGGGAGCGAGCTGTAGGGGTTCTTGACCGATGTGTCCTGCGCTGCCGGGTTCGCGGTCGAGGAGGAAACTGCCACTTTCGTTCCATATCTAACTCTCTTCGGCAAGCGAGCGTGGCAAAAAGAAAGCTCCGGCGAGACGTTCCCGCCGGAGCTTGCCGTCCGCTTTAGATGTCAAGCAGGCGCTTGCCCGCTCCTGGCCGATACCGCGATCTTCGGTGCGACCTGGTACGTCTCGGTCTTGCGTGCGGCGACGAAGAGTTCGAAGACCAGTGCTCCGAACACGCCGAGCGCTGCGATCAGAAGTCCGATTCCGGCGTAGGTGGCGTAGACGCCGAGCGTCCACCAGCCCCAAGAGTTGAGAAGCGTCCCACGGAGCATCTCGCCCTGGAACAGGGTGGTCTTTTGGCCGTTCAGCGTGGCGAGCTGGGCCTGAAGGCTGGCGTAAGTCGGGTCGGTCGGGGACGTCGCGGCGATCTGGGCGCTCAGCGCCTGGCCCGTGGTGCTCACCTGGGCGTAGGTCTGGCCCTTGGCCACGCCGGCCAGGTGAACGTTGATGAAGTCGTTGGCGTAGATCCTGGCCTGCTCACCGGTGATGACCTGGTTGCCGGCCTGGGCGCGAATCTCGGCCGAGAACTCGGCCGGGTCGAGCGCTCCGCCGGCCTTGATCTGGCTCGCGGGCGGGAAGTAAACCTGCTGCGCGGTCAGCTCGTCGCGCACCATGCCGGTTACGAAACTGCCCTCGTAGAAGGCAAATCCCGCAGCTGCGGTCAAAACGATGACCATGGCTGCCTGAAGGCTGATAATCCGCCACCTGATTGCCGAGTTCATGTCGTCTCCTCCTGGTGTTCCCTCGATGAGGGGTTTGTTCTGGGTGAGCGTCGGACGGCTCATGAACTCAGTGAACAATCCGACGTGCCGGTCAACGACGGCCGTTCGGCCCCTCGTCGATGGGGCCCAAGGTCCCCGGGTGAAGGGACTATCGGTCCGCGCCCAGCGTAAGACCGCTCGATGCCGGCTCGCCGTAACGAGGGTCAGGCCGACTTCCAGCGAAGGTGGAATCGTCGAGCCGGCAAGGCACCGCTGGATCACACCCTTGGCCTCGGCCGTTCGCTCAGCCGCCAACTCGGGCAGGATCACCGTCAGGTCGATCGAGCTGACACGGCGAGGTTGCGCGCTGTCCACGCGGTAGTGGGCAGTGACGCGCAAGGCAGGGTCGAAACTGGAGACGCGGGTAAGCCATCCGTCGATCTCGGCGGCCACGCTGGTAACCAGGCCGACCACCATCATGTCCACCGGCGATGGTCCCGCGCCGCGCCCGGTCTGGTCGGTCGTGCCTTCGACGACGAGGCTGTGTCCGTCGACGGCCACCTCGAAGGTGCCGCGCTTCAGGATCTTGACGGTCAGATATGGCATGCCGAGTCAAACACTGCGAGCAGGCGGAAGAGGCATGGAGAGGCGAAGGGCCCTCTGAGGCGAGGCCGGAAGCACCTGTCTGGCGGGCGCGTCCCGGAGGAGCCTTATGGTGGTCAGATGGCCCACACCTTGGTCTCGTCACCGTCCGTGGGGCCTTCGCTCGAGAAGCCTTCACCCCCGGGGACAGACCCGCCCCTAGAGGGCAACTCGGTCGCGATCCTCCTGATCGTCCTGGCTGCCGTGGCCGCCGGCGCGGTGCTCTGGCTGGCCAGGGAGCCCTCCCTCGCCGACCTCGCGTGGGCCGTCGCCGTGGTGGTCGCGCTCGTGCCTCTGGGGATCTCGGTGGCCAAAGACCTCTGGCACCACGAGACCGGTGTGGACGTCATCGCCCTGCTCGCCATGGCGGGCTCGCTGGTCCTCGGCCAGTACCTGGCCGGAGCGGTGATCGGTCTCATGCTGTCGGGAGGCCAGGCTCTCGAGCGGTTCGCCAGCGCGCGGGCGCGCCGCGAGCTGTCCGCCCTGCTGTCGCGCGCCCCTCGCGTCGTCCATCGCTACCTGGAAGGCGAGCTCACCTCGCCCGACATAGCGGAGGTGAGGCAGGGAGACCGACTGCTCGTCAAGCCGGGCGAGGTCGTGCCGGTGGACGGGGTGGTGACCTCGGAGGCCGCCGTCCTAGACGAATCGGCTCTGACCGGCGAGTCCATGCCGGTAGAGCACCTCACCTCCGATCACGTTCGCAGTGGGGCCGTCAACGTGGGCGCCCCGTTCGACATGCGCGCTCTGACCACCGCCGACGAAAGCACCTATGCCGGGATCGTGCGGCTGGTCCGCGAGGCCCAGGATTCGAAGGCGCCTTTCGTGCGCCTGGCCGACCGCTATGCGCTCTGGTTCCTGCCCCTGACGCTGGTCGTGTCGGCCGCGGCGTGGGCCATCTCCGGCGACCCGGTGCGCGCCCTGGCAGTGCTCGTGGTCGCCACGCCATGCCCTCTGATCCTTGCGGCGCCGGTCGCGATCGTCGCGGGGATCTCCAAGGCTGCGCATCGCGGTGTGATCGTCAAGGGCGGAGGGGCGCTGGAGACGCTGGCGCGCGTGCGCACGCTCGTCTTCGACAAGACAGGAACCCTCACCGCCGGCTCGCCTCGGGTCGCGGCGGTAGAGGCGTTCGGCCGGTTTGACTCGAATGAGCTGCTGCGCCTGGCGGCGTCGCTTGACCAGGTCTCGCCCCACGTGTTCGCCGACGGCATCGTCGTCGCTGCGCGCGACCGGCAGATCGCGCTGCATTTCCCCGAGGGGGTGCAGGAGCATCCCGGCAAGGGCATCGACGGGGTCGTGGACGGGCATCGCATCGCCCTCGGCCAGGCGCGCTGGCTGCAAGACGGCAAGCCGATGCCGGAGGCGGCCGCCGACGTGCGCAAGCGCATGGCGGCAGACGGCGCTTCCGCCGTGTTCGTGGCGGTGGACGGCGCGATCTCCGGCGCGTTGATCATGGTCGACCCGGTGCGGGGCGAGACCCCGCAGGCCCTCCGGATGCTGCGCCTGGCAGGCATCAACCGAATCGTGCTGCTGAGCGGAGATCGCAAGGACGTCGCCGAGCGGGTCGGCGCTGCGCTGGGCGTCGACGCGGTGCTTTCCGAGCACACGCCGGAGCAGAAGGTCGCGGCGGTGCGGCGCGAGAGCAGCAGGGCGGTCACAGTGATGGTCGGCGATGGCGTCAACGACGCCCCGGCCCTGGCGGTGGCCGACGTCGGGATCGCGATGGGCGCGCGCGGCGCCACCGCCTCGTCGGAGGCCGCAGACGCGGTCATCGTCGTCGACCGCCTCGACCGGGTCGCCGAGGCGGTGCTCATCGCCCGCCACGCCCGCCGCATCGCGGTCCAGAGCGTGGTCGCCGGCATGGCGTTGTCCATGGTCGGGATGCTGCTGGCCACTGCCGGCGTCCTGCCGCCGGTGGCGGGGGCGTTCTTCCAGGAGGTGATCGACGTCGCCGTCATCCTCAACGCGCTGCGAGCGCTGGGGGCTGGCAAGGTCCCGGAACCACAAGGCCTTTAGGCACTGGTCGCCAGGGCCTCCCCGGTCAAACCTGCATTCACCATGATCGAGCGACGTGGTGCGCGCGGAGTTCGCGACATCGGCGTCCGGACGAGGCGGACCGACCGCTCCGATGTGCCATTGATGCCACACGGTCTGCCCGCCTGGCCCAGTACGTTCAACCTGCGCTGGGTGGACCACCTCAAGCATCGGTCGAAGGACGCAGGGAACCGGACCGCCTGACGCGGGTCAGCGGGCCCCGAGAGGCTTTCTCTCCGCGCCGGGCTCGAGCCGGATGCGCGCATCGACCGCCACGGCCCCAGACACGTGGACGACCATGGGGTTGAGATCCATCTCGGCGATCTGGGGATGCGCCTCGACCAGCGCGCTGACGCGAAGCAGGACGTCCTCCAGCGCCGCCACGTCAGCCTTCGGCGCGCCCCGGTACCCGTCCAGCTGGGGGAAGGTCTTTAAGGAGTGCAACATCCGCCCGGCCTCACCTCGTGTGATGGGGGTGATCCGCACCGCCACGTCCTTGAGCAATTCGGTCGCGGTGCCGCCGGCACCGCACGCAAGAACGGGCCCGAAGTGTTGGTCCTGCACAACCCCGACGATCATCTCGACCCCGGGCTCGACGATCGGCTGCACCTGGAAGGCCTCGATGGGATGGCCGGCTTTCGCGAAGCTCGCGGCCATCTCCTCAGCGGCGCGCTCGACGGCTTTTGACCCCTTGAGCCCAAGCCGCACGCCTCCCGCATCCGACTTGTGCAGGACTCCCGGTGCAATGGCTTTGAGCGCAACCGCAGACCCCAGCTCATGGGCGGCTTGCCCTGCGTCGCGAGCGCCGGTCGCGATGCGGGTCTCGACCAACGGGATCCGGTAGCAGGCGAGCAGCTCGGACACGGCTGCGGGCGACATCCAGCCGGGCTCCTCGGCGAGCGCCGATGCGATGACCGCGGCGGCCTGGTCTCGCTCGATGCCGTCCAGCTCGGGCAGCGGCTCGTCCGGAATCGCGCGCCATGCCGCATAGCGGGCGGCCAGCGCAAGCGCGCGTCCCGCCTCCTCGGGAAAGGGGTAGTAGGGGATGGAAACGTTCCCTGAACGGATCAAGCGCGGAGCGCTCTGCTTGGACATGAACACGCTCAGCAACGGCATCGGTCGGGGCAGCTTCTTGGCCGCCGCGTGGATCGCGCGAACGACCTCAGAGGGTCGCGTGACCAGGGGCGGTGTGAAGACCACGATCACCGAGTCGATCTCCTGACATGCTGCGAGGATCCCGATCGCCCGCTGGTAGTCGTCGCCCCTGGCCGCCGCCAGCATGTCGACCGGGTTGGCCGTCGAGCCCGCGCTGGGCAGGAAGCTCGCGAGCTCGGCGCGGACGGCCTCAGGCAGGGGCGGGACGATCAGGCCCGCCGCCTCGCACGCGTCGGCGCAGAGAATCGCCGGGCCGCCCGCGTTGGTGAGGATGGCGACGCGATTGCCTGCAGGCAACGGCTGGCTGCCCATGAGCAGAGCGGCGTCGAAAAGCTCGGCCAGCGTGTCAGTGCGGATGACACCGGCCTGCTCGAACAGCGCGTCGATGGTCACGTCGGAAGCTGACAGCAGGGCGCCCGTGTGAGAAGACGTGGCGCGGTTGCCGGCCTGCGTGCGGCCCCCCTTGACCGCAAGGATCGGCTTGGACCGGCTCACGCGGCGCGCGATGCGAGCGAACTTACGCGGGTTGCCGAAGGACTCGAGGTAGAGCATGATCAGGTCGGTTTCGGGGTCGGCCTCCCAGTACTGGATGAGGTCGTTGCCCGAGATGTCGGCTTTGTTCCCGACCGAGACGAACGACGAGACGCCCGACCCGAGCGCCTGTGCGCGCGCCATCACGGCGATGCCCAGCCCTCCGCTCTGGGAAAGAAAGCCGACGCGCCCGCGCACCGGTTTGTCGGGTGCGAACGTCGCATCCAGCCTTACCTCGGGTGCGGTGTTGATCACACCCATGCAGTTGGGACCCACCAGGCGCATGCCCGACTGTCGGCAGATATCCAGGAGCCTGCGCTGCAGCTCGACGCCGGGCGGACCGGCCTCGCTAAATCCCGCAGAGATCACGACCAGGCCCCGGACGCCCTTTTGCGCGCACTCCTCCGCCACGCCCAGCACCGCCGCGACCGGGACGACTATCAACGCGAGATCGACGTCTTCTTTGATGTCGAGCACAGACCGATACGCGGTCAGCCCTTCTACGGTCGGCGCGGAAGGGTTGACCGGGTAGAGAGGACCGTTGAACCCCACCGCGACCAGGTTGCGAAACAACTCGGAACCGATGCTGCCGCGAGTGTTCGAGGCCCCGATGACTGCCACCGACCGCGGGGCGAGGATGTGCTTCACCGCAGCCAGCGCGGCGATGCGATCGCGGTCTTCGAACTGGCGGAGGGCATCGGGTGTCAGCGCGGTCGGAAGCTCCGCATGGACCTCGCCAGGTTCGGAGCGCGAATGCACCGGAAAGCCGCTTTGCCGCAAGACCTCGAACATTCGGTGATTCTCTGGCCGCACCACGGCCTCGAGCACGTCGATGCCGGCAGAGGCGGCGGCTTCGGCGAGCTGGCCGAGAAGGATGGTGCCGAGGCCACGACCCTGGTACGCGTCCGCAACAGCGAGGGCCAGCTCGGCTTTCCTGGGTCCGATCGCTGCGTACATCGCATGCCCGACCAGCTCACCTTCAGGGCCGGCCGCCGCGACGATGCCGTAGCGCTGTCTGTAGTCGACGTTCGCCATCGACTTCGCAGATGCGTCCGCATTCGCGACCGCTGCAAAAAAGCGCAGCACGCGCGACTCGAGCGAAAGCGACGAGAAGAAGGTCGCCAGCGCGGGTTCGTCGTCGGGCCGGATCGGGCGAACTGAGAGGGTCGCGCCGTCGCGAAGAACGACGGTTGCTGCGCGTTGCGCCGGGTAGGAGGTGGTCAATGCGTCGGGTTTGGCCCCGGGGCATCATAGAACGCCCGGTCGCCGCCCCCGTGCCTGGCGGCTCAGGGTGGCCTGGCGGCCCCTTTAAACGCACGGGGAAACGCGGAAAGAAGACCCCAAATGCCCGCGACCTGCGAATTGACAGGCGGCCTATAGCGTCCAATGTCGCTCGCGGCGAGTGCAGACTCGATGGCATGCGCAGCCAGGCCTGGAGGCCATTCGTGGTCGGGGCGGTGCTGGCGGCGGCGGCCTCGGCGGCTTTCATTTCAGTTCTCGTCTTTCACCCATAGGGGGTACCGGCCTAGGCCTTGGGATCGCGCGCCAGGTGGTCGAGATGCACGGCGGCCGGTTGTGGGTGGACAGGCTCGAAGGAAAAGGATCGGCCTTCCACTTTCGGGTGCCGGTCCAGCAGCCCCGGTTGCAACAGCTGATCTCAGAGGCGGGCCCGGTGCACAAGTCGGTGGCCTGAGCGGCCTCCGAGAGGCTGGAAGGCCGATGGTCCCGTCCGACAGGGGACTTCCGGCCCTAATTCAGCTCACGGGCGCCCTCCAGAATCTCTCCTCAGTGCTCATAGGAGGAGATTGATCGCATGGATTCACCGGCAACCTACTTCCACTGGGGGTTCATCCTCATTTCGATGCCCAACCTGTTGGTCATCGTCGGGATGATCGTTCTGTTCGCCCTCGCAGTCGTGGTGCCCTTCCCGCACGGAGGTGAAACAGACGATGGACGTCACTAGCCCGGCCGTCGTGCCGGGGGCAGTCAAGCCCGCCAGCTGGACCAAGCGTGTCCGGCAGCTTGTCGAGGGCAACCTGCCCATGGACCACCTGTTGCCCGACCGGCAGCCGTATTACGTGGGTTCCTGGGTCTACGTGTTCGGGGTGGTCACTATCGCCGCCTTTGCCTGGGTCATCGCGAGCGGGATCGTGCTCGCGTTCATGGGCCCGCAGTGGTGGCACGACTCCGGGCTCGGCCACTTCGTCAACAGCGTGCACTTCTGGTCTGTGCAGCTCTTCTTCCTGTTCATGGTCCTGCACCTTTGGGGCCAGTACTTCATGGCCGGCTGGCGCCACGGGCGCGCCGCGACGTGGATGATCGGGGTCGTCGTTTTCGGGACCAGCATCCTGGCGGCATTCACCGGCTACCTTTCCCAGCAGAACTTCGCATCGCAGTTCGTCGCTGTCAACGCGAAGGACGCCATGAACGGCGCCGGCATCGGCGCCTTCTTCAATGTGCTCAACTTCGGTCAGATGTACGGCCTCCACGTGATGTTGCTGCCCATCGGGGTCACCGTCCTCGTTGTGATGCACATCGTCATGATCCGCGCGCGTGGCGTCGTCAAACCAATTGACGCAGAGGGAGGTGCGCGGTCATGAAGCTCAAGCCCATGGGTGCCACCCAGGAGGAGTACTACCGCGGCGTCCGCATGGTGCCTTACGACCTGGTCAAGGAGCTGGTCCTGGCCATGGCGGGGGTTGGCGTGCTGGCGCTGCTCGCGGCGGCCGTCTTCTCGTCGCCGGACGTCGCTCCGGTGACCATCGCGGCCTGGGCGCACGGCGACCCGGTCGATTTCGTGACCACCGCCACTGGCGAGCTGGCCGGCTCGACCACGAGCGCCGGCTACGGCAACCCTTACAACACCAACGGGCCCGGCCAGTCGTGGGGCCCGATCGCGCCTCAGCAGTGGTTCGGAACCCGCATCCCGATCGACTCCGCGAGCACCTACGTCATCAACCCGCTGCAGCGCGCCAGCTTCAGCAACGCGGACCTCGGAACGGCCTTGAACACGTGGCAGGGCGCCGGCGCCACCGAGCAGGCGAGCTGGGTTGACGCATACACCAAGGCTCTCGCCAACGCGACCGTCAGCGGCGGCCAGGTGTCGGTCGCAACCGGCGACTACGGGCCGCTGCCCGTGATGATGACCAACCTGCTCGGCGTCGCGCAGGCGGGCGGCCTCGACGGACTGCTCATGATCAACGGCAGGTTCTACCAGACCGACTACACGCAGGCCTTGCTCTTCATGGGCGACGGCAGCTACCTGTCTGGACTCGCCCATCAGTGGAACCTGACCGGGAGCCAGTGGGGCATGATGAACGAGACCGGGTGGTATCCCGGACAGACGTGGCTGTGGCTCTACACCATGTGGTACCAGGTCTTTCCGTTCAACAGCGACTCGGGGATACTTGGGGTGAACGCCGGTAACGCGGACCTCGGGATCATCATCCTGATGACGCTGTTGACCGTCGCGCTAGCTCTCGTCCCGCTGATTCCGATCCTGCGCGACATCCCGCGTTGGGTGCCGATACACCGCCTGATCTGGAAGCAGTACTACGCCCCTAAGACCGCCAGGGCTCGCACCTGATCGACCGACGCTAAACCGCCGCCCGGTCCTCTAACGAGCGCCGGGCGGCGCCCCGTGCGGGGGTGCCCAGAAGACCAGGACGCGCAGGTCCTCTTCGATGTCGTGAAACCGGTGCTCGACACCGGCGGCCACGAAGACCAGGCTGCCGGCCTCGACGGGCCGGTCCTCATCTGCCACGCGGATCGTTGCCCTTCCTCTAATGACGTAATAGACCTCGTCCTCCAGGTGCGGCTTCTGCCGGTCGGTGACGCCTCGGGGCCAGATCGCGAGGCCGACGCTGAGCTTGTCCGAAGCTAGGAAATCCACGTAACCGTGGCCGTCGGCATCGCGCGGCTGCGGGTCGAGATCGGCGATCTCATGGGCGTTCATCGATCACTCCTGCTGTTGTTGGGCGCAGATGTTCCAAGAGTGCGCCTGCGGTGTGCGGCCCGCGCCTGACATAGTTGAACCCTCGGCATCCTGCACTCATTCACTCGGCTGTTGGAGGTGGACGCATGGCGGCGATCAGCAAGGCGGACGCAGTATGGGAAGGCGACCTGATGACGGGGTCGGGACGCGTCAAGGTGGCGAGCGGGGCTCTCAGTGAGTTCCCGGTGTCCTGGGCCAGCAGGGCGGAGAGCCAGCACGGCAAGACCAGCCCCGAGGAGCTGATCGCGGCGGCACATGCGGCGTGCTACAGCATGGCTTTCTCCAACGGGCTAAGCAAGGCGGGTCACAAGGTCGAGCGGCTCAACACCAGCGCTGAGGTGACGTTCGTGCCGGGCACGGGGATCACCACGATCACGCTGACCGTGCTGGGCATCGTCGACAACATCGACAACGCCGAGTTCCAAAAGCAGGCCGAAGCCGCCAAGGAAGGGTGCCCGGTCTCGAAGGCGCTCCACGGCAACGTTGATATCAAGCTCAACGCGCACCTGGAGCACTAGCCGGCCAATTGCGGCCTAAAGAGCGACACGGGGATCCGCGCCGGCTGATCCAGGCGCCGATCAGGCCTTGACGGTGCCCGCCAGGGCCGGGAAGTCCACCACGCCCTGGAGCCGGAGGTCGCGAAGCTGCGCCGTCAGCCATCTGCGCGGGTCCTTGATCGGTTTGCCGCCGTCGAGGCAATCCCAGCACCGGCCGTTCACATCGCGCGCGACCAGCATCAGGCATCGCGGCTGGGCCGACCTCTGCCATGCCTTGAGCGCAGGCTGAAGCTGGAACCGGCGGGGGCCCGACTTCTCGGGCATGGACATCTCGCCTGCGTACAGGTCGTCAGCGGCCTGCGCGATGATGCCCCCGGCCGCCAGCGTGCCACCCAGGTTCTCGATCTCGACCTCCATGGGCTGTCCGGGCGCCGGTAGGCCGAGAAAGGCGAGGTGGGGGACAGGCCGGGTCGAGGCTTCCCAGCGGCTGTCCGCCAGCCTGATCGCCCGACGTGAAGCTGTGTCGGCGCGGGTGGCAAAGACCGCCGCCCACAGGGCGAGCACGGCGGTGACCGCCGACAGGCCGACCACGATCTGGGTTGAGCTCATCGCTTCACTTGACGCTGGCCTCGTCCTTATCTGGCGCGATCGACCAAATCACTGATGGAGTTGCTCGCAAGTCTGCGAAAGGGCTGCGCGTATCCTTGGGCGTGAGATGGAAAAAGCTACTTTCGCCGGCGGATGCTTTTGGGGCGTCGAGAACCTTTTCAACCAGATGCCGGGCGTGATCGAAGCCGTTTCCGGATACGAAGGCGGCACTCGCGAGAACCCGACTTACGAGCAGGTCTGCTCCGGGCGCACCGGCCACGCCGAGGCGGTCGAGGTGAGCTACGACCCCGCCAAGATCACCTATGACGAGCTCTTGAACGCGTTCTGGAACATGCACGATCCGACCACGTTGAACCGGCAGGGTCCGGACCACGGCCACCAGTACCGCTCTGCGATCTTCTTTCAGAACCCCGCCCAGGAGGCGGCCGCTCGCCGGTCCAAAGAAGCGGCCCAGCGGTACTTCGATCGGCCCATCGTGACCGAGATCGTCCCGGCCTCGACGTTCTGGCGGGCGGAGGAATACCACCAGCGCTACTTCGAGAAGCACCCCGGACACTACGGGTGCCACTTCATCCGAGGGTGGGTGCCGGCGGGCTCGAAGGAGACGGAGGGCGTTAAGCCAAGCTAGCCGGGGGCCTCGAGCCCTATCCTTACCGCCCGAACATTCGGTTTCGAGGAGGTAGCTCGTGCGGTGTGACCACTGCGCTCACGATGTCCCTGACGGTGTCTTTTGCACCCGTTGCGGCGCGCATCAAGGCACGAGCGAGGAGATCGGCAACGCCAAGACGCGCGAGCAACGCTATGCGGCACATCCGGCCGAGCATGTCATTCAGCCGTCTGTCTTCACGACGCTGTTCCCTCACCTGGGTCAGCACAAGATCCACGAGTTCCGGTGGGCCTTCATCGTGGGCCTCGCGGGGATCCTCGTCCTCTACCTGGCGGGGCTGATCACCGCCGCAATCCTCGTCGCGGCTTTTCTCGTCCCCGTCCTCTACCTGATCTATCTGTACGAAGCCCAGGTCTACCGCGACGAGCCTGCGACCGTGCTCGGCTTCACGATCGGCGGTGGAATCGTGGTCGGCATCGTGGTCACGGTGCTCGAGCGGGTTCTCTACCACCCGTTCCAGGACGCGGGCAATCCTCTTGTCAACGCCGGGATCAGCATCGGGTCCCTCCTCTTGCTCGGCCTCGTGCTGCCCGTGATCCAGGAGGTGCTCAAGCCGCTGCCCGCGCTCTTTCTCCCCAATCGAGCAGACTTCCCGGAGACTGTAGACGGGCTGGTCTTCGGGATCGCGTCCGGTCTCGGCTTCAGCCTGGCGGAGACGCTGATCGTCTTTTCGGGCGCCCTCACGAGCTTGACCGCGCACGTCGAGCCGGCGAACTGGATCTACGAGCTGCTGACGCTGGCGGTGCTGCAACCGCTCCTTCAGGGGAGCGCCACCGGGATGATCGTCGCGACGCTCTGGCGTTACCGGCGGGGAAGGCTGGGTGGTCGGGAGATCGGGGGCGTGGCGATGGCCGTGATCGCGCACGTCGCATTCTCGCTGGGAACGCAGCTGATGAACGACACATCGGTCAACGCGCTGTTCGTCCTGGCCTGGCAGGCTGTCGTCGTGGGCGCGCTTTTGATCTACATCCGCTACGTGCTGCACCACGCACTGCTCGAAGAGGCGGCCCACATGGGTTATGCCGAGACGATCTGCGCCAACTGCCACATGCACATCGTGGCGTCGGGATTTTGCCCCAACTGTGGGATGGCGCTCACCGCAGCACCCAACTCGATCAAGCGGGGCCGCCGGCCGCGCAAAGACGCGCCCGCGGCATCAGGGGATGCCTAGATGGCGCTCGCCTGCGCTCGATGCGGCGCCCAGAACCCGGACGGGAACCGGTTCTGCCAGGCCTGCGGCACCCCGCTGACGGCCGCCGCCGCCGGCATCGCCTCCCCGCCCGCCGGGCCGCCGGGACCTCCCGGACCGCCGCCTTCAGCCTATCCCGGCGTACCTCCAGGTCCGCCGGCGCCTTATCCCGCGCCTCCGCCAGGACCCCCGCCGGCAGCCTATCCCGCCGGCCCGCCGGGACCCGATTACGCCTCGCCCCTGGCCTACGCGTCCCCACCGCCGGTGCCGGCCGGGTACCAGAGCCCTTACTACATGCCCGGGGCCGGCGCCGTCCAGGCGCCGGTGCATCGCGTGCCGTTGATGCTGATCCTCAGCGCGGTCGTGGTCCTGGTCTTGCTGATGGCTGGGATCGGGACGGCGATCGCGATCATTGGTGGCCACAACAACAACCAGGCGGGGGGCGGCATTGCCGGCGCTCTGCCCAGCCCGAGCCCGGGCGGATCTCCGAGCCCGGTCGGCTCGCCAGTGTCGGCCACCGGGACCACGGCGACCAACCCCGGCCTGTCCGTGCCCATCCCCGCCGGCTGGACGGTCGCGAACAAAGACAGCGAGTCGATCACCCTGGTTGATCCCAACTCAACGGGCGCCATCACCGTGGCCAGCGGCCTGTCCAACCCTGCGCAGAACGCTCAGCAGAACCGCGATTCGATCAACAAGTACTTCACCGGCAAGTATCCGGACGCCAAGGACTGCCCGACCAGCCAGACGACAACCGGAGCGCTGAACGCCGCGTCGGGCATCTTCTGGACGCTGTGCTTCACCCTGACGTCAGGAGGGCAATCGATCCCCGCGGCGGCGGCGCTCTTCGTCGGGGCGAGCTCGGACGGCGGCGTCTATTACCTCGTGGAGCTCGTCACCCAGCAGGACAACCTTCAGAGCTTCGTCAGCGAGGCCAAACCGGTCCTGGCCGGGATCCAGTGGAAGCTGTCTTAGCCGGCGCCTGAGGCATTCCTCCGAAACCCGGCCCGGTATGGTGATGGCCGATGTTTGCGCGCTGGGGCCGTTTCGTCTATCGATTTCGCTGGGCCACGCTGGTCGCCTCGGCCCTCTTGTTGGGACTTTCGATCGTCGCTCTCCTGACCGGAGCCCAGCTGGCCGGAAACGGGGGGTTCGGCGGCAACCTCCCGGCGGGACAGGCGGCCAAGCTCGTCAGCGACGAGATCCAGGCGCAGAAAGGCTCGCCTGGCTCGAGCATGACGCTCCTGTTCAGCAGCTCGACGATGAGCGTCACCGACCCGGCGTACCAGGCGGCGGTGGAGAACGCGGTCACCGCTTTGTCCAACGACTCACGAGTCACCGCCCTCCAGACTCCATACAGCGTCCCTCCGGCTGATCGGACGGGCCTCATATCGCGTGACGGGCGCATGGCGCTCGTCGTCGTGGAACTGAAGGACAGCTCCCTGAAGGCCCAGGGCTACTTCGAGCAGCTCGTCGCCGAGGTTCATCCCGGCCCGCTGCGCGTGGTAGCGACGGGCGATGTACCCATCAACCAGGCTTTCAACACGACCCTGGAGTCGGACCTCAGGCGGGCGGAGTTCGTCGCGCTGCCCGTGGTCCTGGTGCTTCTCGTCCTCATCTTCGCCTCGGTGGTGGCCGCCTTTCTTCCGCTCGGCGTCGGCGTGCTGGCGATCGTGGGAGGGATCGGCGGCACGCTCTTCCTCGCGCACTTCACCGACGTGTCCCAGTACGCCATCAACGTGGTCACGTTGATCGGACTGGGCGTCGCGATCGACTACTCGCTGTTCATCGTCAACCGCTTCCGAGACGAGCTGGCCGCAGGCGCGAGCCGGGAGGACGCCGTCGCCACGGCGATGTCAACCGCCGGGCGTGCGATCACGTTCTCGGGCATCACGGTCGCCATCGGGCTTTCGGCGATGCTCTTCTACCAGGGCACGTTCCTCGCCTCGATGGGGGCTGCGGGCGCGATCGTGGTCGGGATCGCGGTGTTCTACGGGCTGACCTTCCTGCCGGCCTTGCTTTCGGTCCTGGGAGGCAGGGTCGATCGCCTTCGCCTTCCATTCCTGAGACCGCGAGCTGTCGGTACCGGGGCCTGGCATTCGATGGCGCTCTGGGTGATGCGCCGGTCGTGGCTCGTCCTGGTCCCGGCGCTCGTCCTGCTGGTGCTGGCGGGCACCCCCTTCCTGCAGCTGCACCTCGCCCAGGGCGGCGTCGATCAGCTGCCTCCCTCGAACCAGGCACGCCAGGGTTACGACACGCTGGTCAAGGATTTCCCGGGCCAGGACCAGACGTCGATCGAAGCGGTGGTCTACTACCCGGGCTCCCAGGCCATCACCCCCGACCACATCGGCGACTTATACGACCTGAGCCGCCGCCTGGCCGCGGAGCCCAACGTGCTGCGGGTCCAGAGCATCGTCGACCTGGATCCGTCACTGACCAGGGCTGATTACCAGCGCCTCTACTCCGGTCCTACGTCTTCGCTCCCGCAGTCGATGCAGCAGGCTCTTGCGGTGGGGTCCGGTCAGCACATCCTGCTGCTCAACCTGCTCACGAGCAAGCAATACACGAGCGATGAGGCTCGCGCGATCGTAAACGAGGTCCGCGCCCAGTACGTACCGGGCGGCCAGGTGCTCGCCACCGGCGAGACCGCAACCGACCTCGACGTCGTCCACTTCATCCTCCAGCGGACGCCGATCGCGGTGGGCACCGTGATCGCGATCACTTACGTGGTGCTGTTCTTGCTGACAGGCTCCTTGGTGCTTCCGTTCAAAGCGGTGCTGACCAACCTGTTCTCGATATCGGCGTCGTTCGGTGCCATGGTCTTCATCTTCCAGGAGGGCCACTTCAGCAAGCTGTTCGGTTTCACGCCGCAGTCGATCGATCCCAGCATCCCTGTGATCTTGTTCAGCATCGTCTTCGGGATGTCGATGGACTACGAGGTGCTTTTGATCAGCCGCATCCAGGAGGAGTACCGGCGAACGGGTGACAACCAGGCCGGCGTCGCGATGGGCCTGGAGAAGAGCGGCCGGCTGATCACTGGCGCTGCGGCGATCATGGTCGCGGTCTTCATCTCTTTCGGCCTCGCGGACGTGGTGATCATCAAAGCGATCGGCATCGGACTTGCGATTGCGGTTGCCGTCGACGCTACGATCGTGCGCATCCTCATTGTCCCTGCCGTGATGCGGATCCTTGGTCGAGCCAACTGGTGGGCGCCGGGGCCCCTGATGCGGCTGCACCGAAGAATTGGAGCGGGTGAATCACGTTCTAGCAGCGCGGCGCCGGCGGGCGGGGTGTAGGGGGCGCTAGGGATCACCCCCTACATTCGGGTCCCCGCGACTCGGTCGCGGGAGAGCTCTTGGTGGCATCAAGCTCTTCCCAAACTTTCGCATCGCGGCCTCAGGGCGGGCTGAGAGGCCCCTTAGGATTCGCCAAGAGTCCTGGGTCGGTCGAGGAGGCCAGCGGCAGCTCGACGTCGAAGGTCGCTCCGCCGCCCCCTGTCTCCTTGACCGTCACGTGGCCGCCGTGCGCTGCCACCACGGCGCTCACTATCGACAGGCCCAGGCCTGCGCCGCCGCTGTCGCGGCTCCGGCTCGGATCCGCGCGGAAGAAGGGCTCGAAGATGCGGTCCGTCTGCTCGGGGCGCAACCCCGGCCCGTGGTCGGCGACCGTCAGGTGCGCCGTCCCGTTGTTGCTCGACAGCGAGATCTCGATCGGCGATTTCGCCGGCGTGTGCACGATCGCGTTGCGAACCAGGTTGCCGAGGACCTGCCGGAGGCGAATGTCGTCGCCAGTCACGACGACCGGAGCCGCGGCCTCGAGCTTGATTTCGCGCTGAGGGGCGACCACGCGTGCGTCGGCTGCGGCGTCGCGCGCGATGACCTGCAGGTCGACCGGCTGGTTCTCCAGGGGGCGCCCCTGGTCCAGTCGCGCGATCAGGAGCATGTCGTCCACGAGCGTCGACATGCGTACGGCCTCCTCCTCGATCCGCCTGCGCGCGAGCTCCGAGTCGGCCGGCGATTCCGACGCGCCGCGGCGCAACATCTCCGAGTAGCCGCGAACCGAAGTCAGCGGGGTGCGCAGCTCGTGGGATGCGTCCGCGATGAAACGGCGCAGCCGGTTCTCCGATGCTTTGCGCTGCTCGAACGCGGCCTCGATCTGGGTGAGCATGCTGTTCAAGGCCAGGCCCAAACGGCCGATCTCGGTCCTGGGCGTAGCCGGTTCGACGCGTCGGGTGAGGTCTCCCGCGGCGATGTGGTCGGCGACCACTCCCATGCGTTGGAGCGGGCGCAAACCGATCCGGATGATGAAGAAAGCGAGCAGTGCCGTGGCCAGAACGACGCAGATCCCGATCAATGCTTCGAAGAGCAATAGTTCGCTCAGGGTGGACTCCACCTGGGTCAACGGGATCGCCAGGACCACGGTCTGGCCGTTGAACGAGTCTTCCGCCCAGTACGTCATTCGGAACTCCGAGACGCCATTCGTGCCGTCGACCGTGAAGGGCGCGAGCGGTGAGTCGAGGCCGACGGTCTGTAGAGGGTGTGGGAGCACGGGCCGCGCCGATGATGGAACCGAGCCGAAAGGCGTCGAGACCTTCGACGTGACCACGGTTCCGTCCGCTCCCACGAGCTCGACCACGGTTCCGGCTGGAAACTGTGACTGCGACCCGCCGCCGCGATCGGGGCCGCCCAACGCGGTGGTGGCCTGGGTCCGTCCGCCGCTCAACTGCGTGTCGATCTCATTGGTGAGGGACGTTCGCAGAGCGGCGTACGTGAAGAAATCAGCGAGGACCAAGACGATGACGACCAATGAGATGACTCCGATCAGCAGCCGCCCGCGCAGCGACAGGGTCATTTCCTCGGGGTTCGGAGCACGTACCCCACACCGCGGACGGTCTGGATCAGCGGCGGGTCGTACCGGTCGACCTTGCGGCGCAGGTAGCTCACATATGTCTCGAGCACGCTCGCGTCGCCGCCGAAGTCGTAGTGCCAGACGTGATCGAGGATCTGGCTTCGTGTCAGAACGCGGCCGGCGTTGACCAGAAGGTAGCGGAGCAGACGGTATTCGGTGTTGGTCAGCTCGACGACGTGGCCGTGGCGGCGCACCTCGTGCGCTTCGTCGTCGAGCTCCAGGTCGGCGAGCGCCAGCTTGCCGTTCTCTGCCTCCGAGCCGCCATGCCTTCGCAAGACGACCCGAACACGGGCCATCAGCTCCTCGACGCTGAAGGGCTTGGTCACATAGTCGTCGCCCCCGATCGTGAGGCCGTGCACCTTGTCCTCGGTCGCATCCTTGGCCGTGAGGAAGATGATCGGGACCTTGGCCCCTGCGTGATTGAGCCGCCGCAGCACCTCCATGCCGTCGATGTCGGGCAGCATCACGTCGAGGATCACGAGCGCGGGGTCGAACTGGGTGACCGCCGTCAACGCGCCACGGCCGGTGGCCGCCGTCTTGACGTCGAACCCTTCGTAGCGCAACGCCATCGCCACGAGCTCGGTGATGTTCGGCTCGTCGTCCACGACGAGGACCCGCGCGCCCGGCTTGTTCATCCCCTCATGCTGATCGAGTTTCCTGTGAAAGTGCTCAGAAAACGTTGGGGACGAACCGTGAATTGGCGGGGTCGGGCCAGCCGGCCGCTCGGCGGATCATGCCATCACGGTCCACCAGGCGCGCCGCCAGGTGATGGGCTTCGAGCCAGGCCAAGGCCTGCTCGCCCTTGACGATGCACGCCGTCGAGGCGATGTTGGCGTCGACGCAGGTGGCGGCGGCCACGGTGGCGCTCCGCCAGGGGCTGTCGGCGGGCAGGCCCGTGGCCGGGTCGATGATGTGGTGGAGCACAGCGCCGCCGCGCGTCCACCTGCGCACTGTGATGCTCGAGGTGGCGAGCCCGCCCGAGGCGATGCTGACGGTTTCCTCGCCTTCCCGGATCGGCGCCGCACTGTCCTCGCTGACCTGGATCGACCATCCGCCCGCGGGTGGCTCACCAGCGACCGCGATGTCGCCGCCCAGGCTGACCAGCACGCCGCGTCCGCCGATCGCTCGGCTCGCTGCCTCGGCGCCAAGGTCGGATGCGAGCGCCTTGGCCGTCGCGCCCAGGTCGATCTCCACTCCTTGCGGAATCCGGACGGTCCTCAGGGTGGCGCTGAACCGGATGGCCTCCCAGCCCGGGATGCGATGCTCCACCAGGCGTATCGAAGGGCCGTCGGAAGGGACGCTCTCGAAATCGCCGTCGTACCCCGCCAACTTGACTGCGGCGCCTACGGTCGGGTCGACGGCGCCGCCGGTGAGACTCGCCCCACGGAGCGCTGCCGCGATCGCCTCGGCCAGCAGCGGGCCCACCGCCACGTCTCGCCCAGGAGTGGCGTTCAACCGGCTCAGCTCGCTGTCTTGGCGGAAGCGGCTGGCCGCGGCATCGATCTCCGCAACCACCTGCTCTACTGCCGTCGTGGCCAAAGCGAGGTCAGCGGGCCTGGTGACCACGACCCGCATGGAACCGCCGAACGCCCGGCCGTCCGCGATGCCGAGCGCGGTCGCGGTCATCGATTCGCGCGCTTGCCTTGTTCCACGCGCCGCAGCGTCAGCGCCAGCACGGGGCAGTCCTCGACCGCCCGCTCCGCCAGCGGCATCAGGTGATCGGGGATCGGGCCTGTCGAGATGATGGGATAACCCCAATCGTCCAGCCTGATCAGCTCCGGCAGCAGCTCGGCGCACAGGCCGCGGCCGTCGCACCTGATCCGGTCCACGATGAGCTCGTACTGCCGGCTCACGCGGTCCGCCTTGCCCGGTGGGCTGGGTGGGATGCGAATTCCCGTCCGAACGTGCTGAGGGCCGACTGCAGGAACATGACCGCGCCGTCGGGATGCTTGCAGGCGCCCCGGCCCTTCACTTCGGCCGCCCACCGGTGAAGACGTTGCAGGTCCTCGGAGTTGGAGCCCTGCGTCGCGATGCGCCCGCTCGCTTCCGCCAACGCTCTCAGGCCGAAGAAGCAGGGGCCGCACTGGGCGGAGCTCTCGCCCGCCAGATACCTCATGATGCCGGCGGTCTCGCAGACGGGGCAGTGGGACCCTGGTAGGACGCCGACCACGCCGCACCCGAGCGACAGCCCTTGCGCCCGCAGCGCCGCCGGGTCGAGCGTGAGTCCCTGGGCCTGTCCGATCTCGACCCAGGCGCCGAAATAGCCGCCCAGGAGCACAGCCCGCGGAGGCTCCGTCGCTCCGCCCGCCAGCGCGATCGCATCGGCGATGGTCGAGGTGGTCTCGACCTCCAGCACGCTCGGTCGGGCCACGCCGCCGGCCATCGTGACCAGGACCGTACCCGTGTCTTCACCGGACCGCGCGATCAGCGCGACATGCGCGAGCGTCTCGACGTTCTGGACTATCGCCGGCGCGGTAGGAGCGTTGGTCGGGAGGGCGATACCCGTGGTCACGAGGTGCACGGCCGCGCTCGAGTCGCCCGAGACATAGCGCGCGGGCGCGGCCGCGATCCGGAAATGCTTGCGATCGGCTGCCGGTCGCTCGGCGAGCGCGCGCTCCATCGCCGCGCGGGCGATGGTGTGATGCTCGCCGATGTACAGCACGATCTCCTTGACGCGGACCGCACGGGCCGCCAGCAGGGCGCCGTCGAGCACGAGATGCGGGCGCGTCGACATCAGGAGACGGTCCTTCTTGCTGTGAGGCTCACCCTCGGCGCCGTTGACGACGAGCACCTGGGCGTGTCGCGCCGCTGCGGCGCGCCACTTCATGCCTGCGGGAAAACTCGCCCCGCCCCGGCCCGTGAGCCCGCTGCGCACGACCACCTGGGTGAGCTCGCGGCCGGCGTGGGGAAGGGAGCCGAGGCGTGCAGTGTGCTCAGCGAACCCTTCGGGTCCGGCGCTCAGCGTCCGGCCGGCCAGCAATCGCATCGCGCTCACGGGAGCTCACGCTTTTCTACCGAACCTCGGAAGACCGTCCGGGCCGTGTGCAGAGGATCGAACGGGCCGGCCATGAAGCGGTACCCGGCGACGATCAGGACGACCCCCACGCAGCTCGCGGTCAGCAGCATGAACCAGAAGCTCCATACGTCCGTCCCGGTGCCGAGGCCGTGGATGACGGCGACCGGCCACGAGGCGTAGGCAAGCCAGTGGATCGCGCGCCACGTCCGATGGCCTATGAAGTTGCGAACCAGGCTCGTGACGATGATCGCGAGCAGCAGGTCGAACGCGATGACTCCCAACCCAAGCCAGAAAGTCCGGTAGTAGGAGGAGAAGGGGACCAGGGCAGCTCCCCAGCCGAGGTGGGTGAACGGATCGACCACCGCCGTGACGATGTGAAGGAACAAGAACACGACCGCGATCAGCGCCACGTTGCGGTGGAGTCCGGTGGTCAGGAAGCGAGGCCATGCCTTGCCCTGCACGCGCATCGTCGAAAGGAGTCCGAGAATGACCACACCGCTGAGCAGGACCAGCGAGACGGCGCCCGCGGCACGGGTCACATACCAGAGGAATGTGTCCGGCACGTCTGGTCTAGTGCGATCCGCCTGAGACGGCTATCCCCGTGCCGGACGACGAGCTCACGCCACCGGACGACTGGAATGGAGAGAAGATCGAGGTCCCCGAGGAGCTCGACGAGGCCGAGGTGGAAGAGCTCGAGGTGCCGGTGCTCGTGCTCGAGGAGGAGGTTCCGGGAATCGTCGAGGCGCTGATCACTGCAAGCACCCCGACACCCGCGATGGCGCCGATCGCCACCCCGGTGGTGAGGCGGTTCAGCGTTTGCATCGCGTCATCTCGGGCCATCACTCTGGCCCTTCTTGCGTTGGTTTCCATGGTTTGTATTCTGGGTGACGGCTCTGAACTCTTCCTCAGAGCATCCTGAGAATTGGCTGAGAGCCAAATGGTGCCCCCGGAGGGAATCGAACCCCCGACCTTGACGTTAGGACCGTCCTGCTCTATCCCCTGAGCTACGGGGGCTCGTCGCGAAGTCTCTCGAAGTCTATTGAGAATGCGCCCTGCGCGCGCCCGGCGCCCTGAGCCACGAGGGCACGCTTCGAAGTCTATTCAGGTGCGCCCAACGAGCCAAGGCAGCCCTTTAACCATTCGAACGCTTGGGTGCCGTCGGATCCCTGGCGCGCTATCAGGGTACCGGCAGGTAAGGCATCGGGTCGACGACCTGGTCGTTGATGCGAAGCTCGAAGTGGAGGTGAGGTCCGGTCGAGTAGCCGGTGGAACCCTCGAGGCCGATCTGCTGGCCGCGCACGACGTGATCGCCGACTGTGACCTGGGTCGCGAGCAGGTGCCCGTACAGGGTGGCGATCCCGCCGCCGTGGGCGACGATGACGAAGTTGCCGTAGCCGGTGCTGGTGTGGCCGACCGCCACGACCACGCCGTCCGCCGCAGCCATCACGGGCGTTCCGAGCGGGGCAGCCATGTCGACGCCGGTGTGGAAATGCGGGTACGAACCAAACGGGGGCTCGAGCACGAAGCTGGTCGGTCCGAAGGGCTGGGTGATCTGGAATCCGGTCATCGGCCACGAGAGCGTCAGGCCGGCGATCGTCTTGCCGAGCGGAAGCTCGTGGGTCAGGGTGGCCAGGCCGGTTCCCACCTGGGCCTGGTTCCAGGCCTGCTGGTAGGAGCGCTCGATCAGGTCCTGCTCCTGGGACTCGAGGAGCTGGGCCAGGCCGGCGGTCACGTCTGGCGGCTGGTCCTGCAGGCCCGACTGGGCGTCCTGGATCTGCGTTGCGAGGTCTGCCAGCTGGCTGCTGGTGTCGTTCTGCTGACCGATGAGGCTGTCCAGTGCGCTCAGGTTGGAGGTCATCAGGTCCTGCGCGGCATTCGCCGTGTCCAGGTCGTTCTGCCGCGCCAAAAGGTCGGCTTGGAGCTTGGCGAGGTCCGCCTCGAGCTTCGCCTGCAGCGCGTGGGCGCGCTCGCCGGCTACGACCAGGTCGGCGGTAGCCGTCAGCGCGTCACGAAGGTCTCCAGTGCGCGCGATCAGCAGCCAGAGCGAGCCCGGTTCGCGGGAGATCGCCCGCGCCATCACGGAGAGCTGCTGCTTCTCGACGTCGATGCGGTCCTGTGTGTCCGAGATCTGGGTGTCCAGCTGCGCGATCTCGTCCTGCAGGTTGGCGATCAGCGTCTGCTCCTGGGCGATCTGGTCGGACAGAAGCTGCTCTTGCGCCGCCGATTGGTTGAGCGCGACGGTCAGCCGCTGCTGTGCGCTCAGGGCCTTGGAGAGGTCACCGCCGAGACGAGATTCCAGCTGGTCGTAGGCCGCCTGGGTCGCTGGGCAGGTGATCCGCGAGCCGGAAGCCGTGGTGGCGGAGGGGCAAGGCGACGGGCTGGTCGCCGACACGTTGGCAAGCTGCATGGCCGCCAGGACGCCGCCGATTGCCAGCGCCGCCAGCGCCGGCCTCAAGCCCGGACCTTTCGGAATCCCAGCAACGCCGTGCCTGAGCCCAGGACGAGCCCGGCCGCGATCACGGCGGCGAGCACGTAGCGAACCGCGGTGGCGTCGACACCCGGAAGAACCTGCGCGTATGTGGCAGCCTCGAAGCTCACAGCCAGCAGCCAGGCGCCGCCGACCAGCGCCGCAGCCAGCGCACCCGCCAGCGCCCCGGTCGTCAGGCCTTCGACGACGAACGGGCCGCGCAGCATCCAGCCGCGCGCTCCCAGCAGGCGGGTGACGGCCACCTCGTCTCGGCGCGCCGCCGCAACTCCTCGCATCGAGTTCGCGATCACCGCGTATGCGATCAGCGCGAACAGCGCGATGATCCCAAGCCCGACTCCTCCCACGACGAGGGCGAGGTGGCGCAACCTCGAGTAAGTGTTCGAGTCGTACGAGGTTGGGTACGACGGGTCGACGGCGGGATCCCCGGCTACCGAGGCGGCCACCGCGCCCACCTGCGTGACCATCCGCACTCGCACGTCCAGGCTTGCGGGGAAGGGGTTGGTCGAGCTCAAGCTGGCGAGGTTGTCGAGGCCGGGGCGGCTGCTGGCCTCGGCCAACGCCTGCTCAGGACTCACGTCGGTAACCGACAGGACCATCGGATCGGCCGCCAATCGCGACTTGAGCGCTCCCACCACGTCGGGTGGGGCGTCCGCCGCCAGGTAGACGCGCACGAGTGAGGCCTCGCCGGCCTGCTGCGCCACTACGCGCTCGAGAGCGATGCCGAGCAGGGCTAGAGTCCCGCAGAGCATGAGCAGGAGCGCAATCGTGCCGAGGACCGGGGTGGTCAGCTTGAGGTCCCGGCTCCAGCTTCGAAGCCCGCCCAGGACCACGATGCGGTAGCAGTTGGCGGCAAATGCCGCGAGGCGGCGCCACCGGGGCAGGACGGCCGGCCTGGAAGGCGCCCTACTCTGCCGTTCACGGGCGGGAATCACGATGCGCCAAAGGGGGCTGACGGCGAGCGCGCCGTGGCCCTTGCCATTGGTGTGCCCGTTGCCGTTCGCGTGCCCGTTGCCGCTCGGCTTCGCGAAGCCGCCCGCGTGCCCGTTGCCGGCCAGAACCGCCTTGCGCGCGCCGTTGGTCGTAACGCGCGCGCTCGGGAGCCGGAGGATCCGGCTCGCCGGGAAAGTATGGCGATGGGTGGCCACGATCACCGCCGTCCCGGCCGCCGCTGCTGCCTCGAGCATCCGCATGACCACGGCGGCGCTGTCGTCGTCCAGGGCCGCGAGAGGCTCGTCGGCGAGCAGGACTCGCGGCCGCGAAGCGAGGGCCCGCGCGATCGCCAGCCGCTGCCTCTCGCCCCCGGAGAGCTGATGGGGATAGGAGCGTCCCTTGCCGGCCAGCCCGATCGTTTCGAGCGCGGCCATGGCGCGCTGCCGGATGGTGCCTTGCGGAACCTGGGGGTCGCGCACCTGCAGGGCGAACATCAGGTTCTCGACGGCGTTCAGGCGGGGCAGCAGTCGCTGCTCCTGGAAGATGAACGCGACCTCGCGCCGAACCCGTCCAAGACCTCGTCTCCACCACCGGTGCACGCCTCGTCCCCGGACCCACACCTCACCCGTGTTGGGGCGCATCTGGCCGTGAATGAGCCGCAACAGCGTGGTCTTGCCGGCGCCGGTGGGGCCGGTCACCTCGACCAACTCGCCCGGCGCGACGGTGAGGTTCACGTCCTTCAACACCGATTGGCGGCCGAAGGACTTGGAGACGGCGGTGAGCTTGACCAGGGGCTCCGCGGTTACGGCGCCCTTCTTCGCAGGACGAACCCCCTTCGTCCCGCCCGTTTTAGCCGGCACCCCGTTGGCGGCAGAGCCGTTGATCGGGGCGCGCGCGCGGCCAGAGGCGACTGGTCGGCTTCCCACCCTTGCGGTCCAGATTAGCCGATACCAGGCCATGGGTCGACGACTACCGCCGGGCTGGTTCAGCCGCATCGAAAAGGTCGCGAATCGGGGCCGGCCGTCGGCTGGTCCGGGGAGCGGCCGGCTCCCTTTACCTCACCAGAACCTGCCGCCGCCGAGCAGGAGATAGAGGATCGGGCCGATGCCCCAGAAGAAGCTGATGACGATCCACAGGAACTTGGAGACCCCACTCATGTCGGTGCGGTTGACGATGTTGATCACGCAAAGGACGAACGCGACTGGGTGCAGGAAGATCGCCATCAGGACTTCGATCAGGAACTTCAACACCGGTCTAGTGTCGCGCCTGGGCCGGGTTCTTGACCAGCGTCCCCAGCCCCCTCGGAATCCGCGGCCAGCCTCCCGCCGGAGCAAAGGTTCCGTCCGCTGCTTGCTCGTACGTCGCCTTGAGACGTCCCCGGGCCACGCGCGTGACGGCGTCGGCGAAGCGTTCGATCTCCGCCTCTGTGTTGTAGGGCGCCAGGCTCGCGCGCACCGCTCCTGGCAGGGCTTTGCGATGGCCCGCGTTGACCTCCGCCTCGACGCCGTCCACGGCTTCCTTGTTCATGTGCAGCAGGTGGAATACGTAAGGGTTGGCGCAGAAGCAGCCGTGACGCACGGCGATGCCCCACTCATGGCTCAACGCGGCCGCGACAAGCCCATGGTGCATGCCTTCGACGACGAAGCTCGCAAGGCTGAGACGCTCCGCTCCCCGCGGCGATTCGAGGCCGCCGAGGATGCTCACGCCCTGGATTGAGCTCAGGGCTTTGACCAGGCGTTCACCCAGCGCTGTCTCGTAGCTCAGCATCTGGTCGAAACCCAGCTCCGAAAGCGTTTCGATCGCCACCCCGAGCGCCACCGCGCCGATCACGTTGGGGGAGCCGGCCTCTTCGCGGTCGGGCAGGTCGGCCCATACGGTGTCGTCCCACGTGACGATGCTGATGGCGCCGCCGCCCATGACCTCTGGGGCGCCGGCGAAGAAGTCCCGCGGGGCGACCAGCACGCCCGCGCCGTATGGCGCATACATCTTGTGGCCTGAGAGCGACACGAAATCGAGGTGGCCCGGGTCGCTCGCCGGGCGAACGTCGACCCGGTGGTGGGGCGCCAGCTGGGCGGCGTCGACGGAGATGCGCGCCCCATGCCTGTGGGCGAGCTCCGCGACTTCGTGTATGGGCGTGACGAAGCCGGTGACGTTGGACGCACCGCAGACAGCGACGAGCCCGATCTTGCCCTCGCTCGTGCGAAGGGCATGCTCGATCGCATCGAGGTCGATGTGCCCGTCTTCGGATAGGCCGACCATCACGTGGCCGCTGCGATGCCGCCAGGGGAGCAGGTCCGCGTGATGCTCCATCTCGGTGACCAGGACCTGCCTGCCGTCCAGGCGCGCCTCCTCGGCGGCGATTCGGTTCAGCGCGTCCGTCGTGCCCTTGACGAATATGACCACCTGCGCGCGTTCGTCGACTCCGAGAAATCCAGATACGAGCCGCCGCGCTTGCTCGTACGCTTCGGTCGCAAGCCTCGACTTGTAGCCGGTGCCGCGGTGCACGCTCGAGTAGACGTCCGAGAAGCCGTTCACCGCGTCGCGTACGCGCTTGAGCGGCGGGGTGCTGGCAGCGTTGTCGAAGTTGATCCCCGTGACGGTACCGCCGCCCAGGACTGGCACGGGCAGCTCGACTCCCGCAAAGTGCTCACGCCACTGGCCTGAGTGCGGGGATGCCACCCCTGGAAGCCTAACTCCCCCAACGGCTCTGTAGTCGCTGGGCTGTGCATGTATCAAGGACACCAACGAGGGCCCGTCCAGTAGTGTTGTTGACACGAGGATGAGCGTGAAGGGCACACGTAAGGTGAAGCAGGTGGCGGAGGTCGTGGTCGCGGAGCAGGATTCGAGCCTTGCCGCACGCGAGCTCGGCTTCCTCGTGCGGCTGGCCCAGGCCGCGGCCGCCACCCAGCGCCCCGACGAGCTCCTCGACCTCATCATCCGCGAGACGACCTCGGCCATCGGGACGGACGTCTGCTCGCTCTACCTCGTGGCGCCGCCCGGTCGTGAGCTCCTCTTGACGGCCACCAACGGCCTCAACGAGAACATGGTCGGGAAGGTGCGGATGCGTGTGGGCGATGGCATCACGGGGTGGGTCGCCGATACGCGCAGCCCGGCCGTGGTGGCCGACGTGAGCAAGGATCCGCACTGGAAGTGGGTCCCTGGGCTGGACGAGGATCGGTTCCACTCCATGCTTTCGGTGCCGATCGAGTCCGGCCCTCGACTGGTCGGCGTCATCAACGTCCAGAGCACCGAGCGGCGCGATTTCAACTCGGGCGACATCGATTTCCTGCGCGCGATCGCGGGCCAGGTCGCCGGGATCCTCGAGCGTAGCGAGCTGCAGAGGCGCACCGAGGTCCAGCTGGACGAGATCCGCCTTTCGCACGACATCCACGAGCGGTTTACGAAGCTCTCCCTCGATGGCGCCGGCATCAAGTCGATCCTGGATGCCGTGGGCTCGCTGGCAGGCGGTCGGGCAGCGCTCTACTCGGCCGACGGGTACCGCGTCCGGGGGGCGGGCGAGTCGTCCGACGGCATGCCGCCCCGGATCCACGTGCCGAACCCGCTTGCCCAGGCCGGCGCGCGCGAGGTGAGGATTCACGCGGGCCGCCCGTCCAGGGATCTTGACCTGGTGCCGGTGCGCGCAGGCTCGGACATCCTCGGGCTGTTGGCGGTGGGCGTTGATGCGACGACCGTCGATTCCGAGGGTAGGAGGCGAGCCCTCGAGCACGGTTCGACGGTCTTGGCGCTCGAGCTCTCGAAGGAGCGCGCCGCGGCGGAGGTCGAGCGCCGGCTGCGCGGAGACCTCGTGGAGGAGGTGCTGGCCGGCGGTCTCGAGGCCGAGGAGGCGGAAAGGGTCGCCCGCCAGGCCGAGCGGCTCGGACATCGACTGCCGCAGCGCGCCTGGGTGATCGTGCTCGAGCCAGACGAGGACCAGACCGAGGCGGCGCTCGGCGCTCGCGGCCAGCAGGACCGGCTCGACGGGGCGCTCAGCCCCCTGATCCGATCCCGGCTGCCGGGTGCCCTGACCCTTGTGCGCACGGCGTCGGCCGTGTTCCTGGTGCCCGACGAGATCGCGACCGACTTGGCCACGGTGGAAAAGCTGGCGGGCCAGCTCCTGGCAGCGGCGGCGCCTGTGATGAAGCCGGGGACCGCCTCGGTCGGGATCGGCAACCTGGCCAACGGGGTCAGCGAGCTGTCACGGTCTCACATCGAGGCGCGCCAGGCCCTACGCCTGACTCGGCGTGCCGGAGGGCGCGGGCGCGTGGCCTCCTATCGATCCCTCGGCGCGTTCCGCCTTCTGCTCGAGGTGCAGAGCCCGGACGCCCTGCGGCGTTTCGTCGACGAGCTGCTCGGCACGCTGCTCACCTACGCCCAGTCACGGGACACGCCGCTGCTCGAGACGCTGGAAGCGCTGTCGTCGGCACGCTGGGTGCGCCGGGCGGCTGCCCGGCAGCTCGGGATCCACATCAACTCGATGTCCTACCGTGTCGAGCGCATCGAGGCCCTGACAGGCCTACAGCTCGACGACCCGGAGACGAGGGTCGCGATCTCGATCGCGCTTCGGGCCCGCGCCATGCTGGGCATGTAAGAGGAGCAGGACTCCGCCATCCAAAAGAAAGAGGGCCCCGGATTCCCGAGGCCCTCTCTGGAGAGTGTTGGTTCTCTTTTAGACGTCGCTGTAGAGCATGAACTCCCATGGGTGAGGCCGAAGCGCGACCGCGTCGACCTCTTTCTTGCGCTTGTACTCGATCCACGTGTCAATCACGTCCTTGGTGAAGACGCCGCCTTCGAGCAGGAACGCGTGGTCCGCCTCGAGTGCATCGAGGGACTCGGCCAGCGATCCGGGCACCTTCTTGATCTTCGCCTTCTCCTCGCCCTCGAGCTCGTAGATGTCCTTGTCGACAGGCTCCGGAGGCATGATCTTGTGCTTGATCCCGTCGAGGCCGGCCATCAGGCACGCAGAGAACGCGAGGTAGGGGTTGGCGGCGGGGTCCGGCGAGCGGAACTCGACGCGCTTGGTCTTGGGGTTGGTGGAGTACATCGGGATGCGGACGCAGGCTGAGCGATTCCGCTTGGAGTAGACGAGGTTGATCGGCGCCTCGTAACCGGGCACCAGGCGCCGGTACGAGTTGGTGGTCGGCGCGCAGATCGCAAGCAGCGCCGGCGCGTGCTTCAGCAGGCCGCCGATGTAGTGGACGGCCATCTCGCTGAGACCGGCGTAGCCCTTCGCGTCGGCGAAGAGGTTCTCTCCGTCCTTCCACAGGCTCTGGTGCACGTGCATCCCGGATCCGTTGTCCTGGAAGAGTGGCTTGGGCATGAACGTGGCGACGTAGTCGTGCTGGGCGGCGACGTTCTTGATGACGTACTTGAAGACCATCATCTTGTCGCCCATCTTGGTCATCGAGTCGAACCGCATGTCGATCTCGGCCTGGCCGGCGGTGCCGACCTCGTGGTGCTGGACCTCGACGCGGACGCCGGCTTCGATCAACTTGAGCATGATCTCGGAGCGCAGGTCCTGGAACTTGTCCGTCGGCGGGACCGGGAAGTAGCCCTCCTTGTGCCGGGGGCGGAAGGCCAGGTTGGGCTCGCTGTTCTTGCCCGAGTTCCAGATGCCCTCTTCGGAGTCAATGTAGTAGTAGCCGCTGTGCGCGTTCTGGTCGAAGCGCAGGGAGTTGAAGAGGTAGAACTCGGCCTCCGGTCCCCAGTAGCTGATGTCCGCGATGCCGGACTTCTTGAGATGCTCCTCGGCCTTCTTGGAGATGAACCGCGCGTCACGTGAGTAAGGCTCGCGCGAGATCGGGTCGACGACGTCGCAGATGAGGAAGAGAGTCTTGTGAGTAAGAACCGGGTCGATCGTCGCCGAATCGGCGTCGGGCATGAGCAGCATGTCGCTCTCGTCGATCGCCTGGAAGCCCCGGATGCTGGAGCCGTCGAATCCGAGGCCGTCCGTGAAGCTGCTCACTTCGAGCTCGCCGATCGGCAGGCTGAAGTGCTGCCACGTTCCGGGAAGATCGACAAACCTGACGTCGACCACCTCGACGCCCTCGGCCTTCGCGCGCTCGATCACCTCGCGCGGGCTGGTTTTGCTACCTGCCTTGGTCTCAATCGCCATTAACAACACCCTCCATGAAGCTTGGTTTTGACGGGCCCCACACTCATCCTATGAACCTACGGCCCGGGTAAATTACGTGTGCCCCACACGTACATCCACGCCATCTCTTGGTCTTCCCCACACCGAGCGCGATCGCGACCAGGGTGGGGCCGGCGCCGGCGCGTTGCCGGCGCCGGCTAGCTGCTTACGCCTCTCCGGGGGCCCGCCGCCTGACGACGAACAGGAGCACGGCCCAGTACGCTGCGATTCCGACGATGTACAAAGCTGTCATGTGTCAGATGTTCTCCTAAGTTCTAGTGGCCGAATACATGCGAATCACACGAATTGGATGCGGTGCGGCTCGTATTGACAACACGAGCCGCACCGGATGTTCTCAGGGTGTCGCGGGCACTCCGGACGGGTCGAAGTGTGTGAGCGGCACCGAGGGCGGCTCGACTCCCCTCCTGGGGCTGCCCAGGTCAAGCGAGACGTCGCCGTGGACCATCTCGTCTCCTATCTCGAGGTGCGCGTCTGACATGCGCAGAGGCACCAGCACTCCGACGAGCTTGATGACAAGGAACGTGGCGACCGCGTCATAGACGAGGATGACGCCTAGCGCGAGCGCCTGGACGTACAGTTGGTGCGGGTTGCCGTAGAAGAGGCCGGTGACCGAAAACGCCGCTGTCTTGCCGCTGCCCGGGTACTGGATCATGTTGGGGTCTGCGATCAGGCCGACCATCAGCCCGCCGACCGCCCCCGGAAACAGGTGCGTGTGCATGACACCGAGCGTGTCATCGATGCGCTTGAACAAGTTGAGGCGCGGCAGGTATTGCATGGTGAACCAGGGCAATACCGCTGCCACCACTCCGATGATGATCGCTCCGAAGCCGTTGACCCAGCCGGCGCCAGGGGTGATCGCGACGAGGCCGGCGACCATGCCATTGATCATTCCGGCGACGTTGCTCTTGCCGGTCATGAAGACGTCCAGCAGCATCCAGACCAGCAGTGCCGTCGCCGCCGCCAGGTTGGTGTTGAGCACCGCGGCGGCCGCGTCGGCGTTGGCCGTGTAAGGGTCGCCGCCGTTGAACCCGTTCCAGCCCAACCACAAGAGGCCGCCACCCGCGATGGCCATGAGCAGGTTGCTGGGGTTGTTCTCCTGCCTGTCTTTAAGCAGGCGCGGTCCGATCACCGCCGCCGCGACCACACCCGAAATTCCGGCCGCCACGTGGATGACATAACCGCCGCTGTAGTCGACTGCGCCCTGCTGCGCGAGCCAGCCCCCGCCCCAGATCATGAAGGCGCCGACCGGGTAGACCACGGTCATCCAGAGCGGCACGAAGAGCATCCAGGCTTTGAAGTTCATACGGCCAAGTAACGAACCGGCCAGGATGATGACGGTTATGGCCCCGAAGACGAACTGGAAATAGACCATCGCGGAGTTCGGAAAGCGGAGGGGCGGCAAACCCCCGCTGTTGGTCAGCAGCGGGATCGTGGCCTGGCTGATCTCAGATGATGCGAAGTTGACCGGCCACGGCATGCCGATGATGTCCAGGCCGAACAGGTGGGCTGAGTTGCCGAAGCCCATGTTGTAGCTCCACAGCGTCCAGACCAACAAGGTCATGGCGAACGCGTAAAGGACCATGATCGCCGAGTTGAGCGCCCACTTTCGCCTCATCAACCCCGCGTAGAGAATGGCCAGGCCAGGAACGCTCATCAGGCCGACGAGCGTGGCGGACGTCAGCTGCCATGCGGTGTCGCCCGAGTTGAGCCAGTCTGGCGAAGGTACGAGTCCATCCAAGAACATAAGCGGCAGTCCCCCTTAACTAGTGGTTGTGCAATGCCGCCCACGACCGATGTGAGGTGGCACCCGGCGCATCGCCTGCAGCAATGCTCACAGAGGCCCGCGGCCGGGAACATGGTGTGGATGTCACGAAAGAGGCTGGCTTTTGTGTGTACCAACGCCACGGTCGGGCCCCAAAAGAGAAAGGCCGGGCGGAGCCCGGCCTCGGTTGCGTTTAAGCGGTCTTAGCTCGCCGGGTTGGAGGCGGCGACGCCGACGTTCTTGCTGATCCAGGCCTTGATCGGAGCCGCCCCACCGGGGTAGCCCACAAGGCGGTCCACCAGCTTGCCGTCGCGGAACAGGCCAAGGGTCGGAATGCCCATCACGCCATAGCGGATGGCGATCTCCTGGTTGTTGTCCACGTCAAGCTTGCCGATCGTGACCTTGCCGGCGTACTCGCCCGCCAGCTGCTCGACCACCGGGGTCATCATGCGGCACGGGCCGCACCAGTCGGCGTAAAAGTCGACCACCACCGGTTCGCTGGCCTGGAGCACGTCGGCCTCGAAAGTCGGGCCGTCGAACTGCTTCATGTTGCTCATGAATACAAGAAGATCGCGAGCACCTCGACTATTCCCGGCCGCCACAGCGCCGATAATCGGTCGGTGGCCACCCTACCGGCAGAGCAGCCGGCTTCCGCTCTCCGACACGCTCTGGGCGAGTTCGGCGCCAGGCTCTTCGAGGCGGCGCCCGGCCTCATCACCTGGATCTTGCTGCTGTCGCCGGCTTGGATCCCGATCATCTTCCAGTCTCCGGGCGCTCTGTTCGTAGCATCCGCCGTACTGGTCTTCGACTTCTACTGGCTCCTGCGCGCGATCACGGTGGTGACCGGCGTGTACAGCACCATGCTCAGGATGCGCCGCGACATGGCGATGGATTGGCTGGCGCTGTGCCGGGAGGACCGCAAGAAGGGGGTGATCGACCCCTTGCAGTACATCCACCTCAGCGTGATCCCGACCTACACCGAGCCCTACCACGTGCTCGAGCGGACGGTGCAGGCGATCGTGGATTCGAACTACCCGCCCGAGCTGATGATGGTCGCGATCATCACCCGCGAGACCGACAAGCCGGGCTGGGAGAACGTCGCTCGCCTGAAGGAGAAGTTCGGCGCCAGGCTCGGCGGTTTCTACCACATCAAGGACCCGCTTGAACCAGGGATCGTGATCGGCAAGTCGGCCGCGATGAACTGGGGCGGCCGCTGGATGGTTCGAGTCCTGACCGAGGAGGGCTACGACCTCCGCAACGTCCTGATCACGGACCTCGACTCGGACTACCGCGTTCACCCCCAGTACTTCGCCTGGATCAGCTGGCACCATGCGCGCGAGGCGATGCGCGACTACTTCATCTGGCAGCCGGTCCCGCTGTTTCACAACAACATCTGGCAGGTGCCCATGGCCGTACGCATCATGTCGGCCAGCACCTCGCAGTGGCAGATGTTCTTGCACTCGAGGCCACATCGCCTGGTCGCTTTCAGCAGCTACACGTGCAGCCTCGATTTCGTCCACAAGGTCGGCTACTGGGACAAGGACGTCATCCCGGAGGACTCGCGTTTCTACTGGAAGGCCTTTTTCACCTTCGGCAAGAAGTTCGCGGTCAAGTCGGTCTATCTGCCCCTGTACGGCGACTCGCCCAACTCGCGCGACTATGCGTCCACGCACATGAGCCAGTACAACCAGATCAAGCGGTGGGCGTGGGGCATCACAGATGTGCCTTACGTGCTGGCCAGGCTCTTCAAGCACCCCGAGATCCCGCTGTGGCTCCGGATCAGGCGCTTCATGAACCTCTTCCTGAACCACCTCAACTGGATCTTCCTGCCGCTCCTCCTTATGTTCGGCGCCTCGGTCCCAATCTGGGTCAGCGTCGACTTCTCGCTCACCGACCTCGGCCAGACGCTGTGGACCTACTCGGGCATCCTGCTCTCCACGACCCTGTCGACGGTGTTCTTCTTCCTGTACTTCGAGATCAGGATGCTTCCGCCCAAGCCCAAGGAATGGCCCCTGTGGAAGAAGGCTGCCGTGCACCTGCAATACTTCGCCTACCCGATGGTGGGTCTTGTTCTGAGTGTCCTCCCGGCCCTTGAGGCCCATACGAGACTCCTGCTCGGGCGTTACCTCGAGTATCGGATCACGGAGAAGGTCTGAACGGATTGGACGACGCGGGGGCACGAACGCTGACGCTGACCTTGAAAGGGTTGTTCGGGTCCATTCATGACAAGTTCCGCGAGCAGGTGAGCGGGTTGGACCGGGGTACGCTCAACTGGCGTCCACTGCCGCAGGCCAACTCGATCGCAGTGCTCATCGCCCACACCCTGGGCTCGGAGGGCGAGATGATCCGCGCCGTCAGGGCGTCGGCGACCGGTCGGGACCGTGACGCCGAGTTCCGGGTCGAGCTCGACGCGGCCGACTTGCTGGCGATGCTGGACCAGGCCGACCGCGACCTCCAGGAGCACCTCCTCGCGGTCACGCCCGCCGACCTCACCGAGATGCGGCCGCGAGTAGACCGCCCTCCGCAGCCCGGGATCGCGTGGTTGCTGGGGAACTACGGCCACGCGCGCGAGCACCTGGGCCAGGCTGAGCTGACCAAGCAGCTCTACGACTCGAGGATGTAACGACCCGGCTCGGCAGGAGCCGGAACGGGACGGTTCCTTCTTTTAGCTAGGCCCCGCACACAGGGCTGTTGATGAACCAGGGGACGCAGAACTGGGGGCCGGCGAGGGCCCAGAGCGTCAGGCCCGCGATGATCCCGAGAAAGATCACCCAGCCGGTTCCCGTGATGACGTTGCGGCCCGGCACCGGCCACTTCGCCCAGCCCAGGCGCCTGGCCATTCGCGGGCCGGCGATCGCGTCGATGAACGGCCACAGGAGCAGCCCGATCACCACGACCGGCGGGATGACCAGGGACATGATCAGCTCAGGTCCAAGCTTGAGAAATTGAAAGAGGAAGAGGAAGTACCAGTCAGGCCGGGGGATGGTGACGGCGCGCGGGTCGGCCACCTGCTCGAGCTGGAGGTTCTTCTGGACGAAGGCAGCCAGCAGCCCGACCGTGACGAGCATGAGGACTGCGATGATCGGGTAGGGCCAGAAGTGGTCCGGAAAGAACGGATGCGTGTCGTCGTCCGGCATGTCGTCCGCGAGGTGGTGGCCGGCGTTACCCATGAGAATGGGGAAGAGGGCAAGGCCGACCAGCACGGGGTAGAGGATGTTGTCGGGTCCGATCGGGAGGCGCTTCCACTCAGGTTCCAGCGTGTGCCCGGCGTGGCTGTCGACCTCGACGATCGGGATCTCCTGGGCGGCGACCGCCGCCCCCGGCCCCTCTTTCCCGATGTCCCGCGTGCTCACATCGGCTCCGAGATGCCATGCGCCCGGATGAACCGGAAGTGCACATACATCAACAGCACGATCACCGCGGGCAGCAGGAACACGTGGATGGTGAAGAACCTCTGGAGGGTGGCGGGCCCAACGACGGGGCCGCCCTGCAGGACCTCACGGATGAATGTCCCGAGCTGAGCCGGCGGAGCGGAGCCCGCGATCTTGATCGTGACCTCCGTGGCGAAATACGCCTTGGTGTCCCAGGGCAGCAGGTAGCCGGTCAGCGACAGGCCGAGGATGCAGAGCAGCATTATCACCCCGACCATCCAGTTGAGCTCTCGCGGCGCGCGGTAGGAGCCCGTCCAGTAGACCCGCGCCATGTGGATCAACACCATGATGATCAGGATGTTCGCGCCCCAGAAATGGACCCCACGGACCAGCCATCCGAGGTACTGCGTGTTTTGAATGAACAGGACGCTGTTGTAGGCGGGCGAGGCACCAGGGACGCCTGCATCGGGCACGTAATAGAAGGACAGGAAGACGCCGGTCAGCAGCTGGAACACGATGAGGATGAAGACCATCCCGCCGAAGCAGTAGTAGAAGGCGTTGGCGAAGTTCGGCACGCGCTGGTAGAGGGCTTCGTCGACCGCTTTCGTGAACGGGTATCGCTCGTCGAGCCATTCGACCACCGCCACCTGGATGTCGCGAGGGTGGGGGATGGCCACTTTAGAAGCCCAGCACGATGCCGTCGACCTGGATCGTGCTGGGGTCGTTCCCCTGCTTCCAGGTGAGGTGGGAGAGGGGGGCCGGCGCCGGGCCGCGCAGCACGGTGCCGTCGAGGTGAAAGCGCGAGCCGTGGCAGGGGCAGTCGAAGCTCTGGGCCGGCTTGTTGAGCGCTACGGAGCAGCCCAGGTGCGAGCAGTTGATCGCGAACACGTCGACCTTGCTGTTGTGCTTGACCACGAACCCGCCGAACGCGAGGTCGCCGGCGGCATTGTCGCCGCCGCCGTCGGCCATGATGAACGCGGAGTTCGGGTTGGTGGGGGCGTTGAACTTGACCGCGTCCCCGTCCTGGATCTGGTCGAGGGGTGTGTCCAGGGTGATGGTCAGAGGCCCTTTCTTCTGCCCCTTCGCGGGCGCGGGCCACAGGAATACGAGCAGCGGCGGCAGCGCAGTGAGTACGGTCGCCGTCAAAAGACCGGCTATCCACCAACCGAGAAATCTCCGGCGGGTGACTCTTCTCGGGGCTGCGACCTCTGCCATCCGGCTCAAATCTTAAAGATTCCGGTGCCGTCAGCGATAGGCCGGCAGGCCGACCGCTCGCCTGACCTCGGCCATCGTATGGCGTGCCACGTCTCGCGCCTTTTCACTGCCGCGCTCAAGGACTCCCGCCACCTGCTCCGGGCTGAGCTCGGCGCGCACCTCGCGGAACGGCCTGAACGTGTCGATGATCCGGTCCGCCAGCAGCTTCTTTTTGTCGTGGCACCCGATCTCGGCCTTGCGGCACATGTCCCAGTAATGCTGCCAGTCGTCGAAAAAGTACTTGTAGGTGGCGCACACGTTGCAGGTGCGCGGGTGCCCTGGCTGGGTCTTGTAGGTGCGCTTGACGTCGGTGACCATGCTCAGGACCTGCTTGCGGATCACGTCCGGTTCGTCGGTCACCCCGACGATGTTGCCCACCGTCTTCGACATCCGCTGCTTGCCGTCGGTGCCCTTGATCAGCGGGGTCTCCGTCAGCAGCGCGCGAGGCTCAGGGAAGACCTGGGCATAGGTGCGGTTGAACCTGCGCGCGACCTCGCGGACAAGCTCGACGTGGGCGAGCTGGTCCTTGCCGACCGGCACGCCCACGCCCTTGACCAGGAGGATGTCCGCACCCTGCAGCACAGGGTAGGAAAGCAGCCCGAGGTTGACGTTGTCAGGATGGAGCTTCGCCTTCTCTTTGAAGGCAGGCGTGCGCATTACCCAGCTCAGCGGCGTGACCATCGAGAGCAGCAGCGTCAGCTCGGCGACCTCGGGCACATGTGACTGCAGGTAGACGACGCTGCGCTCGGGATCGATGCCGACGGCGAGCAGGTCGGCGGTCAGGTCGAACACCTTCTCCTCGGCCTTGCGGCCGTCGGGCTCGGTGGTGAGGGCGTGGTAGTCGGCCACGAAGTAGAAGCACTCGTACTGGTCCTGGAGCTCGACCCAGTTCTTGGCCGCGCCCAGGTAGTTGCCCAGGTGGAAGCGCCCGGTGGGACGCATGCCGCTCAGGATCCGCATGCGCTGTCCCATCGGGCGAGCAGTCTAACGACGCCGGCGAGATAGCATTGGATCCAGTTGCCAGACCACGATCCAGCTCCTGACCTCCCGGCCGCCAGCGCCGGGCTCGGGTCTCGCGCGCTCCGTAACACCGTCCTTGTCCTCGCGGCGAAGGTAGTCGCCCGCCTGATCGCCCTCGTCACGGTCCTCGCCATGTTGCGGTGGCTTCACCCTGCCCCATATGGGTCGTTCGCGACGCTCGTCAACTACACATCGATCGTCAGCGTGGTGCTCGATCTCGGATTCAACGTGCTGTTCGTCCGCGAAGGGGCGAGGCACCACCACGAGATCCAGCGCTACCTGCGAAACGTGATGTCGCTGCGGCTCTTGATGTCGCTCGTGAGCCTCGCGCTGCTGGCGGCCGTTTTGGGCCTTGCCGGACTGGGCAGCTTGCTGGTTCCCGGGTTCCTCCTCATGGTCTTCACCTCGTACTCGACCCTGCTTCGCAACGGGTTGTATGCCGTGCAGCAGCTGGGATTCGAGGCGGTCGCGGTGGTCCTGGAGAGCGTGGTGCTGCTGGGCCTGGTGCTCTACGGCATCAAGACCGGACGAGGCTTGACGTATTTCGTATGGGCGTACGCGGCCCAGTACGCATTCAGCTGCGTGTATTTCGCCCTGGTCCTGGCCTTCAAACGAATCGCGGTCATCGGTTGGCGCTTCGAGCTCCCGTTGCTACGCGAGTGGTTCTGGAAGGGCCTTCCGTTCGCTTTCACGTTCGTACTCACGATCCTTTATTTCCGGATCGACCAGCCGATGGTTTACGCCATCCGATCGCACGCCGAGGCCGGTTGGTACGGAGCTGCGTACAAGCCGTTCGAAGCACTTCTCTTCATCCCCATGACCTTCCTGTCCATCGTGTTTCCGGTGCTTTCGATCTACTTTCGGGAACGGCCCAAAGAGCTGCTGGACGCGCTCAACCGCTTCTTCAAGGCGCTTGTGCTCATCGGCTGGCCGATGAGCGTCGGCATCTTCGTCCTGGCCGGTCCGCTGACGAGCCTCTTGCTCGGGTCCGCTTACGCCAAATCCGAGCCTGCGATCGCGATCCTCGCCTTGAGCCTTGGTTTCGCTTTCGCCAACAACGCCTTCATCGGCGCCCTGAGCGCGACCGATCACCAGTCGTCGTTCACGTGGGCCGCAGGTTGGAGCCTGGTTGCCAACGTGGGCCTCAACATCGCGCTGATCCCGGCCTTCGGCTACATCGGCGCGAGCTGGGCGACAGTGATGACCGAGATCGTGCTGGGCACCGTGGGCTGGACCCTCACCGCCCGTCACATCGGCCGCATCCCTGTCATTTCGCTGAGCTGGCGGGTCGTGCTCGCAGGGCTCATCATGGGCATGGCGGTCTTCCCGTTCCGCAACCTGGGAGGGGTCAAGATCGCGATCCCGATCGCGGTGGGCGTCGCGGTGTACGCGGTGGCGGTGCTGGTGCTCCGGGCGCTGACCCGCGACGAGATCAACTGGGCCAGGCGAGCCATGGCGATCGCCCGATGAGCTCTAGGCCGCTCTTTCTCAAGCCGCGCGGCGCGAGCGAGCTCGTGGCCTGGGAGGAGATCGCTGTCGACGCGCCGGACGTCAAACCTCAGACGATGCTCGAGGATTCGCAGTTCGTGGCGCTCGATGTCGAGACCACCGGCAACGCGCCATTCCTCGTCCTCGAGATGGGAGCCGAGCGGTTCCGGCTGGACGGGCCGCTTTCCTTCTTCGACACGCTCGTCGACTGCCGGGCCCCCATCAACCCGTATGCCCGCAAGCGCCACCACATCGATCGCTCCATGCTCATCGGCGCGCCGGAGTTCAAGGACGCGCGGCGCGCCTTTCTGAGGTTCGCCCATGGCGCGGTGCTGGTCGAGCACAGCCATGACGCATTCGACACCTGGCTGGTGGGCCGCGGTCTCGAGAGCCCGCTCGAGCACCCGATCATCGACACCTCCGCGCTGGCGCGCCTCGTCCTCGACCTGCCCAAGGGCCAGACCCCCGGGCTGGCGCGCCTGGTCGAGGAGCTGGCCCTCGACATCACCCCTGCACACGCGGCCCTCGACGATGCGCGCGCAACCGCGATGGTCTTTCGCGCGCTCATCAAAAAGGCGCAGGAGAGCCTGGGTTGGAGGAACGTCGGCGACGTGCTGGCTGCGCTGCCGCGCCCCATCGTGGACAGGACGGCCCCTAGTCGAAAAGCGTCAGCTGCAGGTCGGGCGCGGGATGCTCGAGCCCAGACAGGCCCACCCCGATCAGGCGCACCGCCCTCGAGTCCACGTGCGACTTCTCCAGCGCCGAACGCGCGGCGCGGAAGATCGTCTCGACGTCGTCGGTCGGGCTCGTCCGGCTCACCTGGCGGCTCACCAGCCTGAAGTCGGGCAGCTTCAGCTTCACGTAGATCGTCCGCGCGCGCACCCCCTCGGACTTCAGGCGCTCGGTCACGCGGTCGGTCAGGTCTCGGAGCGCCACCTCGAGCTGCTCGCGGTCGCTGACGTCGTGCTCGAACGTCGTCTCGGCCGATATCGTCTTGGCGGGTTTGCTTCCGTCGACCGGCGTGCGATCCCGGCCCTGCGCGAACCGCTGCAGCACCGCGACCCCGACCCCCAGCGCCTGCACCAGGCGTTGCGTCTCATAAGCGGCCAGCTCACCGACGGTCCGCACCCCCATGGCGTTCAGGCGCTCCTCTGTCTTCGGCCCCAGGCCGGGGATGACCCCGATCGGGAGCGGCGCCAGAAAATCGGCCTCGGTGTCGGGCGGGACCAGCACCAGCCCGTCGGGCTTGCGCGTGCCGCTCGCGACCTTCGCGACGAGCTTGGACGTCGCGGCGCCGACCGACGCGGTGAGACCGACCTCGGTGTGGACCTGGAACTTGATCCGTCGGGCCACCTCCTCCGCCGTGGTGGTGCCGTGGCGGGTGCGCGCCGTGACGTCTAGATAGGCCTCGTCGAGGGCGACGCCTTCGACCAGCTCAGGCGAGGTGAAGCGCCGGAAGATCTGGTGTACGAGACGGCTCGCCTCCCGATATCTCGCCCCGTCGGGAGCGACGACTGTCAGTTGCGGGCACAGGAGCATCGCTTCGTGCAAAGGCATCGCAGACCGCACGCCGTAGGCGCGCGCCTCGTATGACGCGCCCATCACGACCGCCCGCTTCGATCGGCCTGCCACGGCCACGGGGATGCCGCGCAGCTTCGGGTCGTCGCGCTGGTGGACCGAGGTGTAGAAGGCGTCGAGGTCCACGTGCATGATCGTGCGGGGCCAGTTTTCGGGTCTCGGCATCGGAATTCGCCGAGAGTGTGCCACAAGAGCTTGTGGCCGGCCTCCTGGTTAGGGGCTGGGGGTTGAACCCAAGGCCGCCGCCACGTTCGAGAACACATTGGCGATCTGGTCGCCCAGCGTCAGCACGATCACGGCCGTGGTGATCGCGACCAGGACCAGGACGCCAACGAACATGGCGACCGTCAGGCCGATGGCAACCCCGACTCCCGAGCCCTTGTGCGCGGGGCCCGGCGCCGCCGCCTCCCAGGCCAATCCGTTCCAGCGCCACAACCTGTCGGGGGAGACCGCCGGCTTCCATTCCGTTCCGTCCCACCACCACAGGCCGTCCGCCGAGAACCGGGTTTGAGGCGTCACCGGGGCCTGGGCAGCCCGGTTCACGTCCGTCACCTCTCCAACCTAACCTTCGAGCAGCACCATCTAGAATCCCGGCGATGAAGGGAGTGATCCTCGCGGGAGGCACCGGGAGCCGGCTGCACCCGCTGACCCGCATCACCAACAAGCACCTCCTGCCGCTGTACGACCGGCCCATGATCAGCTATGCGATCGAGGCGCTGGTTCGCGCCGGAGTATCGGAGATGATGCTCGTCACCGGCGGCATGCATGCGGGCGAGTTCCTCCGGCTGCTCGGCAACGGTCACGAGTTCGGCATCGACCGGCTCTTCTACGCCTACCAGGAGAAACCGGGTGGCATCGCCGAAGCGCTCGGCCTGGCGGAGAAGTTCGTCTCCGGGGACCGCAGTGTCGTCCTCCTGGGCGACAACATCTTCGAGCGCTCGATACGCCACTGCGTCGATGCTTTCCGCAGCCAGGCCAAAGGGGCTCGAGTGGTGCTGTCCAAGGAGGAGGACCCCGAGCACCTGCGCAACCTGGGCGTGGCCCGGTTCGACGGCCAGAAACGGATCGCAGGGATCGTGGAGAAGCCCGCTCAGCCGCCCAGCGAGTATGCCGTGACCGGTGTGTATTTCTACGACGAGACCGTGTGGGAGGTGCTGCCGCACCTCGAGCCGTCCGGCCGCGGTGAGCTCGAGATCACCGACGTCAACAACTGGTACGTCGAGCGGGGGCTGATGGAGTACGACGTGGTCGACGGCTTCTGGGGAGACGCCGGCGAGTCTATGAATGCGTACTACGCCGTCCAGGATTTCGTGCGGGCGAACGGCGTCAACCGCGAGTCATGATGTGAGCGTGCCTGACATCGACGGCGTGGTGCTCAAGGAGCTCACGACCCACGAGGACGAGCGCGGCTTCTTCCGCGAGATCATCCGCGAGACCGACGACTTCTTCGGCCATTTCGGCCAGTGGAGCCACTCGCTCATGTACCCGGGCTCGGCCAAGGCGTGGCACATACACCAGCGCCAGACCGACTGGTGGTACGTGATCGGTGCCGTCAAGGTCGCCCTGTACGACACTCGCGAAGGCTCACCGACCAGGGGCAAGCTCTGCGAGTTCATGATGGGCGACCGGCACGCCGCCTGCCTGAAGATCCCTCCTGGTGTGGCCCACGGTTGCCGCGCCCTCGAGCTCAGCCACCTCCTTTACGTGACCTCCAACGTGTATGCGCCGGAGGACGAGGGCCGGATCCCCCACGACGATCCCGCCATCGGGTACGACTGGACGGCCGGGCCCCCGATCAAGTGAGGGTAAGGATTCTCAAGCGGCTCCTGGTCGCCGGAGCCGCAGGGTTCATCGGGTCGAACTTCGTCCGGTTGCTGCGCGCCTCGCGTCCCGACGTGGAGATCACGGTCCTCGACAAGCTGACCTACGCAGGCAACCTGGCCAACCTGGTCGATTTCGAGGGACAGCCGGGCTACCGGTTCGTGCACGGCGACATCTGCGACGCCGACCTGGTCGACGAGTTAGCCGCGAAGGTGGATGCCATCGTCAACTTCGCCGCCGAGACGCACGTCGACCGCTCGTTGATGGACCCCTACGCCTTCATCGAGACGGACGTGAGGGGAACGGCGGTCCTCTGCGAAGCGGCCCGCAAGCATGGTCACCAGGTGTTCCTTCTGGTCAGCACCGACGAGGTCTACGGCGATGTGTCCGAGGGACGTTCGCGCGAAAGCGATGCGTTCCGGCCGCGCAGCCCCTACTCGGCCAGCAAGGCCGGCGGAGAGCACATCGCGCGCGCTTACGCCGAGAGCTTCGGTTTGCCCCTGCTCGTGACCCGCGGGTCGAATAACTACGGCCCTTACCAGTACCCCGAAAAGCTGATCCCCGTCCTGATCACGAATGCGATCGACGACATGCGCATGCCGCTCTACAACGACGGGTCGGCGGTGCGTGACTACATCTTCGTCGAAGATCACTGCCGGGCGATCGACCTTGTCCTGCACCAGGCCGTACCGGGCGAGGTCTACAACGTGGGAACGGGCGCCGAGACCTCCGGTCTGCGCGTGGCCGAGGCGGTGCTCGAATTCACGAGCAAGCCCCGCAGCCTGATCGAGTTCGTCGCCGACCGTCCCGGACACGACTACCGGTACGCGCTCGACGTCAGCCGCATCACCGCGCTTGGATGGGAGCCCAGGGTGTCATTGGCGGAGGGCCTGGAGCGTACGGTGCGCTGGTACCAGCAACATCCGGAGTGGTGGCGGCCGTTGAAGTCCGGCGAATACTGGGAGTACTACAGGCGGAACTACCGCCCCCTGAATAGCACGGGTAGGCAGGCCCTACCGCGACTGAGTCGCGGGGACCCCAGAGGAACCCCCACCGCGTAACACCTTGTCCGGAGGCGCCTGGAAGAGGACACAAGGGCCAGCCGGAGTGAATCCGGCCTAGTGCTCCGCCGAAGACTTCCTGAACCGGCCCGCCATCCCCTTCCAGTACCAGTGCAGGTACCGCGGCAGCCACTGCCACAGCTTGAAGCGGCTCTGGCCGGCGGTCCGATCGCGCCACGTCGTCGGCACCTCGGCGATGCGCATTCTCAGGATGTAGGCCTTCACGGTGAGCTCGAGCCCGAGCTCGAAACCGCCCACCGACTCGATGCTCACCTGGTTGAGGAGGCGCTTGGAGTAGAGGCGGAAGTTGCTGGTCGCATCGTGCACGGGCAAGCCACCCAGCCAATGCAGTGACAGCCCGGCCACGCGTGACATCGTCCGCTTGAGGAACGGGCCGCCGAGCTGGTGACCGCCGCGCATGTAGCGGGACCCGGCGACTACGTCCGCGCCGCCGTGGGCGAGCTCGAACATCGGATCGATGTCGGCGGGGTCGTCTGAGCCGTCGCCCATCGTGATCAGGACATAAGGCGCGCGCGCTGCGCGCAGCCCGGACTTCATGGCGTTGAGGACGCCGCGGCCCAGGGTGTTCTTGTGGAGGCGGAGCTCGGGCAGCTCGGCCTGCAGCGCCTTGACCACGGGCACGGTCGTGTCCCCGTCGAAGTCGTGCACGACCAGGACCTCGAGTGGCCGCGTGCGGGTGTGCTCCACGACCCCGCGCAGGGTCGGAACCACGTTCTCGCCCTCGTTGTAAACGGGTATCACGATACTCAGCGCCGGCGTGTCGCCGATGGCGTCGATCTTCAGATTCGTGCGGCCTTGATCTCGTCGCGGATCCAGGGGATCACCTCATCGAGCATCTCGTCCAGCGAGGTCGTGGCCTCGAATCCGAGCACCTTCTTCGCCTTCCGGACATCGGGCACCCGCATCTGCACGTCGTGCTCATAGGGAGGGTCGGACACCAGTCGTAGCTGGCGGTCGGGGCCGTGGACCTTGCGCCAGATCACCTCGGCCAGCTCTCGCACGGTGGTCGACTGCGCCGTCGACAGGTTGAAGTCTTCGTTCAGCGCCGCCTCAGATTCCATCGCCAGCCTGATGCCGTGCGCCAGGTCGCCGCCGTAGGTGTAGTGGCGGACCTGGGTTCCGTCGCCGAGGATGTGAAGCGGATCCTGGCCCTTGATCACCTTCTGCGCCAGGTCCGGGACGACGTGGCTCATCGCGAGCTTGACGTTTCCGCTCATCACGTCGTGGTCGCGCAGCGCGCGCCGCTCGCCGATCCCCACGCAGTTGAACGGCCGCACGATGGTGAAGGGGAGGCCGTACTGCTCGTGGGCGCCGCGGGCGTAGAACTCGGTGGCGAGCTTTTGAAAACCGTAAGTCGAGCGAGGCGGGGCGCTGGTCAGCTGTGCGCCCTCTGGCGTCGGAAAGACCTCGGCCGACTCGAACACCATGCTGCTGGACAGAACGGTGATCTTGCGCAGGCGGCCGAGGCGAAATGCGCTCAGGGCTGCGTCGAAGGTGGCGGCGCAGATGCGCTCGTTCTCCGCGAGCAGGTCGTATGCGAACTCGTGGAAATAGGAGATCCCGCCGATCATGGCGGCGCCCGCGACGACATGGTCGCAGTCCACGGCCAGCTCTGTGAGGAGCTCGGCGTCCTTCGCGTCGCCCTGGACCAGCCGGTAGCGCGGGTCTTCGTCGAAGCTGCGCTTGACGGGGCCGTACTTGCTGTAGTTGTCCACCCCCACGACCTCGTGTCCGGCGTGCAAAAGCTCGGCGACCAGGTAGCCGCAGATGAAGCCGGCCGCGCCGGTGACCAGGACCTTCATGAGTTGCCGCGGACCTTTCGCAGCGGGGCTATGAGACGGAACGTCGCGCTCCCACTCACAAACGTATGGGTCCGGTGACGCCCCAGATGTCGACCACCTCGCGGCCGTCGAGCGGCAGCTTGCGATAGGCGCGATGCGGGGCGGCGACGATCAGCACGTCCGAATCGCGGACGACCTTGTCGAGCGGTTCGAAGCTGGGATCGTGGATGTAAGGATCGGTGCAGATCACGTTGGCACCCTTGAACGCAGCTAGCTTGCGCAGCTTGTAGCTGAGTGAGGCGCGCGGGTCGTCGGACTCGCCCTTGAAGGCCATGCCGAGGATACCCACCGTGCGGCCGAACAGCGGCCTTCGAGCGTTCAGCGTGTCGACGATATAGCCGGGAAGCCCTTCGTTGACCTGCATCGCCGCCTGGCCCATCGGGAAGTGGTCCGGCGTGAATGCGGACAGCTGCATCGTGTCTTTCAACAGGCACGGACCGGCGGCAAAGCCTGGGCCGGGCAGGTCGGCCGCTCTCGGGTACTCGTATCGGATGGCCTCCAGCATCCGGTTGTAGTCGACTCCCGATCGGTTGGCGATCTGGAAGAACTGATTGGCGATGGCGAACTTCATGTAGCGCCAGGTGTTGGTCAGCAGCTTGGCGAGCTCGGCCTCCAGCGGTGTGGTCCTCACCACTGCGACCCCGAGGCGTTCGAAGATCCGGCTCGCCTTCTCGAATGCCGAGTCGGTGTTGACGCCGACCAGCTGAGGCAGGGTGCGGAGCTCCTCCAGCGCGTGTCCCTCGGCGATCCGCTCGGGGCAGAAGGCGACCTCGGCGTCGGTCCCGGCCGCCACTAGGCGTCGTTCGACGGTTTCGGTGGTGCCTGGAAAGACCGTCGACCGCAGCACCACGAGGGACCCGCGGCGAAAGTGCGGGATCAGCTCGTCCAGGACCCTGTCGAAAATGCGCACCGACGGGTTCATGAACTCGTCGATGGGGGTGCCGATGACCAATATGACCGTGTCGGTGCGCTCGATCAGCGCGGGGTCGGCCGAGAGCTCGAGTCTCCCGGTCGGCAGCAGCTTTCCCAGCATCGCCTCCGCCCCGGTCTCGACGAATGGGACCTTGCCCCCCTTGACCATCGCGATCTTCGACTTGTCGGTGTCGTTGATTCCGACCGTGTACCCGCAGTCCGCGAGCGCCAGGGCGAGCGGCAGCCCGACGTGGCCGCAGCCGCCGACTATGACCACGTCGAGGGGGGTGTCCATGGCGGCCAAATTATGATGGCTGGAGCTTGGCTTTCCGGACCCGTCAGGGCGCAGAAGGGCCGTCGGTGCTGCTGGACATGCGGCCGCTGCAGGGTCCGAGCGGCAGTCGTGGCGTGGGTTCGTACGCCCGCGGGCTGCTCGGCGGGCTGATCGAAACCGGCTTTGACGCCAACCTGACCCTGCTGCTGGATGCTGCGCTCGACGAGCCCAAACTTCCTGCCGGTGGGTACAGGCTGGCCGGTTGCCGGCGTCGATATCACGGCCAGCTCGCGGCCTATGAAGAGGCCGTCGCGCTGGGCGCCGACCTGCGCCGGATCCGGCCGGATGTCTATCACGCGATCGACTTCCGCCTGCCCGGACGCTCGCCATGTCCCCTGGTGGTGACCCTCCACGACCTGATCCCCTGGTCCTGGGGCGGCTCGCGGATGAGGGGAGAGCGTCTGCGCTATTGGATCGGCAAGCGCCTGCTGCCGCGCGCGGACCTGGTCCTGGCGGTCTCGGAGAGCACGGCTCGAGACGCCGTCCGGTTCGGGAGGGTCGATTCCGGGCGCGTGCGCGTGGTGCTCGAGGCGGCCGGTCCCGACTATGCGCCGAGACCGGGCGCCGGACAGACCGTCAGGGCGCGCTGGGGGCTTGAGCCCGGCTACCTGCTGTTCGTGGGCGCCCTGGATGCCCGCAAGGACCCGGCGGCTCTGCTTACCGCATTAGAGGCGGCCCGGGTCAAGCGCCCGGGCCTCGAGCTGGTGATCGCGGGAGACCCGGGGCCGCAGGCCCCGAGGAGCATGCCCGGCGCACGTTTGATGGGGCGGATCAGCGAGTCCGAGCTCGCCGACCTTTACACGGCCGCGGGCTGTTTCGTCTTTCCCAGCCGCTACGAGGGATTCGGGCTGCCCTGCCTGGAGGCGATGGCTTGCGGCTGCCCGGTTGCGGCGTATCGCAACTCGAGCGTGCAGGAGGTGGTGGACGGCGCCGGTCTGCTGGTGGCGGATGGAGACGCCCGCGCTCTCGGTCGGGCGGCCGCGGACATGGCGGCCGAGCCGGACCGCTGGCGTCGCGCGGGACTCGAACGCGCGAGGTCGTTCAGCTGGCGCGCGGCGGCGACCCAGACGATCGCCGGATACGAGTCGGTCTGGCGGACTGAGATAATCGCCTCGCCGTGAGCAAAGTTGCTGTCATCGGCGCCGGTTACGTGGGCCTGACGACTGCGGCGTGCCTGGCCGACCTCGGGAACGCCGTCACCGTAGTCGACATCAACCGCGAGAAGATCGCTCAGCTCAAGAGCCATCGAGTGCCCTTCTACGAGCCCGGGTTGAGCGAGCTGGTCGAGCGCAACGCCAAGGCCGGGCGCCTCAAGTTCACCACCGCCTACGACGATGCGGTGCCCGGAGCCGAGTACGCGATCATCGCCGTCAGCACGCCCGAGGGGGAAGGCGGTGAGGCCGATCTCTCTTACGTCGAGGCGGCGGCGAACTCCATCGCCGATTCGATGGACGGCCCGCTTGTCGTGGTCAACAAGTCGACCGTGCCGCCGCTGACTGGCGACATGGTGGCGAACGTTTTGAAGAAGCGAAATGCGACACATGCCGCGGCCGTCGTGTCCAACCCGGAGTTCCTCCGCGAGGGCTCGGCGATCCAGGACTTCATGCACCCCGACCGAGTCGTGGTGGGCAGCCATGACCGCAGCGCGGCCGAGAAGGTCGCAGCTCTGTACGAGCCCCTCGAGGCGCCGATTCTGATCACGCCCAACATCTACACGGCCGAGATGGTCAAGTACGCGTCCAACGCCTTTCTCGCTGCGCGAATCTCGTTCATCAACGAGATCGCGCGAATCTGCGAGCGAGTCGATGCCGACGCGAAGCTGGTTGCCGAGGGGATGGGCCTCGACAAGCGGATCGGCCCCAGCTTCCTCGAAGCGGGAATCGGGTATGGCGGCTCGTGCTTCCCCAAGGACGTTGCCGCCCTGGCCGCCCTTGCGGAGCGTTTCGACTACCATCCCGAGCTCCTCCATGCGGTGATGGACATCAACCGCGACCAGCGCATGCTCGTCATCGACAAGCTTCGCGAATGTCTCGATGAGCTGCCCGGCAAGGTCGTGGGGCTGCTCGGCCTCGCCTTCAAGCCGAATACCGACGACCTGCGCGAGGCCCCCAGCCTCGACATCGCGAAGGTGCTGCTCGCGGCAGGCGCCCACGTCCGGGCCTACGATCCGGCCGCGATGGAAAGGATGAGGGCCTTGCTGCCCGGCCTCGAGTACATGAAGGACGCCTATCACGTGGCAGCCGGCGCCGACGCCCTGGTCGTAGTCACCGAGTGGAACGAATTCCGGCACCTCGATCTGGCCCGCCTCAAAGCCTCGATGCGCAAGCCTGTCGTCATCGACGGCCGCAACATCTACGATCCGCCGGTCATGCGCGGCCTGGGTTTCACCTATCGAGGTATCGGCCGCGAGTAACGCCAGCAAGCCGAGGGCGGTCATCTCCGGTGGCGCCGGGTTCATCGGCTCGCACCTGTGCGAGGCGCTTCTGGAACGCGGCATGGCGGTGCTCGCGCTCGACAACTTCATCACGGGTTCGCGCGACAACCTGCGGTCGTTCGAAAGCCACCCCGACTTCGAGTTCCGGCAGATGGACGTCAACCACGGCATCTTCATCGGCGGTGATGTGCGGTACGTGCTGCATTTCGCGTCGCCCGCATCGCCCCCTCAATACGACGCCAATCCCATCCACACGTTGAAGGTCGGCACGTTGGGGACGATGAACATGCTCGGCCTCGCCCGCGCGAAGAATGCGACCTTTCTGCTCGCGTCGACCTCGGAGGTTTACGGAGATCCTTTGGTTCACCCGCAGCGTGAGGACTACTGGGGCAACGTCAACCCGATCGGTCCCCGAGGGTGCTACGACGAAGCCAAGCGGTGCGCGGAGGCTTTCGCGATGGCGTACCGCCGCAGCCATAACGTGGATACGCGCATCGTCCGCATCTTCAACACACACGGACCGCGTATGCAGGTCTCTGACGGGCGCGCCGTACCAAATTTCATGGCCCAGGCGATCCGGGGTGAGCCCCTCACGGTCTACGGGGAAGGGTCGCAGACGCGCAGCCTGTGCTACGTGAGCGACCTGGTCCGGGGCGTACTCGCGAACCTCGAGCTCGGCGACGAGATGCCGGTCAATCTCGGCAACCCGCACGAGGTCACCGTGCTCCAGCTGGCGGAGACGATCATCAAGCTTGCCGGCTCGCGGAGCAAGATCGAGCACCGCGAGCTGCCGATCGACGACCCCAAGCAGCGCCAGCCAGACATCACCAGGGCGCGCACCAAGCTGGGCTGGCAGCCCCAGGTCGGACTCGAGGACGGGCTGGGCCGCACCCTCGAATACTTCCGGTCCATATTGTGACCGGCCGATGACCACGCCAGATGAGCTGAAGAAGTTCGTCCGCGACGTGCCGGGCTACCCGCAGCCGGGGATCATATTTCGAGACATCACCCCCCTTCTGGGCGACAAGGAGATCTTTGGCGAAGTCGTCGACCTCATGTCGCGAGCGTGGTCGGACCGTAAGCCCGACCTCGTGGCCGCGATCGAAGCCCGTGGGTTCATCCCGGGAGCGGCGGTGGCGGTCAGGCTTGGAGCCGGCTTCGTGCCGATACGCAAGCTCGGGAAGCTCCCCTGGATGACGATCGAGGAGGCCTACCAGCTGGAGTACGGGAGCGACCAGCTGCAGATGCACTCCGACGCCGTCGAGCCGGGCCAGAAGGTCCTGATCGTGGATGATGTACTGGCGACCGGCGGCACCGCCGCCGCCGCCATCAGACTCGTCCGCAAGCTCGGGGGCGACGTGATCGGCGTCCAGGTGCTGATCGAGCTCGAGGCCCTTGGGGGTCGAAAGCGCCTGAGCGGAGTCGAGGTTGTCAGCGAGATCGTCTATTAGGAGAGCGATTTGAAAGTCAGTTCACAGGGAAGCGACGTAAAGGACGCCAAGCTGGCCTCGCAGGGCCAGGACTTGATCGATTGGGCCGCGCGCGAGATGCCGGTTCTGACCTTGATCAAGGCCCGGTTTCTGAAGGAGCAGCCGCTGAAGGGCCTGCGCCTGGCCGCGTGCCTGCACGTCACGAGCGAGACCGCCAACCTGATGCTCACGCTCAAGGCGGGAGGCGCCGACATCGCGCTGTGCGCGTCCAATCCGCTTTCGACCAACGACGCGGTGGCTGCGGCCCTGGCGTCGCAGCACGCCATCAAGACATTCGCCATCCGCGGCGAGGACAACGACACCTACTACGAGCACATCCAGGCGGCGCTCGACCACCACCCTTCACTGACCATGGACGACGGCGCAGACCTCGTGTCGGTGCTGCACAAGTCCCGCCAGTCGCAGCTGGGCGAGGTGATCGGGGGCACCGAGGAGACCACCACCGGCGTGATCAGGCTTCGCGCGATGGCCGATCGCGGCGTGCTGCGCTACCCCATCGTCGCGGTCAACGAGGCGGACACGAAGCACATGTTCGACAACCGATACGGCACCGGCCAGTCGACCATCGACGGGATCATCCGCTCGACCAACGTCCTGCTCGCGGGCAAGACCTTCGTCATTGCCGGCTACGGGTGGGTTGGACGCGGGTTGGCCTCCCGGGCCAAGGGTCACGGCGCCGACGTCGTGATCACTGAGATCGACTCGGTCAAGGCGCTCGAGGCTGCCATGGACGGTTTCCGCGTCATGAAGATGGGCGACGCGGCCCGCCAGGGCGACATCTTCGTGACAGTCACCGGCGACGTCAACGTGCTCGACCGGCGTCACTTCGAAGTGATGAAGGACGGCGCGATCCTTGCCAACTCCGGTCACTTCAATTCCGAGATCAACCTCAAAGCACTGGACGAGCTCGCGACCGGCGTGAAGCATGTGCGGCCGTCGGTCCAGGAGTACCGCCTGGCGGACGGCAGGAGGCTGCACGTCCTCGGCGAGGGGCGCTTGATCAACCTTGCGGGCGCCGAAGGACATCCCGCCGCGGTGATGGACATGAGCTTCGCCAACCAGGCCCTGTGCGCCGAGTACGTGGCCAAGAATGCCAAGAGCCTGGAGATGAAGGTCTACGACGTCCCGGAGGAGATCGACGCGCAGGTAGCGAAGCTGAAGCTCCACGCCATGGGTATCGAAATCGACACGCTGACGGAGGAGCAGAAACGCTACCTCTCGTCATGGGAAGAGGGAACCTAACCCGCCCGAGACCCGGATCGACCGATTCCCTCCCCGCGCGTGGGGGAGGGGCGTAGCGCGATGTTCGAGGCGCGGCGCACCTGGGTGCTGGGCGGAGGCGGCGCAAGGGGCGCCGCGCAGGTCGGTGTCCTTCAGGCCCTTTTCGAGGCGGGCGTCGAAGCCCCGGTCGCCATCGTCGGGACCAGCGTCGGCGCTCTCAACGGAAGCGCGCTGGCGGCGTACCCGTCGCTTGCGGGGGCGATGATGCTGCGCGAGGTCTGGCTGTCCCGCCAGGCTGCAGCGGTGTTCCAGTCACATCCCCTGGGCGTGATTCTCTCCGGCATCCGTCGAAACGTGCACAGTGCGCTGCCGCAGGAGAACGTGCTTCGCCTCATCGAGCGAGCGCAGGCGCTGACGGGGATGACCACGTTCGAGCAGCTGCGGATCCCGCTGGCCGTGGTCGCCACCGACCTCAACGCCGGCAAGCCCGCGGTGTTCCGGTCTGGCTTGCTCACGCCGGCGCTCCTTGCGTCGACCGCCATCCCGGGGCTTTTCCCCGCGGTTCGGATCGAGGACCGCGAGCACCTCGACGGCGGAGTGGTCGACAACACCCCACTCGACACCGCCATCGCAGACGGGGCCACGAATCTCCTGGCGATCAGCCTGATGGCCGGCGGAGAGCTGGAGGCAGCGCCGACCAGCTTGCCCGAGCTCATTGCTCGCACCTTGCAGCTTTCGCTCCACCACCAGATGCTGAGCGACTACGAACGCCTGAAAGAGCGCGCGCGGATCGTCGTCCTGTGCCCCATCACGGCGCCGACCGCCACGTGGGAGATGAAGCGCGATCACGTCGAGTCGGTCATCGACTCGTCGCATGCGGCGGCGGCTGCTCTGCTTCGTGTGCGCGGGTCGAAGCTCTTCCGGCACTCCGGGATCCACCGGCTCGCTCTAGGGTAGGATTCGGCCGTCCCACAGGGGATCCGTATCAACCTGGCGCTTGGGGCTCCGCTAGATCGAGGCGGGTCCTTGCCGGCGCGGGAGATTCGAAGGAGGACCCATGTCGTCATCAGTGTTCACGTCCGAGTCGGTCACCGAAGGACACCCGGACAAGCTCGCCGACCAGATCTCGGATGCCATCCTGGATTCGATCCTGGCCAAGGACCCGCTGGCCCGCGTCGCCTGCGAGGCGGTCGTCACCACCGGCCTGGTGATCGTGGTCGGCGAGATCACGACCGATTGCTACGTCGACATCCCGCGGATCATCCGGCAGACCGTGCGCGAGGTCGGCTACACCCGCGCCAAGTACGGATTCGACGCCGAGACATGCGGCGTCGTGACGAGCATCGACGAGCAGTCGCCTGACATCGCCCAGGGAGTCGACGTCGGGGGCGCCGGCGACTCGGGAATGATGTTCGGATTCGCTTGCGACGAAACGCCGGAGCTCATGCCGCTCCCGATCACGCTCGCCCACAGGCTGGCCAAGCGACTGGCCGAGGTGCGGCGCAACAAGACGCTCAGCTACCTGAGGCCCGACGGCAAGGTGCAGGTGACCGTTCGCTACGGTGAAGGCGGCAATCCGACCGGGGTGGACAACGTGGTCATTTCGACGCAGCACCACGACGAGATCGACATCGAGCAGCTTCGATCCGATATCACGGAGCACGTCGTCGAATCAGTCATCCCCGCGGAGCTGCGCGACGGCGGAGTCCGGTCGTTCATCAACCCGACCGGTCGTTTTGTCGTCGGCGGGCCGGTGGCGGACGCGGGCCTCACGGGACGCAAGATCATGGTCGACACCTATGGGGGCTATGCGCGCCACGGCGGCGGCTGCTTCTCGGGCAAGGACCCCACCAAGGTCGACCGCGCCGGAGCTTATGGCGCCCGCTACGTGGCGAAGAACATCGTGGCGGCCGGGCTCGCGACCAGGTGCGAGGTGCAGATCTCGTACGCGATCGGCGTGGTCAAGCCCGTGGCCGTTCGCATCGACACGTTTGGTACGGGCAAGGCGCCCGAGGCGGCGATCTCCGCCGCCGTGACCAGGCTGTTCGACCTGAGCCCGCTGGGCATCATCAAAGAGCTAAACCTGCGACGACCTCTGTTTCGGCAAACCGCCGTGTACGGGCACTTCGGCCGCACCGATATCGACGCGCCCTGGGAGTCGACCGCGCGTGCCTCAGAGCTGGCCGAAGAGCTCAAATGACGCGAACGGTCGCTGTGATCCCGGCGGGCGGAGCGGGCACACGCCTGTGGCCCCGCTCGCGACGCTCCACTCCGAAGCACGCACTTCCCCTCGGAGGTGGCGGGCGCCCGCTGCTGCGCGACACCTATGACCGTGTCCGTGGCCTTGCCGACGAGGTGTTCGTCGTCACCGAGCTCGGCCAGCGGGAGATCATCCAGTCGGTGCTGCCCGAGATCGACGCGCGGCACATGATCATCGAGCCCATGGCGAGGGGCACGACCAATGCGTACGGTCTGGCCGCCCTCACGATCGCCGCGCTGGGCCCGGACACCGTGATGGTCGCCATGGCGTCGGACCACATCGTGCGGGGGCGCACGGCCGTGACGCGCGCGGTTCGAGTCGCCGTTCGCGCGGCCGCGACGACCAAGAGCCTGGTCGCGTTCGGGCTCAAACCGACCTTTCCTTCGACCGGCCTGGGATACATCCACGCGCCCCGCCGCGGTCCCGCAGGCACACGCCGCGTCGAGAGCTTCACCGAGAAGCCCGACCTGCGGACGGCGACAAGATTCCTCAAGGCCGGCGGCTACTACTGGAACCTGGCCTGGTTTGCCTGGCGTGTCGATGTGTTCCTGGAGGAGCTCTCGCGTCATGCGCCCCGCCACCTGGCCGGCCTCAAGAAGGTCGTAGAGGCGCGCCAGGCAGGTCGCGAGGAGGAGGCGACCGAGCTGTACAAGCGCCTTCCGGTCGAGGTCATCGACCGCAGTGTCATGGAGAAGACCGACCGCCTTCTCCTGGTCCCGGCCGAGTTCGATTGGGCCGATATCGGTAACTGGGCCGAGCTGGGCGATCGAGTCCGGGCGGACGCTCACGGCAACTCGGTGGAAGGCGAGTCCGTGCTGATCGACACCACCGGAAGCCTCGTCTTCGGCGGTCGCAGGCTGGTGGCCGCGATCGGCCTCGAAGACATGATCATCGTCGACACCGAGGACGCCATCCTCGTCTGCCCCCGCTCGCGCGCTCAGGACGTGCGCAAGGTTGTCGATGCCCTCAAGCGGGCCCGCAAGACCCGGTACCTTTAAAAGCCAGTTGACGCAGCAGATCAAGTTCGGGACCGATGGTTGGCGCGGCATCATTGCCGACGACTTCACCTACGGCAACGTTCGGCGAGTGGCCCAGGCCACCGCGCAGTACATGCGCACCCGTTCCGCCGAGCCGCTGGCCGTCGTGGGCTACGACTGCCGGTTCGCTTCCGAGGATTTCGCCCGGGCCGTGGCCGAGGTTTTTGCCGCCAACGGCATCAGGACTCTGGTGTTCGACCGCCCGTCTCCGACCCAGGTCGCGTCATGGACCGTCATCGACCGCAAGGCAACCGGCGCCGCGGTCATCACCGCGAGCCACAACCCCTACCAGTTCAACGGGTTCAAGTACAAGACCGAGACGGGGAGTGCAGTGCCTTCCGAGGTGATCGCCGAGCTGGAACGCAACATAGAGGGGCTGCCGGAAGTCCCGGCGCCCAACCCGCGGGCGACCCACGGCCTGGTGTCGGCGTACGACCCACGGCAGGCGTATTACGCGCAGATCGCCCGCATGGTCGAGGTCGATGCGATCAAAGAAGCGGGACTGCGCATCGTCCACGAGTGCATGTATGGGTCGGGCTACTCATACATAGCGGAGATGATCGGCGGAGGGCGGACGACGGTGACCGAGCTTCACAACCAGCGCAACCCGCTCTTTGGAGGGATCAACCCCGAGCCGATCCGGCCCAACATCGATTCCACTCTTGCGTTCATGAAGGTCGGCGGCCAGGACCTGTGCATCTGCACCGATGGTGACGCCGACCGCGTCGGCATCATCGACGAGACCGGCCGCTTCATCAATCAGCTCCAGGTGTTTGCTTTGCTGATGCTGTACCTGTTCGAGGTCAGGGGCATGCGCGGCCCGGTGGTCAAGACCGTCAACATGACCGCGATGGTCGACAAGCTGAGCGCCGAGTACGGCTGTCGCGTCTACGAGGTGCCTGTCGGGTTCAAGAACATCGCCCCCAAGATGATCGAGACCGAGGCGGTGCTCGGTGGGGAGGAGTCGGGCGGCTTCGCGGTGCGCGGCCACATCCCCGAGCGCGACGGCATCCTCATCGGCCTCCTGTTCGCGGACATGATGGTGAAGTCGGGCAAGCCGATCTCACAGCTCCTGGCCGACCTCGAGCAGCGCGTCGGCCCCCACGCCTATGCGAGACACGACATCCACCTCCCTAGAGATACGTACGACGCCGACCGCAAGCGCATTCTCGAGACGCTGGAGAGCAATGAGCCGCAGGAGGTTGCCGGCGTGAGGGTACAGCGGGTGCGGGCCGACGACGGTTTCAAGTTCTATCTCGAGGACGGTAGCTGGGTGCTGCTTCGGGCGAGCGGGACCGAGCCCCTCATCCGTGTCTACTCGGAGGCGGCGGACGGCGAAGCCGTCGAAGCCCGCCTCGGCGCGCTCGAGGACATCGTCGGAATCAGGATGCATGCACCGACCTGAGCTCGGAAGCGCCGAGAAGTCAAAAGTCGACAAACCCTGGGGGTATGAGCTCCGCTGGGCGATCACGGATCGCTACGTGGGCAAGGTCCTGCACGTCAACAAGGGCGAGGCTCTGTCGCTCCAGTACCACGAGCGCAAGGACGAATATCAATACATCGTCAAGGGCGTCATCGACATGGAGCTCGGCGGAGCGGATGGCGAGCTGGCCACGCACCGAATGAGCGCGGGCGACACCCTGCACCTGACGCCGGGTACTCGCCACCGGATGACCGCGGTCGAAGATACCGACATCTTCGAGGTATCGACTCCCGAGATCGACGACGTCGTCCGACTCGAAGACCGCTATGGGCGCGCTGGAACTTGACGAGCGGGCTCTATAGACTTCCACCGACCACATGAAAGTCCCTCCGGCGCTGGTTGAAAAGGTCGCCCAGCCCACCACGGCAGCCTATGCGGAGCGCGATCGAAGCTTCCTGATCTTCGCCGCCGTGGTGCTGGTCGCGATCGCGCTGGGGTTCAAGTCCGAGCTGCTCGGGCAGGGCCAGGTCTGGGCGCTTGCGTTGGGCCTCGTCGTGATCGCGGCGCCGGCGCTGCTGGGCTACCTGAGAGGGGCTGAAGAGTTTCCGCGGATCGAGCACTACATCCCGGTCGCGCTCGGGGCTATAACCCTCGCGGGCATGTCGCTCCTGGTCCCCGAGCTCTGGAAGTACCTGGTGCTCACAGCAGCCTTCGGCGCCGGATTCATCATCGCCGCCCGACTCGACTACCTGCGCCTGCGCGACGCGGAGAAGCGTGGCCACGTGGTGCTGCAAGAAGCCATCCTGGTGCTCGTTCTGGCCGGCGCTTACCTGGTGGTGGTGACGCTTCCCTTCAACCCGATCCTGCGCCTGCTCTGGATCTTCGCCATCACCTTTCTCGCGTCATTCCGCAGCTTCCGCATCAACGGATCCGCGGTGGCGCCGCGTCGTGCCTTCATCTTCGCTCTGTTCGTCGGGCAGGTCGTCACCTTCCTGGCCTGGGCCATCACAGCTCTATCCCTGTACCTGGTGGTCAACGAGGGCACGTTCGCGGTGATGCTGCTGTTCGCCTGGTACATCAATCGCGGCCTGGTCCGCCACACCGTCGAGGACAGCTTCACTCGCAACGTGGTCCTGGAGTACGGCGCCTTCGCCGTGGTCTTGATCTACCTGTTCGTTTCCAGCTACCAACCCGCCCGGTGACGAAGCTTCTACGCGGCGCTTCGGAGCGTCGCCAGCTACATGCCCAGGTAGGCTTTTTGGACGTCCTCGGAAGCGAGCAGGTCCCTGCCGCTGCCGGTCTGGACGATGACCCCGGTCTCGAGCACGTAGCCGCGGTGCGCCACGTTGAGCGCCTTAGTCGCGTTCTGTTCGACCAGGAGGACGGGCGTGCCCTGGGCGTTGATTTCGCGAATGATCTCGAAGATTGTCTCGACGAGTAGAGGCGCGAGTCCAAGGGATGGCTCGTCGAGCATCAGCAGCTTGGGCCGGGCCATCAGGGCGCGGCCGATCGCCAGCATCTGCTGCTCCCCGCCCGAGAGCGTTCCCGCGACCTGCTTGGTGCGGTCCTTCAGGCGGGGGAACAGGGTGTACATCCGCTCGAAGTCTGACTTGATCTCAGTGTCGTCGCGCCGTGTATACGCCCCCATAAGCAGATTCTCGTAGACGCTCATGCGCTGAAAAATGCGCCGGCCCTCGGGGGCAAGACACATGCCGCGCTGCACGATCTCCTCCGGCGGCTGATCGGTGGTCTCCTTGCCATCGAAGACGACGCGGCCGGCAACCGGTCGATGGAGTCCCGCCAGCGTTCGGACTGTGGTGGACTTGCCGGCTCCGTTGGCCCCGATCAGGGTCACGATCTCGGTTCGGTCCACGGTCAGGCTCACGCCGCGCAAGGCGGTGATCTTGCCGTAGGCGACCTCGAGTCCGGTGACTTCGAGGATCGGACTTTCTGGCGAGGTTGCGCTCACGCGCCCTTGCCCAGATAGGCCTCGATAACCCTAGGATCACTCCGCACCTGCGCGGGAACGCCTTCCGCGATCTTCTCGCCGTGGTCGAGAACCGCGATCCGGTCGGAAATGCCCATCACTACTTTCATGTCGTGCTCGATCAGGAAGAGCGTGACACCCCGATCACGGATCGCGCGGATGAGCTCGCCCAGTGCGCCTTTTTCCTGGGGATTGGTGCCCGCAGCCGGCTCGTCGAGCAGCAGCAATCGCGGCTCGCTCTCGAGGGCTCGCGCGATCTCCAGCCGGCGTTGCAAACCGTAAGGGAGGTTCTGGGCCAGGTCGGAGTAGCGGCGCGTCAGCCCCACGAAAGCCAAAGTTTCCCGGGCGTGCTCGATAGCCTTCTTCTCCTCACGGCGCTCGTGCCGCGTGTGAAGGATCGACGCCCAGTACGGTGCGTGGAAGCGGAGGTGGCCGCCCACCAGAACGTTGTCCAGGACGGTCATTTTCGCGAAGAGACGGATGTTCTGGAATGTCCTCGATACCCCCTTCGCGGCGACAGTATGGGGGTACTTTCCGGTGAGCGGGGCTCCGTCTAGTCGGATCTCGCCCGAAGTCGGCGCGTACAGGCCCGAGACCATGTTGAACACCGTGGTCTTGCCGGCACCGTTGGGACCAATGAGGCTGAAGATCTCGCCCTGCTTGATTTCGAGATCGAGGTTTGAGCACGCGACCAGTCCACCAAACTCCTTGTGGAGCGATTTGAGCTCGAGAAGCGCTGGCATCAGGCTGGTAGCGTCTCACCGGCCGGGGGCAGTCCGGAGGCTTCATCGACCTCGAGTTCAAGCTCCAGCTTCCTCTGTGTGCTCGGGAGGATGCCTTGGGGTCGCAGGATGATCAGAAGCACCAGCAGGATGCCGAAGACCAGGATGCTCAGGTACTGGAACTGAGAGGTCAGGAAGTACACGGCGCCGACCACCACGGCGCCCAGGATCGAGCCCGGAATGCTGCCCATGCCGCCCGCCACCACCATGCAAAGGACGAGGATGGAAACGAAGAGTTGGAATGATTCCGGCGCGATGATGTGCTGGCCGGCCGCGAAAACCGCACCTGCCATCCCGCCGAAAAAGCCGCCAGAGGCATAAGCCAGCAGCTTGAGGTTGCGGGTGTTGATACCCGCCACCTCTGCCGCCGTCTCGTCCTCGCGGATCGCCCCCCAGGCACGCCCGACCCGAGAGTTCGCGAGGCGGTTCACGAAGAAGACGGTGATCAGGATCAAGACGAATACCAGGTAGTAGTAGTTGAGAAAGGGCGTGAAACGGAACGGCCCGAGATAGTGGTTCGGGTCGCCAAAGCTGTAGTTGCCGATCCAGATGGGATCAATGTCGGTGACTCCACTCGGGCCATTGGTGATGTTTACGGGCGTGTCGAGGTTGTTGGCGAAGATCCTGGTGATCTCGCCAAAGCCGAGCGTGACGATGGCCAGGTAGTCGCCTCTCAGCCGGAGCGTCGGCAGGCCGATCAGCACTCCGAACAACGCAGCCACCAGGCCCGCGATGGGGAGCAGCACCCACATCGAGATGTGGATTCCCGCCGCCGGCCCGGAGGGGACAAGAAAGTAGAGAGTCCCATGAACCACGTCGGCCAGCTGAGGCGACGCGAAGATTCCAAACACATAGGCGCCGACCGCAAAGAAGGCCACGTATCCCAGGTCGAGCAGGCCAGTGAAGCCGACCACGATATTCAGGCCGATCGACAGCATCACGTAGAGCTCGATGCTGTAGGTGACGCTGATCAGGTAGCCCCCGGTGAACAGCTCCGCCAGCGGAAGCAGCAGACCGATGGCGACCAGAACGTAGATATTTCGCAGTACGGCGGAGGCGCCGCGGCCGACTGGTCGGAGGGGCAACAGGGCCGTCTTGGGTATTCGGCCGCGAAGTAGCCTCACGGCCAGGTAGATCGCCCCGACCAGGATCGCCTGCCAGGCGAGGATCGCGAAAGGGAAGTCTCCGAACGGTCCATGCAGGACCGCCTGAAAGATATCGAGGAAGCTCATCCCAAGGTGCGGCGCGCTGTCGCCGTCACGCTCGCTCGCTCACGTGCTCGCGAAGGATTCCAGACGGCCTCAAGACGAGCATCAGGATGAGGAAGGCGAATGCGAACACGTTCTGATACGACGAATTGAAGACTCCGCAGGTCAGGTTGCTGATGTAGCCCGCTCCGAGGGACTCGGCCAGTCCGAGCAGGAAACCGCCCAGCATCGCGCCCGGAATGTTGCCGATGCCTCCGATCACGGCCGCAGTGAATGCCTTCAGGCCCGCGATGAACCCGACCGTCTGGTTGAAGGAGAAATTAAGCGTCCAAAGAAGCGCTGCCACGGCCGCCAGCGCCGAACCGATCACAAAGGTGAACGAGACGACTCGGTTCATGTTCACGCCCATCAGGGCCGCTGCGTCCCGGTCCTGGGCTACCGCGCGCATGCCGCGCCCAAGGTGGGTCCGCTGGACCAGCTGTTGAAGGAAGAACATCATGGCGAGCGAGGCCACGAACATCAGGATCTGGACGTAGCTGATAGACACGTCCGACAGGATGGGAATCTCGCCCTGAATCAGATTCGGCAGCGTGAAGTAGTTCGCCGACACGTATGTGGCAACCCACGCCTCGAGCACGAAGCTGACGCCGATGGCGCTGATGAGGGGAGCGAGTCGAGGGGCGTTGCGCAGCGGCCGGTATGCCACTTTCTCGATGGTGAACCCGAGTGCGGCGCAGACGGCCATGGCCGCGATCATCGCTACGAGGAGGGCCGGGATGACAACTACCAGGGACGACTGGTCGGTGAGGCCGAAGCGGTCGACCACGCCGAGCACAACGAACGTGCCGATCATGAAGACGTCGCCGTGGGCGAAGTTGATGAGTTCCAGGACGCCGTAGACCATGCTGTAGCCAAGCGCAATCAGTGCGTAGATGCTTCCCAGGGTGAGGCCGTTGATCAACTGCTGAACTAAACCGTCGACGGTGAACCCCGAGGTCAGGATGTTTAGACAGTTCGCCACGTGCAGCGGCAGCCTAACGTTTTCGGACGGAATGGGGAAGGGGCAGGCCCGGTGGCCTGCCCCTTGGTCGCTTCGAAGAAGAGAGAGTTAGCTGACGTTAAGGGTGACTGCCTTGACAGCTTTCCAGGCGCCGCTCTCGACCTTGTAGATGGTGAAGATGCTCTCCTTCACGTCACCCGTGCTGGTGAAGGTATAGCTCTGCGCGACGCCCTGGTAGTTGTTCGTCGCCGTCACGCCCGCCAAGATGGCGGCCTTGTCGGCGCCTCCCGCCTTGATCGCGCTGATGATGATGTTGGTGGCGTCGAAGGACTGAGGCGCGTACTGGAAGATGTCGGCGTTGTACTTGGCCTTGTACGCGGCCTGGAAGGCCGCGTATCCGGGCTGCAGTGACGGAGCCGGACCTGCGTTGGATGCGAACAGGCCTTCCGCGTCTGAACCGGCCAGCTGGATCGCAGACGCGTCCTGCGAACCGTCACCGGAGACGAAGGTCGCCTTGATGCCGAGCCGCCGTGCTTGCTGCACGATCGGGCCGAACTGGGCCGAGTAGCCACCGTAGAAGATCACGTCCGGGTTGTGGCCCTTCATGGTCGTGAGCTGAGCGGAGAAGTCAGTCTGGTTGGTGTCGACGTGCTCGCGGTCCACGACCGTGCCTTTATCCACGGTCACCTGGGCGTTGACCGCGTCCGCAAGGCCCTGCCCGTACTGGCTTTTGTCGTCCATGACCCCGACGTTCAGACAGCCGAGAGTCTTGACGATGAAGTCTGCGTCGGCCGGCCCCTGCTGGTCGTCGCGACCGACGACGCGGAACGCGGTCTTGAAGCCCTGCGACGTGTACTTCGGATTGGTGGCCGACGGTGAGATCTGGGTGATCCCGTTGTCGGAGAAGATCTTCGACTCGGCGATGGTGGCGCCTGAGAACGTGCCTCCGATCACCGCCACGACTTGGTCGTCGACCAGCTTGGTGGCGCCCTGCGCGCCCTTGGTCGGGTCAGCCGCGTCGTCCTGAGAGTCGAGCTGCAACGTGTAGCTGGTGCCGTTGTACGACACACCCGCCGCGTTGGCCGCATCGATGGCCAGCTGCGCGCCACGCTGTTCGTCGACACCGTAGGAGGCGTACTGGCCGGAGAGGATGCCGATGAAGCCGATCTTGATGATCGGATCATTTGCCGTCTGGACGGCTCGATGGACGACGCTGGCCAGCTTGGCAGAGAACGCCGCCGTCTGTGCTGGCACTGCCGCCACGGAGTCCGGCTTGCAGGTCGATGCAGTTCCGCCTCCGCTTCCGCTTCCGGTGCTGCCACATGCGAACGCGAGTGGCAGCAGAGTTGCCGATGCGAGGACTGCGAGTCCCCTAGTTCGAAACATATGGTTCCCCCTTGTGATTCCTGGGAGGCCGTGAGCGTTCACAGCCGTTGGACTCCCATCACTCGCCGCCCTCTTCCCAACTTTGTCGGGGCGAGAGTGCGCCGGCGTCGAGTGCGGCCACATGGGGTGGCCGAACCGCTACTCCGTCTGAAACTATTGACCTGCGGCGGCCCACAAGTCAAGTCGTGTCTGGAGATGAGTCTACTGCGCCATTGATAAGGGAGCGCAGCGCTGTAATCAACGACTCCGGCGAGCTTCCAGGCGGCCGCGGGTCGTCCCCGGCGGGCTCGGTCACCGAAATCATGCGGTTGGTGGTGTCGCCGGCCGCGTCGAAGCCGATCGGTCCGGTCGCTCCGGGAAAACCGAACGTGGCCGACAGCTAGGTGAGATTCCTGGATAGATATTGCACGGGTCTCACGTTGCCGCGCACGGGAATCTGGCCGCCCGCGGCCCGGACGCAGGCGGGATCGTCCGCGATCCCGTCCGAGCGAGGAAGGCCGTGGCGTCCCCGGCCGCTTGGGGCTCGAGGTCGACACCGCCGACCACGCTGCCGCCCAGCTTTTCGAACCGCTCGGTGAAACCGGCGGCCAGCGCCTGCCCGTAAGCCTCATGGTCCGAGACGACCGCCGGACGTGGAGGTTTTTGAAAGCGAAGTCAGCTGCCGCCGGCCCCTGCAGCTCATCGGTCGGAGCGAGGCGGAAGAAGTCGTTGACATGGGCCGGCCTTAGCGCGGATGCGGACGGGAGCCCGGCCTCCTGGCACGTGATCGCGTTGCCGGTCGGGTCCACGGCGGCCGGCAGGAAGGTGTCCTTGGTAGGCAGGGACTGCTGGCCGACGGGCTGACCATTGCGAGCGCGGCGGCGTTCGCCACCGGGACCTCCTTGCGGGCGACCGAGGAGTCGAACGGCCCGATCATGGCGACCAGGGCAGGGTCTTCAATGAACGCGGCGACATTCGATGCCCCCAGCTGCGGGTTGGGCATGCCGCCGCCGGCGTCGTCGGCGGACGTGATCGACACGTCGAAGCCGTCGAGCCTCGGATGCTGCTGGACGAAGAAGCGAATCCCGTTCAGCGCCGGCCGTGCGGCGGGACCTTCCGGGCCGGTTAGGGGGAGGTCCACGCCGATGTGGAGCGGTGCGGCGGCGCCGGGGCTGACCCGCCGCCGAAGCAGGCGGAGCCCATGATCAGGCCGAGACCGAGCCAAGCGAGCAGGGCGGGACGCGCCACCGAGAGGATCCCATCTTGGGGCGGATAATCTCTCGCGTCCCGGCAGAACTTATACTCGTAATCCCTCCTCCCGCGTCTATTCGGCGTGGGGGGCCAGCGGTATGGAGCGCAAGCATTGAAGATTGAAACCGGCGAACACCTGAAGCCCCGCTCGCAGTACGGGGACGACGCCGTCCAGCTGGCCGTCGCCGGCAAGTGGGACGAGGCTGTGAAGCTCAACCGCTTCATCATCGAGAGCTTCGGCGCCGATGAAGAGACCCAGAATCGACTCGGCAAGGCGCTCGCCGAGCTCGGCAAGCTCAAGGACGCCAAGGCCGCGTACGAGGTTGCGCTGAAGCTCAACCCGATGAACTCGATCGCGAAGAAGAACGCTGCGCGCATCAATGCGCTGCTGCACCAGAAGGAAGGACTCAAGGTTGGTGGCACGCGGGTCGACCTGAACCTGTTCGTCGAGGAGATGGGAAAGACCATCATCACCCCGCTCGAAGGCCAGAGCCCCGACATCTGCTCCAAGGTCGCAGCCGGCGACGTCGCCGAGCTTCGCGTCGACGGGGACGGCATCTGGGCCGAGACCTCGCGTGGAGTCAGGCTCGGCACGCTGGAGGCAAAGCTTGCTCGCCGCCTCATCAAGTTCATGCGCGGCGGCAACCGCTACCAGGGCGGCGTGACTTCCTGCGAGGGAAGCACCGTCAAGCTGATCGTCCGCGAGACCTACCAAGACCCGCACTTCGCCGGCAAGCCGAGCTTTCCGATGCGCCGCAAGCGCGAGGTGGAGTTCCGGCCTTACGCGAAGGAGAGCCTGCTTTCGCGAGACATCGAGGTCTTCACCGGGGACGAGGAGGAGGAGACGCTGGTCGAAACCCCCGTCACCGACGAGCTGGAGGAGGGCATGCACGCAGTCGAGGACGAGGCCGAGCCGATCGACTTCTCCGACGATGCCGACAGCGACTCCGACGACGACGAGGACGACAGCTGAGATGACGGTCGAACAAGCTCCCGAGGCCGCGGCCCGGAGGTCTCTTCACCCCCGGTAACACGGCGTTCCGCCACCTGATATGACCGAACGCTCTGAATCCACGGTGACCCCGCAACTGGGCGGCGTGCCCGGGTTTCGCGACCTCTTGCCGGCGGAGGCCGAGATCCTTCGTGAGGCGCAGGAATCCCTCCTCGCGGAGATGCGGCGCTGGGGTTACCGGCATGTCATCACACCTCTGGTCGAAAACCTCGACGTGCTCGAGGTCGGACTCGGGCCGGAGCAGAGGCGGCGCCTTTTCAAGTTCGCCGATGCCGGTGGCGACGTCATCGCCCTGGTGGGCGAGCGCACCGTCCCGGTCGCGAGAGTGGTGGCGGGCAAGCTGCGTTCAGCGAAGCTGCCGCTGCGCCTGTGCTACGCGGGGCCGGTGCTCTCGACCGACCAGGGCCGGTTCCAGCAACGCCGCGAGACCTACCAGGTCGGCGCTGAGCTGATCGGTGCGCCGGGCCCGGTCGCCGACGCAGAGGTCATCGCGCTTGCCGCCCGATGCCTGGAGGCGGCCGGGATCCGCCGCTACCAGATCGACGTCGGACACGCCGAGTTCTTCCACGGCATCATGGACGCGGTCAAGCTGCCTCCGGAGGTGAAGGCCGGAGTGCGGGGCGCCCTGGCGGCGCGCGATTTTGTGGCGCTCGAATCTCTACTCGAGCGCACGTCTCTCCGCTCGGCCGAGCACGAGCTTCTGCTTCGCTTCCCTGCGCTGCGCGGCGGCCCCGAGATCCTGGCGGCGGCCGGGGGATTGGTGCGGAACAAGCGCTCCGAGCAAGCCCTGGCGGAGCTCGCGCAGGTCCGCGAGCTGCTCATCACGCACGGCCTGGGAGACGTCGTGAACCTCGACCTGGGGGCCTTGCGTGACTTCGACTACTACACCGGCGTCATCTTCGAGGGATACGGTCCCGAAGTCGGGCGCCCGGTCGCGCAGGGCGGAAGGTACGACCGATTGCTGGAGAAGTTCGGCCGGCCCGCGCCCGCCACCGGCTTCATGATCCAGCTAGACCTCGTCTCCGAGATGCTCACGCAAGGCTCGCGGCCGCCCGCGTTGCCGCGCCTCGACGCGTCTTTGACGTGGAGCGGTAACGGCCTCGCCACCGCCGTGCGCCTGGGCTCGACGCTGCGCCTGTTCGGCATGCGCGCGGTGGTGGACACCGAGGCGCGAAGCCAGGCGGAGAGCAAGGCCTGGTGGCGCGCAGTCGGCGCGGTCAACCTCATCCACTGCCACAGCGAGTCGTCGGTGGCCTGGACCGTGCGCGGTCAGCGGACTCGGCGCCTTCCGCCTGAGCAGGTAGCCGGACGGCTGGCCGGAGGCCTCTCGTGACAGCCCAGGTCAACGTCTCGATCGCCGTGCCCACGGGCGCCTTGCTCGCCGGCGCCCTCCGCCTCCTGGCGCGCTCGCGGGTCGCCCGCCTGAGCGCGGACGAGCTCGGCCGCCAGCTGCTGGTCGAGCGCCCCGGGGTGAGGGTCATCCTGGTGCGGCCGGCGGACGTGCCAGCCTACGTCGACCACGGCGCCGCCGACCTCGGCATCGTAGGCAAGGACGTCCTATGGGAGACGCCCGGCTCGCACTACGAGCTCGTCGACCTGCGCTTCGGCGAGTGCCGGCTCGTGCTGGCGGTGCCCGACAAGTCGCGGCTGAACGGTCCCGACACATGGCCACCGCTGTTCCGGATCGCCACCAAGTACCCACGGACCGCCGCCTCCTGGTTCGAGAGCCGAGGCCAGGCGGTCGAGGTGGTCCGCCTGCACGGGTCGGTCGAGCTGGCGCCCCAGGTGGGACTGGTGGACGGCATCGTCGACCTGACCGCATCGGGACGGACGCTTCGCGAGAACCGACTTCGCGTGGCGGCCCTGCTCGGTTCCTCGACCGCGCGTTTGATTGCCAACCAGGCCAGCCTGAAGACGCGCACGCAGGCAGTGCAGGCGGTGATATCGAAGCTTCGAGAAGGCGTCAACGGTGCCGGTTAAGAGGTTCGACGTCGGCTCGTGGCTGGACTCGCCGATGTCGCGCCGCCGACTCGACCTGTCGCAGTTCGCAGACGAGCGGGCCGTGGTCTCGGAGATCTGCGCCCGGGTGGGGGCCGAGGGCGACCAGGCGCTGCGCGAGCTGGGCAAGAAGTTCGACGGCTGGGCGCCCGGGCCAGACGAGTCGTTCGAGGTGCCCAAGGCCGACCTCGCGGCAGCTGCCGAGCGCCTGCCCGCGGCAGACCGCGCAGCCCTTGAGTTCGCCGCGCACCGCATCCGCGACTTCCACGTCCGCCAGGTCGAGCCTCCGGCCATTGGCCCGCCAGGGCTCAAGCTCGTCACCCGCCCGGTGCAGCGGGCCGGGCTCTACGCGCCGGGCGGGCGCGCCGCGTATCCGTCCACGGTCTTGATGACAGCGGTCCCGGCCCGTGTGGCGAAGGTCGCCGAGGTCGTTCTCGCCACGCCGCCCAGAGCTGACGGCAGCGTCCCGTCGGCGATCCTCGCGGCGGCGCACATCGCCGGCGTGGACGCGGTCTACCGAATGGGGGGCGCCCAGGCCGTGGCCGCGCTCGCCTACGGCACCGCGACGATTCCGCGCGTCGACGTCGTAGCCGGTCCGGGGAACATCTACGTGACGCTGGCCAAGAAAGAGGTGTTCGGCGCGGTCGGAGTTGACGGCATCGCCGGTCCGACCGAGGTCTTGGTCATCGCTGACGAGGGTGCGCGGCCCGATTTCGTGGCGGCGGACCTGGCCGCGCAGCTCGAGCATGACCCGCTCGCGTGGGCGGTGCTCATCACGAACTCATCGCGCCTGGCGGACCGCGTGGAAGAAGAGCTTGAGAGCCTGGTCGGTGGCCTCGAGCGGAAGGAGATCATCCGCAAGGCGAGCTGCTGTGTGATCGTGGCGGACGATCTCGACCAGGCGGTGCACCTGGCCAACGACTTCGCGCCGGAGCATCTCCTCATCGTTACGGCCGATGCGGCGCGGCTCGCGGCGCAGGTGGAGAACGCCGGCGCAGTGTTCGTGGGGCCGTACTCAACCGTGCCGCTGGGCGATTATGTGGCCGGGCCGAACCACACGCTGCCCACGTCTGGAGCAGCGCGGTTTTCGTCGCCGCTGGGCGTCCATACCTTTTTGAAGCGGACGAGCGTGCTGAGCCTGAACCGGGGTGACCTGGAAATGCTCGGCGACGCGTGCGTTCGATTGGCGGAGATGGAGGGCCTGGGCGCGCACGCCCATGCAGTGGAGGTCCGCCTTGAGTAAGGGGGCTTTTGGAGGTGCGACTTGAGTAGAGAAGGTCACGTGGTTCGCAAGAGCAAGGAGACCCAGCTCACCGCGAAGATCGTGCTGGAAGGAAGAGGCCGCATCAAGGTCTCGACCGGCTTGGCGTTTCTCGATCACATGGTCGAGCAGGTGGCGCGCTACGGCGGATTCGACATCACGATGCGCGGCGCAGGCGACATTCACGTCGACACTCATCACCTCGTCGAGGACGCGGGCATCGTGATCGGCCAGGCCCTGTCCCAGGCTCTCGGACCCCGTACCGCAATCGCGCGGTTTGCATCCGCCTATGCGCCGCTCGACGAGTCGCTGGCCCGGGTCGTGGTGGACCTCGGCAAGAGGCCGTTCCTCTCGTACAACGTCCCCTTACGCGGACGGATCGGGACCCTCGAGTCGGAGGTCCTCGAGGAGTTCTGGCGCGCGTTGTCCATCCACCTCGGGGCGACCATCCACGTCGACGTCATCCGCGGCCGCAACCGCCACCACGTCGCCGAGGCGACCTTCAAAGCCCTCGGGCTGGCCCTCCGCCAGGCGATGGCCGCCGGTCCGGGCGGCGGCGTTCCCTCCTCCAAGGGTCTGCTCGGATGACGAGGCCGCGATGATCGCAATCGTCGACTACGGGGTGGGCAACGTACGGTCGGTGGAACGGGCGCTGGCGCACGTCGGGGCCGAGGCGTTGCTGACCTCAGACCCCGGCGAGCTCGAAAGCGCGGCAGGCGTCGTTCTTCCCGGAGTCGGCGCGTTCGCGCCTGCCCTGGCCAAGCTGACGGAGCACGGACTGGGCGCGCTGCTGGTCGACATGGCACGCGGCGGCAAGCCGGTGCTCGGCGTCTGCCTCGGCTACCAGCTCCTGTTCGAAGAGTCGTCCGAACGCGGTCGCCACGAGGGACTCGGCCTGCTGCCCGGCCGGGTGATCGAGGTCACGACGTCGGAGCGTTTGCCCGTGATCGGCTGGTGCCGCGTCCGGCAGACCGGGGACTCGCCGCTGTGGCGGGGCATCGCGGACGAGGCGTACTTCTACTTCGTCCACTCGTTCACGCCGGCCGGTTCCAGCCATGCGATCGGGGCAAGCGAGCACTCGCCGGCCGCGGCAGCGGCCCTGGGCAACGTGATGGGCACGCAGTTTCACCCCGAGAAGAGCGGACCCGACGGTCTGAAGATCTACGAGAACTTCGTCAAGCTCTGCGCGTGAGCGAGCGGCGATTCCAGAAGAGAGTCGATCACATGCCCGCAAAGAGGATCATCCCGTGCCTTGACGTCACCGAAGGGCGGGTCGTCAAGGGCGTCCGCTTCAAGGAGCTGCGGGACGCAGGGGACCCGGCGGAGCTCGCCGCGCTGTATGACAGCGAGGGCGCCGACGAGATCGTCTTCCTCGACATCACCGCTTCTTCCGACGCGCGCAAGATCCTGCTCGACGCAGTCGAGAGGACGGCGGACCGGGTTTTCATCCCCCTCACGGTCGGCGGCGGGGTAAGAAGCGTGGACGACATGGGGGAGCTCTTGACCCACGGCGCAGACAAGGTTTCGATCAACACCGCCGCGCTCGACGACCCGACCCTGGTCACCCGCTGCGCCGAGATGTTCGGCTCGCAATGCGTGGTCCTCGCGATCGACGCGCGGAAGAACGTGGACGGCGGCGGTTGGGAGGTGTTCAGCCACGGCGGCCGGCGTCCCGCCCGACGCGAGGCGGTGGAGTGGGCGATGCGTGGCGAGCAGCTGGGGGCAGGTGAGATCCTGCTCACCTCGATGGACCGCGACGGCACGCGTGACGGCTACGACATCGCGCTTCTGCGAGCGGTCAACGCGGCGGTCCGGCTTCCCGTGGTCGCCTCCGGGGGCGCCGGCTCGGTCCGCCACATCCACGACGCGTTGACGCAAGGTGGGGCGGAGGCGGCGCTGGCGGCGTCCATCTTCCACTTCGGCGAACTGTCGATCGCTACCGTGAAGCAAGAGTTGGCGGAGCTCGGCTTGGAGGTCAGGCAATGAACCCGGACTTCTCCAGGGGCCTCGTGCCCGCGGTCGTGCAGGACGAAAAGAGCGGGCGCGTGCTGATGCTCGCCTACATGGATGAGGAGGCGTGGACGCGGACGCGGGAAACCGGGAACGCATGGTTCCACTCGCGCGAGCGGGGCCTCTGGGAGAAGGGCGCCACTTCCGGAAACACGATGCGGGTCGTCGAGGTGAAGCTCGACTGCGACCTCGACAGCATCCTGCTTCGCGTCGACCCGGCCGGCCCCGCATGCCACACCGGCGCGGAGTCCTGCTTCTTCAACGAGCCGGGGTAGGCGCCGCGAGCCACTTCAGCATCAGCTCCACGAGGCGCGCCGGCGCCTCCATCTGCGGGTTGTGGCCGACCTTTTCCATCTCGTGATAGGTCCAGTCCGGTCGGAGGGCCGCGAGCCGGCGGATGAGCGGCGTCGGCACCAATTCGTCCGCCGCGCCGGCGACCAGGAGAGTCGGCGCTTTCACCCGCTGGACGATCTCACGGTCGTATTCGGTCTTGAGGTCAAGACATGCCCGCATGGACCGGTAGGCCTGCATGTACCCGAGAAATGCACGTCCGCCCGCGATGCGTGCGCGCTCGCCGGCCACGAGGGCGTCCACTAGGGCCGGGTCGAGCTGGGCCGAGTCGAAGCAGTACTGCCGCATGGCGTTCTCGATCAAGTTGCGCGGGCCTTCGAGCCGCGCGATGGCCCCTGCGGCCGCAGCCCCGATGGCGGGCCGCCGGGCCAGCAGGTTGACCAGTCCTGTCGGCAGCGGCTTCATCGGGCTGGTCCGGGCCAGCGGCACAGCCGGGTCCAGGAGCACGAGCCGGTCCACGGAGGCGGGACGGGAAGCGGCCTGCATCATCGCGATCAGGCCGCCCATGGAATGACCCACGAGCACGGCGGGTCCGGTCCCGAGGGCGATGACGGCATCCACGATCTCTCGGTTGGCCTCGAGGGTCGACTGCCTGCCGTCGAGAGGCGTGGCCCCGAAACCGGCGAGGTCTGGCGCGAGAATCCGGTAGCCCCGCTCGGTGAGCTGAGGCGTGATGAGCATCCAGTTCTCTTTCGAGCCACCGAGCCCATGCACCAGGACCATCGAACGCCCTGAGCCGCCTAGGTCTTCGTAGACGACTCGGCCGCCTACATCCATGGCTTGCAGGGTCACGCGCGCAATTCTAAGCGCGCATGTTTATGCACTATTGCGTATACTCATGCGCTCGTGGCGAAGATGCTGAAAGCGGCGGTCGCGGGGGCCAACGGCTACGCCGGGATGACGGCCGTCCACCTCCTGGCGCGCCACCCGGGGGTGGAGCTGGTCCAGCTGACGTCCCGTTCGTTCGCAGGCAAAGCTTATGGCGAGGTATTCCCTCTCCTGGACCTGAAGGGCGAGTTTCAGGCCGAACCGGACGCGACCGGGATCGACGTGGTCTTCAGCTGCCTGCCCCACAACGTGGGGGCCGGCAAGGCGGCGGCGTGGCTGGCGGCAGGCGCGCGCGTCGTCGACATGAGCGCGGACTTCAGGCTTCGCGATACCTCGCAGTACCCGACCTGGTACCGGCAGCCCCATCCGGAGCCCGGGCTGCTGCCGAAGGCGGTGATCGGCCTCCCTGAGCTGCACGAGAAGGAGATCGCCGGCGCTGAGCTCATCGCGGTGCCGGGCTGCTACTCTACCGCCTCCATCCTCGCGCTGGCCCCCGCGGTGGCGGCAGGGCTGGTTGGCTCTGACATCGTGGTCGACGCCAAATCGGGGGTGAGCGGGGCGGGGCGCTCGCCTGGTATGGGAGCGCACTTCAGCGAGGTCAACGAGTCGGTCGGCGCCTATGCGATCGCCGGCCACCGACACCTGCCTGAGCTGGTCCAGGAGCTTGGCCGGCTTGCATCTCCCCACCCGGAACCGCGGATCACCTTCGTGCCGCACCTGATCCCGATGACGCGCGGCATCCTGTCCACCTGCTACTTCGACCTGAAGGGGTCCCTGGCCGAGCTCCAGGACGCCTACCGGAAGTTCTACTCCGGGCAGCCCTTCACGCGGGTTGTCGACCGGACCCCCGCCACCAAGCTTGCCGCCCATTCCAACCTCTGCCTGGTCAACGTCTCCGCGCAGGGCGACAAGGCGGTCGTGACCGCCGCCCTCGACAACCTTGTGAAAGGCGCGTCCGGACAGGGGGTCGAGTGCTTCAACATCGCGTTCGGCTTCGATCGCACCACCGCGCTGGAGGGGCCGATCCAGTGGCCGTGACGTTCGCGCGGGGATACCGAGCCGGCACCGCCGCTTGCGGGATCAAGGCGTTCACGGCAGGCGCGTCCGCGATCCCCAGCGGGCAGCGTGACGACCTCTGCGTGATCTACTCGGCCACGCCCTGCGACGTGGGCGGCGTGTTCACAACCAACAAGGTGAAATCGGCGTCGGTGGTCATCGACCAGCTGCACCTGCAGCACGGCCGGGTGCAGGCGATCACGATCAACTCCGGCAACGCCAACGCGTGCACCGGCGCCCAGGGCTTCAAGGATGCGCTGCTGATGGCGAAGCTTTCGGCGGACCGCCTCGACCTTGACCCCGACCAGGTGCTCATCAGCTCGACCGGGGTGATCGGCCGGTACCTGCCGATGCACGCGATCAAGGCCGGGATCGCACAGGCGTGCGCCGGCCTGAGCGAAGAGGGCGGCGACGCGGCCGCGCGAGCGATCATGACCACCGACACGGTGCCCAAGACCTCACAGCTCGAGCTGGAGATCGGCGGGATCACCGTCCGGGTGGGAGGCATGTGCAAGGGCTCGGGCATGATCCACCCCAACATGGCGACGATGCTGGCGTACATCACCACGGACGCCGCGGTTGAGCCGGGACTCATGGCGTCGCTGGTCAAGTCGATCGCCGACCGCAGCTTCAACCAGGTGACGGTCGACGGTGACAGCTCGACCAACGACACGTTCCTGCTCCTGGCCAACGGCGCGGCCGGCAACGAGCCGGTCCGCGCGGGCAGCGTCGAGGCCGAGGAGCTCGAGATGGCCCTGCTCGAGGTCGCTCGGGAGCTGGCCCGTTCGATCGCGAAGGATGGCGAGGGCGCGACCAAGCTGATCAGCGTCAAGGTCGAGGGCGCCATGTCGGACCAGGAGGCTCGAGCCGCGGCCCGCACGGTCGCCTCGTCCAGCCTGGTCAAGACCGCGGTGCACGGCGGTGACCCGAACTGGGGACGCATCGTGTGCGCCCTCGGATACAGTGGCTCCGAGCTTGCGCTCGACCGGCTGCACCTGACGGTGGGCGGCCTGACCGTCTTCGAGCGAGGGTCCGGAGTGGAAGTCAACCTGGCGGCCGTTCGCCGCGCATTCGAGCAGCCGGAAATTGAAATCGTGGCCACCCTCGGGCTGGCGGACGGACGAGCCGAAGCTTGGGGCTGTGACCTATCGGAGGAGTACGTGCGAATCAACGCCGACTACACCACATGACGCTGACGGTCGAAGAGCGCGCCCATGTCCTGGTCGAGGCGCTGCCCTATATCAAACGCTTCCACGGGCAGGTCGTGGTCATCAAGGTGGGTGGCAACGCGATCGAGCAGGCGCGCGACGAGACGCTGCTCGACATCGTGCTGCTTCGTTACGTCGGCATGCAGCCCGTCCTTATCCACGGCGGCGGTCCCGAGATCTCCGCGATGAGCGAGCGGCTCGGCCTCACGCCCGCGTTCAAGAACGGCTTGAGGATCACCGACGACAAGACGATGGAGGTCGTGAAGATGGTGCTGACGGGCAAGGTCAGCCCGGACATCGTCGCGGCGATTCACCGTCTCGGGGGACAGGCGGTCGGCATGAGCGGCGAGGATGGGCCCACCATCATCGCCGAGCCCCTCGACGAGTCGATGGGGTTTGTCGGGCGGGTGACTCAGGTGAACAAGGAGCCGATCACAGCGCTTTTGGGCCGCGGTTACATCCCGGTCATCGCCTCGATCGGTCTCGGCTACGACGGCCACGCCTACAACATCAACGCGGACACGGTGGCGGCCGAGATCGCGGTCGCGCTGAACGCGGCCAAGGTCATCCTCCTGACCGACGTGCCGGGAGTCCAGGGCGTCGACGGGCACGTGGTGGCGGTGCTCTCGCGCGAGGACGCGCGGCAGCGCATCGAGGCCGGCGAGGTGACAGGCGGCATGATCCCGAAGCTCGAGGCGTGCATGCGCGCGCTGGACGGCGTGCCGCTGGCGCACATCGTGGACGGGCGCACCAAGCACGCGTTGCTGCTCGAGCTGTTTACCGAGGCCGGGATCGGGACGATGGTCACGCCGTGAGCTCGCGCGTCGAGTCCACCCCGGAGCTGGCAGAGCGCTACCTGATGCAGACGGGCCGGCGCCTCCCGTTGACGCTGGTCCGCGGACAGGGGTGTCTCGTGTACGACGAATCCGGACGCGAGTACCTCGACCTGGTCGCGGGCATCGCGGTGAACCTGCTCGGCCACGCGCACCCGGAGGTCGCGGCCGCCGTCGCCCGCCAGGCGTCGACGCTGATCCACACCTCGAACCTCTACTTCACGCATCCGCAGGTCGAGCTGGCGCGCCGCCTGGTCGAGCTGTCGTTTCCGTCGCGGGCATTCTTGTGCAACTCGGGCGCCGAGGCCAACGAGGCCGCGATCAAGATCGCCCGCAAGTGGGGGACGCGCCACCGCGACGGCGCTTTCGAGATCATCACGACCACCGGCTCGTTCCACGGCCGCACGCTCGCCACGGTCACGGCGGGCGGCCAGCACAAGTACTCCGACCCGTTCAAGCCGCTGCCGGAGGGCTTCGTGCACGTTGCGTACAACGACCTGGACGCCATCAAGTCGGCGACGGGCGAGAAGACCGTGGCGGTGATGCTCGAGCCCGTGATGGGCGAGATCGGCGTAATCCCTGCGGCCCCCGGCTACCTGGAGGGCGTGCGCGAATGGTGCGACAGCCAGGACCTGCTCCTCATCCTGGACGAGGTCCAGACCGGGCTCGGGCGCACCGGCCGGTGGTTCGCGCACCAGCACCACGGGATCACCCCCGACGTGATGACGCTGGCCAAGGGCCTGGGCGGCGGGGTGCCGATTGGCGCGTGCCTGGCCTCCCCGCGGGCGGACGTGCTCGAGCCGGGCGACCACGGGTCGACGTTCGGAGGCAATCCCCTGGCGTGCGTTGCCGCCATTGCCGTCCTCCACGTGGTGGAGCGAGACGGGCTCGTCGGGCACGCCGCCGAGATGGGGGAAATGCTGCACGCCTCGCTGGGCACCCTGGGCGGCAGTGAGGTCCGCGGGCTGGGCCTGATGCAGGCCATCGAGTTTGCCGAGCCGCGGGCCAAGGCTTTCCAGCAGGCATGCCTCGAAGCAGGCCTCATCGTCAACGCGGTCGACGACCACTCGGTGCGCCTCGTGCCGCCGCTCATCATCACCGCCGCCCAGGTCGAGCGCGCCCACGCGACCATGGAGAAGGCGGCCGGATGACGGTCACCAAATCGGAGCGCCACAGCGCCATTCTCGAGCTGGTCAATCGCGGCTCGGCTCACACGCAGCAGGACATCGCCGTTGCCCTGGCGAGGCGTGGCGTCCGCGCGACGCAAGCCACCATCTCCCGCGACATCCAGGAGCTCGGCCTGGTTCGCTCGGGCAGCGGCTACCGCAGCTCCGCTGCGCTGGTAAGGGAGCTCGTGCTCTCTGTCGAGCTCGTCCAGCCGCTGGCCGTGATCAGGACCCCGCCGGGCACGGCCAACCTCATCGCGCGGCGCATCGACGAGGCTGCGCTTCCGGGCGTCGCCGGCACCGTCGCCGGGGACGACACAATCATCGCCGTGCTTCGCAACGCGGGCGCAGCGCGCGCTTTGAAACAGCTGCTGGCCCATGCCGGATAGAAAGCTCGTCCTCGCGTATTCGGGTGGCCTTGACACGTCGGTGGCAATCCGCTGGCTGAAGGACAAGGGCTGGGACGTGATCGCCTTCACTGTCGACTTGGGCGAGAAGAAGGACCTCGACGCGATCCAGGCCCGCGCGCTGAAGATCGGCGCATCGGCGGCATACGTCGCCGACGGCCGCGCGCCATTCCTGCAACTCTTCGTGTGGCCGTCGCTGCAGGCGGGTGCGGTTTACGAGAAGGAGTACCCGCTGGCCACAGCGCTGGGGCGCCCGCTGATCGCGGCCATGATGGTCGAGGTGGCGCGCCGAGAAGGCGCGCAGGCCATCGCGCACGGGTGCACGGGCAAGGGCAATGACCAGGTCCGCTTCGACGTCGCGACTGCCGCCCTCGCGCCCGAGCTCGAGGTGGTCGCGCCGGTGCGCGAGTGGGGCATGAACCGCGACGACGAGATCGAGTACGCGACCAAGCACGGCATCGAGGTGCCGGCGACCATTCGGTCGCCTTACTCGACCGACGAGAACCTGTGGGGCCGCTCGGTCGAAGCAGGCGTCCTGGAAGACCCTTGGGCCGAGCCGCCGAAAGACGTCTACGCGTGGACGAGGGACGCCCGTCAATGCCCGGATGAGCCGTTGTACGTGGAGATCGGATTCAAGCAGGGACTGCCGGAAACTCTCGACGGGAAGCCGGTCAGCGCCATCGAGCTCGTGACCACGCTCAACCGCGTCGGCGGCGAGCACGGGGTGGGACGCATCGACCACCTGGAGAACCGCTTGATCGGGATCAAGTCGCGCGAGATCTACGAGGCGCCGGCCGCCGTGCTGCTACTGCAAGCTCACCAGGCGCTCGAGGACATCACCCTGCCCAAGGAGGTTGCGCGGTTCAAAGACCTGGTCGCGCAGCAGTGGGCGCAGATGGTCTACGACGGGCTGTGGTTCAGCCCGCTGCGCGACGCGCTCTACGCGTTCGTCGAGGAGACGCAGCGCCACGTCACCGGCGAGGTCCGGCTCAAGCTCTACAAGGGTTCCTCCCAGGTGGTCGGGCGCAAGGGTCCCCGCCAGCTCTACCAGCTCTCGCTCGCGACCTACGGGAAAGGCGATGCGTTCGACCAGTCCGCAGCCGCGGGCTTCATCAAGCTTTGGGGCATGGGCATCCGGACGTCCGCCCAGGTCCAGGGCCGGCTCCACGCGCGCGAGCTGGGCAATCTTCTCGGCGACGTGAAGAGGTTGACGCCATAGCGGGCGCCAAGCGCACCACCAAGCTCTGGGGCGGACGCTTCAGCCGCGGCCTGCTGCCGGAGTTGGAGCGTTTCTCCTCGTCGCTCGAGATCGACTTCGAGCTGTACCCCTACGACATCGCGGGAAGCATCGCCCATGCGCGCGGGCTGGCCGCCGCCGGCCTTCTGTCGCCGTCGCGCCTCACTGCCATCGAGCGCGGGCTGCGCCGGATCAAGAAGGAGCTCGACGGCGGAGAGTTCAAGTTCGCGCCTACCGACGAAGACATCCATACGGCCATCGAGCGGCGGCTGACCGAGATCACGCCGGCGGGCGCCTCACTGCACGCCGGCAGGTCGCGCAACGACCAGGTCGCGCTCGACCTCCGCCTGTACTGCCGCGCGGCCGCCTCGGAGGCGATCGCCGGCGTGGCGCAGCTCGCTGCGGCTCTCGCCAGGTGCGCGGCGACGCACGCCGCCTGGGTCATGCCCGGTTACACGCACCTGCAGAGGGCCCAGCCGGTGACGGTCGGTCACCACCTTCTGGCGCACGCCGAGCCCCTGCTTCGGGACGCCGAGCGCTTCCGTCACGCGTACGCGTCGGCCGACGAGATGCCGCTGGGATCAGGCGCCCTGGCGGGCTCGACGCTGCCTTTGCGCCGCGAGCGGGTGGCCAAAGAGCTGGGTTTCTCCCGGCTCACGGCCAACAGCATCGACGCCGTGGCCGACCGCGACTTCGCCCTCGACCTGGCATACGCGTGCGCAAGTATCTCGTTGCATCTGAGCCGCCTCGGCGAGGACGTGGTGATGTGGGCGAGCTCGGAATTCGGATTCGTGAAATTGGCCGACGAGATCGCCACGGGCTCCAGCCTCATGCCGCAGAAGAAGAACCCGGATATCGCGGAGCTGCTCAGAGGGCGCGCGGGCCGGGCTCTCGGTTCGCTGGTGGCGCTCGGGACCGTCCTCAAGGGCCTGCCGCTCGCCTACGACCGCGACCTGCAAGAGGACAAGCCGGCCCTCTTCGCCGCGGTCGAAAATGCGCTCGACTCGATCCGCGCTGCCGAGCTCCTGGTCCGGCACCTCGAGTTCGACCGGGAGCGGCTTGCGGCCGCAGCCTCCGACGGCGGCCTGCTCGCCACGGACGCCGCCGAAGACCTCGTCCGCGCCGGGATCCCCTTCCGCCGCGCCCACGAGGCGATCGGGCGGCAGGTTCGCGACGGCGCCTTCAAGGCGCCCTCCAGGGCCGCCGCCTCGCTGCGCAGGCGCGATCTCCCAGGGGCCCCTCACCCTCGCCGAGTTTCGGCTCGGGCCGCGGAGGTGCGCCGCGAGGGCGCCCGGCTCCTGCGCTGGAGCGAGGCACACCCCCCTGGCCTTCCAACGTAGAGTTCGGGGCCTGATGCTGCTCGCCGTCGACGTAGGCAACACCAACGTGACGCTCGCCCTGTTCGACGGGGAAAGCCTGGTGGCGGACTGGCGTGTCACCTCGCATCGCGAGCGGACCGCGGACGAGATGGGCCTGGAGCTCGTCCAGTTGTTCGAGCTGCGCGGCCTGGACCTGGGTTTGGTCGACGGGGTAGTGATTTCGAGCGTCGTTCCCACCGTCAACCCCGCTCTGCTGGAGGCCTCGCGCCGGTACCTGAAATGCGAGCCTGTGATGGTCGGTCCCGGCATCAAGACAAGCGTTCGCATCCGGTACGACAACCCCAAGGACGTCGGCGCCGACCGGATCGCCAACGCGCTGGCGGCCTTCACCAAGTACGGCGGCCCGATCGTGGTCATTGATTTCGGGACCGCGGTCACCTACGACGCGATCAACGCCGAGGGCGACTACCTGGGGGGCGCCATCGCGCCCGGGGTCGAGATCTCCCTCAACGCCCTGGTCTCGCACACGGCGATGCTTCGGAGGGTCGAGCCGGTTGCCCCCGACTCGGTGATCGGCCGCAACACGGTCACCTCGATCCAGTCGGGCCTCGTCTGGGGCTTCGTGGCGCAGGTCGAGGGCATGGTCAAGAGGATGGTCGCTGAGCTCGGTGGCACGGCGCGGGTGATCGCCACCGGCGGCCAGGCCGCCCTGGTGGCGGGGCTGACCGACGTGATCGAAACCACCGACCCGCTCCTGACCCTCGAAGGTTTAAGGCTTATCTACGCCCAAAACTCCAATGGCGGTGCTAGACAAGACGTGGTGAACCAGCCCAGATGAAGACCGCCCAACCTTTCCACCTCTATATCGCCCGCAGCCTGGACCAGACCGGGCTCCCCGCGGCGCTGGCGGGCGCAGGCCTGGAGAGCCAGGCGCTCGGAGACCCCGTGCAGGTGATCAAGCCGGCCCTGGTCCTGCTCGCCTCGGGCGAGGTGGCCCCCGAGGGGCTGGCCGACATCGCCATCGAGGTGCCCGGCGACACCTCGCCAACCGCCCTGCGAGAGCTGGTCCGGATCGCGATCGAGAACATCGCCCTCAAGCAGCAGGTCACCCAGCTGGAGGAGCAGGCCCGGCGGCAGCACGGTCAGTTCGAGGAGCTCAACCGCATCGGCATCGCGCTGTCCGCCGAGCGCGATATCGAGAAGCTGCAGAAGTTCATCCTCACGACCATGCAGCAGCTGACGAACGCCGACGGCGCCAGCCTTTGGCTCAAGCGAGAAGAGGATGGAATGCCCAAGCTGGCGCTGGCCTCGAGCCAGAACAGCTCGATTGAAAACGACACCTACCAGGACTTCACGGTGCCTGTCGACGACAAGACGGTGGTCGGCTACGCGGTCACGACTGAGACCAGCCAGATTTACGAAGACGCCTACAATCCCCCGCCCGGCAGGCCGCAGGGCGGCAAGAATTTCGACGCTCAGTACGGCTACCGGACGAAGTCGATGCTGACCGTGCCGATGCGCAACTACAACCACGAGGTGGTCGGCGCCGTCCAGCTGATCAATGCCAAGCGGCATTTCGAGACCAAGCTCACGGTCGATAACGTCGCGACCGAGGTGGTGAGCTTCAAGCCGGAGGACCTGGAGATGCTCGAGTCCGTCGCCAGCCAGGCCGCCGTAGCCATCGATAACAAGAGCCTGCTGAAAGAGATCGAGGATCTGTTCGACAAATTCGTGACGGCTAGTGTCTACGCGATCGAGCAGAGAGACCCGAGCACCGCCGGTCACTCGGGGCGGGTCGAGACCCTCACCACCACCCTGGCCAGGGAGGTCACCAGGATTGATGTCGGCACGTACCGCGACATCATGTTCAGCGACGACCAGCTCAAAGAGCTTCGTTATGCATGCCTGCTGCACGACTTCGGAAAGATCGGAGTCAAAGAGGACATCCTGGTCAAGGCGAAGAAGCTCTATCCGTACCAGCTGGGCCTGATCGAGTGGCGCTTCGACTCGGTCCAGCGTTGGGCCCAGAACAAGCACCTGGTGGCGGAGCTGGAGGCCGCTCGGCGCGATGGTGTCGACGCCGCCAAGGTTGATGAGATCCGACGTCGCCTGGATGCCGAGATCGACCAGTTCCGCAGTTGGTTCGAGGCTATCGAGACGGCCAACGAGCCGAGCGTCCTGCCCGAGGACAAGGCCTCGATCCTGGTGGCCGTGAAAGAGCACGCCTTCCCCGACATGACCGGCAAGGTGCAGCCCCTGATCGCCCCGCAGGAGTTCCATTTCCTAAGCGTCCAGAAGGGCACGCTGACTGACGAGGAGCGGAAGGTGATCGAATCGCACGTCACCAAGAGCCACGATTTCCTCGCCCGGATCCCGTGGACGGCACCGATGAAGAACATTCCGGACATCGCGTGGGGCCACCACGAGAAGCTGGACGGCTCGGGCTACCCGCGAGGCCTGCGCGGCGACGAGATCCCGATTCAGACCCGCATGATGACGATCTCGGACATATACGACGCCCTGACCGCGCGCGACCGTACGTACAAGGCCGCCGTACCGACCCAAAAGGCGCTCGACATGCTGCATGCGGAAGCTGATCGGGGGGAGCTCGACCAGGATCTTCTTAAGATCTTCATCGACAAGCGCGTTTACGAGGTAACCGCGAACACATGAGGGTCAAGTTCTGGGGCACGCGGGGGACCCGGCCGACGCCGGGCCGGCGCACCCTGCGTTACGGCGGCAACACGACCTGCATCGAGGTCAGGGACAAGAGCAACAACCTGCTCATCGTCGATTCGGGGTCTGGAATCGCCGAGCTGGGCGCCACCTTCAGCCCCAACGAGCCGCTGCAGGCACACCTCCTGATCACCCACACGCACCTCGACCACATCCAGGGCTTCCCCTTCTTCCTGCCCGCGTTCGTGCCCGGCACCCACCTGACGATCGTCGGGCCGGCCGGCTCGGCCAAATCGCTGCAGGCCGCTTTCGCGGACCAGATGGACCCCGCGTATTTCCCGGTCCGCCTGAGCCATATGCCCGCCGAGATGGAGTTCATCGAGCGCAACCCGGGGGAGACTTTCGAAGTGGGAGCTCTGCGCATCACGCCTCACCTGTTGATGCACCCTATCCCGACCTTCGGATACCGCATCGACGAGGGCTCGTCGCGCTTCACCTTCGCCACCGACAACGAGATCGCCATGTTCGCCGCCGAGGCCAACGGGTCGCTGAAGGAGCTGGCCAACTGGTGCCGGGACTCAGACCTCCTTGTTCACGACGCGCAGTACAGCACCGAGGAGTACAGGACACACGCCGGCTTCGGGCACTCGACGTATGAGGATTCGCTGTCACTGGCCGATCAGGCCGGGGCGAAGGAGCTGGCCTTCTTCCATCACGACCCCCTCCATTCGGACACCGATATCGACGGGCTGATCGAGGAGGCACTGGGAAATCACCGCCAGTCGGGCGGGGCAGAGGTCAATACGTTCCCCGCGGCCGAGGACCAGGAGATAGTTCTCTAACCGCTAGTCTTTTCCCGGTGAAGCGCCGCGTCCATCCGGCCCACATCTCATCGGCTCTCCGGCTGTCCACGGCGCTTCACTCGTGAAAGAGAAGGAGAAGGACGGGGCGGAGATCGACCTGCCGGCCGTGATGCGCGACCGCCGCGAGAAGCTCGAGCGGCTGCGCACCTCCGGCATCGACCCCTTCTCGCGCGGGTTCCGGCCCACGCAGACGACCAGTTCGGCGCGCGAGTTGCTCGGCGAGAGCGAGCGCACCGGGCAGGTCGCCCTCGCCGGGCGCTTGATGGTCAAGCGCGTGCAGGGCGGCCTTGTCTTCGCGGATCTGCAGGACGGGCACGGCCCGATCCAGCTGATGGCGACACGCGAGATCCTCGGGGACGAGGAGTTCGGCCGCTTCGCTGACCTCGACGCGGGTGACATCGTAGGTGCCACAGGCCCGGTCTTCAGGACGAGGCGAGGCGAGGTGACGCTCGAGGTGCAGTCGTTCCAACTGCTCACCAAGTCGCTGCGGCCCCTCCCTGAGAAATGGCATGGGCTGAAGGACGTCGAGATCCGCTACCGGCAGCGATATCTGGATCTCATCGCGAACCCCCAGGTTCGTGACGTGTTCAGGGCGCGGACCAGGATCATTACCTCGATCCGCGGCCTCCTCGACGAGCGTGGATTCCTGGACGTCGACACGCCCGTGTTGCAGGAGGTGCCCGGGGGCGCCCACGCCCGGCCTTTCGTCACTCATCACAACTCTCTGGACCGTGACCTGTACCTCCGGATCGCCCTGGAGCTTCACCTCAAGCGGCTGCTCGTGGGCGGGTTCGAGCGCGTGTACGAGATCGGCAGGGTTTTTCGCAACGAGGGGCTGTCGACGCGCCACAATCCCGAGTTCACCCTGCTCGAGTGCTACCAGGCGTTCGCCGACTATGACGACGTGATGAAGCTGGTCGAAGACCTTATGGTCGCTTCCGCGATGGCCGCCGGCCGCCCTCTCGCGACTACCTACCAGGGCGAGGGGGTGAACCTGACGCCGCCTTTTCGACGCGAGCGGATGGCCGACCTCGTGCTCGAGCACACGGGCAGGCATGCGGTGGGCCAGGAGCTCAACGACCTGTTCGAGGAGCACGTTGAGCCGCGCCTGCGCCAGCCGACTTTCGTGACCGACTACCCGATCGAGATCTCACCGCTGGCGCGTCCCCGCGATGACGACCCCAGGTTCGCCGAGCGGTTCGAGCTGATCATCCTCGGCCGCGAATATGCGAACGCGTTCACCGAGCTCACCGACCCCGTCGACCAGCGTGAGCGTTTCGAGGCCCAGGCCGCGAGGCGTACAGCGGGGGACGCCGAGGCGCACCCGATGGACGAGGATTTTCTGCGTGCCGTCGAGTACGGCCTCCCGCCGTGCGGCGGCCTGGGGGTCGGCATCGACCGTCTCGTGATGCTCCTCACCGACCAGCCGTCGGTGCGCGACGTGATCCTGTTCCCGGTCATGAAAGCGGAGTCGTAATGCTTCCACTGGAACTGATCCGGCGCGACCCCGAGCGCGTGAGGAGGTCGGCGGAGCTCAAAGGCGAGCCCGCTCCGGTAGACGAGATTCTCAAGCTCGATGAGCAATGGCGCGGCCACCTGCACAAGGCCGAGTCGATCAAGGCGGAGCAGAACAAGCTCTCGAAGGACTTCGCCAAGACGCGCGACGACGCGCTGAAAGTCAGGCTGCGGGAGATGGCCGACACCTCGAAGGAGGAGCTCGCCAGGGCCGACGACGTCAAGGAAGCGCTCGACGATCTGCTTTTGCGAGTGCCGAACCTGTTTCACGAATCGGTGCCGGTCGGCGAGACGGACAAAGACAATGTGGTCGCGAGGGAGTGGGGAACCAGGCCCGAGCTCGGGTTCGCGGCGCGGACCCATTACGACCTCGGCGAGGCGCTCGGCATCATGGATTTCGAGCATGCGGCCCGCGTTTCCGGGTCTCGTTTCGCGTTTCTGCTCGCGGACGGCGCTCGCCTGGAGCGCGCCCTGGTTCAGTTCATGCTCGACGTGCACACCCGCGAGCACGGATACACCGAGGTATGGCCGCCGATGCTCGTCAATTCCGCGTCCATGGTCGGGACCGGCAACCTGCCGAAGTTCGCCGACCAGGCCTTCAAGGTGCAAGACGAGGACCTGTGGCTGATCCCGACCGCTGAGGTTCCTGTCACCAACTTCCATCGCGATGAGATCCTGGAGGCCGACAGGCTGCCGATGAAGTACGTCGCCTACGCGCCATCGTGGCGCACGGAGGCGGGCGCCGCCGGCAAGGACACCCGTGGATTCATCCGCATGCACCAGTTCTCCAAGGTCGAGCTGGTCAAGGTGACGACCGCGGAGACGTCGATGGACGAGTTCGAGAAGCTGGTCAAGGATGCGGAGGACATCCTGCAGCGCCTCGGCCTGCACTATCGCGTGCTGTCCATGTGCACCGGGGACATGGGTTTCGCCCAGTACAAGAAGTACGACCTGGAAGCCTGGGCGCCGGGCCTCGGCCGCTACCTGGAAGTTTCGTCGTGCTCGGTGTTCAACGACTTCCAGGCGATGCGCGCCAACATCCGCTATCGCGCCGAACGGGGCTCGCCGCCGCGCTTCGCGCACACGATCAACGGCAGTGGACTCGCGCTGCCGCGGACGATCGATGCGATCATCGAGACCTACCAGCGAGAGGACGGGATGATCACGGTCCCTGAGGCGCTGCGACCGTACATGGGCGGGGTGGAGCTGATCGGGGTACGGTGAGCTAGCTCTTAGAATCCATTTGCCTCGCGGAGGGGTGGCCGAGTCCGGTTGATGGCGACAGTCTTGAAAACTGTTATAGGTGCAAGCCTATCCAGGGTTCAAATCCCTGCCCCTCCGCCACTCTTCCGAATACGAATCGCACGCCCCGCACGAAGATAATCGGATACGAACACTTACAGGTGAAAATG
>Ga0307374_10000372_pt1 | contig 86065 bp, 78 predicted proteins | sample OX3MG_FD_202532 | JGI IMG/M metagenome (GOLD analysis project Ga0307374, IMG submission 202532) | Soil microbial communities from Risofladan, Vaasa, Finland - OX-3 | ecosystem: Environmental > Terrestrial > Soil > Coastal area > Acid sulfate soil | place: Finland: Risofladan, Vaasa | collected... | reverse complement strand
GTTGATCCTCGCCCGCCGGATCCTCCGCACAAATCCCCACCGCCGCACCCGACGCCCATCTAAGCCTTAGATTTTGCATAATTTGGCGTCCCCGACGGGATTTGAACCCGTGTTATCGCCGTGAAAGGGCGGTGTCCTAGGCCGGGCTAGACGACGGGGACGCTGTTTGGGCGCGGAGGGGAGGCCTAAATGGCCACATGGGCCCGTATAAAGGCTATCAACTTGGGGATGGACTGTCAAAGCTGCCCGGTCCGGCGCGGCGCCCTCATCCGCTGGCTGTCCCATGCGACGCGGACCCCGTGATACCCCCGTTCGAAGGCCGCGCCGCAGCGGCTTGGACGAAGGAAACGCAGGCCGTGCGCACGCCCAACCCCTGAACCGCGTACGGTATGCTCGTAGGGTGCCTCGCCGCTTTCGCTACCTGGATCTGATGACGATTGGGTTCATCGTGGTCCTGCTCATCTCCAACCTGGTGGGTCCCAAGATCTGCCAGCTTGGCCCGCTGCGGCCCAGCGCTGCCGAGTTCCTTTTCCCCGTCACCTATATATGTGGTGACATCTTCACCGAGGTTTACGGCTACGGTTCCTCGCGGCGGGCCATTTGGCTGGGCTTTTTCGCCATGGCGTTGCTGGCCGCCACCGGCCAGTTCGCTGTGTGGCTGCCGCCGGCACCGGAGTGGCATGGCCAATCCGCCTTCGCCACTGTCTTCAGCCTCGTGCCGCGCTTTGCCGCGGCCAGCCTTGTGGCTTACTGGGCAGGCGAATTCACCAACAGCTACACCCTGGCCAAGCTCAAGCTCCTCACCGGCGGCCGCTGGCTGTGGACGCGCACCGTGGGGTCCACGGTTACCGGCCAGGCCGTGGATACCGCCGTCGTGGTGGCCGTTGCCTTTGGCGGCACGCTATCCCCGCTCATGCTGCTGCGCATCATGGGCTCGTCTTATCTCATCAAAGTGGCCGTCGAGGTGGTCGCCACGCCGGTCACTTACCTGGTCGTCGGCTGGCTCAAGCGCGTGGAAGGCGTCGACGCCTATGACGGCCAGACGAATTTCAATCCCTTCGCCTGGCGGAGCGAAAAGGCCTGAGCCCGATCCCGGACCCCGCCCTTCGCAATCATGAAAGTTTTTTGCGACAATGGAAGGGCCTTAGGCATCAGAGAGTTGAACGTACCGAAATCTGTTACCGGGGGCCGGCATCGTCCGCGGCTCCGCAAGTTTGACCCACACAGGAGCGAGACTCGGGAGACCCTTCCGGCCAGGCAGTGTTTACCGGCCGGGCAGGCCGTCGCCGGATGTCTGGACCTTGAGATCTCGCCGCTCCGGAACGGCAAGTGAGGATAACTGCGTTGAAGCGCAAGCTGAGTATATCCATGGCAATCTGGTTAGGTCTGGCGGTCGTCGGCTGCCAGAAGAAGCAGGCCGCGGCCCCGCACATGCAGGCGATGCCAGTGAAGACCACGATCATCGCGCTCACTCCGGTGGAGCAGAGCAATGAATACGTGGCGACCATCAAGTCCCGCAACTCAGCCACCCTCCAGCCGCAGGTCAGTGGCCGGCTCACCCAGATTCGCGTCCACTCCGGCGATCGCGTCCGCTCTGGACAGGTGCTCATGGAGATCGACGCCCAGCCGCAGATTGCCCAGGTGCAGGCGCAGCGTGCCACCGAGCAGCAGAAGAAAGCTCTCTACGACTACGACACCATTGAGTACGGCCGGCAGAAGAAGCTCTTTGATCAGGGCGTCACCAGCCGCGACTCCACGGACCAGGCCAAGCAGGCCTACGCCAACAGCAAGGCCGACTACGAGTCGGCCGTGGCCCTGGGAAAGACCCAGGAGAGCCAACTCGCCTACTACACCATTCGCGCGCCGTTTGACGGCGTCGTCGGCGACATCCCCGTGCACGTCGGCGATTACGTATCCACCAGCACTATGCTCACCACCGTGGACCAGAGCCGGGACCTGGAAGCCTACATCTACGTGCCCACCGAGCGCAGCAGCCAGGTTCGCATGGGCCTTCCCGTGGAACTTTATGACACCTCGGGCAAGCTGCTGGAAAAGACCGCGATCGATTTCGTTTCGCCGCAGGTCGATCCCACGCTGCAAGGCATTCTCGTCAAGGCTCCTGTGCATCTGGCTCCGGATGTGGTGCGCAACGCCCAGATCATCAACGCCCGCGTCATCTGGACCAGCAAACCCATGCCGGTCATCCCCGTGCTTTCCGTGGTTCGCCTCGGCGGGCAGACCTTCGTCTACGTCGTGCGCAAGCAGAACGGCATGATGGCTGCGGTAGAAGTCCCCGTCACGCTCGGTGAGGCGGTGGGGAACTCCTACGCCGTCACCTCCGGCCTCAGCGTCGGCGACCAGGTGGTCGTCTCCAGCACCCAGTTCCTGGTCAACGGCATGCCGGTGCATCCCCTCTGATCTTGACCGCACCCTGCCGGGAACCTGATTCCGGCGGGCGGTAAGCGGCGCGGCGCAGCGCGCCTCAACGGAAAGGAAAGAAGGCTACCCTTGTTTGTCGATTTCTTTATCCACCGGCCGGTCTTCGCAACCGTTTGCGCCTTGCTCATCATTCTGGCCGGGGCGGTCAGCATTCCCTCGCTCCCCATTTCCATGTACCCGCAACTGGCGCCGCCCCAGGTTAACGTCACCTGCAATTACGTGGGCGCAAATGCGGAAACCGTGGAGAAAGCCGTCACCATCCCCCTCGAGGAGGCCATCAACGGCGTCGAGGGCATGCGCTACATCCGCTCCACCAGCACCAACAGCGGCACCAGCACCATCACCGTCACCTTTGACACCGGGTACGACCTCGACATTGCCGCCGTCGATGTCCAGAACCGCGTGTCCAGCGTCACCGGCCGCTTGCCCGCCGCCGTCAACGCCACCGGCATCTCCATCAGCAAAGCCAACACCAACTTCGTCTTCGGCGCCGGCTTCTTCACCCGCGACGGCCGCTACTCGCACGAATTCATCTCCAACTATCTCGACGTCTATGTCAAGGACGCCCTCAAGCGCGTTCCCGGCGTGGGTGACGTGATGATCTTCGGCGAGCGCAAATATGCCATGCGCGTCTGGCTCGATCCCCTCAAGCTCGCCGCCAACGGCCTCACTGCCACGGACGTGGTCAGCGCGCTCCAGGAGCAGAACGTCGAAATTCCCGCCGGCCAGCTCGGCCAGCCGCCCGCCGATCCCAAGCAGGCATACCAGATTCCCGTGCGCGTCGTGGGAAGGCTCACCAGCCCGCAAGAGTTCGACAACGTCATCATCAAAAGCGCGCCCACCGGCGTCATTCATCTCAGGGATGTGGGCCACGCTGTCGTCGGCGCCGAGGATTACAGCTCGAATCTCGAATACAACGGCCTGCCCGCGCAGGGCGTCGGCGTCATTCAGCTCTCCAACGCCAACGCGCTCACGGTGGACGCGAACGCCAAAGCGGTGCTGCAGCGGCTCTCCAAAAACTTCCCGCCCGGCCTCGAATACGTCGTCGCATTCGACTCCACTACCTTCGTCAGCGACTCCATCCGCGAGGTTCTGTGGACGCTGGGCGAAGCCATTCTCATCGTTATCGGCGTCATCTTCCTCTTCCTGCTTGACTGGCGCGCGACCATCATCCCAGCCGTCACCATTCCGGTCTCGCTCATCGGCACTTTTGCATTCATCAAAGCCTTCGGCTTCTCTATCAATTCGCTCACTCTGTTCGGCATCACGCTGGCCACGGGTCTGGTGGTCGATGACGCCATCGTCGTCATCGAAAACGTCCAGCGCCACATCGCGATGGAGCACTCTGACCCGCATGAGGCCACCTCGCGCGCCATGGGCGAGGTCACCAGCGCCGTCATCGCCACCTCCCTCGTGCTCATCGCCGTTTTCGTTCCCGTTTCCTTCTTCCCCGGAACCACCGGCATTCTCTATCGCCAGTTCTCGCTCACCATCGCCTTCTCCATCGCCATCTCCGCCTTCAACGCGCTCACGCTTTCGCCCGCGCTTTCAGCGCTCTTTCTGCGCGGTGAGGAAGCCCGCCCCCACCAGATGGATTTCCTCCACATCCGTCCCGTTTCGCGCGCCTTCGCGGCCTTCATTCACGGCGCGGATGCCTTTATCAGCTGGCTGGGCCGCACTTACGCGCGCCTCATCCACGGCGCTCTCAAGCTTCGCTTCGTACTGCTGATCGTCTTCTTCGTGGGCCTTGGGGCCACGGCATGGATCTACAATTCCGTTCCCCGCGGCTTCATTCCCCAGGAAGATCAGGGCATCATTTACGGCATCGTGCAGGCGCCTCCCGGCTCATCTCTTGCCTACACGTCGGCCCTGGGCAACCGCGCGCTGGCCATCATCGAGACCAACAAGGACGTCTCCGGCGCCTTCTCCATCATGGGCTTCAGTTTCTCCGGCGGCGCTTCCAACCAGGGCATGATGTTCATTCGCACCAAACCCTCCGACCAGCGCCGCGGCAAGGGCCACTCCACCGCGGACATCGTCGCCGACCTCAGTCCCAAGCTGCAAAGCCTGCTTTTCGCCCCCAACGGCGGCCTGGTCGCGGTGGTTCAGCCGCCCGCCGTCAGCGGCGTCGGCACCTTCGGCGGCTTCCAGTTCATGCTGCAGGACACCGGCAGCAACACGCTGTCTGACCTCGACCGCATCGCTCATCAGATCGTCAGCCGCGGCCGCTCGCGCAAAGACCTCATCAACTTGCTCACCACATTCTCCGCCAACGACCCGCAGGTTCTGGTCACCATCAATCGGGAAAAAGCCAAGGCCATGGGCATTCCGCTTTCCCAGATCACCACCACGCTCGGCGTCTTCCTCGGTTCGCAGTATGTCAACGACTTTGACTTCAACAACCGCACCTACCGCGTCTACGTCCAGGCCGACGAGCCCTTCCGCATGCATGCTTCAGACCTGCATGATTACTATGTCCGCTCCGACAGCGGACAGATGGTTCCCCTCGACAACGTTGTCACCGTCGCGCAGAGTTCCGGTCCGCCGGTCATCACCCATTACAACCTCTTCCGCGCTGTTGAAATCGATGGCTCTGAGGCTCCCGGCTACAGCTCCGGCCAGGCCATCACCGGCATGGAGGATCTGGCAAAAAGCGTGATGATGCCCGGAATGCAGTACGAGTGGACCGGCCTCACCCTCGACGAAATCGAATCCAGCGGCAAGGCCATCATCATCTTCGGCCTTGGCCTGCTCGTCGTCTATCTCACCCTCTCCGCGCAGTACGAGAGCTTTGCGTTGCCCTTCATCATCCTGCTCGCCGTGCCCATGGCCGTGCTCGGCGCGCTCGGCCTGGTCGCGCTGCGCGGCCTGTCGAACAACGTCTACTGCCAGATCGGCCTGGTCATGCTCATTGGCCTCTCGGCCAAGAACTCCATTCTCATCGTCGAGTTTGCGGAGCAGCTTCGCCGCAAGGGCCGTTCCATTGCAGAAGCCGCCATTGAAGCGGCGGAGCTGCGTCTTCGCCCCATTCTCATGACCTCCTTCGCCTTCATCCTGGGTGTTCTGCCGCTGGCCTTCGCCTCGGGCGCCGGCGCGCTCGGCCGCCAGTCGGTGGGCACCACCATCGTCGGCGGCATGCTTCTGTCCACCGTGCTCAACCTGGTCTTCATCCCTGTGCTCTACGTGCTGCTCAGCCGGCTTCTGCGGCGTGACCGCCGCGAGGAAGCAGAGGCCTAGCGCACGCCGGGTTGGCGCTCCCGGTGCGCCACAATGGAATCCTTGATGCGCTCATAGACATCGCCGGAAACAACGCCGCGCTTCACCAGGTCGTTCTTTGCGTGGTAGGGCCGGAACCGGATAATCCGTTTAGCCCAGCTCCGGGTCATGCCGGGCACCGCCAGCAGTTGCTCCAGCGAGGCGTGGTTGATGTCCACGCGGTCTTCGGCTGAAGGCCTTTCTGTCCGGGCAATCCCGTGCGGACGCCCCTCGGCATAGCCGACCCTGGCCACGCCAATCCCCGCCAGAAATGCGGCCAGTACCGCGGCTGCCAGGATAAGATGCGCTATCCGTCGTTGCACGGCACGATTATCTGCCGCGCGCAGGTAGCAGCGCAAACCCGAAGCCGCGTTGCCTCCCGTTTGCCCGCTCGGCGTCCATCAAATTCCCTCCCGCGCGCTTGCGATTCCTGTAAAAATGGTTGATATGGCAATGCCCCCGATTGCATCCCCGCAGGGCGGCTCCAGTCCTCCCCCCGTTGGCAGAACACGTTTGTTTTTGCTCGCGGCTCTGGGCGTGCTTCTCGCTCTCTGCCTCGCTTTTCTGTGGAGTACCCGCGACTCCATGGCCCACCTGCCTTTCCTTGGGCGTCAGGGCGCCGGGCAGGCTGGCCACGCCAGCCTCGTCGACACCAGCCCATGGGACACGGCTCAAGCCCTGAGTCCGCTCGCCGTCACCGCTGAAGAGATGCGCTACGCGCGCGAAGCCGAGCGCGTTGCCGATCACGAAGTCGATCAGGCCTTCGCCGCCGCCTTGCGCTCTGCCACACTCGAGGCGCAGCGCCGCACTGTCACCGGCGAAGCTCTCCAGCTTTCACAGAAGGTCCAGCAGCTCAAGCAGCTCATCCAGCAGGATCGGGCGCAGGTTGATGCGCTGTCTCGCAAGGCGCCTCCGCCTTCTTCTTCGTCTGCCTCTGCGTCAGATGCGTCGGCCACTGGCGGCGATCCGCTCGATGTTGCCAAAGCGCAGCTCGGTCTCGACACCGACGAGCTCACAGACGCGCAGCGCGACCTCGAACGCGCCTCCGGCGACCTGAGCGTTCGCATTCAGGAGGAACTCACCGCGCATGAGGCCTCCATGCGCCAGTATGACTCCGAGGCGAAGGGCCAAGGCCAGATCGCCCTCATCTCGGAAAAGCGGCACGGCACGCTTGCCAGCCGCATCGGGGCCTGGTTCAACCAGCGCAGCCGCTACCAGCTCATCGTGCAGGCGCATCAGAAGGCGCAGGCCAACGCAACCGCGCTCATCGCCGAACATAACGCCCTGGAAGCCAGGGCCAATGCCGCGGGGGCCTCTGCCAGCCGGCCCTCCGCCACGTTTTCGCCTCTCCAGTTGCTGCGGCAAAGGCGCGCCAATCGTCAGATTCTCAGCATCTACGACGACCGCATCCAGACTGAGCAGCAACTCGCCTCGGTCTATGGCAAATGGGCGGTGCAGGTGCTCCTGCAGCATCGCATCGTGCTTCACCTCATGCTCCAGTCCTTCGCCCTCATTCTTTGCATCGCGCTGGCAATGGTCCTGGCGGACGCGATGGTGCGCAGGCTCATGGTGCGCGCCTCGCGCGATCATCGTCAGACTGAAACTCTGCGCAGCATCCTTGAGGTTGCCGTTCAGGTGGTCGGCTTCGTCCTTATCCTGCTGGTCGTCTTTGGTGCGCCGCAGCAAACGCCCACCATCCTCGGTCTCGCCACGGCAGCGCTCACCATCGCGCTGCAGGACTTCATTCTCGCCTTCCTCGGCTGGTTTGTGCTCGTCGGCAAGCACGGTATTCGCGTCGGCAACTGGGTGGAAATCAACGGCGTCGGAGGTGAAGTTACTGAGGTTGGCCTCTTCCGCACCACGCTGCTTGAGACCGGAACGCTTGCCGAAAAAGGTCATCCCACCGGCCGCCGCATCACCTTCATCAACAGCTTTGCCATCCGGGGCCAGTTCTTCAACTTCTCCACCGCGGGCCAGTGGATGTGGGATGAAATCAGAATGGAGATGCCTGCAACAGCTGATCTGCAGACAATGGTAGAGGGGATTCACCAGCTCGCTTTGGAAGAAACCGAGCAGAACGCCCGAGAAGCGGAGCAGGAGTGGAAGACCGGGTCGCGCGCCAGTGGTCTCGCCCGCTTCCGGGCGACGCCGGCTGTCGATCTTCGCCCCTCCGGACCCGGAATGGAGGTTGAAATCCGCTACGTAACACGCGCGTCGGAACGCTTCGAAATGCGGAATCGCCTTTACCAGCGCCTTGTCGATCTGCTGCAACATCCGCCGGCCAAACCTGCGCCGGAAGCGGTACCCTCGCCACAAGGCTGAATTAGGGCCTGTTCACACTACTGGGATGGATGGCGTTGCGCGCGAAAATCCGGGCAGACGAGGCGAAGTCCGAAGGCTGTGGCGGCCCACTGCCGAGGACGACAACGAAGTCTGGCCGCAACCCGGAGGGACGGGGCCGGTTTTCCCCATTTCTTCGTCGCTCGCCGCTAAGATACACCCGGTATCTGTCGCTCCTCGCTCCTTAGAATTGAGAAAAGGAACTGAGAAAAGGAACTGAGAAAAACCGGCTCCCGGCGCCGCCATTCCAGTAGTGTGAACAGGCCCTAATCCACCGGCTGCGCCTGAACGCGAATTTGCCGGTTGACACGGCGCAGCCTTTGCCCTTAACGTCATACACAGATGCAGAGCAGCCGCCATCACGGTCACCACCATCACCATGGGACATCCATGCCGGCGGACCGCTGCGGCCTGAGTTAAAGGCCAAACGAGATTCAAGCACCACGAGCCCGCCGGCAACCCAGCCGGCGGGCTTTTTCGTGCCGCCGCGCAGGGTGCCGCCCCCCATTAACCGAACGTGCAGCCAGAAAAAGAGTCCATCGCAATGAGTGAACTGAAAACAACCATCGACTTTGAAAAAATGGACGGCCTGGTGCCCGGCATCGTGCAGGACGCCCGCACCGGCCAGGTCCTTATGCTCGGCTTTCTCAATCAGGCCAGCTATGCCCGAACCCTCGAATCCGGCTTCGTCACCTTCTGGAGCCGTACTCGCCAAAAGCTGTGGATGAAGGGCGAAACCAGCGGCAATCGCCTGCGCGTCGTCTCCGCCTCCACGGACTGCGACAACGACACGCTGCTCTTTCGTGTGGAGGTTGAAGGCGACGGGCTCGTCTGCCACGAAGGAACGGTAAGCTGCTTCACGCGGCCACTCGCCCTGCCCGCCGCCCAGCTCGCAAAGGAGGCTGCCCGTGGCTAACAAGCTCCGCCTCGGCCTTCCCAAAGGCAGCCTGCAGGATGCAACCCTCGCGCTTTTCCGCCGCGCCGGCTGGAACATCTACGCCGACGGCCGCTCCTACTTTCCCTCCATCGACGACAACGAAATCGACTGCATGCTCATCCGCGCGCAGGAGATGGCTCGCTACGTCGACCATGGCGTGCTCGATGCCGGCCTCACCGGCATTGACTGGGTCGTCGAAAGCGGCCTCGACGTCACCAGCGTCACCTCGCTCGTCTATGCCAAGCAGAGCCGCCGCAAGGTGCGCTGGGTGCTCGCCGTGCCTGAGAACAGCGGCTTTGAGCGCGCCGAGGATCTCGAAGGAAAAATCATCGCAACGGAGCTCGTCGAAGTCAGCAGGCGCTACTTCGCCCAGCGCGGCGTAAACGTCAAGGTCGAATTCAGTTGGGGCGCAACGGAAGTCAAGCCGCCCATGCTTGCCGATGCCATCGTTGAAGTCACTGAAACCGGCAGTTCGCTTAAGGCCAACCACCTCAAAATCATTGACACTGTGATGGAGAGCGAAACCCACCTCATCGCCGGCAAGCCCGCACTCGCTGACCCGTGGAAGCGCGCGAAGATCGACCAGATCGCGCTCATGCTGCGTGGCGCAATTGACGCCCAATCGCAGGTAGGGCTCATGCTCAACGTCAAGCGCGAAGACCTTGAGGCCGTCCTCGCCGTCCTTCCCGCGCTCAATTCGCCCACCATCTCCCAGCTCAGCAACTCCCAGTGGGTCGCCGTCAACACCATCGTCGAGGAAGGTGTCGCGCGCGACGTCATTCCCCGGCTCAAAGCGGCCAACGCCACCGGCATCGTCGAATACCCGCTCAACAAGGTCGTTCTCTAGTCTGCGCGGAGGAACAACGTTATGAAGCTCATCCGAACCAAGGGCAGAGGAGCCCGGGAAACCGCAGAACTCCTTGCTGCGCTTGAGCAGCGTGGTGGCGCGGCGCTCGACTCGGTCCTGCCCGCCGTCAGGCGCATCGTGAAGGATGTACGCCGGCAGGGCGATCGAGCTGTGCTGCGCTACGCGAAGCGCTTCGACGGTCTCGCCGGCAAAGCCGCGCTCCGCGTCACCTCAGAGGAGATGGCCGCCGCATGGGACGCCACCTCCCCGGTGTTGCGCAAAGCATGGAGCACTGCCGCCGCGCAGATTCGCAGCTTCGCTCAGAACCAAATGCCGTCTTCCTGGAGCCGATCCGCACTTCCCGGTCTGCGCACCGGCCAGCTTGTGCGGCCGTTGGACGCGGTCGGCTGTTACGTGCCCAGCGGTCGCCATCCGCTGCCCTCCACGCTGCTCATGACGGTCATCCCCGCGCAGGTCGCCGGCGTTCGGCGCATCGCGGTCGTCTCGCCAAAGCCCGCGCCGCAGACGCTTGCCGCCGCGCATCTCCTCGGCGTCACGGAGTTCTATCGCCTCGGCGGCGCGCACGCCGTGGCTGCCCTCGCTTACGGCACGCAGTCGCTCCCGCACGTCGACAAAATCCTCGGCCCGGGCAATCTTTACGTCACAGCCGCCAAGCGCCTCGTCGCCTTCGATTGCGCCATCGACATGCTCGCCGGACCCACGGAAATCGTCGTCACCAGCGAGCGCGGCAATCCCGCCCACATCGCCGCCGACCTGATTGCACAGGCCGAGCACGATCCGGAAGCCCTCGCCATCTTTGTTACCACCCGGGAGCCGCTCGCCAAGGCGGTCGATGCAGCACTGAAAGTCCGCACCCGCAGCAATCCCATTGCCCGCCGGGCCCTCGCGCGCAGCGGCATCATTGTTGTTGCCGCAACGCTCGATGAAGCGCATGACCTCACCAATCGTCTCGCCCCCGAGCATCTCACCGTCGATTCCGCCGCGGATATCGATTGGGTGCGCAGCGCCGGCTCCGTCTTCGTCGGCCCCTGGTCGCCGCAGCCCATGGGCGATTACATCTCCGGCCCCAATCACACGCTGCCCACCGGCGGCATGGCGCGCGTGCGCGGCGGACTCAGCGTCAACGACTTCGTCAAGCTCATCACCGTGCAGGAATACAGTTCGCGCGGGCTTCGCACCCTCGGTCGCGATGCCGCTTTGCTGGCGGACGCCGAAGGCCTCGCTGGCCACGCAATCGCCATTCGCGAGCGACTGCATACAGGGAGGTCCAGTGACTAAAACCGCACCGCAACTGCAACCAGCGCCCCGCGCCCGCGTCCGAGCCATGAAGGAATATCATCCGCCGCTCGGGTCGCGCGAGGCGCTGCGTCTGGACTTCAATGAGAACACCCTCGCCTGTTCACCCAGGGTCACGGACGCACTGCGCCGCATCTCCGCCGGTGATCTCACGCGCTATCCCGAGCGCCAGCCCGTTGAGGCGTTGGTCGCCGAGTACCTGGCCCTGCAGCCCGCGCAGGTCGCGCTCACCAACGGCGTCGATGAAGCCATCCACGTGCTCTTTGAAGCCTTCCTCGAAGCGGGCGACGAAGTGCTCTTGCCCGTACCCACCTACACCATGTACGAGGTCTACGCCTCGGCTACCGACGCGCGCGTAATCACAGTGCAATCCGCAGACGATCTCCAGTTTCCGCTTGAGCGCCTCCTTGCCGCAATCTCTCCGCGCACCAAGGTCATCGCCATCGCCAACCCCAACAGCCCATCGGGCTCCGCGCTCGCCCGCGCGCAAATTCTCGAAATCGCGCGCCGCGCACCGCATGCCATCGTCCTCATCGACGAGGCCTACTTCCATTTCCACGGCGAAACCGTTATCGATCTCATTGGCGTCGTCCCAAACCTCATGGTCGCCCGCACTTTCTCCAAGGCCTACGGCCTCGCCGGCCTGCGCCTCGGCGCGCTCGCCGGACCGCAGGATCTGATGCGCTGGGTTCGTCGTGTCCTCTCGCCCTACAGCGTCAACGCACTCGCGCTTGCCTGCCTACCGCCCGCGCTCGAAGACGCCGCATACCTCGACTGGTATGTGGCCGAAGTGCTCGCCGCGCGCGCGGAGCTCGAATCCGCGCTCGACGATGCCGGAATCCGCCGCTGGCCAAGCCATGCCAACTTCGTCCTCGTCGAAATTGGCCCGCAGCACAAGGAATTCGGTCGCAAGATGAATGTCGCCGGCGTACTCGTGCGCGACCGTTCCAGCGATCCCGGCTGCGACGGCTGCGTGCGCATCACCATCGGCACGCGCCCGCAGATGCGCCAGGCCATCCCTGCGCTCCGCCAGGCGCTGTCTGATCTCAACCTTCCAGGTCGCAATCTTCCAGGTCTCAACCTTTCAGGAGGCGCGCGATGACCGCCCGAACCTCGTCCAGACGCACAACCGCATTCGCACGCAACACCACGGAGACGCGCATCTCCATCCGCCTCACCCTCGAAGGGCACGGCCGCTACAAAATCTCCACCGGCATTCGCTTCTTTGATCACATGCTGGAGCTCTTCACGCGCCACGGCGCCTTCGATCTCGATCTCGCGTGCGACGGCGACCTCGACGTCGACCAACACCATACCGTGGAGGACGTGGGCATCGCGCTCGGCGAGGCCTTCGATCGCGCACTCGGCGACAAGCGCGGCATTCTGCGTGCCGGTTACTTCCTCATGCCCATGGATGAAACCCTCGCCATCGCCGCCGTCGACCTCAGCGGCCGCGCGGCCTTCGCCGTCGATACCAAAGTGCGAACCCGCCTCGTCGGCGACCTGCAATCGGAACTCGTCACGGATTTCTTTGAAGGCTTTGCCCGCGGCGCACGCGCCAACGTGCACGTCAAAACCATGTACGGCCGCTCCAATCACCACAAAATCGAGGCCATCTTCAAGGCCTTCGCGCGCGCGCTTCGCGCAGCCTGCTCGCGCGACAAACAACTCGGCAAAATGCTTCCTTCTACCAAAGGGCTTCTCTAGTGCGCGTCGTCGTCATCGATTACAAGGCCGGCAATCTCACCTCGGTGCTCAAGGCTCTGCGTCATCTTGGCGCGGAGACCCTCGTCACCGATATGTCCGGCCCACTCGAAAGCGCAGAGAGCATCGTGCTTCCCGGTGTCGGTCATTTTGCGGCCACCTCGCGGCTGGACGCGACCGGCCTCACGCCTGCCATCCGCGCTGCCATCGCGCGCGGCATCCCATTCCTCGGCATCTGCGTAGGCATGCAGTGGCTCTTCGCGGGCTCCACTGAGGCTCCGGCCCAGCCCGGCATCGGCCAGTTCCGCGAGTCCTGCGCACGTTTTCCTGAGGCGGGCGAAAAGGTTCCGCACGTCGGCTGGAACTCGCTCGACCCTGAGCCGGGCTCACGGCTTCTCGCCGGTGTCGCGCCCGGAGAGTTCGTCTACTTCACGCACTCTTACAAAGCTCCCGTCACCGCCGATACCGCGGCAACCGCCGCCTACATCGAGCCCTTCGCCGCCGCCGTCGAGCGCGGCAACGTCATGGGCGTGCAGTTCCATCCGGAGAAGTCCGCCGAAACCGGCTTGAAGATTCTGCGCAACTTCCTCGCTTGGCGGCCAGAGGGCGCGCCATGCTGACCAAGCGCATCATCGCCTGCCTCGATGTGCATGCCGGTCGAGTCGTCAAAGGCGTACAGTTCGTCGACATCGTGGACGCGGGCGACCCGGCGGAGCTTGCCGCGCGCCATGCTCGCGAAGGCGCGGACGAAATTGTGATGCTGGACATTACCGCCACCCACGAAGGGCGTCAGACCTTGCTCGACACTGTGCGCCGCACCGCGCGCGAGCTTTTCATCCCCTTCACCGTCGGCGGAGGAATCCGTACCGCGCACGACGCCGAACAGGTCTTTGAGGCGGGCGCGGACAAGGTCAGCATCAACTCCGCCGCGCTCGCCGATCCCGCCCTCATCGAGAGCATCGGCCGCAGCTTTGGCGCGCAGGCTGTGGTTGTCGCCATCGACGCGCGGCGAAACCCCGGCGCAGAAAACCCCGTGCGCGACGCCGAGGTTTTCGTCCATGGAGGCCGCAAGTCCGCCGGCCGTCGCGTGGTGGAGTGGGCGCGCGAAGCCGAAGCGCGGGGCGCGGGAGAAATCCTTCTAACCTCCATGGATGCCGACGGCACGCGCGCCGGTTTTGACTGCGAACTGACGGCCGCGGTAAGCCAGTCCGTGCGCATACCCGTCATCGCTTCCGGCGGCGCCGGCACGGTCGCGCATTTTGCGGATGTTTTTGCGCGCGGCAGGGCCGATGCCGCGCTGGCCGCGAGCATCTTTCATTTCGGAGTTTCGAGTTCCCGCTCGCTCAAACAGGGGCTCGCGGAAAGAGGCGTCTCCGTGAGGCTGCCATGCTGATTCCTTCCATCGATCTTCTCGGCGGCCGCATCGTGCAGCTCGTACAGGGCGAAAAGCTCCGCCTCGCCTTCGACGACTTCGAATACTGGATAGAAAAGTTCGCGCGCTTTCCCCTCGTGCAACTCATCGATCTGGACGCAGCCATGCGCACCGGCGACAACTCCGCCATCGTCGCGCAAATCGCAAAGCGCCTGCCCTGCCAGGCCGGCGGCGGTATCCATTCCATTGAGCGTGCGCGCCAGGTTCTCGATGCCGGCGCACAGCGTGTCATCATCGGCTCCGCGTTGTTCTCGGCGGAAGGCGAAGTGAACACGGATTTTGCATCCGCTCTTGCATCCGCAGTAGGTACAGAGAAAGTTGTCGCCGGCATCGACACGAAAAACGGCCGTATCGCCGTCAAAGGATGGAAGGCGCAAGTGGAGCTCACGCCGGACGAAGCCATTCCGCTGCTTGAGCCCCACGTCGCCGCATTTCTTTACACCCACGTGGATGGCGAAGGCCTGATGCAGGGTTTCCCCATGCAGATTGCGTCCCGTCTCCGCGCGCTCACCCGGCGCCAGCTTATCGTTGCCGGCGGCATTCGCAGCCAGCAGGAGGTGGATGCGCTGGACGCGCTGGGTGCCGACGCCGTGGTGGGCATGGCGGTTTACACGGAGCTGTTTTCCATCTGACCGCTGCACCGTTCCTCCCGTTTACGCACCGTCGACGTGATTCGTTATGCTGGAGAGGGCGCACCTCGTTGCGTTTTTCGAAAGGAACCCGAACCATGAGGACGAAGCCTAGCCGAATTCGGCTAGCCAGACGGCTCGATGAAGTCGGATTCTCCGACATTGTGCAGGTCCGCAACAAGGTCATGCAGATGCGCGCCGAGGGACTGCAGGTGCACGCACTCCACGGCGGCGAGCCGTTTTTTGAGACGCCGGAGCCCATCAAATTCGCGGCCATCCGCGCGTTGGTGGAAAACCAGACGCATTACGCGCCCTCCTCCGGACTTCCCGCGCTGCGCATGGCGCTCGTCGAGAAGCTCGCCCGCAAAAATCGCATCCAGGTTGAGCCCGATCACGTCCTCGCAACCGTCGGCGGCTCGCAGGCGCTCTATGCGGCCTTCCAATGCGTCCTCGATCCCGGCGACGATGCGCTCGTCTTCTCGCCTTACTGGACGCCCATCGGCGACCTCGTCACCGGCGCGCAGGCGCAACCGCTGCTCGTGCCCACAACCACGGCGCGGCGCAACGGTGTCCGCCGAACCCTCGAGCAATTCTCCACGCCGAAGACCCGCGCCATTTATTACAACACTCCGCAGAATCCCTCCGGCCTCGTTTTCACCCGGGCTGAGGCCGAAGAGGTCGCCGCCTTCGCCATCGAGCGCGACCTCATTGTCATCGCCGACGAGGCCTACGAAGACCTGGTCTACGACGGCGAGCACGTCTCTATCGCGTCGCTGCCCGGCATGGCGGAGCGCACCATCACCGCATTCACATTTTCCAAGACCTATGCCATGACCGGCTGGCGCGCGGGCTATGCGGTGGCGCGCGAGCCATTCATGACGGCTCTCCGCAAGATCGTCCTCTACTCCACCAACGGCGTCCCCACTCCCGTGCAGCATGCCATGCTCTGCGCGCTCCAAACTCCAGAGGAAGAAATCGCCGCCCGCCGCGCGGACTATCGCCGCCGCCGCGACCTGCTTGTCTCCGCGCTGAATGAAGTAGGTCTGCCGTGCGACCAGCCGGCCGGCGCGTTTTACGCCTTTCCCAATGTCGAGCGCATTCACAAGAACAGCCGTGCCGCCGCCCAGATCCTTCTCGAAAAGGCGCACATCGCCACCATTCCCGGCTCCGTCTTCGGTGCGCAGGGGGAAGGGCACTTGCGCTTTGGATATGCAATCTCTGTCCCCGAAATCGAAGACTGCGCCGAAGCCTTGAGGAAGTTCCTCGCCTAGCTTCTTCGTCTCGCCACCCGGCCCGGCCACAGCATCTCCATGCCATCCCGTCCGCCCGTGTAGCATGAACGCAGGGCGGCCCCTCATGCGCGCCGCAAAGTATTTATGCTGCGAGTTGGTTATCCATCCACGCTTTCCGCTGAACTCCTCTCCGGCTTTCCCGAGGAGATCGAACTCGTGTCGCTTCCCGATCACCTGGACCACAATGTCGAAATCGACGTATGGATTCCCGATCCCTACCCCGCCCGCGCCATGCGCATCGCGCCGCATCTGCGCGGCGCAAAGCTGGTCCTTTCGCTCATGGCGGGCACCGAGTGGATCCCCGGCGCGATGGGGCCGCACGTCACCATCTGCAACGCACGCGGAGCTCACAACATCGCAACCGCTGAGTGGACGCTTGCCGCCATCCTGGCCACATTCAAGTACCTTCCGCTCTTTCTTGACGTGCAGCAATCGGGCCTGTGGAAGCGCCGCTTTGAGGCCAGCGCGCACTATGTGCGCATCTCCGGAAACCCGCATGAAATCTATCCGCCAGTCATGCAGGAAGAGCTCACCGGCAAGTCCGTTCTCCTCGTCGGCTACGGCTCCATCGGCAAGGAAATCGAGCGCATGCTCGCGCCTTTTCGAGTAGCCCTCACACGCGTGGCCCGCACCGCGCGCACTGAGCCGCCAGTTCATGCGGTCATGGAGCTGGACGCGCTTTTGCCCGGTGCGGAAGTCGTCATTCTTATCCTTCCCGCCACGGCGGAGTCGCACAAACTCATAGGCGCTCGCCAGCTTGCGCTCATGCGCCAGGGCGCGCTCCTCGTGAATGCCGCGCGCGGGCCTGTCGTGGACACAGATGCTCTCGTAGAAGCCCTGCAATCAGGCCGGATTCGCGCAGCCCTCGACGTTACCGATCCCGAGCCGCTGCCCGAAGGGCATCCGCTCTGGAGCTGCCCCAACCTCATCCTCACGCCCCATGTCGGCGGCTCCAGCCCGCGCTTTGCCGAGCGCGCTCTTCACATCGCTGCGGATGAACTGCGGCGCTATCTTGCCGGCGAGCCGCTGCACAATGTCGTGCAGGCTGCCGTTTAAGCCGCGGCCTCCGCGCGCCGCCAGTCGCGCAGGCCAATCACCGCAAGTCCAATCAGAATCGCATACAGCACGGCGGTCGGCCACAAGTCCTTGTAGAGATACTCGCCGATGTACGCCACGTCGACCACGATCCACAGCCACCAGTTCGCTGTGTGTTTGCGCGCCTGCCACCAGCTCGCCACCAGGCTAAAGCTCGCCAGCGTTGCATCCAGATAAGGCAGCGCCGCGTGCACCAGAATCGCCAGCCTTGCCAGCGCTACGCTTCCCGCCGCCCCCACCGCCAGTGCCGCCATCAGCGCGGGAATCCGCAACGGAACCACGCGCACCTCGCCCTCTTCGCGCACCCCGCGCCACCAGTGCCACCATCCGTACAGCGTGAAGGCGATAAAAAACACTTGCAACAGGGTGTCGGAATAGAGCCGAGCCCGATAGAAGACGATCAAGTACAAAATGTCCGCGGACAGCACCACCGGCCAGCACCACAGCGTCCGCCGCGTCGTCAGCCAGATGCCCAGCACCGTCGTCGCAAATCCGACCAACTCCACCCAGTGCTCTGCGAAATAGTGAGCCACAATCTCCGCCGTCACTTTCGTCCATCTCCCATCGGCTTGAAGCTGCGGCCCTCCGACCATCTTCTGATCTCGTCCAGAAGAACCTGGTCCGCTCTGCAGAACCAACGCGCATGGCCCAGCAAATATCCGTCGCTGGCCATTGCCGCTTTCTCCGGCGCGCGCAGCACTCCCAGAAAATAATCCGCTTCGGTCAGCGCAAACTCAGCGTGGCATAGCGCCGTCATCGGAGCCAGCGCCGCCGATTCCTCCTTCGTCAATGCCCGCACGGATTCGTATCCCTCCAGCAGCGAATGCAGGTGATTCACATGCACCCGCACCCTTTCCGGATTCTCCGGATTGTTCACCAGGTCCAGCCACTCCACGATGTTTCGCTCGATCGCCTGCGCAAGGTCGTGCACCGCGTTTGTCCTGTCCGCCAAGCCAAAATCAATCACCGCCGTCGCGTGCGCATCCTCGCTCCAGTCGCTCCAGAATAGGTTTGAAGCATGCAGGTCGTTATGTGTCCACAGCGGCTGCAGCGCCGGCAGCATCGGCCGAAGCTCCGCGTGAAAGGGCCGCAACAAATCAAGCGCTTCATCGCAGCGCTGGCGCGTCGCGGCATCTGCAAGCAGCGCCGGCCGCGCCTCCAGATATACCTGCATGGACGATTCTGGGTCGTTCCCCGCAAAAATCGAAAAGCTCGCCACCAGCGGCTGTGGCCGGCGCGCGGACGCCGCGTAATCCTGCGCCGCAATGTGCAGCCGCGCCAGCGCCGCGCCGGCCTCCCACGCATGTCGCGTCCAGCGGAACGGCGTCCACGAGATTGCATCCTCATACGCATCCACACCCGCGGGAACCTCGTGCACCTCATAGGTCCACTCGCCGAGCTCCACAACGGTGGAACCCGATTCCCCAGCCAGCACGCGCGGAACCCGCGCGCCATGCTCATGCAGATGCGCCAGAAACCCGTGCTCCTCGAGCAATCTCTCTGCATCGCGAACAGACTTGTGATGTCGCTTCACGAATACGCGGCCGCCGCCGGTCGAAACCACGCTCGCCGCGGAAAACGGCCGAGGGCTCACCGAATCAATCTGTATCGGCTCAACGCATCCGGCAAATCCATCCAGCAATACCCGCACTTCATCAAGCGTCAGCGCCGGCCAGTCCGGCTCCACCAGCCTGCCGTCCATCCCGTGCGCTTTGGTCTGCGTGTTCATCCGCGCCGTCTCCCGCCCTGCCTTGTGCCCCTCAAAAACTGTACTGCGCGGAGAGCCTCACGGTCGTCGGCGCCCCCAGGTGCAGAAACGTGTCGCCGTAGCTTGCGCCCGTGTCCTTCCAGTATCGCTTGTTAAAGATGTTGTCGGCGTAGAGCCGCAGCGTCATGTGTCCGCCTTCGCCGCCTGGCGTGTAGCGCGCGCCCAGGTTGAACAGGTTGTATCCCGGCACGCTCACCGCATCGTCGCGCGTCGCTTCCTTGCTGCTGGTATAGCTCCAGCCCGGCAGCAGGTGCAGTCCCGCAACGCGCGGCATCAGCACGTCGGCAAACACCGTCGTATGCACCTTCGGCACATTGATCACCTGCTTGTGGTCGAACTCCGCAGTTCCCGTATCACTTGACTCCGCGCGAATCGTCATCGCCGACGCGGTCAGTTGCATCCAGCGCGTCGCCTTGCCCTGCGCGTTCAGCTCCACTCCGTCGTGGGTCTCGTGCCCCGCAGATTCAAAGCACAAATCGCCGGGATTCACGTTGCCCGTGCAAAAGCCGTCCGCGGCCTGAATCACGCGCGGATAAAAAAATGGCTGCCGCATCCGGAAATAATCCGCCGTAAGAAGAATCGAGCTCACGTACTTCACGCCCACCTCCGATTGCCGCGTGAAATACGGATCGAGAAAGACGCTTGAGTTGTCCACCCACCACGGCGCTTGCGGCCCCAGTGAAAGCAGCACGCCGTAACTGGCATAAAACGTCAGTGGCTTCACCGGCGTGTAAGTGGCCGCGTACTGCGGCAGCCACAGCGTGCGCGGATTCGCATAGTTGAAGTCGCCCACGCGCACGTAGCGCCCCGCCGCCAGCAGCGTCACTCCCGCGGGCAAATGCATGCGGTCCTGCACAATGCCTGAAGCCTGGCGGTTCGAGTCTGCCAGCATCGCCGGGCCCGCCTGCTGATACGGACTCTCCGGCGCGTACGCGATATTCTGCTGGAAAATGTTCTCCGTGCCCAGCGCGGTATACACAACCGTCGGCGACAGCGCCACCGACCTGTGAAACAGCGAACCTCCGCCGACCAGATCATGCGTAATCGGGCCCGTTTTCACGCGTCCCTGCACCAGCGCCTGGCCCACCGTGTTGATGCGCAGCTCGCCTGGGCTGCGATAGTCATAAATCTCATAGCTGCCATCGGGGCAGAAGAAGTAATACGGCGCATCCGGGCAAAGCGAATTGCCATCCGCGTCCAGTGCTGCGCCATACGGCCAGATCACGTTGTCGTCGATGAGCGAATGGCTGTACGACCCCGAAACATGCAACGCCCAACCACGGCCCAATGCATGCGTCAGCCGTGAGCCGGCGTTGAAGGTGTCGAAGGTATTAGGCTTGGACCACGGCTGATATCCCAGCATCACCGAGGGGTACACGACCGTCGGCACCGTCGTTCCACCCAGCAACTGGTAGCCCGCTTCAGACCGCTGCACCTTGTGCTGATATTCAAAATCCGTATAAAGCTCGGTGTTCTTCGCCAGCCGGAATGAGCTGTCAAGCGCGCCCATGCCGCGCCATCCATCGGCGTGCTGCACATATGGGTGCATGTCCTCGCCCGCAATGTTCAGCCGCAATCCCGGCTCGAACCGCCCGCCAAACACATACCCCGTGTCCAGCGCGCCGTATGATCCTCCGCGATGATCCGTCGACAGCGTGAAGGTCGTGTGCTCGTCGCGCCCCGGCTCCTTCGTCACAAAATCAATCAGGCCACCCGCCGAGGCCACGCCACTGTCCACGCCCGCCAGCCCCTTCACAAACTCCACCTGCTGCTTGTTCTCGAGCGGCACGTCCTGCTCGCCCGCAATCGTCATGCCGTTAATCTCGAGCCCAGTCGCAAGATCAATCGGAAATCCGCGAATCTCGAAGTCGCCATAGTAGCCCACCGGCGCATAATCCTCGCCGATCGACGCGTCATTCTTCACCACGTCCGACAGCAGCGTCGAAACCTGATCGCTCATCACCGCGCGGCTCACCGCCGTCACAGCCGCAGGCGTCTCCTTCAGGCCCACGCCGTCCAGGCTGCCCGCCGTCACCTTCTGCGGCAGGTAGTCGTCGTTCACCTTGCCCTGCACCACCACCGTCGTCGTTACGCGCGGCACTGCGGCCTGCGGCTTCTCTGGTTTGCGTGTTTGCGTTGTCAAAGGATTTTGCGGGTTCTGCGCCGCAGCGGGCAGCGCAATTCCCGCGCTGGTCAGCAGGGCAAGCGCCAACGCCGGCGTGCGGCGCATGTGCAGCGTCCACGATCGCAACTTCGATCGTGCGGGAATGACTGAAGCAGCGCGCCTGATCAAAGAGTTGTGCATACATCCTCTCGTTTCCACTCTGAGAAACAGGAGAACGTGCACTGCCCTGAAGTTCTGAAGGCCAACACGCTTCGGAAACTTCCCACGCCGGTATTATCCGGATCGGGTTCGAGGGTATTTCTCAGCCCCACCCAGTGGAGCACCCCTGTTTCAATAAGCAAATTGAAACATTCCCCGTCCCGGAAAGCAAATTCTCGTCTTGCATCGCAGGAAGTCCCACCCGCACCGACCCGCAATTCCTAGCGTCACAGCGCGCTTCGCAGCCAACAGAAAGGGCCGCGGAGTTTGCCCCGCGGCCCTCGCGCCCTGCGTGCAGCGGTCTACTGCGCGGCCTTCACCGTGTCCGTCTTCGGCGCTTCCATCCTGCCCGTGCCTTCCTTGAGGTTCACAATCCGGTCCACGCCCGGCACGGTGAAGTGCTCCACGTTGCCGCTGGGCCAACGCACTTCAATGTCGTCCACCTTGGTGGCCTGCCCCAGCCCGAAGTGCGGCCTTGGGTCGTTTGAAGAAAGATAGCTCCCGCCGCTCAGCACATCGTCGCGCTGCCGCATCCCGTTCGCCGTCAGGTAAACGGTCGCGCCCACCGCGTCGCGCGGGCTCCCCTTGCTTGTCGCCGTTCCGGCCCCGCCAATCAGCTTCAGTTCCAGCCAGTGATTGTGATCCGGACTCACGTTCTTTAAGAGCACCGGATGCCCATCCATCACGTTGATCACCGCGTCCAGCTTGCCATTGTTGAACAGGTCGCCCACCGCCATGCCGCGCCCCGCAATCACGTCCGCCAGCCCCGTTCCTTCCACCGCCGGCACATTCTCAAACTTCTTGCCGTCCATGTTGTGGAACAGCATTGGCCGTTCCTTCCAGCTCGTGCCCCAGTTGTATTTGTCCGCCTGCGGATACACGTGCCCGTCGGCCATCAGCAGGTCCTTCCAGCCGTCGTTGTCGTAGTCGAGGAACGCGTCGCCGAAGCCCAGAAAAGGAACCGTAATCTCACCCAGCCCCGCCTGGTAGCTGACGTCCGTCATGTTCGCGTCGCCTTCGTTGTGATAGAGCGGCTTGTAGCTGTCGCTGAACGCCGTATCAAAGACGTCATCCATCCCGTTGTTCTGGTAGTCGCCCACGGCCAGACCCATGGACGCCGACTCCTGCCCCGCGGAGTTCACCGCAAAGCCTGACGCGTAGCTGTCGTCCTCGAAGGTTCCATCGCCATTGTTGATGTAGAGATAATTCGGCGTTGAGTCGTCGCCCACCAGCAGGTCCGGCTTGCCGTCGTTGTTGATGTCGGCAAACACCGCGCCCAGCCCGTAGTAGCCCGGCTTGTCGGCCACGCCAGCCTGCTCGCTCACATCGGTAAACGTCCCGTCCCCGTTGTTGCGGAAAAGGTGGTCGGGCAAGCCCTTCAGCCCGCGCGGTCCGCATGCCACCGGCTCGCCGCGGAAGGTGCAGTACATGTTCACTGAGCCGCCTTCGGTGCTCTGCGGCAGGTGGTCCTTGTCAAAGTGCACATACCCGGCCACGAACAAATCCAGCTTGCCGTCGCCGTTGTAGTCGCCCCACGTCACGCCGGTCGACCAGTCGCCCACCTGCACGCCCGCCTTCTCCGCAACGTCGGTAAACGTGCCGTCGTGATTGTTGTGGTAGAGCCGGTTTTTGCCCCAGTTGGACACATAAATATCCGGCCATCCGTCGTTGTCATAGTCCGCAACCGCCGCGCCGAAGCCCCAGCGGTCGTTCGTCACGCCGGCCTGCTTGCTCACGTCGCTAAACGTGCCGTCGTGGTTGTTGTGGTAGAGCGCCGCATGCGGCGGCGTCGCCTTGCCGTCCAGCGCGTCGAAGGTCGACCCGTTCACCACGTAGATGTCCAGCCAGCCGTCGTTGTCGTAGTCGATCAGCGCAACGCCCGAGCCCTTCGTCTCCACCAGGTAGCGCTTCTCCGGCGTGCCCGTCGTGTTCGTCCAGTGCGTCAGACCCGCTTTCTCTGAGTCGTCCATGAAGATCACAGGCCCGCTCTTCACAAAGCCGCCTTCGGTAATCGGCCTGTGCTGTGCATCAAGCTGGATTGGGTGCGGAGAACTGGTTGTCTGTCCGCCCGCCATCGGCGCCTGGCCGCTCTCGCCCGGAGGTGCTGATTGTGCCTCCTGGGGAAGGGAACCGGATTCCGCATCCTGAGCAAAAACAAGCCAGGGAACCGCCCCGGCCAGCATCCCCAGGACGATGGTCGCACGCACTGCGTTTCGCATGGCTGCCAGTATACGAACCGCGCCCCACACCAGTATCGACCGAAAGGTGGAGCAACGCCCCGGCAGCGTGCCTGCCGATTCGCCCGCAGTCCGCGTCAGTTCCCCTCCACCACGTAGGAAATGCCGAATCGCCCGATCTGGATCAGGCTCTTGTCGCCCGGCGGCCAAATCTTCAGGCTCTCCACGCGCGTGTGCGGCGCCAGCCGGCGCGCCACCGCATTGCCCACAAGCTCGCCCGTCGTTGCCACGTTGAAGTGGATCTTGATCGTCTCGCCGTCACGCAGCCAGCCCAGAATGTAATCGCCCGGCTTCAGCTCCACCCCGCCCACGCGAATCGGCGCCTGCACCATCAGGTAGTGCGAGTACTTTCCGTCAGCCGAGTAGCCCGCCGTAATCAGCACCACCCCGGCAATGTACTGCCCGTGGTTGTTTACCACGCCGCTCGCGGTGCGCATCTCAGTTTCGATGTGCTCCTTCACCACCTGCGCGCGCGCCGGCAGCAGCGCCGCCAGCTCCGCCTCGGTCGCCTGCCGCCAGGTCGTCTTCTCCGCCCGCAGCGCGGGCACGCTCATCAGTAAAAAGAGCGCCGGAATCAGTATCTTTTTCATGGTTTCGGTTTCCTCAGGGATTCAAGCGGAACAATGCCCCGCTGGATTGCCGCCGTGGCGGCCTGCGTGCGGTCCGTTACGCCCAGCTTGCCCAGCAGGCTGTTGATGTGCGTCTTCACCGTCGCCTCGGAGATTTCCAGCTCCGTGGCGATTTCCTTGTTGCTCTTGCCGTGCACAATCTGCTCCAGCACGTCGAACTCCCGCGGAGTCAGTTCCTCGGTCCCGATCCGCTCCGCCAGCCGCTGCGCAATCGCCGGCGGAATATGCTGCTTGCCCAAGTGCACCTTGCGAATCGTCGCGATCAGCTCCTCGGTCGTCATGCCCTTCAGTAGATACGCCCGCGCCCCGGCCTGCAAAGCGCGATAAATGTCCTCATCGCCGTCGTAGGTCGTCAGAACAATAAAGCGCGCATTCGGCGTCTCCATGCGCACCCGCTGGATCACGTCCACGCCGCCCATCCGCGGCAGCCGCAGGTCAATCAGCGTCACGTCCGGCATCGTCTTGCGAAACTGCGCCACCGCTTCCGCCCCGTCGGCGGCCTCGCCCACCACCTCGATGCCGTCCACCACGTTCAGCAGCGCCACCAGCCCCTGCCGCACCACATGATGGTCTTCCACCACCAGGACGCGAATCATTTCCTCTCCCACGTTCACTCCTTTGCCTGCTTCGGGGCGGGCGCCCGCAGCCGCACCGCCGTTCCCGCGCCCGTTCCCGTTCCCGGCTCGCTCTCAATCTCCAGCGTCCCGCCAATCGCCGCCGCGCGCTCGCGCATTCCCGTCAGCCCAAAGTGCCCCGGCGGAGAGCCCGCGCCGCTTCCCGCGGCAAATCCACGCCCATCGTCGCGCACTTCCAGCGCCGCTTCCGTCGGGCCATACTCCATCTGCACCCACAGGTGTTTCGCGCCCGCGTGCCTCTTCACATTATGGATGGCCTCCTGCGCAATGCGCAGAATTTCCCGCTCCGCGTCGGCCGGCAGCGGCCGGTACGCGCCGAAAAGGTTGAAGGTCGCCTCCAATCCGTGCCCGCCCGCCTGCTCCGTCAGCCGCCGCAAATGCACCGGCAGCGTCTTCTCGCCAGAGTCCTGCGAGCGCAGCGCCCAAATCGACTGCCGCGCGTCCGCCAGCCCGTCCCGCACGTGCGTCTGCGTCGCGTCCAGTTGCTTCGCCGCGGCGTCCAGCTTCTGGTGCCGCAACAGCTCGGCCAGCACTTCCAGTTGCACGCTGATGCCCACATATCCCTGCGCCAGCGTGTCGTGAATCTCGCGCGCAATCCGGTTCCGCTCGCCCAGCACCGCCGCAAACTCCCGTTCGGCCAGCATCAGCCGCCGCCGCAGCACCAGCAGCACCAGCCCGCCCAGCGCCGCCGCCAGCAAAAGATAAAACCAGATCGTCTGATAGAAGTGCGGCTCCAGCACAAATGGCAGCGCCGCGCCTTTCGTGTTCCAAAGCCCGTCGTTGTTCGCCGCCTGCACCCGGAACGTGTACCGCCCCGGCGGAATATTCGTGTAATACGCCGTCCGCCGCGTGCCCGCCTTTGTCCAGTGGTGGTCGAACCCCTCCAGCATGTAGCGGTAACGCACCTTCTGGGGCGCCACAAAGCTCAGCCCCGCGTATTCGAACTGGAAATGCACATGCCCCGCCGGAATCTTCAGCCGTGCCGCCTCTCCGTGCAGCGGCTGGTCCACGTCGTCCAGCGTGAATCGCTCCAGCTCCACCGGCGGTGGAACTCTGTTGAAGGGAAAGTGCGCCGGATTCACCTCCGCCAGTCCCTTCGGCGTCGCGAACCACAGTCTGCCGTCCCGCCCGCGCCACGCGGATGGATGGCTGTTGGTTGCCGTCTCGCGGCTGCGCAACCCGTCCGCCGGTCCAAACTCCACCCAGTTGGTGCAATCAGCCGTCATGGTGCAGTCGCAGCGCGCAATTCCTTCGTCCGTCGCGAACCACAAATGGTTGCTCGCATCCGCCAGAATCGCGTGAATGCTCGTCTCCGTCAGCCGGTTGTCCTTGGGCGCGGAAAATCTTGCCCCGTCCCACAAGTTCCATCCATGGTCCTGCGTGCCGATCAGCAGCGTTCCGTTCCTCCGCGCCAGCAGCGACGTCACCACGTTGCTCGACAGCCCGTCCGCGGTCGTGTAATTCACAATCTTCCCGCTCGCCAGCCGCGAAAGTCCCGCCAGCGTGGCCACCCAAAGGTTCCCGCGCCCATCGCGCGCCATCGCACCCACCAGGTCGCTGCCCAGCCCAGTCGCCTGCGTATACGTCACCATCTGCCGGCCTGTCGGCGCGTCCGTCCAGTGCGTCAGCCCGTGCCGCGTGCCCACCCAAAGCGTTCCATCTTTATCCACCAGCAGCGACCGCACAAAATCATCCGCCAGCCCGTCCGCCGAGGTAAACGACTGCACCCGCCCGTTCCGAATCAGGCTCAGCCCATCCGGCGTGCCCACCCACACGTCGCCGTTCGGCGCCGGAGCCAGCGCCAGAATCACGTTGCTCAGCAGCCCATCCTTCACCGTGTACACCCGGTCTTTGCCCGGTCCCTTCGCCGACCAGGGCAGCGCATTCAGCCCGCTGTCGCCCGTGCCCACCCACAGCGTGCCCCGGCTGTCCTCCACCACCGTCGTTGTGTTGTCGCTGGACAAGCCTTCCCTTACGCCGAGCACGCGAAACCGCTCGTTCCGCAGAATGTCCAGCCCGCTGGTCTCCGTGCCCACCCACAGGTCGCCTTCGCGGTCCTCCATCATCGACAGAATCGAAGCAGTCGCCAGCGGATCGGTCACCGGAAGCCGCTGCACCGTGCCGTCCACCCAGCGCACCAGCCCGCCGTTGGTCCCAATCCACAAACTCCCTTCGCGGTCCGCATAAAGCGCCTGAATGCGGCTGCCCGGCAACTCTTTGCCCACCACCATCCGCGCCGTCACCGTGGCTCCGCGCACCACCGCCAGCCGATTGTTTGTCGCCACGGCCAGCGCTCCGCCCGGCAGCACCGCCACAAAACCAATCCCGTCCTGCGCCATCCCCGCCGCCGCCGCAGCCTTCTTCCACGCCTCGCCCGCCGGCCCTGTTGCTTGTCCGGGCCCCTGCACCCACGCGCCGCTGGTCCCGTCCGCGGACCCCTGCCGAATCACCGCTCCCGGCTGCCGGCTGCCGGCCGTCACAAAGCGGTCTCCCGCCTGCCGCGCCACGCCTGAGTCCGTCACCACCCACAGCCCGCCGTCCGCATTCTCACCCAGCGCCCGAATCGACTCGCCCGGCAGCCCCTCCGCCGTGCCGAACACCTTTCCCTTGCCGTTCTTCCAACGCACCAGCCCGTCCGCGGTCCCCACCCACAGCGCGCCGTCCCCGCTCACCCACAGGCAACGTATATCCCCGCTCGGCAGCGCCGGCGTCGAGTTCCGGTCGAACACCGCAAAGGAGTGCCCGTCGAACCGCACCAGGCCCACCTCGGTCCCCAGCCACACAAATCCATCCGGTGTCTGCGCCAGCGCGTGAATCGTATTCTGCGGCAGCCCGTTCTCCATCACCCACGACTGCCGCCCGTACTGGGCCAGCGGCGTCGTCGGCTCCAGTGCCCACCCCACGGCAGATCCCGTCGCGCACGCCGCTGCCAGCAGCACCACCGCGCAAAACCTGGCCGCGCATCCCTTCGCCGCGCAAAGCCCCGCGCGCCGCCCGGGTCGGCGCGGCTTGCTCTCCTCCGGATTGGTCGCTGGAAATGCCAAAATCGTGCGCAGAGCGCGGCCCCGCCCGTGGCTGCTGCCCGGGCCGCGCACTTCCACAGTAATCTCTGCCGCCTGAATTTGCACCCAAGTCCTTTGCTTCCACTTGCCTATAGGTGTGCTTTTCTCTCCACCCTTTGGTGGAACCCAGCCTCACTCCAATGACTCAAGACATCCAGCCCGTCCCACGCTACTCTCTACTTGTCTCCTGAATTTATGCCTGTACATCACTGGCTTATGAAGAACTTCGGGCGGCTGCCAACGGCAGTCGCCCATTCCTTTTGCGCGGTCCTCCCCCATCCTCCGCCGCATCGTGTGCGCTTCACACCACTGCGTGCGCTGCGGGCCCCAACCTGCTACGCTTTCCTCCGCATGGAAACCGAAAACCTCCAGGTCGAACTCCGTCCTCCCCTCGCCGTGGTTACGCTCAACCGGCCGAAAGTCCTTAACGCCCTCAACGCCGCCACCCTCGCCGAGCTCGAATCCGCATTCCGCGCCCTCGCCGCCGACGCCTCCATCCGCGTCGTACTGCTCGCTGGCGCGGGCGGCCGCGCCTTTGCCGCTGGGGCCGACATTCGCGAGCTCGCCATCCTCTCCGCCGAGGAGGGCAAAGCCTTCTCCCAGCGCGGCCAGGCCATCTTCCGCGCGATTGAAACCCTCGGCAAGCCTGTCCTCGCCTGCATCCAGGGCTTTGCTCTCGGCGGCGGCTGCGAGCTGGCCGTGGCCTGCACGCTGCGCCTCGCCGCGGACGACGCTCGCCTCGGCCAGCCTGAAGTCAAGCTCGGCGTCCTGGCCGGCTACGGCGGAACCCAGCGTCTTCCGCGACTCGTCGGCCGCGGCGCAGCCCTCAAAATCCTCCTCACCGGCGAAATCCTCACCGCCGAGCAGGCTTACCGCATCGGTCTCGTGGACGAAGTGGTTCCCGCAGCCGAGCTCATCTCCCGCGCCGAGGCCCTCGCGCTCCAAATCGCAGCCAACGCGCCCCTCGCTGTGCGGGAAACTCTGCGCGCCGTTGACGAAGGCCTCGATCTTCCCCTCGACCTTGCGCTCTCGCGCGAAGCCGCGCTCTTCGGCGCGCTCTGCGGAACCGCCGACAAGGCCGAGGGCACGCGCGCGTTCCTTGAGAAGCGCGCCGCGGTTTGGAAAGGCGAATAAGCCCGTCGCTTTCGTCTGTGCGTCAGTGCCCGCCGGTCAATTTCCGCTGCTCTTGGCCGCGGCCTCCGGCGGAACCGGCTTCAGCGGCAGCGGAATCTCCAGCGTTCCCGTGCGGTCGTTCACCTCATCGCGCACCGCCACGCGCAGCCACGCCGCCCCCGGCGGAACCTCCAGCTCCTGCTCGGCGTGGAAGAGCACGCCGAATTTGCCGTTCGCGTCCGGCTCAGGAGAAGCCAGCCCGTCGTTCAGCATGCTGTTCAGCAGCTCCCCGTCCGCATCGTAGGCAGCCGCCGCAAACTCCAGTTTCGGCACCTTCTTCTCGTCCCGCGCCCGCGCCTTCAGGTCCGTGTCCAGCACGCCATACTGGATCTTGTACTTCTCCAGCTTCACCGGCTTCAGCGCCTTGGCTGACTTTTTCCGCTTCCGCGTCTTGAAGTAGATCGGCGAGTCCTCCAACTGGTCCATCTGTCCGGCCGTCGCCATCTCCGCCTGCCCCACCGCCTCCAGGTGTACGCTGAACAGCACATCGTGCAGCATCGGCGCGCCATGCTCAATGTTCGCGTAGAGCGTATCGGCGTCTTTGGCCGCCACAAACCGCGCCTGCAGAATCTCCTCGCGCCCCGCCACCTTCGCCGCGCTCTCCGGCCGCGCAAAGTAGAACCGCCGGTAGCTTAGCGTGTAATGGCCTTTCTTCTTCAGAGCCACTTCAATCCGCCGCTCTGAGCCGTCGAATTTCAGGTCAGAGGGCTCGTAGCTCAGCGCGTAGTAGCTCTCCCCGTGCGTTACGGCCTTCTCAATCAGGTCCTCGGCGTTGTTTGAGCTGAAGTACGCATGCCCGCCCGTCGCTGTCCCAATCGCCGACTCGTTCTGGTACTTCGCCATGTGCGCGATGCCGCCTTCCACGCCCGCCAGGTCCACCGGATACAGCGAAATCTGGCTGCTCATCAGGCTCGCATAGGTTTTTTCAATCTCCCCGCTCTCTTCCACGTTCCGATCGTTGTCGAAGGCCCCGTCCGGCCCGGGCCCAATCGCAATCGGAAACATATCCGCCAGCCAGATCACGTTTTTCCGCCCCGCAATTCCGCCCAGGTACTCAGCCAGGAAGTTCAGGTTCGACAGCGCCGCTCCCGTGTTCCCCGCGCCATACTCGCCCGGCCCGAACTCCGTTGCTCCGCCCAGAAAAACCTTCGGCACATGCGGCCCCGGCCCGTCGCGCAGGATGGCCTCCCGCAGCGCCTCATGATCGCTCGTGAATCCCATCACCATGTGCAGCCCCGCCGCGTTCACAAACAGCGCAAACCGCGTCCCCGCCGGCGCGTGGTCCACAAAGCTCAGCAACTGCTGGCGGAAGGCCATCTGGTGCTCCCGCAGCGTGTTCACCATGTCGTAATAGAGCACGTAGAGCGGCCCGGCCTCCGGTCCCTTTGGCAGGTTCACAAAGGTATTCGGCGGCATCCTGGGCAGCTTGGGCGGCACAAAGCTCGGCGTCTCTCCGTTCTCATAGTCAAAGGTCAGGACCTTCTGCTTCTTCCCGTCCTCCTTCACCTCGAAATCGCCCTTCTTCAGTCCCGTCACCGGCTTGCCGTCCTTGTCCAGCACCACCACGTCCACCGGAACCCGCCGCACCTCCACGTGAAACACCGTGCGCTTGTCCTGCTGCACACGGTTTGCCTCGCGCTGCTCCTCGGCCTCATGGGAAGGGAACTGCAGCGGCCGCCCCGACACCTGCGCGCGCGCCGTCCATGCCCCCGCCGGCGCCAGCAGCAGAGCCAAAGCACAACTCATCTTTGTGCGATTCCTCATTCCCACCCCAGTGGTCCGCGGTGTCGCCTCACCGTGCGTGCGTCCGCAGCCGGATGCAGAGGCGGCAGGCTTATCAAACTGCGGGGCGGGGCGCAAATGCAAGACAAAATTTTCGTTTCCCGGAAAAGTCGCTTGCACCGGAACAAAACCGGCCCTAGTGTGCCCGGTCGGCCGTCTGCGTCGCGCCGTCCAGCGGCAGACGGATCTCCATCGTCCCAGTACGGTTGCTCATCCGGTCCCGCACCGCCAGCCGCAGCCATGCCGCGCCCGGCGGCACGTCCAGCTCCTGGTCGCCATGGAAGAGCCCTCCCGCCTTGCCCTTTATCCCGATTCCCGGCGCGGCCACGCCCTCGTTCAGCAGGCTGTTCAGCATCTTGCCGTCCGCGTCGTAGGCCGCCGCCGCAAACTCCAGCATCGCCGGCCTTCCGCGCTCGCCGGCCAGCTTCTTCAGCAGGGGGTCAAACACGCCATAGGCAATCCGATACGTTTGCAGCTTCACCGGCTTCGGGGTCTTCTGCGGCTTGTTCCGCCGCCGCGTCTTGAAGTACGCGGGCGAGTCCTCCAGTGCCGCCATCTGCCCCTCGGTCGCCATCGCCGGCTCGCCCATCGCCGTCACCTTCGCGCTGAACAGCAGATTGTGCAGCATCGGCGCGCCGTGCTCCATGTTGGCATAGAGCGTGTCAGCCGCCTTCGCCGCCATAAACCGCGATTGCAGCGTCACCCTCCCTTTGGCCGGCTGAGCCGGGCCCTCCGGAAGCGCGTAATACAGCGTTCGGTAGGTGAGCGTGTACTCGTGCTTCTTCCCGAGCGTCACTTCGATGTGCCGTTCTCTTCCGTCGTAGAGCGTGTTTGTGGGTTCATAGCTCAGCGAGTAGTAGCTCATGCCGCTTTCCACGGCCTTGTCCAGCAGTTCGGTGAGTCTGTTGTTGGCGTAGTAGGCATGGCCACCGGTCGCTGCGGCAATGTCGTCCTCGTGGCGGTAGTTGGCAATCACGTCTCCTCCGGCCGAATTGAATCCTGACGCCGTCACTCCGTTCAGATCCACCGGACAAAGGGCCACCTCGCTCTCCTCCAGGGCTGTGTACATTTCCTTGATCGCCTGGCTTTCCAGATAGGTCAGGTCGTTAATCTGCATCGTCGAACTGGAAAAGCCTCCACCTACCCCGGTGTCCGAGTTATGGCCCGTCATCGTGGGGCCCACAGGGATGGGGAATTCACCCGCCAGCCACAGCAGGCTCTTTCTGCCGGGTATCCCATTCATGTATTCGGCAATAAACTTCAGATTGGAAAGCGCGGCTCCGGCGTCTTCATATCCGTAGTTCTCTCCATAGATAAAAACATTGGGTACGTGCGGACCTGGCCCTTTTGACAGAATCGCCGCCCGCAGCAGCGCATGGTCGCTCGTGAATCCCTGGATCAGATGCAATCCGGCCATATTCACGAACAGTGCAAAGCGGGTCCCAGGCTGCGCATGGTCCACAAAATCCAGCAACTGCTTGTGAGCTTCCATCTGCTGGGTAAGCGGTGTGTTCACCATGTCGTAGTAGAGGATGTAGAGCGGTCCCCGCTCCGGCTGCCGTGGCAGATTCACGAACGTGTTCGCCGGCAGGGGCGGCATCTTGCCCGGCGCATAGCGCATCACCCGCCCGTCAAAGTAGTCAAAGGAAAGAATCCTCTGGGGCTTCCCGTCCTCCCTCACGTGGAAATCCCTTTCCTTCAGCCCCGTCACAGGGTTGCCGTGCTTGTCCGTCACCACCACGTCCACCGGAACCCGCCGCACCTCCACCCGGAAGGTCGTCATCGGCGTCTCCGCGTTCGTAGTCTTGCTCTGCTGCGCCTGAGTCCCGGGAGCGGCCGCCAGGCCCAACAGCATCGCCATCACTGCCCATCGTCTGTCCATCCCTCGCTCCTTGCGCCTGTCGCAACATCGCAGGCAAAATCCCATGCACCGGCATTCTACAGCGTTATCCGCTGTCCCATACGCAAACCTTGTCCGGTTACCTGAAAATTACGCCCCTTTGTAACTCAAGTCAAAGCGTGGAATAACTCCCATCTGTATCCGAGTTACCCACCCATACTCTCTCTCCGCAAGCGCATCCTCCCGCTGGGAATCCGGCCTGGCCCGCGCCTTCGTCCTGTCCGCAGCCATGCCCCGGCTCCCGCAACCCCCTGCTATCCTTATAGGGTGATGCACCGCCGCCCATCGAGGTTTCTGGTTTTTCTCGCCCTGCTTTCCTCCTTCTCGCTCACTGCCTGCCACAAGCAGGAGCAGGAAGTCGCCGGCGTCGCCCACAAAGCAGCCGCCGCTGGGCGCCGCGTCCAGGCCGCCAACACCCTCAGCGACCAGCAGCGCGCCGAACTCGAAAAAATCCCCCTGCCGACCAAGAGCCTCTACGTCGATATCCACGATCCCAGCGAGTGGAACAATCCCTTCCTCACCGTGGAAGCCGACCGCATCGACCTCCGCATCATCCTCACGGACGCCAACACCAGCACCTTTGCCCAGGACACCATGCTTCGTCCCGCTGCCGCCCGCCGCCAGGAAATGCAGATTCGCCTCGCCGATCTCGCCCGCGCCATCGCCGCCCTGCCGCCCGATGCCTGGCGCTACGGCCGCGTCGTCGCCGTTGCCGAGGCGCCCAACGCCAGCCCAAAGGACAGCCCCGCCATCCGCCGCAACATGGAAGCCGCCATCCAGCAGCTCAACGACCTCGGCGTCGTCGTCGACGAGTGGCCCGGGCGCTGATCCCCAATCCGCCTGTCCCATCTCTTTGCTCTGTGCCCAAATCCATCAAGTACACTCTTCTTCGCGAGGGGGAGGACGATGTACGCTCAAACTGCTCACCGCAGCCCGCAATCGCCAGGGTGTCTTCGTCGAGTGGCCGGGATGTAAGCGTCCCGAGGCCGCGGCATACAGAACTCGCTGCGGGTTTCTGCTTATCGCTCTTTCGCCCGGATCGCCGCCGTGAGTCGCACCTGCAGCCCTACGATGCACCCGAGCGCACCGTACAGGACAAACGTTCCCCCGAACAGAACCGCGCCTTCTACGATCATTCCCACAGCGCTTGGAGTTGAAGGGTCGAAGGGCATAAGCAGCAACGTTGGCAAGAGCACGAGCAGAACTGAGCGCGGGGCATGAAAGACATATGCGGCCAGCAGCGCAACCACTAACTCGATCAGGCCGAAAACAAGGAACCACGCAATTAAAGCTATCTGGCGCCATTCGGCCATCGGGCTCTCGTTGGACATCGCATATGCTCCTTGAGCCAGGACACTTCGTATACTCATGGGGATTGGCACCGCAGTCAAATCAGGACTTAACGTATCGGGATCGTCCCCATCTCCCCTCGGCGCGCTACCATTCCCACGTGAGCTCTTCCGCTTTTCCCATCCTCGCGCAGTTCACGCCCCTTGACCACGAGCGTTTTGCCGCCCATCGCGAGCTCGAAGCCCGCCTCAAGTCCACCCTCGAAGGCGAAGTCCACTTCGACCTCGCCTCCCGCGCCATGTACGCCGCCGACGCCTCCAATTACCGCCAGCTTCCCGTCGGCGTTGTTTACCCGGTTGATGCAGCAGACGTGGAGAGAGCCCTGGAAGGGTGCCGCGCCGTCGGAGCCGCCGTCCTGCCCCGAGGCGCAGGAACCTCGCTCTCCGGCCAGTGCGCCAACGTCGCCGTGGTCTTCGATTTCTCCCGCTTCATGCATCAGCTCGTTTCGCTCAACCCCACGGAGCGCCTCGCCGTCGTCCAGCCCGGCCTCGTACTCGACCGCCTCCGCGACGCCGCCGAGCTCCACCACCTCACCTACGCGCCCGACCCCGCCACCCACTCCCGCTGCACCCTCGGTGGCATGATCGGCAACAATAGCTGCGGCGTGCACGGACTGCTGGGCGGAAAGACCGTCGACAACGTCCACTCCCTCGACATCGTCCTCTACGACGGCACGCGCATGACGGTGGGTCGTACCCCGGAAGCCGAACTCCAGGAAAAGATCCGCTCCGGCGGCCGCATCGGCCAAATCTACGCAGCCCTCGCCGAGCTCCGCGACCGCTACGGCGATCTCGTCCGCCAGAAATTCCCGCGCATTCCCCGCCGCGTCTCCGGCTACAACCTTGACGAGCTGCTGCCGGAAAACGGCTTCCACGTCGCCCGAGCCCTCGTCGGCAGCGAGGGCACATGCGCCACCGTCGTCTCCGCCACGCTCAACCTCACCGCCAGCCCGCCCTTTCGCGTCCTCACCGTCCTCGGCTTCAACGATCCCTTCGTCGCCGCCGACTCCGTCCCCCTCGCGCTCGCGCACAAGCCCATCGGCCTCGAGGGCTTCGATCATCTCCTCGTTCAGTTCATGCGCCGCAAGGGCCTCGCCCTCGGCGACCTTGAAACCCTGCCTCCCGGCGTCGGCTTTCTCCTCGTTGAAATGGGCGCATGGACCGCCGAAGAAGCGCAGGCCGCAGCTGAAAACGTCGCGCGCGATTCGCAAACTTGGCCCCATCCGCCCAACGCCCACATCTGCACCCCGGCTGAGGCTGCCGCCGTCTGGCACGTGCGCGAATCCGCCCTCGGCGCAGTAGTCTGCGTCCCCGGAGAGCCGGGACGCTGGGAAGGCTGGGAAGATGCCGCCGTACCCCCCGAGCGCCTAGGCGAATATCTGCGCCGCATCACCGCGCTCATGGCCCAGTACGGCTACACCAGTCCGCTCTACGGCCACTACGGCCAGGGCTGCGTCCACATGCGCATCAATTTTGACTTCGACACCGACCAGGGTCTCCGCGACTTCCGCGAATTTCTTGATCGCGCCACCGACGTCGTCATCGAGTGCGGCGGCTCGCTCTCCGGCGAGCACGGCGACGGCCAGGCCCGCGCCGCCCTGCTGCCCAAAATGTTCGGCCCCGAACTCATGCAGGCCTTTCGCGCCTTCAAGGCCATCTGGGACCCCGACAACCGTATGAATCCCGGCAAGCTCATCGATGCTGTCCGCGTCTACGACCCCGTCGAAAACCTTCGCCACCATCCCCCCGCGCCCGCAGCTCTTCAAGGGCGCGGAGCGCAGTCAAACGCACCGAACGTGCCCGAAACTCACTTCGCATTTGCCGCTGACTCTGGTTCCTTCCAGCACGCCACGGAGCGCTGCGTCGGCGTCGGCGCGTGCCGCCAGGCCTCCGGCGGCGTCATGTGCCCCAGCTATCGCGCCACCGGCCAGGAGCAGCACTCCACCCGCGGCCGCGCCCGCCTGCTGTGGGAAATGCTCGCCGGCGACCTCCGCGTGGAAGGCCTCCGCAACCCCGCCATCCATGAGGCCCTCGACCTCTGTCTCAGTTGCAAGGCCTGCAAAACCGAGTGCCCCGTGCAGGTCGACATGGCCGCCTGCAAATCCGAGTTCCTCGCCCAGAGTTACAAAGGCCGCCTTCATCCGCTCCAGCATTACGTCTTCGGCTATGCGGACAAGCTCGCCCGCCTCGGCTCACTCGCGCCCGCGCTCACCAACGCCCTGCTCACCGGCCCCGCCACCGGCCCGCTCGTCAAGCGAATCGCCGGCATCGCCAGCCAGCGCACGCTCCCGCGTCTCGCGCCGAAGACTTACCAGCGTTCCCGGGTTGTACCGGAAACCAACTCGTCAATGCGCGAAGCGCGGTCGGCCCCACCGCAGGTGGCCGCGCCGCAGGTGCTGCTCTGGCCGGACACGTGGAACAACTACTACCATCCCCAAACCCTCGCCGCTGCGGAAACCGTCCTCACCGCCGCCGGCTTCCGTGTCGTCGTCCCACGCGGCCATCTCTGCTGCGGCCGCCCGCTTTACGACTTCGGCATGCTCGCGTCCGCCCGCGCCTATCTCGCCCGCGTCCTCAGCCGCATGGCCCCCTACCTCGACGCCGGCCTGCCCATCCTCTTCCTCGAACCCAGTTGCGCCAGCGTCTTCCGCGATGAACTCCCCGAGCTCTTTCCAAAAGATCAAAGAGCGGAGCGCCTGCGCGAACAAATCTGGCTCCTCGCCGACTGGCTCGCCGCCCACGCTCCGAACTTCGCGGTTGACACGCTCCATGGCGCGCACATTCTTGTCCACGGCCACTGCCACCACAAAGCCGTCTTCGGCGGCCCGCAAAGCGAAATCGAAATCCTCCGCCGAGCCGGCGCCACCGTCGAGCCCATCCAGTCCGGCTGCTGCGGCATGGCCGGTCCCTTTGGCTTCGAGGCCGGCAAATTCGAAATCTCCAAAACCATCGCCGAAGACGGGCTGCTCCCCGCCGTCCGCGCCGCCGGCCCCACCACCATCCTCGTCGCAGACGGCTTCAGTTGCCGCGAGCAGATCCAGCAGCTCGGCCACGCGCACGCCCTCCACTTCGCTGAGGTTCTCGCCCGCACCTGCGGCTGCGGCGGTTGAACGGCTTTGGCTCTTTATCGCACAATCTTCACAGCGCTTGACACATACCTGGTCATTGCCGCGTCGCTGGTCACCAGCGCAAGTCCCTCGACCTTCGCCTGTGCAATCAGCACCCGGTCAAATGGGTCTTTGTGATGCATCGGCAGTGCATAGACAGCGGCAATATGCTCCGGACGTAACAGCAGCGGCGCGGCCGCCAACTCGTCCAGCGCATCCTTCCACCAGCCTCGCGGGTCCCCCACATCCAGCGTGCCCTTCATGCTTTTCAGCAGCACCTCCCAGTAGGAGACCACGCTCAGCACGTTCGGGCCTTTCAGAATCGCTCGACGGGCCGCGGCCGATAGACGCTCCGGAGCCACCAACGCAAAGAGGACGGCATTTGTGTCCAGCAGGTTGCCGCTCACACGTCGCCTTTCAGGAATCGATCCAGATCAATCGGCTTATCCCATCCAGGGAGCAAGCGAACCCGGTCTTTCATCCCGCCCAGTCGCGCCCGCCGCGTCTCCTGCGGAGCCGGCGCAATCTGTGCCACAGGCTTGCCATGGCGCGTGATCACCACGCTCTTTCCGGCTTCCACGGCGCGGATCAATTCCGTAAGGCGATTCTTTGCATCTGCGGTGCTCACCTTCATGAAATAATTATAGCCATAATCTATGGCCATAATCAATCCTTTGCCGAAATCAATCATCGGATTCCGGCGCCAGAACGTCAGCGCCCCGCCCGCCAACGTCCGAGCCCGTGCGCTACCATGGTTCCATCCCCGGGGGCACGCATGTTCGTCGTCGTCTGGCAGTTTGAAGTCGCTGAAGGAAACGTCGCCGCATTTGAGGCCGCCTATGGCCCCGACGGTTCCTGGGCCCGGCTCTTCCGCACCTCGCCCGAGTACCGCGGCACCGAGCTCCTCCACGACGCCTACATCCCCGGCGCCTACCTCACCATCGACCGCTGGTCCAGCGAGGAGGCCTTCCGCGCCTTCCGCCGCGACCACGACGCCGACTACGAGGTCCTCGACCGCTCCTGCGACGCCCTCACCAGCCGCGAAACCCGCGTCGGCGCCTACTCCGTCTAGTTTTGTTGCTATCGTGAATCGTTCACCCTACGGCTCTATCGCAGAATGTGAACGTTCCCGCGGAACTCAGGACCCGCCAACATTTCGACTCCGCTATCGAAGGTAACGAATACGCCATTCCGTCTGATTGCCATTCCAAGCAAATAAGCGTCCGTCACCTGCTGATGGCCTGAAATGCGCGCCGCGAAAAGATCCGTCAGCATCTCCCAACTCTCATCCATCTCCCAGTACGAATAGCCGGGATACTCTTTCAGCATTTGAAGCATCGCCCTCGCCTGGGCCATGGATCGTGGACGTGGACGATATTGAGGGTTGGTTGTTACGCGGACAAATCCTGACTCTGTGAGCGGGCATAGTCCCCAATCGCGCTTGCCTGAGGAGTCAAACCATTCCTGCGCCTTCCGGTAGTGCCTGTGTTCTGACTCCATCAGCGCGATCAGAACATTCAGGTCAAGCAAATGCTTCCGGATCAAATTCCTCCTCCTCCAGCTTCTTCACCATCTCAGTGGTCAGCACTCCGCCAGTTCCAGAGGGAGGAAACATCGGAAATCCATTCGGGCTTCGCCGGATATCAGGTGTTGGCGCAGGCGCATTCTGCGCTTTGCGCACCAGCTCGCTAATGGCCGCGCCCAGGGTGAGCCCTCTCGCCCGGGCATAATAGGCCGCATACTCGTGAACTTCATCGTCCATCGTCACCGTGGTTCTCATAAGGCAATTCTACATCATTTCTGAACTTGATGCGATTATTGAAGATTGATGCGAATCATCTATTTTGATGCTCTTCGAGAATATTCTCCTTTTCTTCGCTTTTTCCCTGTCTTTGCCTGTTCCGTCCTGCTACAATCCCCTCGAATCCAATCCCCGCCGTGGCGTGTTTTCCGTCATTTTTCCGCTGGGCCGCGCCGACGGTCAGGCTTTTTTCAGGAGTTCCCTCATGGCAATCGCCGATGACCGTGCAAAAGCGGTCGAACTGGCTCTCTCGCAGATCGAAAAGCAATTTGGCAAAGGTTCCATCGTCCGCCTCGGCTCCAAAGAGGCCCTGCTGCCCATCGCCGTCATCTCCACCGGCTCCATCAGCTTCGACGCAGCCCTCGGCGTCGGCGGCATCCCCCGCGGCCGCGTGACAGAGGTCTTCGGCCCTGAGTCCTCCGGAAAAACAACCATCACCCTCCAAATCATCGCCGAGGCTCAGCGCTTGGGCGGCCTGGCCGCCTTCGTCGATGCCGAGCACGCCCTCGACCCCGGCTACGCCAAAAAGCTCGGCGTCGATGTCGACAATCTCCTCGTCTCGCAGCCGGACTCCGGCGAGCAGGCCCTGGAAATCACTGAGGCCCTGGTCCGCTCCGGCGCCATTGACATCCTCGTCGTCGACTCCGTGGCCGCCCTCGTCCCCAAGGCCGAGCTGGACGGCGAGATGGGCGACTCCCACATGGGCCTCCAGGCCCGCCTCATGTCCCAGGCCCTGCGCAAGCTCACCGGAACCATCTCAAAATCCCGCACCGCGCTGATTTTCATCAACCAGATTCGCGAGAAGATCGGCGTCATGTTCGGCAATCCCGAAACCACCACCGGCGGCCGGGCGCTCAAGTTTTATTCCTCCGTGAGGGTAGATATTCGCCGCATCGCCGCCATCAAGGAAGGCGACGTGGTCACCGGCAACCGGACCAAGGTCAAGATCGTCAAGAACAAGGTGGCCGCGCCCTTCCGCGAAGCCGAGTTCGACATCCTCTATGGCGAGGGCATCAGCCGCGAGGGCGACGTGCTCGACCTCGCCGTGGCCAACAATATCGTGGAAAAATCCGGCGCATGGTACAGCTACGCCGGCGAGCGCATCGGCCAGGGTCGCGAAAACACCCGCAACTTCCTCAAGGAAAACAAGGACACCTTCACCAAAATGGATGTCGAGGTGCGCCGAAAGCTGGGCATCGGCGCGGTCAAGGCCGACGTGCCCGAAGTCCCCGCCGCCGGCCCCGCCGAAGCCAAGGAAGCCGTCCGCTCCCGCAAAGCATAACCGCCTCAACCCCACTCATCCACTACAATCGGCTGCCCTCGCGCAGCCGATTTGCTTTTGCGCCACCATCCCATCTCCGCAGCATCGACGAAAATGCCGTAGAATCGCCATGGAGCCCGCAGTCATGTCCGTCAAAGTCCTCTATCCCGGCACCTTTGACCCGCCCACCAACGGCCACATCGACCTCATCCAGCGCGGCTCCCGGCTCTTTGAGCACCTCATCGTCGCCATCCTCATCAACCCCGTCAAAAACCCCCTCTTCACCGTCGAGGAGCGCGTGGATATGCTCCGCGAGGCCACCGCCAGCCTCGGCAACGTCTCCGTCGCCACCTTTGACGGCCTCATGGTCGACTTCGCCCGCACCCTCGGCTGCACCGCCGTCCTGCGCGGCATCCGCGCCATCTCGGACTACGAGCACGAGTTCCAGATGGCCCTCATGAACCGCCGCCTCGCCCCGGAAATCGAAACCGTCTTTCTCCAGCCCGCGGGCCGCTACTCCTTCATCAGCTCCCGCATGCTCAAGGAGGTCTTCAGCTTCGGCGGCGACGTCACCGGCCTCGTCCCACCCAACGTCCTCAAGCGCCTCCGCTCCCGCATGAAGGGAAAGTGAAGCGCCGCAATTCTTTTTCTCAGGAGCGAGATCCGAACAGGCCCTTACGCCACCATCACACGCGCCCGTGACCGCGTGCTCGGGCTCGCCTGCACCGTGATCCGGATATCCTGCCCCAGCCGCAGAAGAAAGCGCATCAGTCGCTCCAGCGAGAACCCGGCGAGCCGCCCGCGAATCAGCGCCGAGACCTTCGGCTGGTCCACTCCCAGCAGCTTGGCCGCCTGGGCTTGCGTCAGACCCCGCGCCCGAATCAGCACGGCAATCTTGTGGGCCAGCTCGGCCTTGGCAAGCGCCTCTTCCGGGTTCGGCACTCCAAGGTCGGCAAAAACATTTCCACTGCTCACCGTGTAGTCACGCTCGCTCTTTGCCATCGCTATCCCTCCAGTTCCGCGTCGATTTCCATGGCCCGCTGCAATCGCTGCTTCACCAGTTCCATCACTCCCCGCGGTGTCGATATCCCGTGTTTTAACTTCTTCTGGAAGGCGTGCAGCACATACACCGCCTTCTCCAGCCGCACGGTATAGACGGTCCGGAACGTCTCGCCTCTGTGATCCGTAACCACCTCCAGCACGCCCGTGCTCATCGCCCTCAGCGGCTTCGCGTCGATGTGCTTGCCGCCCATCTGCGCCTGGTAGAGCGCAAACCCCACCTGACGCTGGACCGCGGGCGGAAACCCGCTCAGCACCTTGCGCGAGTCGGCAACGAAGATCAACGGCCTGATTGGAGTGTCTGCCATCGTCGATTATGCCAAATATAGCATATCTCCCGCGCGGGGGTAGATCGCAATTTTCAGGAAAAGACTCCCGGCAACCCGCCCTCGCCCATTCCTCCACGCCCCAAAATCTGTAAAGATAGAGGCAGCCATGAGCACCTCCACAGTTCCTCAAATCTTTGCCGAGCGCATCGGCCGCATTCAAGTCTCCGCCACCATGGCCGTCGCTGCGGAGGCCTCCAAGCTCCGCGCCGCCGGCGCAAACCTTGTCGACTTCGGCGCGGGCGAGCCCCATTTCCCCACGCCGCGCCACATCAAGGACGCCGCCATCCAGGCCATCGACGCCAACTTCACCCGTTACACCGTCGTTCCCGGCATCCCTGACCTGCGCAAGGCCATCGTCGAGCGCCACGCCGCCGACTTCGGCTCTGACTACTCCGTCGACGAGGCCATCTTCACCTCCGGCGGCAAGCACGCCCTCTTCAACACCATCCAGGTCCTCATTGACCACGGCGACGAGGTCATCCTTCCCGTGCCTTATTGGGTCAGCTTCAAAGACATCATTCAGTACGCCGGCGGCAAGGTCATCTTCCTTGAGACCAGCGAGAGCGAAAACTTCCGAATCACCGCCGACGCCATCGAGCGCGCCATCACGCCGCGCACCAAGGCCATCATCCTCAACTCGCCCTCCAATCCCGCCGGCGCGGTCGTCTCCGCCGAAGATTTGGAGCGCATCGTCCACCTCGCCCACAAGCGCGGCATTTACCTCCTGCTCGACGAGTGCTACGTCTATCTCAATTACGCCGGCACGCCCGTCTCCGGCGGCTCCTTCACCTGGGCCAAGGAGCACCTCGTCATCCTCGGCTCGCTCTCCAAGACTTACTCCATGACCGGCTGGCGCGCCGGCTACGCACTGGCCCCCAAGCCCATCGTCGCCAACTTGAGCAAGCTCCAGTCGCAGTCCACCTCCAACGCCACCAGCTTCGTCCAGAAGGCCGCCATCGCCGCCCTCGCCGGCCCGCAGGAGTGCGTCGCCGAGTTCCGCGCCGAGTTCATCGGCCTGCGCGACCACATGCTCGCGCGCCTCGCCGAAATCCCCGGCGTCACCTGCACAAAGCCCGAGGGCGCATTCTATGTGTATCCGAACTTGTCGGCATTCATCGGCAAGGGCGGCATCCAGTCGGCCACGGAGCTCGCAACCCGCCTGCTCCATGAGGCTCACGTCGTCACCGTGCCCGGCGAGGCCTTCGGCACCCCGCACCACATCCGCATCTCTTACCCCGTCACCCGCCAAAACATCGACGAAGGCGTCAAGCGCATCGGCGCATTCCTCACCAGCCTCGCCTGAGCATCGTTGCCCGCTGCGGATAGCGCGGGCGTCGGAGGGAGCCGGGGGCTTCCGCTGCGGATAGAGCGGGCGTCGGAGGGAGCCGGGGGCTTCAGCCCCCGGGAAAGTGCCGGCCTCTCGGCCAATGGGGAGAGCCGCGCCTGTTGAAGGGTACGGGCTTTAGCCCGTACATCAGCAGCATCCACATCCTCAGAGGCTCCAACCCCTGAGGGTGCCGTGTGCCCCATTCATGCGCGCCTTTTGCGCATGAGTGGGCGTCCGCATCCATCCGCACAACCACGGGCGCCCCATCCTTTGCGTTCTTCGCGAAGGGTGGGAAAGCACAAATCTCCGCATCGGCCGCCTTGTAACAGGGCACGGCTTCAGCCGTGTCGAAAAATCGCCCCAAAAACCGAAAGGGCTTCAGCCCCTGAAGGATGATTCTTCGGTCGTTTCGCCTGCCCATCGCCCTTTTGCCGCAGCCTGTTCAGCCCATACATCAGCGGCATCCTCGTCATGAATCGACTTGGCAATTCTGCACGCCGTGTGTAAGGTGTCATTGATTCAATGACGAATCCATTTGAAACAATCATTGCCCCTAAACCAGTGGCACATGGGCGAATGGAGGAGTGTGAGGGGAACGCGATGCGACAAATCATAAAGGGATTCGCACTGTTAGCACTGGCGATATGCAGGCAGGTGTACTGCTGGACATTCCTTATTGGTTCATATTTCGGATTCCGTTATGTCTACAGGAGCATTCGAGGTCTGATGCAAAGCCCCTTGGTCGATACAGGTCACATTGTAAGTATTACGAGTAATGCGATTTATTCCGTCGTCTGGGTCATCGCATGGTGGATGATCCTGAGAAAGAAACCTGCGGCGAAACGATGGGCCATCGCTGCAAACCTCATTCTTATCTTTACCTATCTTCCGGTACTTATGTTTGGAAATTGGCGAGGCTTTCTGAAGCTGGAACTCGACTGGTGGCAGTTTATCTTGATCGGAATCTTTGGGATCATCATCTTCAGCGTCCCGTATCACGGTTGGCGACTTAGGGAACCTCTGAAGGGCGCTCAAGCTGAGCATTGATGCGACCGCCGTCGAAGCAAGAAAAGAGCATCGGCGGAGCAGCTTAATCCTCAGAGGCTCCAACCCCGAACAAATCGTTCTCTCCGCCGCGTCTCACCCCCGCGGAACTTCCCCTTCAATCACCGTCGGCTTGGTCCACGCCGGCTGTACGCCCCACTCCGCCATCTGGGCCACGTGCCTGCAGTCCGGGCACATCGTCTCCGGGTGCCGCGCGTTGCAGTGCGGGCACACCGCGCCGCTTGCAAAGGTGTCGAATCGCCCTCCGCACAGGTCGCACCGCCAAAGCGGGCCAATCGGTGGCGCCATTCCGCAGCTCGGGCATTTGAATCCCGCATGCCGCGGCATCTGTTCCAGCTTCACCATCTCCCGCGCCACCTTGATGCTCTGCCAGCAGCTCATCAGCAGATAAGCGGCAATCAGAATCGTCCATATCGACCCCCACCAGAGCCCCAGCAGCAGCAATCCCACCGTGCCCGCAACCCCAATCCACGCGGAAACCAGCAGGCTCCTGCCCTTGCCCAGCCAGAACCACAGCAGCGCCCAAAGAATCTTGCCGCCATCCAGCGGATACACCGGAAGGATGTTGAACGCCAGCAGAATCACATTGATCCACGCCACGTTCACCAGGAAGGTGTAGAAGTCCGGCTGCGTCTGCGCCAGGCCCATGCTCCGGGCCGCGAACCACGCCCCGCCCAGCACCGGCATCAGCGCCACATTCACCAGCGGCCCCGCCGCAATGCTCCACAGCACCGGCCCCGGCCTCGGCGGCGGATCCACATAGGCCACGCCGCCCAGCGGCCACAGCATAATTGTGTCCGCACGTCCGCCCACCTGCCGGCAGGCCAGCGCATGCCCAAACTCGTGCACCACCACAATCCCGAACAGCGCCAGGTACTCCAGCACGTTCCAAATCACCGAGCGGTAATCCCCGCGGCGCATCTCCACTTCGATAATCGCCACCACAAACCACGACCAGTGCAGGTAGAGGTCAATCCCCGCCACGCGCGTCAGGTGCAGTGAGCCATTCTTCAGGGTGGGCATAGCCGGTAGCTTACCCCATCGCCCCCTCCCGGCATCGTGCCGGACGGCTGCGGCCCCTATCCGGGCCGCCTATTCCGCATCCTGAGAAGCCAACCGCCAAAAAGTGCGCGTCTTCACTGGGCAAACCTGTTCCCGGTCAGGTAGGATTGCCTTTCCATGCCGACCCCGATCGATTTCCGACCCGTGATTCTTGCCGGTGGAAGCGGAACCCGCTTCTGGCCGCGCTCCCGCCGGGCCCATGCCAAGCAGGTCCTCGCCCTCGATGGCGAGCGCTCCATGATCCAGCAGACCGTCGAGCGCCTCAAGCCCCTCGGCGCGCCGGACAAGACCTGGGTCATCACCAACGACTACCTCGCCGCCGAAATCGCTGACCAGCTTTCGGACGTGCCCCGCTCCCAAATCATCAGCGAGCCCGTCGCCCGCAACACCGCGCCTGCCTGCGGCCTGGCCGCCTTCCTCATTGAGCGCCAGAATCCTGACGCCATCCTCGGCGTCTTCCCTTCCGACCACGTCATCGCCGACGAGCCGCGCTTCCTCAAGGCCCTCCACAAAGGCATCGCCCTGGCCGCCGCCGGCGAAAACATGGTCGTCCTCGGCATTGAGCCCACCCGCCCTGAAACCGGCTACGGCTACATCGAAACCGGCGACCTCACCGCCGACGACTCCGCCCACCACGTCCGCAGATTTACTGAGAAGCCCAACCTCAACCGCGCCCAGGAGTTCGTCGCCGCCGGAAATTATTTCTGGAACTCCGGCATGTTCCTCTGGTCCGCACGCACCCTCGCCAACGCCGTCCGCGAGCACCTGCCGGAGACCGCCCCGCTGCTTGAAAGCATCGCCGCCGCCTACGGCAAGCCGGACTTCGAGGCCGTCTTCCAGAAGCTCTACGCGAAGTGTGAAAACATCTCCGTCGACTACGCCGTCCTTGAGCCACGCTCCGCCAAAGGCGAGCATCTCTCACGCCTCTTCTGCCTCCCCGCCGAGTTCAGCTGGAACGACCTCGGCTCCTGGGCCTCGCTCTACGAGTACCAGATCGAAAACCGCCTCCGCGGCGACGGCGATGGAAACGTCTCCGACACCGACGGCCACCTCGCTCTCGACGCCGGCAACAATTACATCTACAGCCCCCGCAAATTCGTCGCCCTCGTCGGCGTTGAAAACCTCGTCATCGTCGACACCGAAGACGCTCTGCTCATCGCCAATCGCGAAAACTCCCAGGACGTGGGAAAAATCGTCAAGGAGCTCGGCCTCTCCGGCCGCAACGACCTCCTCTGAGCGCGGCCTGAGTCGCAACCATGCAATTCACCAGGCGCCTTCGCGACGGAGTCCGCAACGGCCAAATCACCTGCACAGTGCGCATCTGGAAGCGCCTGCAGGTGCGCGTCGGCGGCCGTTACCGCATGGAGGAAGGCGAAATCGAAGTGGACTCGATCGAGCCAATCGACTTCCCTGACATTACGCCCCAGCTCGCGCGCGTGTCTGGATTCGCCGGCCTCCTCGACCTGCTCAAGATTGCCAAACACGGCAGCGGCGACAAAATCTATCTCATTCGCTTTCATTACATCCCTCCGCGCCAGCCGCCAGCCCCGCGATAGATCCCATTCCGCGTTACAATCTCCCCATGGCACGCACCGCCAAGGAAATTTTCGATGAAGCCAGCAAGCTGCCGCACGCGGAGATCGACTGGCTCATCGAATCCCTGCTCCTCAACGACGGCGATGCGTCGCAGGACGCGGCCGATGCCGCATGGGACGCGGAGATCAAGCGTCGTCTCGATGCAATCGACTCCGGCGCCATTGAAATGCGCCCTCTCGATGAGGTGCTCAGCCGCTTGGACGCACGCGTTGCCGCAAAGCTGCAAAAGTGAAATCCGTCAGCGTTCACCCCCAGGCCGAAGCCGACGCGGAAGGTGCGTTCGACTGGTATTGGACGCAGAGCCCATTGGCGGCCCTGCGGTTCCATTCTGAGCTCATGTCAAAGTTACGCACGGTGCCCCACGCATCCAGCTCTTCGCCACCTCATGTCCACGGCACACGCCGCATCCTGCTGCATCGTTTCCCTTATTCCATTGTCTTCCGCGAGCTCCTGCATGAAATTCAAATCATCGCCGTCGCTCACGCAAAGCGGCGTCCCGGCTACTGGGCTGCCCGTCTTTAAATCGCATCGTTACAATGGAGAAGCCTGAGCCAGCGGGCTCGTGCGCCGCCTCATCCACAAGGAGAAATCAAAGTTCCACCATGCCCCATCCTCAAATCAAGTTCGGCACTGACGGCTGGCGCGGCGTCATCGCCGACGACTTCACCTTCTCGAACGTCCGCATCGCCGCCCAGGCCATCGCCGCTTACGTCCACGCCCACCACGACCCCTCCCGCGGCCTCTGCATCGGCTATGACACCCGCTTCGGCTCCCGCGCCTTCGCCCAGGCCTGCGCCCAGGCCGCCGCCGCCACCGGCATCCCCGTCTTCCTCGCCAACGGCATCACGCCCACGCCCGCCCTGTCTTACGGGGTAAGAGCGCGGAGCGCCGCAGGCGGCATCATGATCACTTCCTCGCACAATCCCGCGCAGTGGAACGGCGTCAAATACAAAGCCTGGTACGGCGGCTCCGGCAAGCCCTCCATCATCGCGGAAATCGAATCCTTCCTCGGCCAGCCCGTCCCGCGCGCCGCTCAGCCAGCGCCCATCGTCTGCGTCAATTTCCTCCCCGATTACCTCGCCGCCATCCAAGGCTTCGCTGACCTCGACCTCATCGCCCGCTCCGGCATGAACTTCGCCATTGACTCCATGTACGGCGCCGGCGGCACGATACTTTCTGACATATTCACCCGCATCGGCGTCCGTCACGTTCAAATCCGCGGCAATGTGGACCCGCTCTTTCCCGGCATCAACCCTGAGCCCATTGAGCCGCACATCCGCGCCCTTGGGGAAGCCGTCGTCGCCCACCACTGCCACGCCGGACTCTGCACCGACGGCGATGCCGACCGCATCGGCGCGACCGACGAAAACGGCAACTTCGTCGACCCCCACAAAATCTTCTCCGTCCTCTTGAGCTGGGTTCTCCGCCGCAAAGGCTGGCCCGGCGCAGTCACCCGCGCCTTCAACACCACCAAAATGCTCGACCGCATCTGCGCCAAACATGGCCGCGAACTCATCGAGCACGGCATCGGCTTCAAGTTCGTCTGCGACCTCATGCTCGAGCGCGAAATCGTTATGGGCGGCGAGGAATCCGGCGGCATCGGTTTCCAGCGCCACCTGCCGGAGCGCGACGGCCTGCTCAACGCGCTGCTGCTCGCCAACGTCATGGCTGAAGAAGGCAAAACCCTCGGCCAGCTCGTCGCCGACCTCCAGGCCGAGTACGGCGAGCACCAGTACGGCCGCATCGACCTAAACCTCCCCGACGCGCAAAAGAACGCCGCCATCGCCCGCGCCCGCGCGCTCCCCGTCGGCAGCCCCGCCTTCGCCGGCATGCCTGTCCTCCGCCAGGAAACCATGGACGGCATCAAGTTTTTCCTCGATAATCCCGAGGCCCGCACCAAACCCAACGCCGCCGAAACCTGGATCCTCCTCCGCGCCAGCGGCACTGAACCCCTCCTGCGCGTCTACACCGAATCCTGCTCAAAGGAATCCGTCGCAAAGCTGCTCGAAGCCGGCCGCACCTTCGCGATGAATGCTTGAATGATCCTTTAGTCTGATTGCTCAGGGGACGATGCTGATTTCCGTCTCGTTCAGATTCCTCAACTTCGAAAGAAAATCCTGAAAGAAATCATCCACTGCAAACTTCTGATCGATTCGGAATTCGCCTGAATTATCTCTGAGCTGCAAGACCCAATCAGGGCCGCCTCTCCCTCCAGGCTCCGTGCGCCAGCCTTCGACTTCGCTTAGTTGAACTGAACTATCTCCGAACGCGTAGCCGACTGAAATTTCGGTATTCGTGAGCATTAGGCGGGACCGAAGTGCCCAGCAGCAACAGTAGATTCCAGGCAGACTAATCGGGACTGCGACAATAACAGCTCCGGGTCCGAACATATAGAGGAAGAACACACCCGCACCGATGAAAGCGAGTCCCATTGCGCAGTACACGATTTGCACGAATCGGCCCATGTGGTAGACATGAGGTTCCATCAGCGCGTTCATCCCTTCGACCACGAAGAATAGCAGTCCCGCGTGAGAGAGGCTATATGCCCCTGCGGACCGCCGCGATCCACGCCGGCAGAGAACCACGCGCTACACTGGCCTCGGAGAAATAGCCATGTTCATCCACATCTTCGGATTCCGCTGGAAGCCCCACGCCACCGCCGCCGACCAGGCCCGCGCCACCGACGCCATCCTCGCCTTCCAGGGCAGCATCCCCGGCCTCATCCGCGTCCACGTCGGCCCCAATCTCTCGCCGCGCGGTCAGGGCTACACCTTCGCCGGCCTCATGCTCTTCGCCACCCGCGCCCACTGTGACGCCTACTCCACACACCCCGACCATCTCGCCCTGCTCGACTGGCTCGTCCCCCTCATCGACCCCGTCGAACTCGACTTCGAAGCCTAGCGCCTACAAGAACCTCTGGGTGCCCCATTCATGCGCGCACCGGGGTCCCCGGCGATAGGTCTTCGTCGCCGGGGTGGCTGGGCGCATGAGTGGGAAACCAAAAACCTCAACCTGCCTTGTAACAGGGCACGGCTTCAGCCGTGCCGAAATATCCGCATACCCTGTGTGGCTTTAGCCCCTGCCGGGTGCCCCACGTCTCGATTCTGCGACGTGGGAAAGCACGGTCCTTGGTCTGCGACCGGTACGCGCCTACTGAATCACCGCCACCTTCGCCCGCTTGCCCAGCCGCACCACAATGCTCATTGGCAGCTTATTTTCGATAACGAATATTGGGCTGCTATGGACCTTCCCATCTAGCCTTACGGCTCCTTCAATGATCTTTCGGCTGGCCTCGGTACCGGATGCCGCTAATCCCAACCGAGATAACAGCTTTGGCAGCCGAATTTCTAATTCGCTGGAGGGGCCTGCCTCTGCCCCAGCCACGTCAGCATAAGGAACCAAAACCTCTTCGAGGTCTTCCGCCGTTTCCTTCTGCTGAAACATCCGCGCCCAGTTCTCATCTGAGCTCTGTGCAGCGGACTCACCGTGAAATCCCGCCACAATCGTGCGCGCCAGCCGCTTCTTCGCCTCCATCGGATGCAGCCTGCCCGCGGCCACCTCCGCCTTCAGCGCCTCCACCTCTGATCCGCGAAGGTCCGTCAGAAAAAGAAAATACTTCCACATCAACTCATCGTTGATGCTCATCAGCTTGCCGTACATCTCGCCCGCCGGCTCATTGATGCCGATCGCGTTGTTGAGAGACTTGCTCATTTTCTGCACGCCGTCCAGCCCCTCAAGAATCGGCGTCATCAGCACAATCTGCGGCTTCTGTCCGTAGTGCCTCTGCAGCTCGCGCCCGCACAGCAGGTTGAACTTCTGGTCCGTCCCGCCCAGCTCCACGTCGCACTCCAGCATCACGCTGTCATACCCCTGCATCACCGGATACAGCAGCTCGTGCAGACTGATCGGCTGTTCGTCCTGGAAGCGCTTGTGAAACTCGTCGCGCTCTAACATTTGAGAAACGGTAAAGTGCGCCGTCAGCCTTATCGTCTCCTCATAGCCCAGCTTGCCCAGCCACTCGCTGTTGTAGCGCACCTCGGTCATCTTCTCATCCAGAATCTTGAAGACCTGCTGCTTGTAGGTCTCGGCGTTGCGGTCAATCTCTGCGCGCGTCAGCGGCTTCCTTGTCACGTTGCGCCCGGTCGGGTCGCCGATCAGCGAAGTGAAATCGCCCACCAGGAAAATCACCGTGTGCCCCAGCTGCTGAAAGTGCCGCAGCTTCCTCATCAGCACCGTGTGCCCCAGGTGCAGGTCCGGCGCAGTCGGGTCAAATCCGGCCTTCACGCGCAAGGGCCGCCCGGTCTTGCGGCTTTCTTCCAGCCGTTCGCGCAGGTCGCTCACGCGGAGTATCTCCGCCGCGCCCTTCTCAAGCAAATCCATCTGTTCATCTACTGGCTTAAACGTGCTCATATCGTCCTTCAGTATACGGGGCCGCCGCGCGCGCCTTTCCTCGCAATCCGCCCCGCACCGCCGCCCTTCGCCCGCCCTCCAACCGCACTTCTCATCGAACGTTCATCATCCTTCTGCAACGCCCGCCCGCCCCGCTTCATCCAACCAGCTACAAGGAGATCCCCGCCCCATGCCCACAGTCACCGGTCGTGCCATGCAGGTTCCCGCCGCCGGCGGAGCCTTCGAACTCATCCAGAAAGAATTCCCCGAGCCCGGCCCCGGCCAGGTCCGCATCCGCGTCCAGGCCTGCGGCGTCTGCCACAGTGACTCGCTCACCAAACTCGGCCTCTGGCCCGGCCTCCAATATCCGCGCGTCCCCGGCCATGAGGTCGCCGGCATCCTTGACGCCATCGCGCCCGACGTCTTCCGCTTCCAGGTCGGCCAGCGCGTCGGCCTCGGTTGGCACGGCGGCCACTGCAACTTCTGCAACGCCTGCCGCCGCGGCGACTTCGTCCTCTGCGAAAACGGCCCGGTCTCCGGCATCAGTTTTGACGGCGGCTATGCTGACTACGTCCTCGCCCCCGCCAACGCCCTCGCCCTCATCCCAGGCGAAATCGCCCCCGCAGACGCCGCCCCGCTGCTCTGCGCCGGCATCACCACCTTCAACAGCCTGCGCAACTCCGGCGCGCGCACCGGAGACACCGTCGCCATCCTCGGCATCGGCGGCCTCGGCCATCTCGCCGTGCAGTACGCCGCCAAAAGCGGCTACCGCACCATCGCCATCGCCCGCGGCCAGGACAAAGGCCCCCTCGCCCATCAGCTCGGCGCGCATCAATATATCGACACCACCATCCAGAACCCCGCCCAGGAACTGCAAAAGCTCGGCGGAGCCAACATCATCCTCTCCACCATCACCAGCGCCAAAGCCCTCGGCTGGGTCCTCGACGGCCTCGCCCCCGCCGGAAAATTCATCCTCCTCGGCGCGCCAGACGGCCCCTTCGCCGTCAACCCCCTCCCCATGCTCCTCGGCCGCCGCACCGTCGCAGGCTGGCCCTCCGGCACCGGCATGGATTCTGAAGACACGCTCAACTTCAGCGCCCTCGCCGGCGTCCGCCCCATGAACGAGGTCTACCCGCTGGAAAAAGCCGAAGAGGCCTACGAGCGCATGATGAGCGGCAAAGCACGCTTCCGCGTCGTCCTCACCACCGGCAACTAGGGGTTGTCTCAACTCACCGGGCGGCGCATCTTCTCACCGCCGCCCCTTCACCTGCTAGCCGCTAGCAGCTAGAAGCTGTTCTTGTATACTGACCCCATGCACCAGCCCACCGCACACCCCGCGCTTGCCCGCGCCCTCCGCGCGGCCACGTCTGCGGCTCGTGCTGCGGCGGCTCCCGCCGCCTAGATTCCGCCCCACCTCATCCCACAATTCCATCGCAGCGACCCGGACTCAACTCCCTGATGTCTAAGTTTCTGGTCCAGCGTCCCCGCGTCCCTCGCCGCTGTCCGCTGTTCGCTCACATTACACTGGAATCACCATGGACGAGTTCTCCCGCATTCAGCGTCTTCCGCCTTACGTCTTCAACATCACCGGCGAAATGAAAGTCGCCGCCCGCCGCCGCGGAGAGGACATCATCGACTTCGGCATGGGCAACCCTGACGGCGCAACCCCCAAACACATCGTCGACAAGCTCGTCGAGGCCGCGCAAAAGCCCGACACCCATCGCTACTCCGTCTCCCGCGGCATCCCGCGCCTCCGCCGCGCCATCTGCAACTGGTACAAGACCCGCTACGACGTTGATCTCGACCCCGACTCCGAAGCCATCGTCACCATCGGCTCCAAGGAGGGCATCGCCCACCTCTGCCTCGCCATCCTCGGCTCGCGAGACACAGTCCTCGTCCCCAACCCCAGCTACCCCATCCATATTTACGGCCCCGTCATCGCCGGTGCCCACGTCGTCTCCGTGCCCATCCACGACCAGGAAAACTTCCTCGCCCAGCTTGAAGACCTCATCCCCCGCATGGTCCCGCGCCCCAAGGCCCTCATCGTCAACTTCCCCTCCAACCCCACCACCGAGTGCGTGGAGCTGCCCTTCCTCGCCCGCCTCGTCCAGCTCGCCCGCCAATACGGCTTCCACCTCATCCACGACCTCGCCTATGCCGACATCGCCTTTGACGGCTACAAGCCACCCAGCGTCCTCCAGGTCCCCGGCGCAAAAGACGTCGCCGTCGAGTTCTTCACCCTCTCCAAGAGTTACAACATGCCCGGCTGGCGCGTCGGCTTCATGGTCGGCAACCCACGCCTGGTCTCCGCCCTCGCACGCCTCAAAAGCTACTTTGACTACGGCACCTTCACCCCCATCCAGGTCGCTTCCATCCTCGCGCTTGAGGGGCCCCAGGACTGCGTCGCCGACATCTGCGAAACCTACCGCCTCCGCCGCAACGTCCTCGTGGAAGGGCTCAACAAGGCTGGCTGGCCCGTCGCGTCGCCGAAGGCGACAATGTTCGTCTGGGCAAGCATCCCCCCGGCCTACCGCAAACTCGGCTCGCTTGAGTTTTCCAAGCTGTTACTCACCGAAGCCAAAGTCGCCGTCAGCCCCGGCATCGGCTTCGGCGACTACGGCGACAACCACGTCCGCTTCTCCCTCATCGAGAACGAAGAACGCACCCGCCAAGCCCTCCGCGGCATCAAAGCCATGCTCGCCAAAGGCGCCGTGCCCGTGGGATAAGGAAAGAGCGGGTGCCCCATTCATGCGCGCCTTTTGCGCATGAGTGGGATCCGGCTCACTCCCGCGTTACGATGAATCCATGCCGAGCCGCCTGAAGCGGTACCAGACTGAAGGCAACTACCACTTCCTCACCTTCAGCTGTTACCGCCGCCTACCATTCCTCACGGACAATCACTCGCGAAAGGTCTTCCTGGACACACTTGAAGCCGTGCGTCGGCGCCACCAGTTTTTTCTTTTCGGCTACGTCCTCATGCCAGAACACGTGCACCTCCTGCTTGGCGAACCGATGGCGGAACGCCTGGACAACACTCTGCGCGTGTTGAAGGGCCAAACCTCCCGGCAGCTCAGAGGTTCGCGGGACCGTTTCTGGCAGATACGCTACTATGACTTCAATGTCCTCACACAGCGAAAGTTCGTGGAGAAGCTCCGCTACATCCACCGCAATCCTGTTGCCCGGGGATTAGTCTCCAAACCCGAGGATTGGCCGTGGTCCAGCTTTCGGCACTGGGCTACCGGTGAGATTGGGCAGGTTGAGATTGAATCCCGCTGGACCTGGAGCCGCCGCGAACAGACACAGACCCCACTCATCGCGATACCGCTGCGATGAATGGGGCACCCGGCACCAAGGTAGACTTATTCTCTGGAGAATCTGGAATGGAGCAAACAATAATCGGAGCTGGGGGCGCTCTTCTTTGTGTTCTCGTCGGCCATTTCCTAACAAGACTTTGGGAGGAAAAGCGTTGGAAGCGCGATCAAAAGCTGCTTGAGTTTCGCGAATTGGTGACAGCCATAACGGCGGCGATAGCAGACCAACAACATTACGAGTTGGCTGGAGGGATAAAGATCGACCTATTTGAAAAACAGATGAAATCCTTTAAGAAAGCGGTGAGGACAATCGAAGATCGAATCTTCATTCTCGAAGATGTGAAGCGCCTCCGGATTGGGGAAAGATTCTTTGACGGGAGGAACCAATTCGCAGAAGACCAGAATGGCGATGCATTTGCTAAGAATATGGGAAGCATTCTTCGCGATATTGTGTCTGAGGCCCAAAAGATATAGCCGGGTGCCGGGTGCCCCATTCATGCGCGCCCTTTGCGCATGAGTGGGAATCGCGACTCGTCCGCCGTGCCGCAGGTCCGGATTCTCGGACCTGGTACCCATCTTTTATGATTAGGATGAGATATTGGGACCCGGGCCACCCGTCTGATGTAGTGAGGGGCGCGCATAAAAGCAATATGATGGTGGGATAAATTAAGGGTACAATTCTGGCGACAAGCGTCAATGAGGGGGGCCGTGTTGAAGCGAACAGACTTCAAAAGACGGGGGCGCGTTCAACGTTGGTGTGTGAGGCATCGAAGTCTTATCACGGTTTTTGGCGGAGTGATTATGCTCCTCACCCTCTTCGTGAAAGATGTCCTGCGCGACCAGGCAAAAGACCTCTCCGACGCGATCAATTCCGCTGAAAGCATTTACCTGATGCGATCTGCCAACCTTGAACTCCGCAGGGAAATAGACGAGGTTGATATGAACGTCAACATTAGCAGGCGAGAGATTCTTCAATCGTTGCCACGCGGCTCAAAAGTGAAGAAACTACCGTATTTGATGACGGGGCTTGACGGTCACGAGGGTCGTCTGGCGCGAATCCTGAGCGAAACCGATGGGGAAGTAGACAACCTCCAGAGGCTTGTAGCGATAGCTCCCCCAACATTTGAGCATCTAAAGGAATTTGGCAAGCTTTATTGGCAGTGGGACAAGCTGAGATTGGAGATCATTGCGGGGCCTATAACGCCTATCGGCGAGAAGACTACAGGCGGTTCCAAAGTCATCTCTGAACCCAACCGGAACTACTACTCCGAAGCACGGCTAATCAACTCAAACATCAGTATGGTCGGCGCAGAGATACTTGATGACGCCCATTACACGAAAGAGAAACGGGAGCGTCTGGTCAAAATATTTACGCCGATCAGCTATGTCTTAATTGGCTTCGGTGCCGTCGTGACAGTCATGAGCAGACTGTTCGGCATTGAGTGCGAAGGCGCGGCGGAGTAGAAGTTCAAAGTGAATCGATCGGGCGGGTGGCCCAGGTCCAGAGATGATGCCTGACCAATAGGCGATGGGTGCCCCAGAGCCTGCCCTGAGCGGAGTCGAAGGGTCCGGATTCTCGGACCTGGGAAACCACGAACCCAACCCCGCCGCCAGTCCCTACGTCCCTGGTCCCTACGAAAGCTGTCAACCCCTTCATCCCCGCTCCCGCCCGCAACTCCTTCATTTCCACCCGCAGAACTCCCCGCCCGTTTTGCCGATGAATTCCCCCAAACGCGCATACTCAAGATACGGAGGAAAGCAGCGCCGGGGCGCACCCTCATCCCGGCAACCCCGCGTGCACGCGGGGTTGCCCGCCGCCGCCAAAACCCATTTCCCGGCTGTGATCCTGTGATCCTGTGCAGCACAGTCCAAAACTCATTTCCCGGCTGTAATCCTGTGACCCTGTGCAGCACAGTCCAAAACCCCTTTCCCGGCTGTGAAGCTGTGAAGCTGTGACCCTGTGCAGCACAGTCCAAAACCCTTGTTTCCGGCTGTGAAGCTGTGAGGCTGTGATCCTGTGCAGCACAGTCCAAAACCCCTTTCCCGGCTGTGAAGCTGTGAAGCTGTGACCCTGTGCAGCACAGTCCAAAACCCTCGTTTCCGGCTGTGAAGCTGTGACCCTGTGCAGCACAGTCCAAAACTCATTTCCCGGCTGTGAAGCTGTGAAGCTGTGGCCTGTGCAGCACAGTCCAAAACCCTCATTCCCGGCTGTGAAACTGTGAGGCTGTGATCCTGTGCAGCACAGTCCAGAACTCGTTTCCCGGCTGTGAAGCTGTGACCCTGTGCAGCGCTGTTAGCTGTTCACTGTCTCTCGTGATTTATCCTGTCCCTTACGCATGACTCAGGACGCAATTCCCAATCTGACGGCCCCCAATCTGACGGCCTTTGACGATGCCGCCCTCGCCCACGCCTTCGCCGCCCTCGAGCGCCAGGCCCGCGCCAGTGCCGCCGCGCTCTCCTCGCCCGACGCCGTCGAAGCCTTCCGCCTCCAGTGGCTCGGCCGCAAGCAGGGCCTGCTCAAAGACGTTTCCGACCGCTGGCTCAAAGCCGCGCCGCCGCTGGCCAAAAAGCCGGTCGGCGAACGCTTCAAACTCCTCAAGGAACTCGTCGAGTCTCTTCTCGCCGAGGCGTCGAGCTCCGGTCCAAGCGACGCCGCTCTCCGCGCCGAAGCCATTGACATCACGCTTCCCGGCACGCGCCGCCTGCTCGGCGCAGAGCATCCCATCACCCGCACCCTCAACGAAATCACCAGTGTTTTCGCGGCTCTCGGTTACTCGGTCGGCGTGGGCCCCGAGGTCGAAACCGACTTCTACAACTTCGAATGCATGAACTTTCCTCCCGGCCATCCCGCGCGCGACACCCAGGACACGCTCGTCGTCGCCAACCAGGAGCGCCGCCCCCTGCGCGACCGCCTGCTGCTGCGCACCCACACTTCGCCCGTGCAAATGCGCACCATGGAGCAGCAGCCGCCGCCCGTCCGCATCGTCATTCCCGGCAAGGTCCACCGCAATGACGCGCAGGACGCCACCCACTCGCCGATTTTTCACCAGGTGGAAGGCCTCTGCGTCGACTCCAACATCACCTTCAGCGACCTCAAAGGCACGCTCGACCACGCCATGAAGGCGCTCTTCGGCTCTTCGGTCAAGACGCGCTTCTTCCCGTCGTTTTTTCCGTTCACTGAGCCCAGCGCCGACGTGCAGATCAGCTGTATCTTTTGCGGCGGCAAAGGCTGCCGCAAGTGCAAGCACTCCGGCTGGATTGAGCTGCTCGGCTGCGGCATGGTTGACCCCGCCGTCTTCGCCTTCGCCCAGGAAAAGCAGCCCGCCTACGACCCGAAAAAGATCTCCGGCTTTGCCTTCGGCATGGGCGTCGAGCGCATCGCCATGATGAAGTACGGCATCAGCGAAATCGGCCAGTTCTACGCAGGCGACATGCGCTTCCTGGGGCAGTTCGCATGAAAATTCTCACTCGCTGGCTCCGTTCTTACATGCCCGAGCTTCCCGCCGACGACGCCCAACTCGCCGAGGACGTCACCCTGCGCGGCATCGCCGTCGAAGGCATCTTCGCGCTCGGCCCCGGCAACGGCTCGCTGTTTGAAATGGACATCACCACCAACCGCGTCGACGCCATGAACCACTACGGCGTGGCGCGTGAGGCCGCCGCCATCTACGGCGTCGCGCTCAAGCCGCTCGACACGGCTCTGCCAGCGCATTCGCCCTCCGCGAAGCCGTTCTCCGTCCGGATCGAGGCCGAAGACGCCTGCGGCCGCTTCACCGCGCGCGTCCTGCGCAACATCTCCGTCGGCGACTCACGCGACTGGTTCCCCGGCGCGGAAGTCGCGACCTATTTCAATCTCCTCGAGCAGAAAAAGATCTCCAGCGCCGTCGACGCCACCAACTTCTGCTGGCTCGCCATGGGCCATCCCACGCATGCCTTTGACCTGGACAAACTCGAAGGCGGCATCGTTGTCCGCCGCGCCCGCAAAGGCGAGAAACTCAAGACCCTCGACGGCATCGACCGCACGCTTGACCCCGAAGACCTCGTCGTCGCGGACCACGCAAAGTCCCTCGCGCTCGCCGGCGTCATGGGCGGCTGGGACACGATGATTACGCCCGCGACAAAGAACGTGCTGGTTGAAGCCGCCTGGTTTGAGCCCATGGCCGTGCGCCGCACCGCGCGCCGCCACAGTCTGCATACCGATGCCAGCCACCGCTTTGAGCGCGGCGCAGACTTCAATGCCGCTCCCGTCGCCTCGGCCCTCGTCAGCCGGATTCTGCTGGCCAACGGCGGCACCCTCGAGGGCGATCTGGTCGATGCGCGCGTTGCCGCCCTCGAACAGCGCACCGCAAACCGCGCGCCCATCACGCTTGCACTCAGTGAAGTCCATCGCATCCTCGGCGTCACCGTCGACCCCGCTGGCATCACCGCCGCCGCCGTAGAAAACCTCCTCGCCGCGCTCGGCTGCGGCCTGTCGAGCTCCGGCAACAGCGCCTGGCAGGTCACGCTGCCCAGTTGGCGGTTCGATCTCGAGCGCGACATCGACCTCATTGAAGAAATCGCGCGCGTCTACGGCTACAACCGCTTCGCCAACACGCTTCCCGCCTACGGCGCGGGCGTCACCGCGCTGCCCTGGGCCCAGAGTGAAGCTGCAGTCCGCGAATCCCTGCGCTCCGCCGGCTTCCATGAGGCCATCGCCGGTACCTTCTGCTCCGCCGCCGATGCCGCGCTCACCGCGCCGCATCCCTGCCTCGCGGTTCCGCTCGGCAACCCGCTCAGTGAGGAAGCCGGCGTCCTTCGCCCTTCGCTCATTCCCGGCATGCTCGCTTCGGTCGCCGGCAATCTTCATCGCGACGTCAGCGACGTCCGCCTCTTCGAGCTCGGCACCGTCTTCAGCGGCTCCACGGAAAAGGTCGACGAGCGCCCCGCGCTTGCCTTCGCCGCCGCCGGCAGCCTGCCGCAGCAAAGCGCGCTCCATCCCGCCCGCCGCGTCGATTTCCACGACCTCAAGGGCGCGGTCGAGCAGCTCCTCGCGCGCTTCCAGTCCCGCGCCGTCTACTTTGACCGCTTTCCGCCCGAGGCCGGTATCACGCCCGCCTGGCTCCATCCTTACCGCTCCGCCCGCGCCGTTCTCGACGGCATCACCGTCGGCTGGTTCGGCCAGCTCCATCCGGCCGAGGCCGCCGCGCGCAAGCTCAAGGACGCGGTCCTCCTCGGCGAACTCTATCTCGACCGGCTCTATAAGCTGCCCCTGCACCGCCCCGCCGCGCGCGAGCTCTCCCGCTTCCAGCCCGTCCGCCGCGACTTTTCGCTCATCCTCAGCGACGCCACGGCCTGGGAAACCATCGATCAGGCCCTCGCCGCGCTCGACCTCCCTGAGCTCGTCGAGTGGTGCCTCCGCGAGGTCTTTCGCGACGCGCGCCTCGGCCAAAAGGAATACTCGCTGCTGCTCGGCGTCACCTTCCAGGCCGCTGACCGCACCCTCCGCGAGGAGGAGCTGCAGGCCTTCCAGGATCAGGTCGTCCAGGCTGTTGGCAACGCGGGCGCTCGCCTGCGCGTCTAACCGGTTTTGCACAGCGCGTGGCGCTATACTTGCACGGACGGAAGCACGCCCGGAGGTCAAAGAAACCATGCCGCAAACATTCTGGGAATCGGAAGTCGCCGAGGGGTCCGGGCGGCAGCGGCTCTCCCGCATCTCGGCCGATGAGCCTGAATCACTGGCCCTCAGCGCCGACGATTTTTCCGCCCTCGAGGAACGCGTCGTTCGCGCCATTGAGCTAGTCAAGCGCGAGCGTCAGGGCCGCCTCGCCGCCGAGGAGCGCGCCGCAAAGGCCGAAGGGCAGCTCGCCGAGCATGCTCCCGCCCTTGCCCGTATGAAAGACGAAATCCACTCCCTGCGCCGCGAACGCGACCAGGTGCGCCAGCGCATTGAGCGTCTGCTCTCCCAACTCGATTCGCTTGAACTGTGAGGTCGCCTATGGCGAAAAAGAAGGCGGAAGATCTCGCCGGTTACACCACCGTTTCCATCTACGACCAGACCTATCACCTCACTGGCCAGGACCCGAAACACATCCGCCGCCTGGCAGACCTGGTCGATGCCAAGATGCGTGCCGTGGCCGCGCAAAGCAGCACCGTCGATTCGCTGCGTGTGGCCGTGCTGGCCGCGCTCAACCTGGCCGATGAGCTCGCCCAGTCCGGCGCCGCCGATGCGCGCAAGGGCCACGCCCGCGCCGTCACCCTCCGCGGCCTGCTCGACGAAGTCCTCGAGGACGACCGCAAAACCGGCTCTTGAATCGAGCTCTTCCGCGGCTGCTGCAGTTGCGCGCAAAGTGAATTCTCCCGCTTGCAGGCCGACCCCATTCGGATCGGTGCAGGTTACTAGCACACCTCACCTGCGCTCCGCAAGACTTGCAATTCCCGGCGGGTCCACCTACTATCCGCATTAGAAACCGGCCTGCAAAGCAGGTGGGTGGTCAACGCTGGTTGAACCAACATTCATTGAACAGGGGCTCGACTCGTCTATTTCGGTTCCGTGTGCCGTGTCCGCCAGTCCGGAATGCCTAACGAACCGCGGGGAGCTCCGCCGTCTTAGGACGGGTTCACCAGCGCATCACCCACGGCCCAGTGGGCCGGATTCTACCTTTCAGGCCGCCTCAGAAGTTATTCTTGGCTCGGTGCGCCACCTCCTTCGTCATCTCGCCCCAATGCCTGCGCCGCCCTTCGGCGCAAGGTTCGCCCTTGGGTTTGCGCAGAATCGCGGTATGGACTCGCGCAGAGGCAGGTACACAAAGAATGCGGCCGCGCATGGATAGTCCCCGCACCATCCTCGCTCCCGTTGACGCCGCCGGCCAGCGCCTCGACCATTTCCTCGCCGGCCAGCTCGGGGGCGTCAGCCGCTCGCGCGTGCAATTGCTGCTCGAACAGGGCGACGTGCTCGTCAACGGCGCGCGGCTCAAGTCTTCCTTCAAACTGCGCGGCGGCGAGGAAATTCTCGTCACCGTCGAGCCGCATCCGGCACCGCTGCGCGCCATTGCTGAAGAAATTCCCCTCGACGTCATCTATGAAGACGGCGATCTGGCCGTCATCAACAAGCCTGCCGGCATGATGGTCCACGCCGGCGCGGGCCAAACCGACGACGCGCGCAACCGCGGCACCCTCGTCAACGCGCTCCTGCATCGCTTTCGCGGGCTCTCGTCCACCGGAGGAGACCTGCGGCCCGGCATCGTACATCGTCTCGACAAGGACACCAGCGGCCTCATCGTGGTCGCGAAAAATGATGCCGCCCACGCCGCCCTGGCCCAGCAGTTTTCCTCGCGCTGCATCCGCAAAACATACCTCGCGCTCGTCCACGGCCACCTTGAGAAACCGAAAGGAAGCATCACGGCCGCCATCGCCCGGGATCCGGTGCGCCGCACCCGCATGACCACCCGACCTACCGAAAACGCCCGCTCCGCCGTCTCTCACTATGAAGTGGTGCGGCAGCTCACAACCGGCTACGGCAAGTTCGCGCTGGTCCGCGTGCGCATTGAAACCGGTCGCACGCATCAGATTCGCGTCCACATGGCCTCCATCGGCCACCCGGTCGTCGGTGACACGCTCTACGGCGCGGCGGGTCGGCTCACGAAAAACGCGGGCAAGGCGGCGCATCCCCGGCCGCGAGCCAACGATGACGCGGCCCCGCTCCGGCTCGGCAGAAACTTTCTCCACGCCTCAAGCCTGGAGTTTGCGCATCCCATCACGAAAGAGGAGTTGCGGCTGGAAGCGCCGCTCCCCGCGGAATTGTCTACGTTTCTGGATCGCATCGAGAGCCCGGCGGGTAACCAGAAGGCCAATGCCCCAATGGGTCCACGCACAGGCAAACTGGTTGATAGAATGAAGGAGATATGAAGCCTATGTTGTTTGGCCCAGTCCTTGCGGCCCTCTCCGTCTTCACTCTGCAAGCACAGCAGCCAGCCACCCGGGCCAGCAAACCGGCCCAAACCGCCGCCGCGCCCGCCGCTGCCAGCCAGACCGGCCAGCAAGCGCAGCCGCCCGCAGTGACAGCTGGCGACCAGGAGACAGAGCCCGGAGTGCCGCTCATCAAGACGAACGTGAACGAGGTCAGCCTCATCTTCACCGTCACTGACAAGCACGGGCACTACATTCCCAACCTCAAGCTCAGCGACTTTGCTCTTCTCGACAATCAGCGCGCGCCGCAGAAGGTCACCTCCTTCCGCCAGCAGATCAACCTCCCGCTGCGCGTCGGCATCCTCATTGACACCAGCACCTCCATCCGCAGCCGCTTCAAGTTTGAGCAGCAGGCGGCCAACGAATTTCTGCTCGACGTGCTCAAGTCAACAGACGATCGCGCCTTCGTCATGGGTTTCGATGTCACGCCCGACGTGACGCAGGACTGGACCAACAACCTTGACGGCCTCGCCGCCGGCGTCAACCGGCTGCGCCCCGGCGGCGGCACCGCGCTCTTTGATGCGGTCTACACCGCCTGCCGCGACAAGCAGCTTTCGTCACGCAACCCGGAGCCTGTGCGCAAAGCCATCATCCTCATCACTGATGGCGACGACGACCAGAGTCGCGTCCATCTCGACGAGGCCATCAAGGAGTGCCAGCGCGCCGAAACCATCATCTACGCCATCAGCACCAACTGGATGCCCACCCGCGGACGCGGCGACAAGGTTCTTGCGCAGATGACCGAGGCCACCGGCGGCCTTCTCCTCTATCCTCCATCGGCCGAGGAAATGTACCAGAGCTTCAAAAACATTGAGCAGGAGCTGCGCAGCCAGTACGCGCTCACCTACGTGCCGGCCGACTTCAAGTACAACGGCGAATTCCGCACCATCTACCTCTACTGCCTCAACCGCCACTACCAGGTCCGCGCCAAGAAGGGCTATTTCGCGCCAAAACAATGAGGGGCCGCGCCTGATCGGCCGTCACTGTTCCTCCGCAAGCAGGCGCAGCAGCCCATCCTCATCCAGAATGGGCACGTTGAGCTGCCGCGCCTTGTCGAGCTTTGACCCCGCTTCCTCGCCCGCCACCACGTAGCTCGTCTTCTTGCTCACTGAGCCTGCGGTCTTTCCGCCCGCGGCCTCAATCTTCGCTTTGGCCTCGTCGCGGGTCAGCGTCGGCAGCGTACCCGTCAGCACGAACGTGAGTCCAGCCAGTTGCGAGGACCGCTGCTTCTTCTCCGCCGTCATGTCCACGCCGGCCTCGCGCAAATGCTCCACCAGTTCGCGATTCTCGCCCTGCGCAAAAAACTCGAGAATTGCCTGCGAAATGCGCGGACCCACCTCTTCCACGCGCTCCAGTTCTTCGGCGCCGGCCGCCATCAGGGCATCCATCGAACCAAACTCCTGCGCCAGCAGCTCCGCAGTCCGCTCGCCCACAAAGCGAATGCCCAGCCCCATCAGCACGCGCGCCAGGCGGGCCTGTTTCGACTGCACAATCTCCTCTACCAGCGCCGAGGCCGATTTCTCCGCGAAGCGATCCAGATCCGCAAGCTGCTCCACCGTGAGCGAATAAAGGTCGGCAACGCCATGTACCATGCCGCGCTCCAGCAACTGCTGCAGCACCGCTTCGCCCAGCCCCTCGATGTTCATCACCTCGCGCCGCCCAAAGTGCAGCAGGCTCTCGCGCAGCTTCGCCGGGCAGTCGGCATTCACGCAGCGGAAGTCCACCTCGCCCTCCGCGCGCACCACCGCGCTGCCGCACTCCGGGCACACGGTGGGAAACGCGAAGGCCTGCTGTCCGCGCGCGTGCTCCGCGTCCTCCACCACCTCCACAACCTTCGGAATCACGTCGCCGCCGCGCTCCACGCGCACCCAGTCGCCCAGCTTCAGCCCCAGCCGCTCAATGAAGTCGGCGTTGTGCAGCGTCGCGCGGCTCACCGTCGTTCCGCCAATAAATATCGGCTCCAGCTCGGCCACCGGCGTCAGCTTTCCCGTGCGGCCCACCTGCACAGTAATCGTGCGCACGCGCGTCACGCCTGCCTTCGCGGTGAATTTGTACGCAATCGCCCAGCGCGGCGCGCGGCCCGTGTAGCCCAGACGCTGCTGCGTCGGGTGCCCGTCCACCTTCAGCACCACGCCGTCGATTTCGTACCCCAGCTTTTCGCGCCTGGTCTCCGCGTCGTTGATAAACGCGAGCATCTCATCCACACTCGCCACCAGCTTGCGATGCGGATTCACGCGAAAGCCCAGCGCGGCCAGAGCCTCCAGCGTTGCCTGCTGCCCGGCCGCCATATACGCGCCGTCTATCAGCAAAAAATACGCGTAGAAATCCAGCCTGCGCTGCGCCACGATGCTCGGCTCCAGCGTGCGCAGCGTGCCGGCAGCTGCGTTGCGCGGATTCACAAACGCAGGCTGGCCCTCCCGCTCGCGCTCCTCATTCGTACGCGCAAACGCGGCCTGCGGCATCACGCATTCCCCGCGCACTTCAAAGGTCTGCGGCACTCCTGCCTTCTTCAGCCGCTCGGCGGAAATGCTCAACGGAATGCTTCGGATGGTGCGGATGTTGGTGGTCACGTCCTCGCCCGTCTGCCCGTCCCCGCGCGTAATCCCGATTGCCAGCCGCGCGCTGCCGCCGTCAGCAGCCACATAGCGCAGCGCAATGCTCAGCCCGTCCAGCTTCAGCTCGGTCACGTACTCGACCGGCAGCCCTCCGGCCAGCTCGCGCACCCTCCGGTCCCACTCCGCCAGTTCCTCGGCGGAGTACGCATTGTCCAGGCTCAGCATCGGCCGCGAATGCGGCGCCTTCTGAAAGCCCTCCGCAGGCTTGCCGCCCACGCGCTGCGTCGGCGAATCCGGTGTCACCAGCTCCGGATGCTCGCCCTCCAGCCGCTTCAGTTCGTTCATCCGCTTGTCGTACTCGGCATCGGAGATCTCCGGCGCGTCCAGCACGTAATAGAGGTGCTCATGGCGGGTCAGTTCGGCGCGAAGCCGGGCAATGCGGCCTGCCGGTCCCGATGAGTTACGTGCGTCCATGGGGTGGATTATAGGGCTCGCCCTCAGGGGGTTAGTATGGGGTGCAGAGCGCGATGGAGCCGATTACACATTTTTTGACCGGGGCCTGCATCGGCCGCGCGGGCCTCAACCGCAAAACCGTCTATGCCACCTTGGCCGCGGTGCTGGCCGCCGAGGCTGCGGACCTGGACATACTCTGGGGCTTTGCCGGGCCCGTCGAAGAGCTCAAGCATCATCGCGGCATCACCCACACAATCGTGTTTGCGCCCGTGGTGGCTGCCGCAGCCGTGGGTGCGGTGGCTCTGTGGCATTGGTTCCGCATGCGGCAGTACGCGCGAAAAGCCGCAACCGACCCGCCGCCCGACACTCGAACATGGGAGCCCGGCGCTCCCGAACGCCGTCCGCCGCAGCCGGTCCACTGGGGATGGCTCTACCTGACCGCGCTCATCGCCGCGCTCAGCCACATCCTGCTCGACTGGACCAACAACTACGGCGTGCGGCCGTTCTTCCCCTTCAATCCTCACTGGTACGCCGGCAGCTTCGTCTTCATCGCCGACCCCGTGTTGTGGGCGCTGCTCGGCTCGGCGCTCCTCTTTCCCTGGCTCTTCGGCCTCACGGACCGCGAAATCGGTGCGCGCCGCCAGCCTTTCCGCGGACGCGGCTGGGCCATCTTCGCGCTCTCGGGCATGGTGCTCTGGTGGGGTCTGCGCTGGACCGAGCACGGCCAGGCCGAGGACCTGCTCAGGAACAACCCCGTTGCCAACCGGCCCGTCGACCGCCTGGCGATGGAGCCATATCCATGGAGCCCCTTTCACTGGCACGCCATCATGGAGACCGCCGCCTATTACCAGACCGCCGAGGTCAACACCTGGACCGGAGAAATCAGCAGCGACCCCCAGGAAGACGTCCTCTACAAGCCCCGCGATACGGAGGCAGTGGAAGCTGCAAAGAAGACCTTCCTTGGACGGGTCTACCTCGACTGGGGGCGCTGGGCCGTCGTCAGCGACGTGGGCCAGGATCCCATCGCGGGTCTGCCGCCTCCCGAACTGCCGCCCGGCCGCACTTGGACCACCGTCGAGTTCCAGGACCTGCGCTTCGGCTATCGCTTCCCCGGAGCCAAACACTCCTCCGCGCCGCCGCTCAGCGGCTGGGTTTACATCGTTGACGGCCGCGAAGACGGCGGCGAGGCCATGGGCGGCCGCGAGCAGAAGTAAATCATCCGGACCGGTATCCCGGCGACAGTTCATTGATTCCGAGGTGCGATTCCAGTCGGCAAACTCTCTCTGGCTGTGGCTTCGCACCTTGACCGCAGCGCGTGGATTCCGTCAGGGCGGAAAAAATTGTTGATGGGGCGCACGGGAATGGGCGCTTTCGTTGGATTTCTCCAGTCGACGCAACGCGCGGGTTGACCGCCGCGCTGCCGGACCGCAGAATGAGAGAAGTGTCTCTCCGCCGGCGGGTCTGCCGGACGGAAAATCTTGCGACAGAGGTGTGCATGGGTGCCTATCTGCTGCTGTTGGTAGCCGTGGTGAGCCGTTTTGTGATGGTTCCGCATTTGGACTGGCTGAACTTTACGGCCGTGGGCGGGGCGCTGCTCTACTTCGGCGCGCGTCGCCGCTGGTGGGAGATGGCGCTGCCGCTCGGCGTGCTGGTGGCAGTCGACTACTACATGACCGTCAAGGTCTATAGCTATCCCTTCCACTGGACGGCCTACGGAACCACCTGGATCTGGTACGTCGCGGCCATGGTGCTGGGCTTCATCCTGCTGCGCTCGCGCACAACCTTCGCGCGCGTCGGGGCCGGCGTCCTGCTCGGGCCCACCTCGTTCTTCATCGTGTCGAACTATGCCGTCTGGGTCGGCGGCACCATGTACCCGCACACCCTCGGCGGACTGATGACCTGCTACGGGGCGGGAATTCCGTTCTATGGGAACGATCTGCTTTCGACCGCCATTGTGGCCGGTCTCGCCTTCGGAGTGCCCGTGCTCATCCGGCACATGCAGGCGCAGCAGCAGACGGCGCTGGCAGGCAAGTAGGCCTCGCATCAGCAGGGAAATCAGAGGCCGGGGCCGCGAGCCTCGGCCTTCTTGCGTCTCAGCCACCACACCAGGAATCCGATCAGCGCGAGGCCGAAGACGATGGCCAGCGCCGTCAGCGCGTGATGCGCCACAAGGTCCACCGCGCCGGGACCCAGCTTCAGCACCAGCAGCGAAAGCGTGATCCAGCGGATCATGCGGCCCACAAAAACGGCCAGCAGATAGGGCGCGACGCGCATCTCAAACACGCCGGCGGCAAAGACGAAAAGCTTCCATGGCGTGGGCGGCGGCAGCATGGAGGGGATGGCGACGGCCAGGAACTCCTGCCGCTCAAAGCGGTCGCGGAGCTGCTCAAGGCGCTGGCGGTTGATGTGCTTCAGGAGGAAGAGCTCGCCGCCTGCGCGGCCAATGCCATAGGGGACCAGCCCCCCCAGCGCCGACCCGGCAGCCGCCATGGCGCAGTAGAGCAGGAAATGCGGCTTGTTGTTCCACACAAAGACGGCCAGAATCGCGTCCATCGGGACCGGAATCGACGAGGCATCCAGCAGCGCGACCGCGAAAACGCCCCAGAAGCCGAGCTTGATGAGCGCGGGCAGGATGATGAGCTTCCACTTGGTCATCCATTGGAGGAAAAACTGCTTCAAGTGGGTCTCTTTCCTATGCGAAGTCCGTCCATATCAGTAATGAATCATTGTACTTTCCCGCGCGTGGCCCGGGACGGGTTGCGCGCAGGGCGAAGGGTGAGAGAATAAAAGGAAAGGGATTCGAAGAGGAGACGGCGGGGCTGACGGGGTTCCCGCGGGTCTTCAGCCAGAAGCATGTCCATCCTGGAACCAAAATCCAACTGGAACGAGCCGGAAGAGCCGAGCAGCGTTGCGGCGGTGGCCGACAGCGCCGAGGGCGAAGAGCCGCGCGCCGAGGCCGAAGCTCCGGCCCGGCCGCCGGTTTCCACCTCGCGCTGGGTGGATTACGACACCCACGAGTTGCTGACCATGATCAGCGAGCTGGAGGACGAGCGGCGCTGGGCCCGCCTCCGCGAAGGGATCTGGATTGCCATCCTCTTCCACCTGCTGGTGCTCTCGGCATTTACCTGGATTCCCAAATACGTCTTAAAAGAGCCCCGGGTCATCGATCCGTTTGACGCACTCAAGAATCGCAAGGACCTCAGCTATCTTGACCTTCCGTCCGACGCCCTGAAGCAACTGCACCCGAAGGTCACGGTCAAGCCGGTCAAGCCGCCCGAGCTTGACAAGAAAATGCTGGAGGAGCTGCGCAAGTCTGAGCAGCCGGTGACGACGCCGACTGCGCCAGCTCCCCAGGAACAGAAGCCGCCGCAGGTGGAAAACCCGGAAAAGCCGCAGCCGACGCCGATCCCGCCCAGCGAGAGCTCCAAATCGACCGTCCAGGCGCCCAAGCCGGAGGCCGTGCCCGCGCGGCCCAACTTTGCCATGAACAATGCCAATCCGGCCGAGCAACTGCAGCAGGCCATGCGGAACGCCGCGCGTGGCCCCAGTTACCAAACCAACAGCCTGCCCTCCGGCGGCGGCTTGTCCATGCATCCCGGCGCGGGCACAGGCGGCGTGGAGATTCTCTCCAACACGCAGGGTGTGGACTTCAGCGGCTGGCTGCAGAAGTGGTACCGCGAAACCGCGCGCACCTGGGACCCGCTGATTCCCGACGAGGTGAATCCGCCGATTTTGAAGTCCGGCGCCGTGCAGATTCTCTTCAAAGTCATGCCCAACGGCCGCGTGATGCCGGGCAGCATGGTGCTGGAAGGCCGCTCGGGTGACACGGCGCTGGACCGTGCGGCATGGGGTGCCATCGAGGGGTCGAATTATCCGCCCCTGCCGAGCGATTTCCACGGGCCCTACCTCGAACTCCGTGCCGTCTTCCTTTACAACATGAAGCCGCCGGGGCAGTAAGCCGCGCTGGTTTCGCGCCGGTGCCCGGTCGCGATAAAATGCAGGCGGAATCGATGCGAGTCCGCGCCGCACATTTCGCTCTGCCGTTTCTCAAGCGCTTTCGGCGCGGGCGACCCGACCGTGGCCGCCGCCACGCCGGCTAGCCTGGCCGATTCCTCTTGAGAGGTATCCGGTTTGCGCCGCGCAACCTGCGTTGCGGCGGGCTGAAGATGCGCCACCCGCGGGCCGGACTGCGAACAATGAAGCAGTGACCGCATCCGCGTGGTCGCGGAGAGAAAGGTTTGCGGAAATGAACAGCTTTTCAAGCCGTGCGAAGTTGACCGCCGGAAGCAAGACTTACACCATATTTCGCCTTCCGGCACTGGCCGAGCGGGGATTTGACTTGGCTCGGCTCCCCTTCAGCCTGAAGATTCTGCTGGAAAACCTGCTGCGCCGCGAAGACGGAAAGAACGTCACCGCCGCGGACATCGAGTTCCTGGCGAAATGGGACGCAAAGGCCGAGCCCAGCCGCGAAATTGCCTACATGCCGGCCCGCGTCCTCATGCAGGACTTCACCGGCGTGCCTGCCGTGGTGGACCTAGGCGCCATGCGCGACGCCATCAAGACGCTCGGCGGCGATCCGGAGCGCGTGAATCCCCTCGTCCCGGCCGAGCTGGTCATCGACCACTCCGTGCAGGTGGACGAGTTCGGCACGCCGCAGGCCTATGCCGTCAATTCGCTGCTCGAGTTCCAGCGCAACCGCGAGCGCTATGCGTTCCTCAAGTGGGGCCAGACGGCCTTCCGCAACTTCTCTGCCGTGCCGCCGGGGATGGGCATCTGCCACCAGGTGAATCTCGAATACCTGGCCCGCGTGGTCTTCACGGCGGAGCAGGACGGCGAAGTGGTCGCCTATCCTGACACGCTGGTCGGCACTGACTCGCACACCACCATGATCAACGGCCTGGGCGTGCTGGGCTGGGGCGTCGGCGGCATTGAGGCTGAGGCGGCCATGCTCGGCCAGCCCGTCTCCATGCTGGTGCCGCAGGTGGTGGGTTACAAGCTCACCGGCAAGCTGCGTGAAGGCGCAACGGCCACCGACCTTGTGCTCACCGTGACGCAGGCGCTGCGCAAGCTGGGTGTCGTTGGCAAATTCGTTGAATTCTATGGGCCCGGGATAGCGGAGCTACCGCTGGCCGATCGCGCGACGATTAGCAACATGGCGCCCGAGTATGGCGCGACCTGCGGCATCTTCCCCGTGGACGCCGAGACCTTGAAGTACCTGCGCCTCACCGGCCGCAGCGAAGAACAAATCGCGCTGGTCGAGGCCTATTACAAGGCGCAGGGGCTCTTCCACACCGCGGGCGCACCGGAGGCTGAGTACTCGCAAACACTCGAGCTGGATCTTGCCATCGTGGAGCCCAGCGTGGCCGGGCCCAAGCGGCCGCAGGACCGCGTGCTGCTGAAGGACGCGGCCACCAGCTTTGCCGAGCAGTTGCCCGCGCTGCTTGCGCCCACGGCCAAGCCGCTTGGGGCGCGCACCGCCGCTGCCTGGAAGCGCGAAGCGGTCACCGACACGGCCATCGCCGAGAACGCGCCGCTGCACGTCACCACGACGGTAAAGGAGCGCTTCGGCGTCGACCCGGACACCTATCTCGATCACGGCTCGGTAGTCATTGCGGCCATCACCAGCTGCACCAATACGTCAAACCCCAGCGTGATGGTGGCCGCGGGCCTGCTGGCCAAAAAGGCCGTCGAAAAGGGGCTGACGGTGCCGCCGTGGGTCAAGACGTCGCTTGCTCCGGGCTCGCGCGTGGTCACGGACTACTACCGGAAGTCGGGGCTGCTGCCTTATCTCGAAAAGCTGCGCTTCAACGTGGTGGGCTACGGCTGCACCACCTGCATCGGCAACTCCGGGCCGCTGCCTTCGGACGTCTCGAAGAGCATCGACGAGCATGGATTGGTTGCCGTGAGCGTTCTGAGTGGCAACCGCAACTTCGAGGGCCGCGTGAACGTGGACGTGCGCGCGAATTACCTCATGAGCCCGCCGCTGGTGGTCGCTTACGCGCTTGCCGGCAAAATCGGACACAACTTTGACACGGATTCGCTCGGCAAAGATCAGGCCGGCAATCCCGTCTACCTCAAGGACATCTGGCCCACGCAGCTGGAGGTGGCCGCGGCGATTGAAAAAGGTCTCAGCAGCGAAGCATTCCGCAAGGAGTACGCAACGGTCTCGCAAGGCGACGCAAGCTGGCAGGGGCTCAGCTTCCCCACCGGCGACGTCTACCGCTGGGAGCCGGACTCGACTTACATCCGCAAGGCGCCCTACTTCGACGGCATGACGAAGACTCCGCCGCCGGTGGAGGACATTGTGGGAGCCCGCGTGCTCGCGGTCCTGGGCGACTCCGTGACGACCGACCACATTTCGCCGGCCGGCTCCATCAAGGCCGACGGCCCGGCCGGGAAGTACCTCACCGGGCACGGCATCAAGCCGGCGGATTTCAACAGCTACGGCTCGCGCCGCGGCAATCATGAGGTCATGGTGCGCGGCACCTTCGCGAACGTGCGGCTCAAGAACAAACTTGCGCCGGGAACCGAAGGCGGCGTCACGCGCCTGCTGCCAGAGGGCGAGCAGATGTCCATTTTCGACGCGAGCGTGAAGTATGCCGAGCGCAAAGTGCCGCTGATTATTCTGGCCGGCAAGGAGTACGGCTCGGGCTCATCGCGCGACTGGGCGGCCAAGGGACCCAAACTGCTGGGCGTGCGCGCCGTCATCGCCGAAAGCTTCGAGCGCATTCACCGGTCGAACCTGGTGGGCATGGGCATTCTGCCGCTGCAGTTTGAGGAGGGCCAGAACCCGGCTTCGCTGGGACTTACCGGCGAAGAAGTCTACGACTTCCCCAGCCTCACGGCGATGCTGAAGGCGAAGTTCGCCAGCGAGCGCACACTCATCGTGACAGCAAAGACCGCCTACGGCGTCGTGAAGGAGATCAACGCCAAGGTCCGCATCGATACGCCGCAGGAGATCGAGTACTTCGAGCACGGCGGCATCCTGCAGTACGTGCTGCGCCAACTTGCGGCGAAGTAGACGACGAAAATCGAACAGGAAAGACGCCACTCCTTGCGGGGGAGTGGCGTTGTTGTTTGCGGCGAACGCTGATTATTTTTCGTCGACGGGCTTGGAGGGTGCGCGTTTGGCCCGCTTGGCGGGCGGATGCTCGGTGGGCTCGGGGTGCGAAGCGAGGAACCGGACGCCCTCCAGGTTCTGCTCGCCCATCACGTGCAGGCGAAGGAAGTTTGTCGAGCCGGACTTCGTGCGTGTCCCGGCCACGATGGCGATGACCGCGCGGTTGTGCACGTACCCGTGCTGTTCAAGCAGGTTTTCGGCCACTTCCACCAGCGCCTCCGTCGAGTTGACCTTGGGGCAGCGGATGGGCGTCGTGCCCCACAGCAGGTTCAGCCGGTTCACGGTCACCTCAATCGGGCTCAGGGCGAAGATGGGCGCCGCCGGGTGGTACTTGGAGAGCTGGCGCGCCGTGGAACCGGACTCGGTGAAAAGCGCGATGCCGCGCAGGTCCAGGTCGTCGGCGGCGTGGGCCGTGGCCTCGCAGATGGTTTCCGCAATGGACAGGTGGCTGTTGTGAACGGCTGCGCGCAGGCCGGAGTCCTTCATGTGGTGCTCGGCCTCGGAGATAATGCGGGCCATCATGGCAACAGCGGCCACGGGGTATTTGCCCACGGCGGATTCGCCCGAGAGCATCACGGCGTCCGTGCCGTCGTAGACGGCATTGGCCACATCGGAGACCTCGGCGCGCGTGGGCCGGGGGTTTTCAATCATCGATTCGAGCATCTGCGTGGCGGTGATGACGGGTTTGCGATACTCGGCAGCGCGGCGGATGATGTGCTTCTGGATGGTCGGAACCTTTTCAGGCGGGACTTCGACGCCCAGGTCGCCGCGAGCGACCATGATGCCGTCGGCGGCGAGCAGAATGTCGTCCAGGTGCTCGATGGCCTGGGGTTTTTCAAGCTTGCCAATGATCCAGGTTTCGCCGCCCAGCGCGGAAACGCGGTTACGCACCAGGCGAATGTCTTCGGCGGTGCGGACGAAGGAGACGGCGATGGCGTCCACGCCGTTGCGAATGGCGAATTCCAGGTCGGCCGAGTCCTTTTCCGTCAGCGAAGGAACACGGACATGGATGCCGGGCAGATTGATGCCCTTGTTTTCGCCCAGCAGCCCGCCGTTGATGATTTCGCAGAGGACGTCCGGTCCCTGTATCTGCTCGACCCGTAGCTCGATGAGACCGTCCGAGAGGAGAATGCCGGAACCCTGTTCGAGATTTTCGGCGAGGGTCTTGAAGGTGGTGCCGATGAGCGACGCGGTTCCGGGCACATCGCGCGGGGTGATGGTGAGCCGCTGGCCGGCCTTGAGCAGGACGGGCTGGTGGTCCTTGAGCAGGGAGGTGCGAATCTTTGGGCCCTGCAGGTCGCCGAGGATGCAGAGGGGTTTGCGCTCCTCGTGACTCACCTTGCGGATCATGCGGATGAGGCCGAGCTTTTCCTCATGGGCGCCGTGGGAGAAATTGAGCCGGACGACGTTGACGCCGGCACGAACCAGCTCGCGGAAGACGGATTGACTGTTGGAGGCGGGGCCGAGTGTGGCAACAATTTTTGCGCGGCGCTGGAAGGGAGAATCGTTCAGGCTGTCGTCAGCGAAAGGCATTACAGAGACTCCAGATAGCGTTGGATTGGCAGGAAGAAACGGATACCGATGAAAACCCGCCCTATTTTACATGGGGTGAAACGTCGCAAACTGCCTCTTCTCCAGTATGCATGATGGCGCGCGCAACAGGAAAAATCGGAATCAGGGCAAAGGAGCCGTGGGTGGGGGGCCGGGTAGCGTGTTGGCGAACCGGGCGCGAAAGAGCACGCCGTTCAGCTCCGCGCCCAGCAGGGCGGCGAAGCACGTGATGTAAAGCCAGACCAGGGTCGCGATGCTCGCACCGAAGGAACCGTAAAAGCGTGAATAGTTTGCGATGCGGGTGACGTACCAGCCGTAAGCCAGGGTAGTGGGGAACCACGCAATCGTGGCGACCACCGCCCCGGGCATCACGCGGAGCCAGTGCTCGCCTCGTTTGGTGCCGAAATGGTAAAGCGCGCCCAAAACGGCAACGCTGGTGGCCATGGCTACGGTCCAGCGGACGAGACGCCAGACAAGCAGGACAAGGAACTGAAGGTCGTGGTTGGCGGTGGCAATCATCCAGGCCTCAATCACCCGCCCGAAGACAAGGACCAGGGTGGCGAGGGCGAGAGGGACAAGAACGATGGGGACCAGCATGAGCGCGCGGAGTCGGCGTTGCCAGAACCCCCACTCGCCGCGCGGGAAGCGATAGGAGCGGCGGAAGCCCTCCATCAGGGTGAGCATAACGCCAAGCGCAGCAAAGAGGCTGAGGAAGACCGCGGAAAGAAGAAGCTGGGCTGAGAGCAGCAGGCGCGTCTGCAGTGTGGCGGCCAGCAGTGACATGGTGTCGGCCGGGAAGAAGAATTCAAAAGTGTGTCGGATTTCGCCCACGAAGTTCGTGCCTTCCGGCACCAGCGCGAGCATGGCCGTCACTACGGCCAGAGCCGGAAAGAGCATCAGCATGCCGGAGTAGGCTGCGGCCTTCGCGGTGTTGATGACGTCATGCTCGAGCGCGAGCAGGACCGCTTCCTTGAGCTTTGCGGCAAATGAGGCCATGCAGGTTCCCAAGCCAGAGTAGAGCATTGGGCGCGATTGCGCGAGGTCGGCAAGCAGTTCGCACTTTTAGGGGGACAATGAGTGGGCTCACGCCACGGGATCATTCTCCCGTGATTCGACGCGGAAAATTGACATTGCCAAACCTGACATTCAGTTGCTGGGTGCGGGGACAGGAAGAGGACTCGGCTTGGGCTGCTCCCGGTGGACGAGAAGAATTCTCTTGACCGAGTTACGATTCAGATGCTGAATCACCCCGCCGATCCGAACTTCAACGTCCATGCCCGAGATGGACACCAGGTCGCCATTGAGCACGGTTCCGTCGCGCAGTTCAATCGTGTCGTAGCTGGCTGCGCCCAGATCGAACGTGACCGTTCCTCCGGAGACGTCGTTGCGGCTGATGTCGAGCGGGAAAACACCCCGACTGAATCCATCCATGCTGAAGGTGAGGGTATGGTGTCCCGGTCCGACAGAAATAATGCGAGGCGTTGTTCCCTCAGCCTTGCCGTCGACGGCAAGCATAGCCCCTTGTGGGGAAGAGTTGACGGTCATTGAAATCGTTCGAGAGGATGGAGAAATCTCCTTGAGAGTAAGCGAAACCGGCTCGCCGGATGCGGTGACCGTGGTTTCAAACTTGACGGTTTCCCCCGGACCGAGGTTGCTCACGCTGAGTACGTCCTGGCCCACTCGCTCCTGCTTTTTGTCGAAGAGATATACGGAGAATCGCTCCAGGGCAATCACGCGGGACGAGAGGTTCTGGGCCGTGGTATCCATGACATAGCCGTGCAGGCTTCCCATGCCGGGCAGTGACCTGAACTTGCCGAAGGTGAAGCGAAGGATCGGAGTGCCTGAACTTGGCCAGTCAATCACCTGCAGGGGGCCTCGCTTGGCAAAACCGGGGAGAGCCAGCGCAAGCAAGCCGGCAAGGACGATTGCGTTGCGAAGAGTACGTTGAGACGGAAACACGGTGCCAACATCTTACCCGCAGCGGCTGAAAGTCGAAAAATCTGAATGGACCATGAACACCGGCACCTTAAGACTCTTCCCGGCCGATGCTCCTTTGGCTCTCGCTCGTCAATACGCTGCGCGATGCCCGGGATGCAGAACAAGCACGCCTTCACCCGAGCTGCGACATGCGGTTCCCGCCGCGATTGTGAGCTATGCGCGGCGGCAGGTATCATAAAGCCCACATGGTTGCTCCGCCGCAGATTGAGGTTTCCACGCTCGGGATGGCCGATTCGCTCATCCTGATGGTACTGGCGCTGGTGGTCTTCGGGCCGCGGCGGCTGCCCCAGATCGGGCGGCAGCTGGGCAAGCTGATGTACGAGTTCCGCAAGGCCTCGAACGATTTCAAATTCCAGATGGAAGAGGAATTGCGGAATGCCGAAGAGGCCGACCGCCGCAAGCGCGAAGAGGAGCAGCAGAAGAGGCTGACCCTGGAGGCTCCGGCCGAAGGCGTGAGCGCCACGGCGGCTGTAACGGCAATGCAGGAAGAGCAATCGTTCCAGCTGCCTGAGTCTGTGCAGTCTGAACCGAAGATCGAGTCGGCCCGGAATGCATTGAAGATTCAGCCGCCTTCCACAGGCGAAACCGTGGCGGCCGAGCGGCCGGGGGCAAGAATCGCCGAGGAAGCCACAGTACAGGCCCAATCCAGCGAACCACAGACGGAAACCTTCGAAGCACAGGCGGAGGAACCAACTGAAGTGCAGGCGGTACCGGGCGAAGCACAGCCTGAGCCAAAGGCGGAGACCACGGCACAGCCGCCCGCGCCTTCCACGGAGGCCGTGAGCCCCAATGGTTGATGCCGTCGATGCCGTAAGCAAGGCGCGCGAGGCGATGACGCAGCGCGCGGACCTGCCAGGCATGAGCCTGATGGAGCACCTTGAGGAGCTCCGCAAGCGCATTGTCCACTCGGCCATCTATCTCGCCCTCGGCTTTGGCGTGGCGTGGGGCTTTCACGGTCGCATTATTGAATTTTTCCAGGCACCGATCATCCACATCGGCAAGAAACTCATGTTCACGCATCCAATGGATGCGCTGAACTTCGACTTGCAGGCGTCATTGCTCGCTGGGGCCATTCTGGCCTCGCCATTCATCCTCTACCAGGTGTGGCTTTTCATTGCGCCGGGGCTCTACCAGAAGGAGCGCCGCTTCGTGATTCCGTTCATGGCGGTGACGGTAGGCCTGTTTCTCGCCGGCGCGTCCTTCGGATACTTCTGGGTGCTGCCCGGCGCGATCAAGATCCTTGTGATCGACTTCGGCCAACCCTACACGCCCATGATCAGCATCGAGGACTACACCGGCTTCTTCCTCAGCATCATCCTGGGCCTGGGCATCAGCTTCGAAATGCCGATTCTCATCTTCTTCCTTGCAATTTTCGGAATCGTGAGCCCACGTTTTCTCTGGAAGAATTTTCGCTACGCAATTCTTGTGACCTTTGTCATCGCCGCGTTCATCTGCCCCAGTCCCGATCCCTGGACCATGTGCCTCTATGCCGTTCCGATGCTTTCGCTTTATCTTGTGGGCATCGGCGTGGCCTGGCGGGTGCATCCTGAAAGCCGCAAAGCGAGGGCGGCCAAGTGAGCAGGTCGGCAAAGGCGCTGGCTCTTGTGGCGCTCGCGGCGGCGCTCGCGACCTGTGCGCCGGCCCACGGCCAGGCCTTCACGGGCGGCCGCGCCTATGAGTATGCGCGGCAGTTTGTGGCCATCGGACCGCGCTGGCCCACCAGCCCTGGACACGCAAAGGCCGAGGCATTCTTGCGCGCGCGACTGAGCAAGGACAATCTGGAGGAAGACGCCTTTACGGCCGATACGCCGATTGGGCCGGTGAAAATGCGCAACTTCATCGTGCGCTTTCCGGGAACGAAGCCCGGCGTGATTGTGCTGGCCTCGCACTACGAGACCAACTACTGGCTCAGGAATATCCACTTCGTCGGCGCCAATGACGGTGGCTCCACCACGGGCCTGCTGCTGGCGCTGGCCGACCAGTTCCGCGGCGAGACGGCACACGGGCGCAAGCTGCCCGGCTACTCGGTCTGGCTGGTGTTTTTCGATGGCGAAGAGGCCATCCAAAGCTGGTCGCGGTCAGACTCGACCTACGGCAGCCGGCACCTGGCCGCCAAATGGGGACGCGACGGCACGCTCGTCCGCATCAAGGCCTTCATTCTCACTGACATGATCGGCGACAAGGATCTCGACATCCAGCGCGAGACCAACTCCACCGCCTGGCTCGTCGATCTGATGCGCGAAGCGGCGAAGAAAGAAGGCGTCAGCGAGCACTTCTTCCAGCAGGCCGAAGCCGTCGAAGACGACCATCTACCCTTCGTCGAGCGCGGCGTGCCCTCCATCGACATGATCGACATCGACTACGGGCCCAACGACAGCTATCACCACACTGCGCAGGACACCATGGACAAAATCAGCGCGCGCAGCCTGCAGATTGACGGCGAGGTGATTCTGGAGACCATCCGCCTGATTGATGCGCGATGAGCACAGGCCGCTGCGCCGCGGTGGTTTAGCATCCAAGAGATGATTGCCGGTGCGACGTGGCAGTGGTGGCTGGGATTCCATGCGGCAGTGGCAACGCTGCTGGCCGTGGATGCGTTGCTTCCGGGGCGTCGGCAGGGGACAGGGCATCCCCAACTGGTGGCATGGGTGTGGACCGCAGTGCTGGCGCTGGCCGCCGCCGGGTTTGCCGCGTGGATCGCGGTGGCTTTGGGACGGGAGACGGCGCTCGAGTGGGTGGGCGGATACACGATCGAGACTTCCCTCAGCGTGGACAACCTCTTTGTCTTCCTCGTGCTCTTCCAGGGCTTCCGGATTGATGAGCAGAGGCAGCACAGGGCGCTGCTGTGGGGAATTGGCGGCGCGGTGGTGCTGCGGGCGGCCTTTATTGCCGTGGGCGTCACGCTGCTTGCTCACTTTGCGTGGGTCACGTGGGTCTTCGGAGCGCTGCTGCTGTACGCGGCGTGGCGGCTGGTGCGCGGAGGGTCGGCGCACGCGGCCATTCCGGAGTGGATCCGGCGCCTGCAGTCCGCGAAGGACTCGCTGCTGCCCGTGATTGTGGCCGTGGAGGTCACGGACCTGCTCTTCGCGGTCGACTCGATTCCTGCCGTGCTCGCGGTGAGCCACAATCCGTTCGTGGTATATACGTCGAATATCGCCGCGATTCTGGGATTGCGCTCGCTCTATTTCGCGCTTTCGGCCCTGCTGGACCGGCTGCGCTATCTGCACTACGGGCTGGGGGCATTGCTCGCGTTCGTGGCGCTGAAGATGCTGGCGGCGCACTGGGTCGAGATTCCAATTACGGTGTCGCTCGGGGTGATAGGCGGCATTCTGGCGGTGTGCTGCGTGGCATCGTGGGCAGTGGACCGGCGCGAGGTGCGGCGGTAAAGACAACACAACGGAGGAAACGATGGCCTATTTTCTGTTCAAGAGCGAGCCGGAGGTTTACGCGTTCGACGATTTGCTGCGCGACAAGGAGACCGTGTGGGACGGCGTCACGAATCCGACGGCGGTGAAGCACCTGCGCGAGATGAAGGCAGGCACGAAGTGGATCTTCTACCACACCGGCGGCGAGCGGCGTGCCGTGGGTACGGGCACGGTCTTAAGCGTGGACGCAAGCAATCCCAAGGTACCGCTGGTGCGCGTGAAGGTGGGCAAACGGCTCAAGACGCCCAAGACGCTGGCGGAGATCAAGGTGGAGAAGATCTTCGCCGGGTCGCCGCTGGTGGTTCTTGGACGGTTGTCCGTGGTGCCATTGACGCCTGAGCAGTGGGCGTGGTTTGCAGGATGAAGTCGATGCGTGCGGCACTGACGGGCGCGGAATCGAGAGCCGCGGGCACGCGATGCTGGATGCGGAACAGCGCCCCCAGCATGGAGACCAGAAGAAGGAAGTGGAAGGGAAGCAGCCAGTCCTTCAGGTTGAGGTGAAGTTCGTCGCCGAATTTTTCCACGAACCAGAAGTACATGGTGCCGAAGAGGACCCAGCGGGCTGCGAGCTGCTGGCGATAGCGGATGTCGAGGAAGAGCGGAAAGACGAGGAAGACGAAGTCGTAGCCGAGGTGGCGGAAGAGCAGCAGGGCGGCCAGGCCGTATACGGCGGTAAGGGTCTGCAGCTGCGCAGCGCCGGAAAGGCTGGAGCGGAAGCGCATGAACCAGGCCAGAACGCCCGCGGCTAGGATGGGCACGCCGTACTCCAATGCCAAGACGACCAGGTGGCGCGCAATGTGCGGCGCGATCCAGGCATCGACGACGGCCATCCAGTCGGTGTTGGAGGGGTGGACGCCGACGCCGACGCGCAGTGGCGCGACGAGAAGGCCGACCCAGGAGCCGCCGAGCATCCAGTGGACCCACACCAGACCTACGGCGGCGGGAATGAATGTTGCCAGGATGAAAAGGAAGCTGCGCGAGAAGAGAAGATCAAAGAAATAAGGTGGCGAGAGCTGTATTTGCAGTAAGAGAGGCCAAACCAGAGCCAGCGGGGCGAGCGCGGACCCACGCCGTATGCCAGGGCAATAAACGCCAGCACCAGGAGCGACTGCTGGCCGTTGCCTACGGAGTTGCGGAAGGGCGTGCCGAGCAGGAATAGAATAGCGGCGACCCCCCACTCCTGACGGGAAAGACGGAAGATGCGCTGGCAGTACCAGAGGGCGACGCCGGCCAGCGCCAGATTGCAGAAGGCCCAGACCAGGCGCGCCACAGGGAAGCTTATGGCGCCGAAGGGCGCAAAGAGCAGATAGAGAAAGTGGGCGTAATTGGGCCCCTGCGAAAGGATGAGCTGATGATGGGGGTCGCCGGCCAGCTCCACCTGCCACGGATTGATATGGTGCAGCAGAAGCCGCGTGGGGCTCCATTGGAAGTCTTGGGAGTGACGCACGGCGTTGGCCACACCTGCAGCGGCGGAGACGGCTGCCGCTGCCCAGCCGATGCTCCAGAGCGTACGCGTACGGATTTTCGACGGATTCCTGATTGCCGCGTCCGGATTCGGTCGCAGCGCCATACCGACTGCATGAACGGTCATGCAATCTCTCCCACCGAGAGTTTGGGTGCAGCGCATGGTTGAAGTCAACGAAATACCAGGGCGCGCGGCGCAATCATTTGACACGGCAAAATTGGTTACTTTTGACCCATGTCTCCGCTTGCCTCGGGTGCCTCGCCGGCGAGCCACGCGCGCGTGTTCAGCAGCTGGCGCTGGTCAAGCGCCCAGACGCGCCCGGTAAGCTCGGCGGGGTCGCGGCCTTCTCGGGCGGATTTGTCGAATTCGCCGGCGACGGCCTGCATTTTGGCGTCAAGGTCGTCCAGGAAGTTCAGGACCAGCGCCTCCGGAATCATTGGCAGTTTTGGTGAGCCGAATTCCAGCTTTCCGTGGTGAGAAAGGATGAGATGGACCACCAGGGTGCGCAGGCGCGCGGGAAAATCGGGCAGGCCGTCGATGGTCTTTTCAACAAGAGCGACGCCCATGTGGATGTGGCCCAGAAGCGTGCCCTCGATGGTGTACTCGAAGCCGCTCTCCCACGCCAGCTCGGCGGTTTTACCGATATCGTGCAGAATCACACCGGTGAGCAGCAGGTCGCGCTCCAGCAGCGGATAGTGCGGTGCTACGCGGTCGGCAAGGGTGAGCAGGCTGACGACATGCTCCAGCAGGCCGCCAAGCCAGGCGTGATGGAGCTGCCGGGCGGCGGGCGCCTCGCGATAGGCGCGGGCGAGCGCAGGATCGCCGAGAATCGTCTTGAGCAGATGCTGCAGGTGCGGCTCCGTGAAGCTGTCGACGAAGCCCAGAAGGGTTTGCCAGAGCTCGTCGACGTCGAGCTTGGTGGCCGGGAGCATGTCGGCGCGGTCGGCCTCTGTGGGCGCGGCCTTGCGGATCTGCTCCACCTTCATCTGCAGGCGGTCTTCAAAGCGGGAGACCGAGCCGCGCGCCTTCACCAGGTCGCCGCGGACCAGGTCACGGGCGATTCGCGGGTCGGCCGGGTCCCACACGCGGGCCTCAAGCTGGCCGGTTTTGTCCGCAAGGGTCAGGTTCAGGTAGGGCTTGCCAGTGCGCGTAGTGCGCTGCTGAGTGCTCAGCAGAAGAAAGAAGCCGTCGAAGGAGTGGCCTTCTTCCAGACCGGAGAGGTCGGCGATGTAGAGATCCTTCATGCTGCCCGACAGATTATCGCACCGGGCAAGACACGCCCAAACACAATGCGGGCCGGGATCAGGGTCCCGGCCCGCAAGGTGAGGGAGCGAGCGACTCTATTGCTGCGGGGCGGTTGCCGGAGCCGGTGCGCCGGGTATGGGCTGAATCGGCGTGGGCTGCGGCGTCTCCTTGTCCTTGGGTTTGTGCTTTTCGTCGCTGTAGCGGGTCTTCTTGCCGTTGGTGGCCTCGCTGTGCTTTTTCTTTTTGGAGACGACGTTGTCGCCCAGCCCCAGCGGAGCTGACTGCTCCTGGCGGTCTGCGGCTTCAGAAGCCGAAGGCGGCTGGAAGCCGGAGAAGTCCTTGGGCTGGGACTTCTTGCCCTTTTCCTTCTTGTCCTTGCGGTGCCGGGCCAGGTCACTGTACCGGGTTTTGTGTTGCGGGGCGGACTCTTCACCGTATTCGGCCTGTGCGGCATTGGAGCCCTCGGGAACCAGATCAGGCTGGGGCGACTGGCGGGGTATTGCGCCGGCGTTTTCCGTTTGGCTCGTGGGTGAGTTGGGCAGAGTCTCCTGCGGGGCGCGGCCAAAGCGGATCTTCTCCTTTTTGCCCGGCTTCTCTAAGGCCGTTTCCTTCTTCTTCTTGGACTTCTTTTCCGGCGCGGGCGCGCTTTGCTGCCCGGACTGGTGGGAAGACATCTCCAGCGCCGGGGCGCTCTTGCTGCGGAAGCCGCGACCGGTTTCGCGGAAGCGGGTGCGCTCGATCTTGCGCTTCTTCTTGGGTGAAGGCGGCTTGTAGGCCGAGTAGGAGATGGGGAAGATGCGCTTGTTAGGGCTGGCGCCGGTGTCCACGTAGCCGGGCGCAATTTCGATGTAGGACTCGTCGCGGAGCTGCGTCAGGTAGGCGCGCGTCGCAGGCTCCATCTTGCTCAGAAAGTAGGACTGCTCGACCTCGTTCTCCACCTGGCTGTATGGCGGAACGCCGCCCGGGTTGTGCTGGACGACATCGAGGATCACGTAGCCCTGTTTGGTGCGAATGGGAGCCGTGAACTGGCCGGTCTTGAGATCGAAGACCTTCTCTTCGAATACCGGTGCCAGCTCGCCGTGCTTGTATGTTCCCAGGTCGCCGCCCGAGGAAGCGGTAGGACCTTCGGAAAACGACTTGGCGAGCTGGGAGAAGTTTCCGCCGGCCTGGAGCTTGGCCTCGATGTCGGCTGCCTTGGCCTCGGCCGCGGCCAGCTTCTTGGCGTCGGAGGTGTCTGCGCCCGTGGAGACCAGGATCTCCGCAAGGTGGACGCTCTCCGGCTGTGCGTAATCCTGCTTGTGCTCATCAAAGTACTGGCGAACTTCGCCCGGCGTGATGTTGATGCGCGCACCGACCTGCTGCCGCATCACGCTCTGGGTGATGATCTGGTTGCGGATGTTCGCCTTGAAGTCCTCGTAGGAAACGCCCTGTTTCTCGGCGGCCTTCTGCAGGGCGTCCAGGGAGGCAAGGTGGTACTGCTTGCGAATCTCATTCAGGCGGGTGATGAGATCGGTTTCGCCGGTGATGCCGAGTTCCTTGCCTTTGGAGAGCCACAGTTGCTGATCGATGAGGCTGCGCAGCAGGTCGCGGCGGGCGTCGGACATTTCCTGCATGGAGGCGCCGCGCTGGCGCTCCTCCTGATTCAGCTCCTGCGCGGCACGCTCATAGTCCGACGAGGTGATGATGCGGTCATTGACGCGCGCGATAATGCGTTCGACCACCTGGCCGCCGTAAGGGCTTGCGGGCGCTGAGGTTCCAGCCTGCGCCCAGGCGGGGACGGCGAGCAGCGAAGCAGAGAAGGCCAGCGCCGCGGGAATGCGAAGAATTCGAAGGGTCATAAGTCAACACACGGCGGGAGGCAAAAGAGCGCCCCTGCTGCATAGACGTCATTGTAAACGCCGGGATAGCGAAGATGCGACGTGCCACGGCCAAAAGACGAAGGAAATGCCGCCGCCGACATGCCGGAGCTCGCTGCGGCTACCCCACAGGCCGCGGGAATCGTCCAACACAGTGGTGCTATACTTTCACCTAAGATTGCCGTGCGAAAGCTCTTGCAGGGAGCGTCCGATGCGGTGGTCCGGAGGTTCCTTCCGACTATGACTTCCCGCGCCCGCCGGGCACTTTTCAGCCTCGTCCTGTTTTTCACAGTCTGCGCCATTGCCGGCAGCGTTATGCAACGCAAAGTTGGGGCGCAAACCTCTGAGGACGAGAGCCAGATTCGCGACAGCCTGAAGCGGTTCACAGACACGTATGCGCTGGTGGAGCAGAACTACGCCGAGCCGATGACCGGTGACAAGGCGAGCGACGCGATCTACGACGGGGCAATTCCCGAGATGCTGCGCACGCTCGATCCGCACTCAAACTTCTATGACCCGAAGTCCTATGCGCGGATGCGCGAGGACCAGCAGGGCCACTACTACGGCGTCGGAATGGTGATCCAGCAGCAGGGCGACCACGTCTTCGTCATCATGCCCTTCGAGGGAACGCCGGCCTATCGGGCAGGAATCAAGCCCGGAGACATGATCGACGCCATCGACGGCAAATCGGCCGAAGGGCTGACCTCGGATCAGGTGGTGAAGGCGCTTAAGGGGCCCAAAGGGACAAACGTGCAGGTGACGATGGTGCGCTACGGAGCGCCCAAGCCTCTGGTGTTTGACCTGACCCGCGAGGACATTCCGCATCCTTCGATCGATCTGGCGTATGAAATCGAGCCGGGAGTCGGCTACATCCACCTGACGCAGTTCATGGAGACGACCGGACAGGAGATGCAGGACTCGATTGCCCACTTCGGCAACCTGAAAGGGCTTGTGCTGGATCTGCGCAATAACCCGGGCGGTTTGCTGAGCCAGGCCGTGGATGTCTGCGACCATCTGCTGTCGAAGGGCCAGGTCATCGTTTCGCAGCGCGGGCGGGCCTATCCGGACCAGGTGTACACCGCTACGCATGGCAACGGTGGCAAGACCTTCCCGATCGTGGTGCTGGTGAACCGGGGCACGGCGTCGGCGGCCGAGATTGTGAGCGGCGCGCTACAGGACCACGACCGCGCGCTGATTGTAGGGCAGACGACTTTCGGCAAGGGACTGGTGCAGACGGTTTATCCGCTGAGCGACAAGACCGCGCTGGCGCTGACGACCTACCACTACTACACGCCTTCTGGCCGGCTCATCCAGCGGAACTACAACGGCGTTTCGCTCTACGACTACTACTACAACCACGCGGGGGCGCTGCCTTCGAACTCGTCGAATCGCGAGGTGAAGTTTACGGATTCCGGGCGGACGGTGTACGGGGGCGGAGGGATTACGCCGGACGAGAAGATTGCCCCGCCCAAGAGCAACGACTTCCAGGATGAGTTGCTTTACCGGCAGGTGTTCTTCCACTTTGGGCCGTACTACCTGGCTACACACACTGTCGACCAGAGCTTTACGGTGGACGACGCGGTGATGAAGGACTTTACCGAATACCTGACCAGCAAGAACATTCCCTGGACGCAGCAGGACCTAGACGGCGTGCAGGATTGGGTCAAGTTGAACATCAAGGAAAAGATCATTACGAGCCAGTTCGGCGAGGAGCAGGGGCTGAAGGTCCTTGCCAACTGGGATCCGATGATTCAGAAAGCGATCTCATACCTTCCCGAAGCGCAGGCGCTGGAGCAGCATGCGCATCAGGTGCTGGCCGAGAAGGCTGCGGCACGCGCGAGTGGTGGTGCGGAGAAGGCCTCGACGGTGCAATAGGCCTAGGCCGTATCGACATATGCACTTTGCAGCGGGATTGATTGCTGCTGAAGTGGTTGTATGTCGCCTAGCCGGTATGAATTGAGTGATTTGCAGTGGGAGAAGATCAAGGATTTTCTTCCTGGG
>Ga0307374_10000371_pt1 | contig 86191 bp, 69 predicted proteins | sample OX3MG_FD_202532 | JGI IMG/M metagenome (GOLD analysis project Ga0307374, IMG submission 202532) | Soil microbial communities from Risofladan, Vaasa, Finland - OX-3 | ecosystem: Environmental > Terrestrial > Soil > Coastal area > Acid sulfate soil | place: Finland: Risofladan, Vaasa | collected... | reverse complement strand
GTCTGGTACCTGACTACAACGTCATCAAGGACTTCCAACAGCCCATCGCCTTCGACCGTCAGCGGCTCGCCGCCTGCTGTTGCTCATCCTCATCGTGCTGGTGCTCATCGTGCTGGTGTTCATCGTGCTGGTGTTCATCGTGGTGGCACGGGTGGTCGTCATGATGACGCAGCGAAACTCACCGGACCGTCCCCAGCGTGTGGGGAAAGGTGCCGGGTGAGCGAGGCTGCCACGCCACGGACCGATCATCACGAAGAAGGCGATCGCCTCCGGATCCTCATCGTCGAGGACGACGAGTCCTACCGTGAGGCGCTGTACGCCGGGCTGTCCATGGAGGGCTACGACATCGAGCTCTCGGCCGACGGGACCGACGGGCTCCGGCGCTTTGCGGCGCATCTTCCCGACCTGGTTCTCTTGGACGTCATGCTCCCAGGCATGGCGGGAACCGAGGTGTGCCGACGGATGCGCGACATCGCGCCCGTGCCGGTGATCATGGTCACCGCCCTCAACGCTGAGGTCGACGTCGTCCTCGGGCTCGAGCTGGGGGCAGCCGACTACGTCACAAAGCCGTACCGCATGCGGGAGTTGGTGGCCCGCATCCAGGCAGTCTTGCGCCGCGTGTCGCCGCCGTCGTTCGCGGGTCCAACCCCTGCGCCTGTCGATGTGTCCTCTCGATCCGACGTGATGATCGCCGGCCCGGTGCGCGTCGACTTCGCGCGTCGGGTCGTCACCACCGGCGACGGGCCGGTCCATCTGTCGCGCCGTGAGTTCGACCTGCTCGCCTTGTTGCTGTCTCCCCCGGGGCAGGTGCGCACCCGCGACGAGCTCATCGACCGGCTGTGGTCGGGTCGCGACCTCGCCGACACCCGGACACTCGACACCCACGTCCGTCGCCTCCGGGTCAAGCTCGAGCGCAACCCCGCCCGACCCCAGTACCTCATGACGGTGCGTGGCGTGGGCTTTCGGTTCGACCTCGAGGGACGGGGTGAGCTCGAAGTCGACGAGCCCTGAACTCAGCCCACAGATCGGGCCCGGGTCAGCCCGTTGGTGCTTCGCCGCGCCACATGGGTCGTCGGGGACGGTCGAACAGGACGTCGAGATGTTCGCCGCGCAGTGCCGCGAACACATGAGGGCCCCAGCGTTCGGCCCCCGCCAGGGGCTGGGGGAGCTTGTCCTCGGCGAACCACCCCACGTCCGCACATTCGAGGGGGTGGGGCTGAAGTGTTCCCCCCATGGCCTGGCAGTGGAACACCAACGAATACAGAGGGACGCGTGTGAAGCCGAGACGCAGCCCGTCGAGCACGGCGATGAGCCGGAGCGGTTCGGCCTCGATGCCCGTCTCTTCGAGGACCTCCTTCACCACCACCTCGGCGGCGGAATAGCCGACGTCGGCCCAGCCCGTGGGATAGAGCCACACGCCTGAATCGGCGCGTTTGACGAGAAGAAGCTCGCCCTTGTCGTTGCCGACGGCCGCTCCCACCGCGACCTTGGGGGTCACATATCCCGGTACCCCTTCGCCCACGGCCCGCAGCCATTCCTCGACGAGCTCCCCGGCGTCTTCCACGCCCGTCGCTCCCTCGGTGGCGGCCACGCCGATGTCGGCCGCGACGTGCAGGACCTCCTGGAAACGCTCACGCTCGTAGAGACTCTCGGTGAATCCGAGGCCCGTGCGGGCGATCGCGGCCAGGCTTTCGCTCCACCGGAGCAATTGCCTCGTGGAGACAGGAGAGTCCACGTGCCTGACGCTAGCCGAGGGTCCTCATGGGCGTGCCCCCCTCGGCGGCGTTGTACGTCACAATGGACCATGGCCGTGAACAGCGATTGTCGTCACTACATCATGCAAACGACAGCGCGCGGCGACAAGATCGAGCGCTGCCGGGTCGAGGCCAACCAGGCCCTGCCCTTCGCCTGCCCCGAGGGGTGTGTGTTCTACGAGCCCCGCAAGGTGTCTTCGGCCGGATGGCACGTGCCGCCTCCGCAAACCGAGGACCCGCCGCGCTGAGCTCGCTTCACCGAGGGCGCCAAGCTCAGACGGCCTCGCCCTCCGAGGTTTCCAGCTCGGCCAGGGCGCGCGGTGTCGGGCCGGGCTCGACGGCGGGAGGCCCGAAGGTCTCTCCGATGCCGCCGCTCTCCCAGAAGTCGAGAACGACATTGGCGTTGGCGCGGCCCGCCGAGATCAGGGCGTCGGTGGCGGAGAAGTCGTCGTAGCGAGAGACCGGCTCGGTGTCGACAGTGAGCACGATCACCTCGACCCCGTCGGGCAGGTGTTCGAGCTCCCGGGCGAATCGGGCGTGCACTGCGATGAAGAACGCCGTCAGGACCCCCTCGATCGGGCGTCGGTACCGGTGCGGCGTATAGCGAAGAGGCCCGCACAACAGCACGAAGATGCGTTCGGCACCCTGGGCGATGGCCCGGTCGATGGGCACGTTGTTCACGACGCCCCCGTCGATGAATGCCTCGCCATCGATCGTCACCGGAGGGAGGAGCGCGGGAAGGGCTGCCGAGGCCTGGATCCGCTCGGCGGCCGGCCCATCGGAGAACCACTGCATGCGCCCATCGGTGAGGGAGGTGGCCACCACTTCGAGCGGGATCGGACTGTCTTCGAGATGTTCGAAGAGCAGGCCGGACTCGATGACCTTGCGGACGCCGTCGTTGGGATGCACCGACTCGCGTTGTTGGAAGAAGCGCCACGGTGTCGGGAACCGTCCCTGGGGGAAGACGTCCTCGCGCGTGATGGCTCGCCACCGCTCGGCCAAGGTGTCGATCCCGGCCGCTGTGGGTTGTCCGCAGTATCCAGCCGCGTTGATGGCACCCACCGATGCTCCGTAGACGGCATCGGCTGTGATGCCCCTAGCCACGAGCGCCTGGAGCATTCCGATCTGCGCCGAGCCGCGCGCCCCACCCCCGGCGAAGACGAAAGCGGTGCGGACGTGGCGCCGTTGTACCCGGACGCGGCGATAGCGGGCGAGCCAGCGAGAGGAGTTGCCGGCACCGGCGAGGCGACGGCCCGGCCCCGGTCCCATGAACACCCCGCCCGGAAGGACCGGGGCCGGTGCGGTCACGAGCTGTGCTCCGTGGGCGGCGGTCCAGGTGACAGCGAAGTCGCCTTCGGGGGGGCTGCCTGGGCTTCTCCGATCTGGGCTTCTCGGATCTGGGCTTCTCGGATCTGGGCCTGTCGGGCTCGGGCCAGGCGGTCACGGCGCAGCGCCCAGCGGATGGCGATGAAGGCCAGGGCCAGGATGGCGATGACGAAAAAGCCGAAGACCACGTCGAACGCGACGCTCATGCCGGAAGCTCCGGCCTGTCCCTGGCGATGCCCGGGGACCCCCCCGTGCCGGTGACTTCCATGACCTTCCCAGGTTACCGGCGGGCTCTGCCTCAACTTGGCGAGACGCGGAGAATTCGTCATGGGGGGAGGTCGCCGGGGACGGTCCGGTGCCTCGTCACACCCGTGATGCATTGTGGGTCGGTGCCCACAGCAGCGACGAGACCAGTGGTGGCGGCGGTCCTGGAGCGAGAGGGGCTGCTGCGACGGCTCCGGGGAGACGGCGTCCCCCGCCCGGCGATCGACCCCGGGCTCGCCGGGGGGCTGCGCGACTGGCTCGAGGACGGGCTCGTCGAGGCCGTGGCGGGCCTGGCGCCCGGCATCGACGTGGTCCGGGTCAACAAGGAGTCGCTCAACCAGGTCCTGTTGTGCGAAGCCCACCTGGTGGCCCGACGCAACGCTCCCCGGGTCGCCACCGTGGAGCTGGCCCGGGGGAGCATGGTGGACGCCCTGTTCCGTCAATGGGTCACGATCGGGGTCATCGACGACCCCTGGGGCGACGCCCTCGCCGCTTTCGAGGTGGAGGGCGACCGTGACGGCGTCATCACGTTCGTCACCGGGTTGCCGGCCACGCACCAGCGCCGGTTGCGGGCCGAGGTGGCCGAACACGCCACGCACATCTCCGAACGGTGGCCGGTTCTGAGCCCGGCCTGGTTACCGAGAACCCAGGAGCGCCTCGAGGTGCCCTTGTGTGGTGGACGGGTGGTCCTCGCCGGCGTTGTCGACCTCGTCCTCGGCGGTCCCGCCCAAGAACGGGCCTCGGTGTGCCTGGTCGAGCTCAAGTCGGGGGCCAGACGGATCGAGCATCGTCCCGACCTCCACTTCTACGCCCTGCTCGAGGCGTTGCGCAGCGGTGCCCCACCGTTTCGGATCGCCACCTACTACAGCGGTACGGGCGAGCTCGATGCCGAACCGGTCGAGGAGGACACCCTCGTGAGCGCGCTGTCACGCGCCCTGGACGGAGCCATCCGACTGTGTCGGGTGTCTTCGGGCGCCGAGCCCGAACGTCATCCGAATCAACTCTGCGCCTGGTGCGTGGGGCTTCCCGGCTGCGCACCGGGCCAGCAGCGAGTAGGCACCGACGTGCCCCTCGTCACGGCCGGTCGGGCCGAGACCGACCGGGGCCAGGCGTGACGACGGTCCCCGCCCGCGTGGCGTGGCTCACCGACACCCTCCTGGCGCCCGCCACCGAAGGAGTCGCATCGGCGGAGTTGTCCGTACTCCGTGCCGATCTCGTACGCGACCTGCAGGCCCTCGGAGCTGAGCTCCCCGCCGGAGAGCGCCTGCAGATGGACGGCTACAAGATCCGCACCGCACACCGGAACCCCGAGCGGTGCATGTCGTTCGACACCTTCGTGCCGTCGCCGAGGTCAACTCGACGCGCGGTGGGCGTCGTAGCCGTGAACCGTTGTGTCCATGGGCATTCGCCCAGCCCCGCCGGCGCAGTGGGCGACGTGCTGGCCGAGGGGGTCGAGGACGTGTCTGTGGCGGCCGCGACGGCAGGGGTCAGGGCACCGTGGTGGGCGTCGTGGTACGCCGGATTGTCTGGAGGGGCTCGAGCCGTGGTGTGTGCCGAGGCCGTCACCTGGGCGACGCAACTGCTGACGGCCGTGCATTGGTCGCAGGTCCCGCGCCCGGTCATCGGCGGGCGCGACGACTGGTGGCCGTGTCCGGGGGGGACGCCGATCGTGCTCAAGGGCCGTGCTGAGGTCCGGTCGCTCGTGGGGCGCCGGCCCGCGCTGCTCGTGGTGGGGACGGGGCGATGCCAGGCGGATTGGCGCATCGAGCTCGGCTACCCGGGACTGGTGGCTGCACTTGGTCGCGACGCGCCGGTGGCGCCGTGTCGGGTTGTCGGGGTCTGGCCCCAAAGCGGCCAGGTACGGGTGCTTCCCGTCGACGTCGGGGCCTTGCGGTCGACGGCGACGGCAGTCGTAGCCGGGGTGGCGACGTGGGTCGACAGCCGCATCGAGGCGCAGCGACGTGGCGCGCCCGGCGCGCCCGATGCCGTGGCGGTCTCGGTCGACGGGGCTGTGGCTTAAGCGCCTCTCGTCGTACCCGGCCTACTCGGTGTGACAGGGGGCTCCGGGAAGTGGTGGCACATCGAGCGCCGGATTCCGATCGAAGAACCCGTGGGGAACGAGCATGAATCCGGCGTACTCGACTGGCATCACCGGCCAGTCTTCGGGCCGCGGGACATGGGTGAGGCCGAAGGTGTACCAGAGGACGATGTCTCGTTCGACAATCGACCGGTTGGCGGTCGTCCATCGAGGCAGACCGTCCCCGCCGACGTGTTGGTTGGGATAGTCACCGGCGGCGCGTCGCTCGTCGGCGGCGTAGGGAGTAACCCAGAGATTGCGCGTGGCGAAGCCGGCCCGTTTGGCCACGCTCGAGTCCGGGTTGGCGAGGAGGGTGGGGGTAGATCCGGGGACGAGCTTGTAGGAGACGGGAATGCCCAGCCGGTTCTCCGCATGGGGGTTCACGATCTTCCAATACCGGCTGGTGGCGGGGTCCACCACGCGCTGTGCCGCGGACTCGGTCTCGAGCAAGGTTGTCACGGGCGCGAAGGCGTTGGACCACGGATTGTCGGGGCCGGGCGGCACGGGGTGGGTTTCCACCTCGTAGATAGAATTGGTGGTCCCGTCGACATCGGCGTCGAGTCGGACGTTGAACAGGTGTTGGTGGAATGGCGCGGCCAGTTGTGGAGCCACCATCGATGCGAACAGCGGATCCTCTCCGGGTGCGACCGCCATAGTCGACAAGATACCGGTGAGCTTCACCTCGAATTGGATCGTCCCGTCGAGGTAGAAGTACCAGAAGAAGCCGTAGTCGTAATTTCCCACCGTGGCGATCGAGCTCACTACGAGTCGACGCGACCTGCGGACCTCGTTTCGGCCCGACCGAGGGTCGCTGTGTTTCCAGAGGATCCCGTAGTCCTCCTCGTGCATGCAGATGGCGTTCTGGACCACGTAAGGGTGCCCGCGCTCAGAGCTGAAGACGGCGTGGAAGTAGTGGATGACGCCGAGACAGTCACATCCCAGGGTGAGGGAGTTGGCCATCCGCCCCAGTCCCCACTCTCCGGCGTCGAAGGCGTTCTTCCAGCCGTGCATGGGTCCGGGGTCCCCGTAGGGAACGACCATCTCGGTGACCGAGGCGCGAAACAGGATGGGTCGGACGCGTCCTTGGTCTTCGTAGCCGACGTCGTGGAGGATGAGCCCCTCGACCGAGTCCATCGACACCCGAAGGGACCACTTCTGCCAGTGGACCAGGTTGCCGTCCACCGAGAAGCTCGGGCCCTCGGGTTGGGTGATCTCGATGGGCTTCAGATCGTCACGCAGCGAAATGGTCTCCGGGTAGTAGTTGCCGCATTCGGTCGGCACCGGGACGACTCCGGTGTCGATGACCTCGAGGACCTCGCCCCGAGCCATGTCGACGAAGGCGACGACCCCTTCGATCGGGTGTGCATATCCGTTGTCCTCGGGCGTGTGGCGCACGTAGAACAGGCAACGACAGATCCGCCGACCCTCTTCGTGCGAGAAGCCGAAGGAGCCAGCCGGCCATGGGTCGATCTGCACGGTGTCGAGGTCCTCGATGCCGCGCCTGCGCATGGCCTCTTGCCACTGGGCGTTCTCGTGGACCGCCACGATGGCGGCGAAGGACTCCTCGAAGAGAAGGCCTGGTCTGACTCCGACAACAGGAGTGACCGAGAGTTCGCCGGTTGGGAGTGAGGCCACCACTTCGACGACGTCGGCTTGGGGCCCCGCCACGAGCATGAGTCGCACTCGCCGAACGACAGGTTGTCCGGGTGACCATGCCCGCACCTGCGCCTTGCTCGGCTCCGCCAAACCGATGTAGGCGAACCGGGTCTCCTCGGTGAACGTGGGGTGGCCCTTCACGAGCGCCACGGCTGTGGCGATCTCGGCGGCCGTCAAGGCGGCGAGCGGATGCTGGACCTCCGTCGAGGACACGACCTGCGCCACGAGCTCCCTCTGTCCGTTCGATTCCGGTGTCTCGGTCGATGCCGAATGCGTTTGCCGTGGTCACGGTAGGTGGAGTCCCCCTGGAGCGGCAAATGGTCAGGCCCGTCCCAAGGTGCGCCGGAAGACGAAGAACACTCGCCTCACCTCCGCACCGATGCGTGCGTAGGGACGGACCGGCCCCACCCACCCCACCTCGGCGCGTCGGTGTCCACGGGCGCGCATGTGGTGCAAGGCGCCGATGATCAGCGGCCGGCCCTTTCCGTGACCCCACAGGTCACCACGAACCGCGGTGGGCCCGAGGACCCCGGAGCGATTGACGTCGAAGGCGCAGAACCCCGCCATCCCGCCGTCGTCGCGGCTGATGACGAGAGCTGACCGTTCCAGGGCGCGCAGTGCCTCGGCTTCCCAGTTCGGCCAGTGCCGGCGCATCCACGTTCCCACCTCGTGGTATTCCTCGGGCTTGGCCAGGTGGTGGCCGCCGGGATCCTCGGGAATCTCGTCGAGGTCCACCCCCATGTTGAAGTTGGACTCGCCGCGCTCGTAGCGGTGGCGCTCGAGAAAGCACAGCATCGCCGTCTGGGTCGTCTCGACGCCGGGGTAGAGGTAGAACGGAGGGTCCGCTCCCACCTGGACACTGGTCGCCCCCTGTCCCATGAGGTCGTCCTCGGCGGAGCGCAACAGCGTGGTCCCGTGACCCCGGCGTCGCTCCGCGGGGTCGACGCCGAGCAACCGGATGTAGCCCTGAGTGCCCTCGCACACCGAGGCGACGATCCCCACACCCGAAGCGCCTCGAACCGTGACCGTCTGTTGCGCGCTGTAGAGGCTGGCCGAGAGCTCGCCGACGGAGGGAGCTTCGGGGAGACACCGGCGGCACAGGTCGACGACGTCCTCGAGCCGACCGGCGTCGAGCAGCTCCAATCGGGTCACGGCCATCTTCGGGTCCGAGGCTCCCCAGCTCCACGGGGTATCGCCTCCCAGGCTAGGTGGGGTGCGAGAGGCGCGTGAGTGGCCTGTGAGCGAGGTAGCAGTGCCGCACCCACACTTCAGTCCTGCGGGGCGGACTCGGTGCGAGGTCTGCTTGAGGGAGTTCCGTGGAGGCATTTGATGTTGTCATCGTCGGTTCCGGCTTCGGCGGCGCCGTGACCTCGTTTCGGCTCGCGGAGGTCGGGATGGACGTGCTCGTGCTCGAACGCGGCGCCGCGTACCCCCCCCGATTCGTTCCCGGGGACGCCGCGTGACGGTCCATCCTCTGGGGGGTTGCGCCATGAGCTCTTCACCCGACCACGGCGTCGTCGACGAGTGGGGGCGCGTCCACGGCCACTCCCGTCTCCACGTCGCAGACGGGTCGGTGATGCCGGGCCCGTCGGTCCCAATCCCAGCCTCACGATCGCTGCGCTGGCGAATCGCTTCGCGGAAAAGATGATCGACGACATGAAAGAACGGTGACACCGGTGAGCACCCCCACGCTTCGGTTCAACGAGCGGATGGCCGGCTACCTCTCGGCCGCGGACCGCATGGGTGGAGATTTCGGGGCCGCCTACGAAGCGGGCCGTGCCCAGGGCACCTCGATCCAGTTCGAGACGACGATCACCCACACCGACCTCCCAGCTTTGTTGGAAGATGCCAGCTCCCCCGCAGTGCTCACCGGCACGGTTCTCGCTCCGATGTTGTGTCCGAGCCCGCTCGACGTCGTCGAAGGGTCGTTCATCCTTCTCGAGCGTCATCCCGAAGAGGTTGAAACCGACTGGATGCGCTACCGGATGAAGCTCCGGTCGCGCACCGATCCCTCTCAGGCCTTCTTCCTCGAAGGCCACAAGGTCATCAACGTCGGCTCCATCTTGGCGGCCTGGAAGCACACGACCACGCTCTACGTGACCATCTACGAGGGTGATGCCTCCGACGAGCGCGCCGTGCGGGCCCTGGGTGTGATGCACATCGGTCTCACCGACGTGCATCATCTCCTGGCCCACGCTGAGGTGTTGAACGTCAACCGCGCCACGCGTGAGCGCTATCTGGTCCGGTTCGTCGCCAAGTTCGCTCGATCGATCTGGCCCTTTTACGGAGGCGCCCTCAACGAGTTGGGCCGTTTCCCCGTCTCGCCTCCGTCAACGGCTCTGCGCCCCCGGCCCCGGAGGCGCTCGGGGGACGACGAGGTGGTCTCTCTCTGCGACCCGGCAGGGCGCTGGCATGTCTCAGAAGACGTCCCCGATGCGTGTTCTCGGCTGATCCGCTATCGCGGCGGCGACAAAGGACCGGTCATGCTGGCGTCGGGCTTCGCCATGTCGGCGACCTCGATGCTCACGCCCACAATCCATCCCAATCTTGTGGAGCTCCTCCTCGACGGCGGATATGACGTCTGGCTGTTCGACTACCGGGCCGGCATCGACCTCCCGTCCGCAGATACCCAGTTCACCGTTGACGACATCGCCTATCTGGACTGGCCGCGTGCGGTCGACGAGGTGCTCAGGGTCACAGGCGCGGGCTCGGTCCAGGTCTTTGGCCATTGCGTGGGGTCTGTGTCGTTACTCATGGCTCTGCTCGACGGGGAGAACGGCATTCAGGGCAAGGTCCGTTCGGCGGTGTGCGCCCAATTCTCTCTTCACCCGACGACCTCGAAGCTCAAGATCCTCGAGTCCGAACTCCACGTCGGCAACCTTCTCGAGGCGGTGAACCAGCAGCTGCTCCACCCCGACACCCAACGCACCGCCGGCAACGTCGTGCTCGATCTGGCCCTCCATGCCGTGCCGCTTCCCCCCGGCGAAGCGTGCGATCTTCCGGTGTGTCGGTGGATCAACGCCATCTTCGGTTTGACCCATCGTCACGCGCAGCTTGATGACCCCACCCACAAGGCGCTCCCCGACATGTTCGGTGCCGCCAACATCCGATGCCTGGAGCACCTCGGCCTCATGATGCAGAAGGGTCGGGCTGTCGATGCCCACGGGCGCGACCGCTATCTCCAACGCCCCGACCTCTTACGGGACGTGCCCATCCATTTCTTGGCGGGAGAGCGCAACTACATCTTCCATCCCGAAGGGACCGAGAAGACCCTCAACTGGCTCAAGGACCACAACGGACCGAAGAACTACACCCTTCGCGTCCTGCCCGACTATGCGCATCTCGACGCCCTCATCGGGCGCGACGTCGCTCATGACGTCTTCCCCGACATCATCGAGCATCTCGACCGCTACCAAGGAATGGCCCCGAAATGACCCTTCGCCGGGCCCCAATGGGCTCCGGCGTCGGCGAGCAATGGCCCGTGGTCAGAGCGTCGAGGACGTGACTGCTCGGGGAGCCCCGAGCGCCGCGGCTACGACCCTCGCCTCGTCGTCGAGTACGTCTGCTCGGTCCAGGTGGCGAGGTAATCTTGACTTGCGCAACGCCTGCGCCAGGAGGTGTTTGGTCATGGCGACGAGCGGCCAGGCCTCCATGTCGGTGTGGCGGGCCAGAGCCTTTTCGAGGTGAAGGACGGCAACGTTCTCGCGACCGAGCAGGAGCGCCAATCCCCCCAATTGCAATGAGGCGGCTCCCAAGAACGTGGCTTGTCCGGCACGGCAGTTGTGGTCGGCATAGGGCTCGATGAGTTCGTAGAGCGTGGCGGCCCACGCCCGGTCGCCGAGGTTCAACGCCGTTTGGGTCAGCCCCACCATGAGGAACCACCAGTGGAAGTTCCGATCGCCGCCGACCACATCGGCCCGAACCAGGCCCGCCAGGACGGTCTCGGCCTGGGCTCGCTCACCGATCTCGCTGGCCACCCACGCCACGAGCGCCTGCTCGCCTAGCGATGCTCGCCCCGTCTTGCCCAGCTCGAGCAGGGGCCTGAGTTCCTCCATCCGGCCCTGGAGCCATCGCCATGGCAACGACAAGCCGATATAGAGCGCGTAGAGCTGGGGATGCTCGGTCCGCTCGAGGATCGCCGCGGCCTCCGCTGCGTTGAGCTCGGCATCGCCATATCGCCCCTCGGTTCCTGCCACGAGGCTGTCCCACATATAGCCCAGGCGCAGGTACTCGGGTTGCTGGATCTGCGCCGCCAGGTTGCAGAGATCAGCCGCTACCCGCCGAGATGCTTCGTAGTCGCCCAACTCGAACCGGGCGTGGAGCTCGCACTTGAGCCCGTGGAGGCGGACCTCGTTATCTCCGATCTTCTCGCCCAGGCCCGCGATCTCGATGGCCACCGAGATCTGTTGGTCGATCTCGTCGGGGCCGTCCATGGCCCAGTATTGGTAGCGGAGGACCGCCGCCAGTGTTTCGGGATCACCGAGCCGACGCGCCATGTCCACGGCGTCATCGAGGAGCCGTTGCCGTTCGGCCCGGGGCCGGTCGAAGTGGCCCCACTGGGCCAGGCGGCCCAGGACGAGGGCGCGTGGGCTCCCGTCCTGGGTGGGCAGACCGGCGAGCGCCGACTCGAGGATTGCCCGCGCCTTTTCGTTGGGCTCGGACCCCGCCGGCAGGACACCGCCGTATCCCAGGGCTGCCTCGGCGAGGAGGTCGGCGCGGCCGCATCCACGGGCTCCCTCGAAGGCGTCGAGGAACCGGGTGTCGGCCTCGCTGTTTCGCCCCGCCTTCACACACGCTTTCCCGATGGCCAAAAGGAGCTGACAGCGCTCGACGATGTCGCTGGCGCGGTACTCGGTGACGAGCTCGAGGGCGCGACCGAGGTGGTCGGCGGCCGCTTCGTAGGCCACTTGTTGGAGGGCATCATCAGCCGCCAGACGGAGATAGCGCAGCGCGTCGTTGACCCCACCTGCACTCGCCCCGAGGTAGTAGTGATGCGCCAATTCGCTGGCGTGGCGGCGCGCGTCTGGCCCGAAGTGGATCTCGAGAGACTTCCCCAGTTCCCGGTGGAGGCGCGTGCGGCGACTGAGGCCGAGCTCGTGGTACAGGGCTTGGCGTACCACGGCATGGGTGAAGCAATGCGTATCGAACTCGCGCCGGCTCTCGGTGATGACCCCGGCCAGTCGCGCCTCGTCGAGCGCCAGCAGAAGCGTCTCCTCGTCGCAGTCGATCGCGTCGCAGACGGTTCCGATATCGAACTCGTCCCCCAGTGCCGAGGCAGCTGACAGCACTCGCATGCATACCGCCGAGAGTTGGCGCAGACGCCAACGCACCACGTCGCGCATTCGTTCGGGAAGCATGAGCTCCTCGGCGTTGGCCACCGACCACGCCTCGAGGGATCGCCCCGCCTCTCGTAGGTCGCGGACCACCTCTTGGAGGAAGAAGGGGTTGCCGCCGGTATGACGCTGGAGGTTCGCTGCTCCCGTGGCCTCGTGATCACTCAGCGTGCGCCCGATGGCTGATTCTAAGAGCTCTTGGGTCTCCGCCGCCGAGAGGCCCCGGAGGGCGATGCACTCGACTGACGTCGTACGGCGGATGCCGGCGAGCGACTCGGAGAACCACCCCGAGACATTGGCGTCGGTTTGACGATATGTCGCAACGATCAACACCGACGCCTGGGTCGATGATCGCAAGAGGTATTCGAGCAGCAACAGCGACGGGCGGTCTGCCCAGTGCATGTCGTCGAGCACGAGCACCAGTCGGCGTCGACCGGCGATGGCCCGGACCCACCGATTGACGGCATCGAACACCTGGTAGCGATCCCCATCGACCTCGGCGCGCGCCGGGGGTCCCCCTGCGCGGTTCTCCAACACCTCGGGGACGATCCGGGCCAGGACGGGAATCAGGCTGCCCGCATCGGACTGGACGAGCTCCTCGGGGGTTCGAAGTGCGTACCGACCCAGTGCTTCTCGAAACGCCTGGTACGGACACAGCGGCTCTTCGTCCCACCGGCCTTGCAGCACGAGGTCGCCCGCGCTGTCACATTCGCGAGCGATCTCCGCCGTCAGTCTCGTCTTGCCGATGCCGGGCTCGCCGGTGATCAAGATCAAATGCTGTTCGCCCGCCACTGCCTTTCGGCGCGCGGCGCGGGCCACATCGAGCTCGGCCCGCCTGCCCACGAAGGCGGCTGCGCTCACCAGAGGCACCCACGAGAGGTCGGAGCGCTCGTGGGTGCCGCCGGTGTCGACGGTGACCCCATCCTCGACCGTTCTCGGTGTCGGGTGGTGGGGGAGAGACCCGATGCCACCGGCTAGCGCAAGGGACGCGGGCACCCACGCCAGCGTGGGGTCTTGTTTGAGAATGGCCTTTTCGAGCTCCGACACGGTCGGCCCTGGAGCGATGCCCATCTCCTCGTTGAGCAGGTTCCGCAGGCGTGAGTAACACCGCAACGCGTCTGCCTGTGAGCCGGCCCGATACAGCGCCAGCATCAGTTGTGACCAGAACCGCTCCTGGTAGGGATGCTCGGCCACGAGGCTCTCGAGCTCGGCGATGACCTCACGGTGGCGTCCGGCCGCGAGGTCGGCGTGCACCCGGTCGCCGAGCGCGGCCAACCGTGCCGCATTGAGTCGAGTGGCCTGGGTACTCGCGAACGGAAGTGATTCGAGCCCTGCCAAGGGGGGACCCCTCCACAGGTCGAGGGCCTCTCGGAGCAGCGCCGGGGCCTCCTCGGGGTGCCCGGAGCCCCGTGTGGCACGCGCCCGAGCCACGAGCTGGTCGAACGTGGTGGCGTCGACATCCACATCTGGGTCGAGGGCATACCCGTTGTCGGCCCGCAAGATGTAACACCGTTCGCTGCCGAGGGTCCGGCGCAGCCGATAGACGAGCCCCTGCAGACTGGCCGCCCCGTCGCGCGGGGCGTGGTTGCCCCAGAGGTCGTCGATCAGCCGTTCGCTTGACACGGGCTGCCCGGGAAGCAGCGCCAATCGGGCCAACAAGGCCCTCTCGAGGGTGCGTGAAAGCGCGACGGCGTCACCGTTGGCGTCGACCTCAACCGGACCGAGCAATCGGACGGAGATCATCGTCGCGCCCCCTGTGAGCTGCGGACGACCGAGTGTACGCGCCCCCTGGCCCAGTCGGACCCATCGAGCGCACTCTTCGCGCTGGCTCGTGCGCAGCCCGTGGGTAATCGGGCATTTGCCCTCAGAGTCTGTGAGTCACGTGTCGCCGACATGTGAGTGGGTCGTCCCATGGTGACCCACGAGCCGGCGGGGCGGCGGCACATGCCCCCCACGTGCTGGGCCCGCTAACTCGGACAGGGCGTGCCGGTGGGGTGAGCCGATGAGCCCCCACCGGTATTCGCCCTGGTGAACGGCGCCCCTTTCCGGGTCCCCATTCAACTTGGGAGTTGGCTCTGGGCCTGTTGCGGCCTCATTGCGGCCCGTGGGTGCTTCGGATACCGGTCGGGCCGAGTGTCCCGGCTCGAGCCTGCTCGGTCCGGGGAACTGCTCATCCCGACGGGGAAGCAAACCGGGGTGATGGGGCGCCCGGCCGTCGATCACGGCTGGGCATCGTCAACCTTGTCCTGAAGTCTCCGGAGATCGATCCAAGAGGCCCGGCTCTTGGGCGCTCCGACGCTCGGATCAGTGGGTCCGGATGTCCAAGACCGCGGTTCCATCAGTGCGTGCGCGTGGGCGGAGGGTGCACTTCGACTGCGCCGCTCGGTTATCTGACGACGTTGTTATCTGGTGACTCTGAACTCAGTGATGGGAACATGTAGCTGAGAATCCGATGAGAGCGGGCGAAGAATGGCGCATTCTGCCTGCGTGCGCACCGCGAACGCGCTCGCGTTCAAGGGCGCGTTGTGGAGTGGTAAAGTTGGCTTGGGGCATGTGGCCGATCTCTGTAACGGATCGACTTGGTATTTTAGTCGCGCCTGCTTTTCGAGGAGGACCTCTGTGGCACGAGATCAAAGCGTTCGCAATCGGATTGTCGAATACCTTGCAAAGCAAGGCGCGGTAGAAGATTCCAGCGGAAAAGCGACATCCGTTTTAAAGCAGGCGATCGCGTACGAAGGAACCGACGCAGGCTTCACCCAGGTCGTCGCCGCAATGGCGAAAGCGGGCCTGTTGACGCGTCAGATCAGAGGCAAACGGACGTATCGGATTGCACACAACGCCAACGGAGCCGCTCGAAGCGCCGTTTCGGGCACGGAGTCCAACGGGCAAGGCCCGTTGGACTACGACGAGTTGGCTGCAGCGCTGCTCGCGCAGGCGACGCGCGCTGCGGCCGCACCCACTGACACCTCGGAATCCGCCTCGTGGGCGCGTCGGCGTTTGGAGCAGCTCGAGGCGCGCAACGCGTCGTTGCAGCGCGATGTGGCTCGGGCCAATGCCGAAGCCGAGGCGGTCGCGGCCGAACGAGACGTGCTGCAGAATCAGTTGGAAGCTGCTCAGCACAACCTGTCTCTCCTCACCGACCGCCTCCAAGAGCCACGTCGTCCCCAAGGCAGAGCGGCCGAGCGCCTGGGCCCCGATGAGCAGTCGCTGCTGAACCAATTGCGTCACCGCCATCCTCAGACAGCCGCGTCCAAAGAACGGGCAATCTGACCGCACCCCGGGGGCCGGGGCCGATCACGGCTCCTCCCGCTCCATGACTCGGGCCTGTTCGGGATCGACGATCCGGTATTGACGATCCGGGATTGTGCCAGGATGTCGTCGCCTGATCATCGGGCACGAACGAGGCCAAAGGTGCCGAACGTGGAGAATCAACCGTCGGTTGTCTCGCCTGCGACCCTGCGCACGCGGCGGGAAGTGCTCGTGGCCGGAATGGCCGGCGCATTCAGCATGGCCCTGGCCGCCTGTGGTGGCGAAACCGCTCGCAAGGCCGCCACCATCGCTCCGGCAGGTTCTGACATCGGCGCCATCGAGCATGTGATCTTCCTCATGAACGAAAACCGTTCGTTCGATCACTATTTCGGTTCGTACAAGGGCGTGCTGGGCTTCGACGATCCCGTCGCTCGGGCCCAAGGACTCTTCGCCCAGTCTTGGCCCGGCGGGACGGCCAATCAGCTCTTGCCCTTCCACCTCGATACGGTCAACACCGACGCGGAGTGCACGTTCGACCTGTCCCACGAATGGTCCGCCCAGCACGCGTGCTGGAACGGGGGGCAGATGGATCAGTTCGTCGCCACCCACACGTCGCCCCAGTGGGAGGGCCCCCAAAACGGTGTGTTGACGATGGGTTACTACACCCGCTCGGATCTGGCGTTCTGGTACTCACTGGCCGACGCCTTCACCATCGCCGACGGCTATCACTGTTCGGTCATGGGACCTACGCACCCGAACCGGCTGCTCGCCTTGTCCGGAACGCTCGACCCCGAGGGCAACGAGGGTGGGCCCGTGATCATCACCAACCAAGCTGCCAGTGCTATCGGGAGTGCGTCATGGCGTTCGATGCCCGAAGTGCTCGAGTCCAGGGGCATCTCGTGGAAGGTCTACAACCCTGATGGGTCGGCGTACCAACCGTCGAGTCCATTGTCGATCGTCATCTCCGACAACATCCTTCTGTACTTCAAGCGACACGTGGCGGACCCGTCGTCGATGTTGTACAAAAAGGCATTCGGCCCGATCTTCCCCGGCGACTTCGCACGCGACGTGGCCAACGACACCCTGCCACAAGTGTCGTGGATCACCCCGCCCCTGGGATATGACGAGCACCCTCCCTCGCCTCCGGCAGCGGGCATGTGGTTCACCCATCAGGTGATCAGTGCGCTCGTCTCGAACCCGAAGACGTGGTCCAAGACCGTCCTGTTCATCATGTACGACGAGAACGACGGCTTCTTCGATCACGTCAAACCGCCCGTGCCCCCGGCCGGGACTCCCGGAGAATTCCTCACTTCTGATCCTCTTCCCGCGCCTGCCAAAGGCATCACCGGGCCCCTCGGCCTCGGTTTTCGAGTCCCACTCCTCGTCGTCTCTCCTTTCAGCCGCGGCGGCTATGTCTGTTCGGATACCTTCGACCACACCTCGCAGCTGCGATTCCTCGAGACCCGGTTCGGTGTGAAAGCACCGAACATCACCGCGTGGCGTCGAAGTGTGACCGGCGACTTGACCTCGACACTGCATGTCGGCACCCCCGACGCATCTATTCCTCGTCTGTCGGCCACCCTCGGGAGGAGTGAGGTCCGGGTGAAGACCGAGTGCACGGCGTCGCAGCTCATCGAGTACGACATGACGAACCCCGCGCCTTACCCGGTCCCCACCAACCAAAGCATCCCGTCACAGGAGCCCGGGAAAGCCGTCCCCGTGCCGGCCTGAATCGAGGACTCCCGACATGATGCCCGTCGTCAGTGTCAGTCGTCGCGATGAACCAAGGACATCTCGAATGCTGCGCCAGTTCGAAGCCCACCTGACTGCACTCGAGTTCGACCCCGATCTCGCCAGTGCCTCGATGTCGCGTCTGGCGGGGACGAACGTCGAGGTGGTCCATGGCGATGCCACGGCCATGAACCTGCCGAGCGGTCGCTTCACGGGCGCGGCGTGGTTCCACATGCTTCATCACATCCCGACCACCGGTGCCCAGGACTCGGTGTACGCCGAACCCAGGCCCGGTCAGGTGCTCGTGGCCGCAGACGGGATCGCGAACGAGGCGACGAGCCAGTTCCACGTCGATGACATCTACAACCCCAATCAATCCCGAAGGCCTTCACGACCGACTGAGTCGGGCCGGGTTCACCTTCACGACATTGGTGTCTACGTGATCGGCGGGATCTGTACTGCGGTCAGCGGCGAATGAGTGATGCGCGGCTCGGGATCTCAGACACCCTCTGGAGGAATAGGCTCGCGGATCAACGGGGGAGAACCAGGATGAACATCCAGCGACGACGCGGACGACGCAGGAGTTGGCGTAAGGGACGGGTGTTGTCACTTGCCCTCGGCATTGGGGTGCTCGCTGGTGCATGTGGGACCACCGGATCCCCGACGAGTGTTTCTGCCAAATCGATTCCGGCACCGAAGGGCTTGCCTTCGTTCTACTCGGTGCCACAGCCGTTGCCGAGGACAGGGCCGGGCACACTGCTGAAGTCCGAGCGCCTTTCGGTCGGGGGCATTCACGGCGTCGTGTACCGGGTGATGTACCTGTCGCGGTCGGTGACGAACAAGCCGGTCCCGGTCACCGGGCTCGTCATCGTCCCCCGACAACCGGCACCTTCGGGCGGCTATCCCGTTGTGACCTGGGGTCACGGCACCAACGGCATGGCCGACCAGTGCACGCCGTCGCTCGACCCGCCCTCGGATGTCCCGCTCACCAACAACCTGCTCGATCAGGGTTGGGAGATCACCTCCAGCGACTATCAGGGAGAGGGCACGCCGGGGCTTCTTCCCTACCTGGTGGGAGTCAGCGCGGCACGCAATACCATTGACATCGTCCGGGCGGCCCGCCACCTGCACGGCGCGCATGCCAGTAACAACTACGTGGTCTGGGGTCATTCCGAGGGTGGTCAGACCGCCATGTTCGCCCTCAACATCGGAGCCAGCTACGCGCCCGACCTTCATCTGAAAGGAGTCGTGGCGGGCGCCCCGCCGTCGCAGTTCTACGCCATCTACCAATTCCTCCAGACGAGCCCGTACCGCTATTACCTGTTCATGGCGGCTGGTGGGTTCAATGCGGCCTACGGGAACACCGTCGCTCCGCTGGACCAGGTCTTGACCCCGGCGGCGATCAAGCTGTTGCCCGCACTCGACAAGGGCTGTTCGGACTACATCGCCAGCGTGACCAGCAAGTACAACCTGGCCGAGCTCACCAAGGCCAACCCGATCGACGTCCCGGCCTGGAAGGCGCTCATGAACGAGAACGACCCGGGCGCGTTCACGACGGCAAGTGCCGCGCCGTTGCTCATCATCCAAGGGGGGAAGGACGAGCAGATCCCGGTCGCTTCCACAGCCCTCCTCGCCACGCACATGTGCGGCCTGGGCCAGGATCTCGAACGGTGGATCTACCCGGGCCAGAGCCACGCCGGGGTCATCGCTCCGTCGGCGCGGGACATGGTGCGTTGGATTGCCGACCGCTTCGCCGGAGGCCCCGATCCCGATCCTTATATGCCGACGGGGTTGCCTGGTATCCAGATCACCACCTGCCCTCACTGAGGCCTCCCGACGGCGTCGCCCGGTGTACGGGACGTCTCGGCATTGCGCGTCGCTCATCGCTCACAGAGGACCTCGCTGTGGGGGACGACGAACCAGCCGTCCCCACTCGAGGCCCAGCGCCGCCAGGCGCGGGCCTATCGCTCGAAGCCTTCATTGGTCGCCATGCCCTTGCTCAGGGCTTGGAGCGCGAACCCCGATCGCGTCGGCCGCTCGGCCCACAGCCCTCCCCGCCACGAGCGTTCGTCGGGGGTGTGGGTGATCCATTCGGGAATATTTGGTGGTTCGGCGCGATGGTCGAAGATGTCACGCCCGAGGAGGGGAATGCGCCGTCTGGGTGAGCCTGACCAAGCAGCAATGCGCGAGGCTCAAGAGCCTCGATAACGAACTCAGCGACCGTAGGTGGGGCCAGGCGCTGTCCGATTGTGTCATGAGCCCTCACTTGGTCTAAGGAGGGTCTTTGGGGTTCCGTTTCCGAGTGGTTTGGTACGCCGACGAGAAGGTCAGAATCCGATCAGGCAGACTGAAGCCTCGGCTGATGGATCCACGTGACACCAATCCCGGAGGAGCGCACCGTGCCTGATCACCGAGTCGGAACCCGTGAAGAGTGGCAGGCGGCACGCGTGGCGCTGCTCGAGGCTGAGAAGGCGCTGACTCGCCGCAGCGACGAGGTGGCGCAGCAGCGCCAGCAGCTGCCTTGGGTGCGACTGGACAAGGATTACCGATTCGACACCGAGGGGGGTCCGGCGTCATTGGCCGATCTCTTCAGGGGACGCTCGCAGCTACTGGTCTACCACTTCATGTTCGGTCCCGAATACCAGGCCGGATGCCCCGCTTGCTCGGCCATCGCCGACGGGTTCAACGGCTTATTTGTCCATCTGGCCAACCACGACGTAACGCTGTGCGCCGTGTCGCGGGCCCCGCTTGCCAAGTTGCAGGCGTACAAGCAGCGGATGGGCTGGAGCTTCCCGTGGGCATCGTCGTTCGACACCGACTTCAACTTCGACTTCAACGCGGCCATCACCGAGGAGCAGCAACAGACGGGGGCGGTCGAGTACAACTTCCGCACCGTGGACATGCGCCCCGCCCCAAACGCCGCCGACGGGCCCGACGCCTCACCGGTGGGCACGGACTTGGCCACCTACTCCCGCCAGATGCCAGGCATGAGTGCCTACGCCCTCGACGACGGCATCGTCTACCACACCTACTCCGCCTACGCCCGGGGACTCGACGGGCTGTGGGGCGCCTACCAGTGGTTGGACCGCGCACCGCTGGGCCGAAACGAGAGCGGATTTTGGTGGCGCCGACATGACGAGTACGGGACCTGACGGGCCGGGCCGGCACGGTCTCCGTCAATTGCGCAGCAGCGAAGGGAGTGGGATTCGAAACACTCACCAGCCTTCGCTGGCTTTCGCGACCTTTGGCTGGGAGTTGAAGTCATTTTGTAGTCCGAGAAGCGCCTCCATCGCCGCTGCAGTACACAAGTGTCCCGGCGCTTGAGCTTTCCCGGGGGTTGGGCGTATCTGGCTCTGTGGGACCAACACCGCGGTAGCCGTCAATCGCGCCTAGCCCGAGGTCGTCACCGGGCTCCGCTCAGGGTGATCCCGACCGGCCTGAAGGTGGTCGAGCTGGCCCTGTCGGGGCTCCCGGAACCGGTAGTTGCTCTATGTTCCCCTGCAGATCGGAGCGATTGATCGGTCCAGGCGGACACGCCCTCCCCACGCGGCGCACTCACTCCGGCACGGTCTCCTCACTACTTACAGGGGGTTCGGAGTCATCGCCCCTGGCCGCCGTTGCCACACTTGGCGAACTGGTGGGCGCCGAGCGGAGCCCGGATGCGTGCGTCACGAGAAAGAATTGCTCGCCGAAACGAGGGGCCACCACGACCGAGGTGCATCAGGCGCGAATGGAAAGCCCTCGGTCCATCGTGCGTCTCCCCCGAAGGCGATGACGAGGGCCTCGTATCCTTCGAGGGGTTCGACCAATGCCAGACCGTGCTCCCCCGAGACCGTCAAGGCGGTGGCAAGAGCGTCCGCCAGACCGAGATCGGGTCCGCAGACGGTTGCCGACGCCACACGTGCACCGGGTCGTTTGGTGTGAGGATTGATCAGGTGGGCGCCGCGCTCGGAGGTGCCCGATGTGGCGATGGCGTCGAAGAGCTCGACCGCGCAGGCAAGATGAGTCGGCACCTTGGGGTCGACAATGCCGATCCGGAATGGTTCTGGGTGGTCAGCGCTCCGGAAGCTCGCGATGTCTCCGGCTGCGTTCACCATGGCGCCCACCACGTCGCTCGAGGCGAGCTCGGCGAGCGCGCATTGCGCCGCCCAACCCTTCACGTACCCAGTCGGATCGACCCCACCTGGCATCGCCCACGGATCGAACCAACCGCCCGAGAGCTCCCGTGCAATCGCGCATCGTTCGAGGACCTCTGTCACCTCGTTAGGGGCCTCCTTAGACGTGATCTCCCCCCGACGCAGGCGACTCATTGGGCTGTGTGGTTTCCACGTGCTGAACACGGCGTCGACACGATGGAGGACCGACCGTGCTCGGGCGAGACCGAGCGAGACGCCAGGTTCAATCGTACCGTCCTTCGTGTACAGGTCGATAGTGACTACGGTTCCCATGACCGATTCGCGATGATGCACGGCTCGTGGCAGCTCGATGGGCCTGTCGGGCGCCGGCCGAGCACGCGTCACGCCAAGCCCAGCTTGCTTAGTGCCGACTGCAGCGACTGTTCGAACCCCGCACTCGTATAGCTCGCGCCCGACACACCTTGGATGTTGGGGCTTTGTGCTTGCAAGGCTTGCTGCTCGAGGATCGGAATCGACTGCTGGTCGATGGACTGGGACCGAAAATTCCCTCCGTCATCGAGCGACGCGATCCCAACTTTGGTGATCTTCTTGCCCGAGACCGTGACCGATACCGACAAGACGCCATAGTTGTAGTTGACCGACGGACCATTGGCAGAACGCGTCGATGATGAGCTCGGGGTGGCAGGGCTCGTGGTGGACGTGGCAGACGACCCCGAAGTCGGAGGCGCACCGGAGCCGGTCGATCGCGGGCCCGGAGGCGGTCCCCCGGCCACAGAGGTGGAAGAAGAGCCCCGACTCGAAGCGCCCGGCAGGCCGCTGAGAGTCACGCTCGCGGACTTCGTGTGGAAGCTCAGGACGCCAACGAGCCCGGCCGCCGTCGCGGCAATGACGATGGGTGCCCGCCTCATCGAAGGCATCCTTTCAACATCCACATCGAGTCAGAGCCTCCTGGCCTAGAACGCAAACGCTTCTTCGTGGATCCGGCTGCGGGGAACTCCGAGTTTCACCGCTGCGGCGACCATGCTCTTGCTGAAGCCATCGGGTCCACAGACATAGACATCACAAGACGGGAGCTCAGGAACCAGTCGTCGTAGGGAACTGGCATCGAAGCGAACCCTGTGGCGCGAGCCGATGACTTGGTGGAACTGACCACCACGCTGCTCGACGAGGGCGGCCACTTCGTCGCGGTGGACGAGCTCGTCGGTGGTGGAGGCCCGGACGATGACGGTCACCTCGATCGAGGACGGCAAGTCCTCGAGGAGGGCGAGCAGTGGGGTGATGCCGACCCCTGCCCCGATGAGAACGATGCGATCTGACGAACGGGCGTGATGGGTGAACGCCCCGTACGGCCCTTCGATCGCCACGCGCGTTCCGACCTTCAGGTGGGCGACGGCTCGGCTCTGATCGCCGAGACCCTTGACGGTCACTCTGATGTAGGGGGGTCTCGGGAGCGCAGAAAGGGAGTAGGGATGTGCATGCCACCACAGGCCTTTGGTGAGGAAGCGCCACTGGAAGAACTGCCCTCCTGAGACTGCCAGCCTTTCGAGCCGTCGACCCGAGCAGATGATCGAGAACACTCCTGGTGCTTCTTCGCGCACGGCGGCGACTCGAAGCCCGTGCCGGAGGCTTCGCACGACGGGCTGAGCGATCCGGAACACGATGACCATCCCTGCGGTGGCGATCCACAGCGCGATCCAGATCGCCCGGGTCAGTGGATGGCCGACGAACGATCCTCCGGTGACGATCTGGTGGGCAAAGGCCAGTGCGAGGGCGAGGTACATGTACAGGTGCACGATCCACCACGTCTCGTACTTGAGGTGACGTCGAGCCCTCTTGATCGAGCTGATCCCGGCAGTAACGAGGAGTCCGAATCCAACGGCCGCAGCTAGGACATCGGGGTAGGAGGTGAGAAATACCCAGAGTTGACGCAGGGCCCCGACCCGAGCCAGCTCGGCGTAACCGAGAGTGACGAGCACGACGTGTGCGGAGATGAGCACGAGTGGCCAGGCCCCGATCCGACGATGCCAACGAACGAGCCGATCTTGGCCTACGGCGCGCTCGAGCCAGGGCAAGCGCGCGATGAGCACGACCATGACCAACATCAGATAGGCGCCAGCAAATCCCGCCAGGCGCCCTCCGGCGATGAGCCAACCTCCGGGCGCGCGGAGTGAACCACTCGTCTCTCCGGTGATCACCAAGGCCAGTACGGAGCCGAAGCCGAGCCCGGCTAGTCCCGCAAAGATGTCGGCCACCCAGGGCTGCGGGGCAGGACCGGATCGTCCCCGCGCCACCACAGGCCACGCTTCACCCGAGGCGATCACACCGCCACCCGGTCTGATCTGCGCGGCCGGCGTCATGCATGCAGCGTCGCAACCCACGTTGAGAGGGGTCTGTACGCAAGCTGTGCGCCTGCTGAAAAGTTCTCGCGTCTGTGCCCTCCGGCGCGGCCTGGCCAGCTTCGGGCCCGGCACGACCTCTCCTCCGAGGCGGCCTGGGGACAGGGCGTCGGCGTCGGGGGTGAGGGTTCGCTAGAAGGTTCGGAATGATGCCCGTTGCCCTGGGGTCGAGGCAGCGGGGGCAGGGACCGATGCCGACCGGTCGGTACGACCGATCTCGCCCGACAGCTGCGATGCCGCGGCATCGATGGCGAGGGTCCCCGCGACCAAGCCGACAGCCAGAGCCGCCGTCATAAGGTTAGTCCTGAGGTGCGAGATGACGAAGGACCTGGACATCTTCACCACTATCGGTCATGGATCTGAATGCTTCCTTGGAGGTCGCTGTGAAGCGGCCGTGAATCGCGGTCGGCTGGTCATCCCTGCGCCCGAGCCCACGTCCCTGCGATCCGTTGTCTTCCCGGCTGCCGGTTCCGGGGTCAGTGACCCCGGAACGGGGTCGACGCCAACCACGGGCCGACCCGCCCCAGGATGAGAAACCCGAGCAGGACTCCCACCACCAGGCTCGAGGCGATCGCCCACTGGCGCAACCCCGCCCCGGCCACGTCTCGCCGAGTGCTGCGCATCCAGTCCCGGGGGGCCAGCCTGGCCGTGTCCGCGACGTGGCCGAGGATGTGGATGGTCATGGCTCCGAACCACAGCACAAAGCTGGCCTTGTGCAGCAAAAGGAGCGGCCTCTGCCACGCCGAACCGGCGAGGAGAAGGGCCACTCCGCTGGCAAGAACCGCGACTGTGAGTACGACGACGAAAGGCCCGAGGAGCCGAAGAAGCACCGGCGGCGGTCCCTTGCGTCGATAGGCGGGGGAACCGAGGTAATAGCGGGCCATGCGATACGTGGTGCTCGTCGTCTTCACCAGCACCGGAGGGATCAGCACCATGCCGATGAACACGTGGGGCGACAACAAGGCGTGGATCCTGAGGATGGTGACCCCCTCGGCGGCAAGGAGCACGAAGAGCACCACCGCCGTCGTTGCCGTGAGACGGGCGTTGCCTTCCACAGCGTCGGATGCGCGACCATGAGACTCGGCGCCCTCAGGAGGCCGGTGTCCCGGGTGAGAGGTGGATCCCATGGTTCAGCTCACGTACAACTCGCCATCAGAGCCCTTGCTGATGGCGAGACGAGTCAGCCCGGTGGGCGCGGGCCCGCTCTCGACAGCCCCCGTCTCTCCATTGAACACCGAACCGTGACACGGACAGGCGAAGAGTTTGTTGCCCTGGTCGTACTGAACCACGCATCCCGCGTGCGGGCACACGGCATCGAAGGCCAAGAACCGTCCCGTACTGGGCTGGACCGCGAGCGAAGGATCGCCTGACGAAGGATCCTGGAACGACGCCGAGCCCCCGACGGGCACATCTGCTGCAGGCCCTATGCGAGTGCCAGGCGGATGCGTGGCGGCGGAGGAGCCCGGCGCAGACGACGGAGGAGCGCTCGGCCCGGCACCCGACGTGGCACCCTGCGTCGTCGTCGTGGTGGTAGGGGCAGAGCCCAACGACGTGCCGGCTCCCACAGTGGCGGCGCCCGAGCCGTGTGAGGACGACGCCAGACGTCCGACGCCGGCCACGAAACTGGCGCTCACCAGACCGACCGCGGCCAACACGCCTGTCCAGGCAGCTTTGACCGTGAAGATGCGACGATCGATGGCCGCGGCGTGCGGGGTGTGGGGAGAAGCCTCGTGCCGTGCCAAGTATGGACAGGGGCCCGGCGCACAGGGCTCGTTGTGGCGAGCGCTGCAGTTCCCCGATGTGTACGCGCCACACACCCTTTGCACGGTTTCGAAGGCCACCGGGACAATCGCACTGCGGCTGGCGCCTTGTCGGTCACGGGCGAGGTCGGCGAGCAACGCATCTGCGCAGAGCACACCCCCGGACCCGCCCAGGAGCAAGACCGTCCAGGCGAAGACGAAGACGATGTCTGATCCGGTGTAATAGGGGTTCGAGTGAAAGCTCACGGCCAGGAACAAGGAGAAGGAGATGATCATGCCGCCGGCAGCGGCGAGCCTCGTCCACAACCCCACCAGCGTGCCCAGGCCCACCGCCAGTTCGGCCAAGGCGATGAGCACGCCGAGGGGTACCGCCACATGCCCGAGCGGCCCGATGAGCCCGTGGATAGGGCTTCGCCGAGCCGCGCCGGCAAGCTGTGCCTGGATGGACGACGGGTTCGACGCGGAGAAGAAGCCGGGATTAGCGAGTTTCTGCAGGCCCGCAAAACAGAACGTAAAACCCAAAAAGGCACGCAAGGGGAGCACCGCCCACCCCGTGAGCTGCAGGGCACGGGGTGGAGGCGCCAGCCATGACCATTGGTCCCGACTGAGCATCCACGGCGCACGCGCCAAATGACTCGAGGGGCCGGTGCGCTCGGTGCCGTAGCGGGGCCGGCGCTCGACCACCCTCAGTTGGGAGGACGCGGCCGAGGGCCTCCGCCGGGCAGCCTTACTTCCGGACATTGGCCTCCAATCCTCTCACACCGCCACGACCTCGGACCCGCAGCCTCGTCGGCCAATCCTCGCCTGCCAGTCCTTGCGAAATCGTGAAGGCGGCGCAGTCGGGGCACGGTGTCGACGAGACGAAGGGCAGGGATCCCATTCCTCACCGATGCCTCGATTTGCCGAAGCTAGGGTTTGGTCCCCACGATCACGGCGGCCTCGGCGACGACGGGCGTCGCCGAGACGTCGGTCAGCCCAGCCATCTCGAAGTGGCGCGTCCAGGTGTCCATCGAGACCGGTCGCTCTTGGAGGCGCAGCGTGAATCGGATGGCGTTCTTCGCCAATCGCCACCAACCTGCAGGGCCACGCCGGGCGAGGACCGCGACCTTGGAAGCGATGATGCTCCGGTCCCGCGCCGTGGCGCCCCGACCGAACATCATGTCGCCGACGACCAGGCGCCCACCGGGTCGAAGCCACGACGCCGCCTCCCCCACAAAGGCAGCTTTGTCACGGTCGCGCAGGTGGTGCAGCGCATAGTTCGAGATCACCAGGTCAGCGCTTTGTTCAGGCAGTGAGAGCGTCTCGATGGGGGTGACGACGCCCAGAATGCCTTTCACGCCAGACGCGGTGGCCTTCGCCTCGAGAAGGTCCACCATGGCCTGGCTCACATCGACCGCCATCACGTACGCGCCGTTGCGGGCGAGGGGCAGGCTCAGTTGTCCGGTCCCGCATCCGAGGTCAACGGCGACCAACCCGGGGCGGACCTCGGCGGCTTCGAGCACGGCGTCAATGACGAGTTCGAGACCCGCTGCCCCGCCGTGGTCCCACGACGAGGCACGCCTGGTCCAAACCCATCTCTGGAGGCGGACACCGAGGAGGCCGCCGCGGCGATGATCGGGAAGTTCCGGCATCGGCGTCGTATCGGGCATGGCGGAAAGAGGTGGTGGGGCCGAGAGTGTCGAGTCGCTCTGGCAGGGCCGCGCGACGCCTGCGGTCACGTCCGACGCCCGAAGGAGCCCTCGGGGCCTTGCTCTGTCGCGCTGCAAACTCTTTGAGGGGGGAGCCACATAGGTACGAGGATCATGCGCTAGCCGACCTGACGGCAGCATGACGAGGGCGCTGATCGTCGCGGTTACGAGGTGAGCGGCAATCGGTAGCGGACGAAGCGCTCACCGCTCCGGCTGGTGAGCTCGCCGTCGAAACACCAGCCCAGGCGCTCGTAGAAGGCGCGAGCGGCAAGGTCAGGCGGCGTCACGAGGACAAATTCGTCGAGGCCTGCTCGTTTCCCGGCTCGGCCGGCTTGTGCCAGGAGCTCTCTCCCCACGCCGCCACCGCGCCTGTCTGGTTGCACCATGAGATGCGTGATCTCCCCGATGGTCGGCGCCAGATGCCCCTGACCAGAAGGGATGGTGGCTCCGGGTTGGTCGGCCGATGCAGTGGGTGGTGCAGAACGCCGGCTCGGCGAGGGTGTGTGCCCGAGGGCGGTCGAAACGCCCGAGGCCAGGATGCGTACCACCCCCCGGACGTACCGAGACAGGCGAGTGGCCAACAGTTCACGCGCGAAGCTGCGGTCGGTCACCGCCCGCACCACCAGCCAGAACGTGAGCGACAAACCGTGTCGGCGCACCATCGCCCGAACGTGCGCGGCGGGGTCCAAGGCACCGAGGAGTACGCCAACCACACGCCCTCGTTCGTCGACAGCCGCTAAAGCGAGGCCCTTGGGGCTGTCGATCCACGCCCGGTGGTACCGGTCGAGGAATCGCGGGCCGCAACGAACCAAGAATTCCATGTCGAGAACCTCGCCGTGCAGCCGTGCGCTGGCGGCGGTGTCGTCGCGTCGCAGGTTCCGGATCTCGACGGTGGTCATCTCACGTCGTCTGCGTGCTTCGCAGCAGCTGTCGCCAACACGCCGCGGCATATAGGCTGCGCCAGGTGCCACCGGGCCGGCATCGTCGAGTACGGCTTGGAACAAGCACCTCCAGGGCAGGTCTGGTCGGAGCGATAGGGGTCTCGCTTCTCGCCGCCACCGTCCTCACCGTCGGCGCCCTCTACCGTCACCAGTCCACGCCTGCACCCGCGACGACGGTCACCCGGCGCCTTCCCACCACAACAACATCGACTGTCGCGACCACACAGCCTGTTCCCTCGCTCAGCGCCGACGGGTCCTACGCCGTGGGTACGACGAGTCTGTCGATCATGGAACCGGGAGCTCCGGGGGTCGGGGACCGGTCGCTTCCCACCGCCATCTTTTACCCTGTACGAGATATCGCCGCAGCAAGGGGCCCGGACGCGCCGCCCGACAGGATACATGCGCCGTACCCTCTGCTCGTATTCTCGCAGGGCTACGACCTCTCGGTCCAGGCGTACTCCACATTGCTCACCGACTGGGCATCGGCAGGCTTCGTCGTCGCAGCTCCCACCTATCCCCATACCGACCCATCCGATCAACGCTCCCTCGATGAGAACGACATCACGAACCACCCCGCCGACTTACGCTACGTGATCACCACCCTGCTCGAGGCTGCACAAGGGTCGGGATCACCCCTGTCCGGTCTGATCGATGCCAACGAGATCGGCGCGGTCGGGCATTCCGACGGCGCTGACGTCACCTTGGCGGTCGCCGCCGACACCTGCTGCCAGGACCCTCGCGTGAAAGCGGCCGCTATCTTGTCGGGAGCAGAGTTGGCGAGCTTCGGCGGCCGCTACGCCTTCTCGGGCAGGGTGCCGCTGCTCATCACTCAGGGAAACGCCGATACCATCAACTTCCCCACCTGTAGCGCCCAGATCTACAACGCCGCCGCATCTCCCAAGTACTACCTCGACCTTCTCGGCGCGCCCCACGAGGCGCCTTATGCCGCCCCGGGGCCCGATCAACAGATCGTCGCCCAGGTCACCACCGACTTCTTCGACGCCGAGATCGCTGGGCAGAGCGCCGCGCTGGCGGCCATGGCGACCGCCGGCAACGTCGGGGGGCGAACCAGCCTCACCACGGGCCCGGTCGCGCCTCAGGCAACCGGCGCATGCCCGGGAGCTCCGGGCTGACCGCACGACCCACCCGCCGCCTGCCGTCTCCTTTCTCGTCGGCTCGTCGGTCCTCATCGGCTCGTCGGTGTGATGGCGCTGGGAATGCCACTGACTCCCTGGCACCCCGGCGTCGGGGCGACCGTCACTAGCGGCGGTACCCCGGGCAGCGGAGGGACGTCGAGTGCGGCGCCATCCACGGCGTTGGCCATGGCCGTCTGTCCTTGCGCGTCGGGGTGGAGGTGGTCGCCCGAGTCATACATGGGGAATATCGCGGTCGGAGCACACCCACCGTCGTAGACGTCGGCCACGGAGGTGCCCAGGTTCAACACGGCGTCAAACGCGCCCGACGTGAGGATCCACTGGTCGACTTGCTGGAGATAGCGCTGTTGCAACGGGGTCCATCGCTCTTCCGGGCTGGTACTGCGGGGCAGCAACGTGACGACGTCGATCCGGACGCCCGCGCCATGCGCGGCGGCGATGGCCTGCTCGTAACCTGCGATAACTTGGTCAGCGGTGGCCCCGAACCAAAGGTCGTTGGTACCCAGGAAGAGGACCACCTCAGACACTCCGGCCTGGGTGAGGGCGTCACGCGCCAACCGCGACACCCCTGAGGGACCTCCACCGGTCAGGTCGTCGGTGCGCACCACTGCCGTCAGCGCGTTCGCCGTGATCCCTTCGTTCACGACCGCCCGCTGCTCGCTGGGCGGGAGCATGTCGATCCGCTTCTGAAGGACATCGGTCCACCGCACCGACGTGTGGTACCCGTCGGTGATGGAGTCGCCCACCACGACGATGCTTCCTTCGCCCGTCGTCTGCAGCACATCGACGGCATCGACCCATCGCTCCCAGGGGCTCGGCTCGCTGAGCCCAACGCCGCTCACAGATCCGGTCAAGTCCCCACCCCCGTTGGGGGTGAAGTACGAGACGATCTTCGTACAACACGGATGGACGGTGACCAGCTCGCGCCCACTCACGTAGACACTGATGGCCAGGGTCTGCAAGTCGCTCACGTCCATGCTCACCGCATCGCTATAGCTGACCTGCCCCACAGGGACCGTCGTCCCCCGAGCTCCGCCGAAGGTCAAAGCGTGCAGCGTTCCGGGCACCACGCCGGCACCTGCGGCTGCGAGCCCCACGCTCCCCGCCCCGATCACGAGGGGCTCGTTCCCAAAGACGTTTGAGATCCGAATGCGAACGGCTTCACCGCCGGTGCCGACCGTGGCCAGGTCGCGGACCGTCACGTTCGACGCCTCGCCGTTACCCCATGCCATGGCGGACCCCCACCCGACGCGCCAGACAGGGGGGGCAGCGTTCGTCGTCGTGATGGGATGCGACGACGTCGGTGAGGCGGAGGGCTGGTCCTGCACCCGGCGCGATGGCCCGGTCGAACCCAACAAGGCGACAGAGAGAGCGATCGACGCCACGATCACCACCACAAGACCGATTGCCACCACCACGGTCGTAGGTCGACGACGACTGCGGTGCCGTCGCGGTGAGACCCGTGCCCCCCGACGAGCGTGCTGCGGCATGCGCCGGTCGGACAGTGTCGAATCGACGAGAGCTCGACGACCTCGTGGCCACATCAGGCTGCACGACGCATGAGCGCGTGGACCGGAACCCGGCCGGACCCTAGGCGAAGGCTGCTCATCACCGGGCTGCTCCCATGCGGTCGTTCGGGGTCCATACGAGCCCACCATCCGGATCTTGGTTCGTTCTCAGCCAGTCCACAGAGGACCCAAAGAGCGAGCTCAGCGAGCCGTTGTCCACTTGGTGCGGGTATGGTGGAGGAGGCAGACGTGGAATCGAAAATAGCAATCGAAAATGGCAAAAGCATCCCCATGGGGCGGTCCCCGCTATTTAACTTGTGGACGCCAAACTGTCGTCGCGGTTCGGTCTCTGACTAGTCGACGTTGAATCTTGATCCTCAGGTGGTCGAATCCACGCCCCGCAGCCGTCTTCCGAGACGTCAGACGCCGCCGGGAAGCACAACCGTCGTCGAAAGGCTCAGCGCCAGGACCCGTGACCTGCCCTGCGAGGGGTGATTGGGGATTCTGCTGTTTCGGGCGAACACCTCCGGACAACTTCATGCTGTCGTCACAGAGGCTTCCTAGGCTCGAAACGTCGGGAGCAAACGCACCTGTGAACCGAGCCCGGATCCGGCCCGAAGTCCGCCACGATCGGGGACCCGCGCCTGTGCCGACGTATCAGAGAGTCCACAGGAGGCACCGTTGGACACCGACTGGATGGGTCAGGGGCGCTGCAAGAACATGGACCCCGGCGTGTTCTTCCCCAGCGACTGGATCGGCGTGCAGTCTGCCCAGCGCGTGTGCGTCGAGTGCACGGTACGAGGCCAATGTCTGGGATACGCCCTCACCAACCGGATCACCGACGGCGTGTGGGGCGGCACGTCAGAGCGACAACGACGTCGCCTTCTTCGTGGTCGTGGGCCGAGGACGGACTTCGCGGAATGGGCCAACCCCGATCCCATCGGCCGGCATTGACGGGCGCGGGGCGTGTCCGGGCGGCGTCCACCGTCCTCCTGGCCATGGCGCTGGCGGGATGCACCGGGTCCCCCACATCCGGCGACGCGAAGTCCGAGGCGACGCCGGGGTCATCGTCCCTTCCGGTCGCCGCTCCCCGGCCGTCGACGACCACGACCACGACGGTCCCGGCCCAACCGGGGTGGACGCCGGTGAGCACCTTGGCGACGGGGGTGGCCATCGACGAGCGGGCAATGATGACCCCGGGGGGTGCCTCGGTGACGCTGGTCCGATTCCGCGCCGGACAAGTCGTCTTCGCCCTCCACTCTGGCGGCCAAGACCCTCCCACCGCCGGCATTGCCCTGAGTGTCGACGCACAGCCCCAGATCGCGGCTCCAGAGCGGGCGGTACTGCTGGGTGTCTTCAACGGTGGATTCAAGGTGTCGGGCCACGCCGGTGGAGTCGAAATCGACGGACACGTCCTCACCCCCCTCGTCGCCGGCATGGCCAGCCTGGTCATCGACACCAACGGCGCGGCCCACGTCGGGGTGTGGGGGGCTACCGCGCCCGGGCCCCACGAAGCGGTGACGAGCGTGCGACAGAACCTCCCGCCGCTGGTGTCGGGCGCACAACCGAGCCCGACGATCTTGACGACCAGTGCCTGGGGTGACCCACTGCACGAGGTCGCCCTCACGGCCCGCAGCGCGCTCGGACAGGACGCGGCTGGTGATCTCATCTATGCGGCCAGCATGCACGCGCTTCCCATCGACATGGCTACCGCCCTCGTGAGTGCCGGAGCCACGGTGGCCATGGAGCTCGACATCAACCCAGAGTGGGTCCAGGCAGACGTGGCCGCATCGCCAGGGGGTGTGCTGACAACGATGGTCCCGGGTCAGAACCAGCCGGCGGATCGGTACCTGCTGGGGTGGACCCGCGACTTCGTGACCGTGGACGTCGCACAACCGATCCCGTAACCACGGGGGAGGAACTTGACCACCCCGGGAGACGCTGGGACAGGTGGCCGGCGGCGGAGCCAGGGTGATGGCTGGCACGCCGCCCGAGCGAGCTGACGCCGCGCTCTACGATCAGCCAGGACATGAGCCGCTTCCCCGGCGACGAGCCGCACGCATCCTCGGGGTCGCCTCGACCGTCCGGACCCCACCGGTCTCGCTACCGAAGGCGACCTTGGGCGCTCCGTGTCCCCCTCATCATGGCCATGGCGACCGTGGTGGCGCTGGGCTCGGGCATCGCCGCCTGGTTGACCACCGGCGGCGGGCAGGCACGGGGGGCGCCGTTGTCCGACCCATCGGTCTACCCCCCGCCGGCACTCCACGCAACACCCTCCACGGAGGTGGCCGCGCCGACCACCACCACCACCACCACCACCACCAATCCAGGGTCTCTTTCCCAGACCGAGGCACTCCCGCCTACCAATTCACCACCGTTCCAATCCGACATGGCCGCCCTATGGAAGGGGGTCGTGAGCGATTCGCCGACCATTGCCTTGCCCGCGTTCTTCCCCGAGCAGGCCTACGAACAGGTCAAGACCATCACCGACGCGCAGGGGGACTACGAGAATCGCTTGGTCCACGACTACTCGCTGGACATCACCGCTGCACACGATCTGCTCGGACCCGACCCTTCGTCGGCGGTGCTGGTGGACGTCGAGGTCCCCGAAAGCGACCGGCACTGGGTGCCGCCCGGGGTCTGCGACAATCGGATCGGGTACTTCGAGGTCGCCAATTCCCGAGTCGTCTACCAACAACACGGCGTGACGCGCTCCTTCGGCATCGCCTCTCTGATCTCGTGGCGCGGCGTCTGGTATGTCGTGCACCTCGGCGCCATCCTGCGTTCGTCCGAGATTGGTGTCGTGGAGGACCCCGAGGTCGGCACGGGCTACTCGGCGCCGTCCTCCACCTGTTGAACTAGGGCTCTGTGCCCCTTAAGTGCTTCCCCATCTGCGATTGTGACATCGCCGCCGACAGCCACACGGCGGCGCCGAGCCCAATTTGAGTGACTCGATCGACATTTGGTGCCCTGCAGGTAGGGGACGGGTACGACCTCGACAGCATGGACGTGGACGATCACGAGACCACTGTTCGTGGCGGATTCGAGGAGGGCGAGTTGAGCGAGCCCTTTCATGGAAGACGGGTGGCGGCCGACTGAAGGCCAGGATCTCGATGACGAGGTGTTCTCAGCCTACGTGACCAGAGAGCCACCACCGTGGCCGCGGAACCATTCTGCGAACCTCGCCGGTGCACTTGCTCCCAGGCCGGGATTCGTCAACGCAGAGCCGAGCGACCACCATATGGGCGTCAGAAGAATGGCACCGAGCACGAGAACGCTCGTGAACTTATGGGAGCGAGCCCATCTCATGCGTCGACGCACCCGTCTGCGCCGACGAAGGTTCGGCCCATTGGCGCGGGTGTCCGCCAAGCTCGGCGGTCGGACAGCGGTCTGCGGCATCAACATCACCCTACGGAACAGACCCTTACAACCATGTGATGATCCACAACCTCAACGAAACGATGAGGGCGGGCCTTCGGTGTAATCCTGTTGTCAGGTTGAGCGAGTAAATGTTAAGGACATGAGGCTGCTGGTTGCCCAGGACGACGCTGGGCTGCGCTCTGCCCTGGAGCGAGGTCTTCTAGAGAGTGGCTATGTCGTCGACGCGGTGGCTGACGGGGAACAGGCGCTGCGCTTGCTGTGCACCTACGACTACGAGGTGGCGGTGCTCGACTGGGTCATGTCCGAGGTCTCGGGCATCGACGTGGTGCGCGAGCTCCGTCGATGCGGATCACGGCTCCCCGTCCTCATGCTCAGCGCCCGGGACGCCCCCGGCGATCGGGTCACCGGGCTCGACGCCGGAGCCGACGACTACATGGTCAAGCCCTTCGACTTTCGAGAGCTGCTGGCCCGTATCAGAGCTATGCAACGTCGTTCCTCGGCGTTCGACTCGCCTCGCTTACGGTGGGAGATGTTGAGTTCGACCCTGCCACGCATGAGGCCGGAGTGGAGTCGATCAACGGACTGACCGGCACCCGAGCCGCCCTTTGGAGATTCTCATGCGGAGGACCGTCTGGGTGGTGCTGCGGAGGTTCGTCGCGCTCGAGGTCCAGGGCGAGCGGGCCGATGCCCTTGGTTCCAACACCGTGCGACGCGCACGTGGCTCGCTTCAGGGTAACGATCGGTTCCGGGCGAGTACGGAACAAACCGGGCCGTGTCCAAGTGAATCGTCGCGTTGACCCCGTGGGTGTCGAGAATGTCATCGATAGGCCGGACCGGGAAGTTGCGGCTCAAAGCTGGAGCAACGACGGTGGACGATGGCCTGGTCCTTCCTCTATCTCGCCTTCGGCCACGTGCTTGAGCCCTCGCGTCTGGAGCGTCGTGACAACACGGATTTGGTCATCGAGGTCCTGGCTCTTCGCGCTCCAAGGAGCTGTTCCGGCCTGCCGTTGCGGGAGGGGGTCATCTCGGAGCCGATCGTCAGCGCGGTTCAGCGGTATTGCTCTCGCGATTCCCGCCGTGGCTCTGACGGCTCCGAATTGGAGCTAAGCGGGCGCGTGGCGCCACATACATCGTCACGAAATTCCGGGTCCACCCCACCGGGTATCGGTCGGCCGGTTGGTTCTGGCCGGGGACCATGGTCGTCAACGCACCCCGACGAAAGCACCTGCGACCGAGGCACTGACCTCAGCGGAAAGCCAAGCACATCGACGAAGCCCCAGGTGGCAACCCGATGAACTCCCTTGCGACCCACCTTTCGACTCGTCGACGACTTGGATTGGAGGGGGTGGCCCTCTCCAAGATTTCAGCCTGTCGTGGGGTGGGTAGGTGTGGTTCCGTTGGGTCCGAGCAGGTCGAATCCGTCCGGGGTGTTCAACATCCCAGGTGCCGTCCCGGCCGCGTCGGTGACTCCGTACTGCCAGACCAGGGCGCCTGTCGTGGGATCTATAGCCACCATTCGGTTGGCATAGTCGTCGTTGAGCATGACGACGCCGCTCGGAAGACGCTCGGCGAGCGACGGGTGGTTGAGCATGCCGGGTCCTGAGGCCGCTTCGTACCGGTAGAGGACCTGCCCGGCGCGATTCATGTAGATGAACCCTCCCGGCTTGGCGTAGTCGGCGACGAGATACAAGTCGGACCCCAGTTGCTGGGGGTCCGACGGGTAGGACACCGGTGCGGGTGCCGTCCACACAAGTTGGCCCTGCAACGTGTACTCGCTGATCCACGAACCGTTTATCTCGGAGATGAGGACGTTGCCGTCCGATAGTGGCGTGTCACCGTTGGGCGAGCCCATCGAAGTGGGGGGGTCGTGGACGCAACGGCCCGTGGTTCCGATCTGTCCGGCCACGCTGCCGTCGTGATTGATGATCATGACGCGGCAATTTTGGGCATCGGCCACCGTGATCTGGCCGTTGTCCAACAGATAGGCGTCATCGGGTTCGTGCAGGTACCCTGGTGCGGTTCCGGGCTGCTTGGGGTGCCCGTACTCCCACAGGATCTTGCCCGAGGGGTAGCCGATCTCGACGATGGTCTCGTTCTCCTCCTGGTTGGAGATGATGCCCTTGCCCTTGTCGATAAAGAAAGCGTCATCGGGAAAGACGAAGCCGTACGGGTCTGGCGGTGAATTCGCGGACGGATACTTCCAGGTGATGTCCATGGCCGGGTTCAAGATTAGGAACCGGTTGTTGCCTCGGTCGGCGATGAGCAATTGCATTCCGAAGTACGGCGAGCCCGCCCCCGTCGTGCCTGCCGTGCCGAACTTCGGGTTCGGCGTGATCATCTGAACAGTGGACATCTGGGCTCCCCCGGACTCGCCACCCACCAACCAGGCCGTGGAACCGAGGACAGCCAGACCCGCGTGCGACACGGGCACCTGCAGGCGCCCGGCGTTCAGCATGCCGGCGGTGGCGGGATCGAATGCCCAAATGGTGGAGACGGTAGAGGTGCTCGGAGTCGACTCGATGGTCGAAGTGGACCCTGGCGGTCCCGATCCGGCAGCGGCACTGGTGTTCGCGGCGGGGCTTGGGCCGGCACCGGGGGAGGAGATCTTCGTGGCGTCACCGAGGAGCGTGGCCCCGGTGGTTCTCGCACCCCCGCTGCCGTTCCCGGGAACCGTGGCGGCTGTGGCTGTGGCGCTGGTGGCGCCGGCTCCAGGATTGGCGCCGGCCGGGGGTAGCCCCAACTGTGTCGTGCCCACGCCGGCCGTGACCGATTGGGCGACCGTGCTCTCGCCTCCGGCCAGATAGATCTGCTTCCCGATGGTTACGGCGGCGGCCCCCTCGAGCGGCACCGGCAGGCGTCCGATCGTCGATGCGGCGTGGCGGCTCGGATTGACGAGCTGGATAGCGCTCACGGGCTGACCGGCACCGGCTCCGGTGACGGCCTCACCGCCGAAAACGTAGATCAGCCCTCCCACAGCGGCGACGGCCGGGTACCGCACCGGCACCGGCAGTGAACCGACAGTCGAGAACGTAACGCCGTCGGTCGTGGCCAGGACCGCGCGATCGGGGTTCGTACCGTCGTACCCGCCCACGATATAGGTGGTCTTGCCGACGGTCACCGCCGCCGAGTCCGACCGCGGCTGGGGGAGCGACCCTGTGACGGTGGCTTTTGCGATCGTGCTCGGGGGGGCACCGTTCGGCGCCACGATACCTTGGACGGTAGCGACGGTGGCTGGAGAACCCCCCCCGAAGGTCACGTCACGTCCGTCGATGACGGCACCCGACGCGTCGTGGAGGCCTCCCGTGAGGTCGGCGACGTGCGTGAGCGTCCCAGAGGTGGTGCCGACCGTGTAGATACCCTGCGCGGAGACGTTCGATGCGGTCAGCCCCCCGATGATGACAAGCTGATCCCCCGGGGCGGGGAGTGTCACGACCCGGCTGACGGGGGTTGGGAGCGCCCAGGGGAGGAGTCCCGACTCTGCCGCCGCGATGGCCTCAGGGGGGCGGCGGGCATGTGGAGGCGTCGGCGAGGACGTCGAGGAGATCCTCGGTGCCGGTGACGGCCCCTTGTCGGCGCAGGTTGCCAGAAGCGCACCTAAGGCGATGAAAGCGCCCAGCGTGCCGGCGACCACGAACCTCCGCCTCCGGAACTTCGATCGGCGCGCGTGTGCGCCAGCCAGGTGTGTGAAGGGGGAGGGAGAGGACACGGTCAAGATTCTGACCCTTTCTAATCGAGCTGGCGATGCCATGCGTTGATGAGCACGAACCGACCAGTTAAGTCCGTGGGTCAGCCAGTCCCCGGTCGCCCTCCGATGGGTGCTGGCCAAGGCGGGTGCGATCTTGGGCGTGGCGATTCTCGTGTAACCGTGAAGGGCCAGGCCTCCGGGCGACTCCCTTTGACTACCGAAGTGGGTCAGACGGCAGCCTCAGTGCTGTGCCGAGGGCTTCAGCCAGATTCTGAACTCGTTGTGTCGGGCCTCGAGCCACCAGATGGTCCGTGGTGGGGCCTACTTCGCCAGCGTGCGACCGAGTGCTGCGGCGGCCTCGCGGTCTCGTTCCGGGAGGACGTGGCTGTACACCCTCGGGGTCACCGCCGTGTCGGCATGGCCCAAGCGCCCCCGACTTGGGCTCTGTGCCTGCGCACGACCTCGAGGGCGACCTCGTCGACTCCGACGCGTCGCCGATCGACTCGCAATGGTTCAACCAGAGGTCGAGGAGGGTTCCCACCGTCTCTCTCCCGGCGCTGACCTTCCCGGCCGCGACGTCGGAGACCCGCTTGGCGAGCTCACGATTCGCTAGTCGCGCTCCGGCTCCGGGCTTGCGCTCGGAAGTCCTTGGTCAGAGGGCGGAGGGAGTGGGATTCGAACCCACGAGCCTTTTGGGCCAAGGCTTTTCAAGAGCGAGTTGAGGCGCCCCGCTGCCCACCGCCGTTCACCAAGATTCGCTTTGACCAGCATCTTTAGTCCCGACACTCACCGGCCTTCGCGGGCTTTCGCGACCTTTGGCCGGGAGTTGTAGTCATTTTTGTAGTCCGAAAAGACTCCTACATTCCCGCCGGGGTGCACCAGTGCGCCGGAGCTTTGAGTTACCGGTCAGGTTGGGCGCATCCGGCCGTGAGAAACCAACGCTCCGGGTAGCCGTCAATCGCGCCCGAGATCGTCACCGGAGCTCCGATCAGGGGTGATCCCGCGTGGGTAGGCAGCCCAAGGGACCGGGCGACGAGGCCGACCTGGACCCGGCATGTTCGAGCGGTTCGAACGGGCGGCAAAATCCGAGGCTGGGCGGTGTTTCCGATCGGTCCGATCTGGCTCCATCTCACGCCGCGGCGGTACTCCGATTCAGCACATAGCCGGTGTTGTGGGGCACCCCTTCCAGGACAGGTGACTTTCGCCTCTGTCCGCTCCCGCCGGGGACAGACGACGCTGGACGTATGCACTACGGATACGGCTACGGGGGCGACCACTGGGGGCTGTGGATCACTCTTACCGTGGCCATGGTCGTCTTCTTGGTTGCGCTCGCCTGGATAATTATGACTCTGTTGCGACAACGGGGGACCCCACCGGCTACACCTCCCCCCTCCGGGCCAACTGGTCCTCCGCCGAGTCCAGGTGCACTGGATATCCTCAACGAGCGATTCGCCCGAGGGGAGATCGATGAGGAGGAGTACACCCGCCGACGGTCCCTGATCGAGGGGACCGGTTGAGCACCCCGGCAACTCATCGCAACCTGATCACCGCATTGATCGTCGCCGGTGTGGCGCTTCTGGTCGGGACAGGGACTGTTATCGCTCTCGGGACCTTAGGAACCTCGACGACCGTGAATGGTGCTTACGGTGCGATCTCGTGCTCGACACCTACTCTGTCGGGCACCACCGTCGATGTCCAAGTGACAGATGCCGGCGACATGATGATGAGCCAGGCCCCAATGCGGGCCACCCTTGTCGCCAGCCCCAACAGCGTGCAGGCAGGCCGGATCTCATTTGTCGTGACTAACACAGGAGCATTGGTCCACGAACTGGTCATCCTGCCTCTCCCGGCCGATGGTCCCGGTACCCGGCCCACCGGCACCGATGGCAAGATCGATGAGTCGCAGAGCTTGGGCGAGGCGTCCCGATCATGCGGAGCGGGCACCGGCAACGGAATCAGCCCGGGGGCTACCGGATGGACCACGGTGACGCTGAAGCCCGGTCGCTTCGAGTTGGTCTGCGACCAACCCTGGCACTATGCCGCAGGCATGTTCGACGTTCTAACCGTGACCTGATGGCCCCAGGGTGCCCGCAGGTGCGTTCGGCATCCGCGCACCGAAGTCGTGTCGCCGAAATCGGTTGGCGCCCGGGCGTGACTTGTATCTTGATGTCGCGGGCGGGAAGTGCCGTGCGTGCGGTCGTGTCTCGGGCCGATCCACGCAGCATGCGCGGCGCCGAGTGTGGCCTGGGTCCCGTCGCCCCTTCTGCTTACTGTACTCATACCGGCATTACGCCCGGCATTACGCGCGGTTAGACAGTTAGCCCTGTCGCTCATCCCGATGCCGTTGGATCAGGTGGAAGCGGTGCAAGATGTGCTCTCGCGAAAGCATTTGTCCGTCGTGATTGCTGGCATGGCTTTGGACGCGTTCCACCAGCTCGTCCTCATCATCAGCGTTGATCTCGGTATCGCAATGTTTGCAGGTCATGCTCAGGGTCACTATTTGGCCTCCTTGATCTCCAACATGAAGCGCAGCTCGAATGGGCGTTCAGTGCGCAGAGTGAAAACCCGCCCTTTGACCACATTCAGTGATTCGGATCGGCTGCCAGTGGTCACGGCAGTGACTAGGGAGCAGTCATGTCATGGGGGCGATCATTGCGGTCGTGCTCGCTATCAGGAGTACCCCCCATCATCTTTAGCATCGGTACTCCACCAGTACGCACGAATCGGTAGATCAGGCCGGCTGCTAGCAGCAGCGCGGCGATGTTGAGGATGGATGTGTAGTTCCAGTGGATGGCCGCCTCGGTCACCTTCGCGTTGCGCACGCTAGGGACAAGCCCCAGTCCGTCGAAGAGGAGCTCAACCACGTAACCAGCCAGCACCATGGTGGCGTAGAAGGTACCCAGGATGAAGAGCATCATGCGTGTGCCGTAGTACTTCTGGTAGATCACCAAGATCGGCAGGATGATGAGGTCGGCGAAGATGAACGACGTCACTCCACCAAAGCTGATGCCGCCGTTCCAGAGCACGCCGGCCAGTGGCACATTCCCGATCGAGCAGACGAAGCTCAGCAGGCCGACGATCGGCCCGATCAGGGGCCCCCAGATCTTGGCAAGGAGGGGATGATGGACAAAAAAGAGGCGTCGCCAGAACGAGTCAGGAACCCAGGCGGCTACGGCCCCAGCGATCAGGAGACCGATGACGACGTCTCGGATCACTGCCGCCCACTCCATGATAAAGATGTGCGAGATTGAGGTGACGGCCTGCTTGGAGCGAAGCCGCTGCGCGAAGCTACCTTTGTCTTGGACCGTCATATCCATGGCGGCATGGCCCTCCATGGAACCAGCAAGACCCCTGTCCGCTTGGGTTCGAGCGGCATCGAGCAGCCGCTTACGCAGGAACAGACGAAACATCAGAGCCAAAAGCACGATCATGATCGGACCGCCGACAAACTCGGCCAATGTGAACTGCCAGCCGATGAGCAGAGCCAAGATGATTCCGAGTTCGACAACCAAGTTGGTTGAGGCGATTTCAAAGACCATGGCGGCGGTGAAGCTGGCACCCTTGCGAAACAGGGACCGGGCCAAAGCCACAGCCGCGTAGGAGCACGACGACGAAACCGCTCCAAATCCAGTGGCGATGACTAAGGTGCGAGGCCGATCGTCGCCCAGCAGCTTGACAATCGTGCTTCGTCTCACGACTGCTTGAATCACGGCTGACAGAGCGAAACCGAGGATGAGCGCCCACAGGATCTCCCAGGTCATCGAGGCGCTGATGGTCAGGGCGTGCCCGAGAGCATCAAGCAGCGACCTCATACTTGATTCCCATCCGGCGTTGCAATGCTCAGCAGCTCTCGGAGGCAGTGTTCAAGAAGTTGGTGCGGGAAGCTCGGAGCCAGGGAGTAGAACACCACGCGGCCCTCCTTGCGGAAGGTCACCAGACCTGCGGTTCTGAGCATGCGGAGCCCATATGACACGGCGTCTTCGGTGACCCCCAGGGCCAGGGCAAGGTCACCGACACAGAGCCGCTCGACGGTAGAGAGCGCGAACAGCACCCGGGAGCGCACCGGATCGGCCAACAGTCCGAGGAGCCCAGCCAGACGACCGGCATCGTCAATCGAGATCAGGTCAGCTCTGGCGGCGGTCACCTTTTCGGGGTCGACTGGGTGTTGATGGTCTGAAAGTTGGTTCATTCATTTCTCCGTGTATCCGCATGATCACACGGATATGCGCCATTAGTCAAGCTCTTCGAGAACCAGGGTCGGGTAGCGACGCCGACCGCCGGCTCATCACGGCTCACCTCGTGTCTTGGATGGCTGGCTAGGTCCCGTTGGCGCTGTGGCTCATCCCGCGCCCCGAACATGCAGCCAACATTTGCCACGTCTGTCCCAGCAGCGCGATGGCGATAACAAGCAATGGGGATGCAGTGGGCGATCATCATTCAGCCATGACCACCATGGCCGCTGGCCTTTTGGTCTGGGCAGGACGTTTGGCCCTACTACGACGTCCCTTGATGGGCGAGGCTGATTGAGTGGCTAGGGGACCGAATCGCGGGACACGAGAACCGTGATGTTCTGGTATGGCAACGGTGGGCATCTGTGGGTGGCCGTCCTCATGTCAGTCGGAATGCTGGCGTTCTGGGCTCTCGTTGTGTGGGGGGCTATTGCCCTGTTCCGAGGCTCATCGTGGGGGCGTCCAAGCGTTCCGCCCCCAGACCCCGCGCAGATCTTGAAGGCACGACTGGCTCGAGGTGAGATCGACACGATGGAGTACCAGCGTCTCCTGCATTTGATCGTGTCCAGCCCTTGAGACCGTTACCCCTTGGCTCAGATCCAGTTCCGAGCAGGTGGGCGTTGGCCCTCGTGCGACATGGAGCGCCGTTTGCACGCATCGCTGCGAGCAAGGCGATCGTGGGGCGCAATCGAGCACGAACGGACCCAACTGCAGGACGTTTCACGCAACGCGACGTTGCTGGCTTCGTCAGGGACGCCTTTGACCGGTTCGAGCGCCACGTCCCGGGTCTGCCAGGCGAACCGACCGTCGGCAGTCGGCAGAACGTCATGCTCGCCGCCCTTACGCTGTCTCTCTTGGAAGCGCTACAGGGAGCTGGTGTCGAGCGCGAGTACGCGATCGAACTGACTGGTGACACCTGCTGGCGCTTTTATCGCCACTGGGGCCGCATCACCAAGGCGGTCACCAGTCTCATCTCACGCGACGCCACCCGCCGCCTGCGGCTCAGCGTCAATGCATTCTTGACATACCCGTTCGGTCGTCCCGGCTACCGGTTCGATGATGTGCCTGAGGTGGATGGGCGCTCCTTGAACATGGTGCGCTGTCCAGTGGCTGACTACCTCGGTCAGCGAGATGCAGCCGACCTCTGTGCGGGATCGTGGTGCAATCTCGACTTCGCCCTTGCGGAGATGTGGGGAGGTCGGCTTCAGCGGTCCAGCACTCTGGTCTCGGGCGCCAAGTGTTGTGACTTTCGTTTTCACGCTGTACCGACCAATGGCGATCAGCCACAGACTGTCCTCCGCCGACTTGTTGCCGACGATCGGCTGGTGAGCCTCCCTGCGCACCCAAGTCGGGGCTGACAACTAGCGCTTAAGTGCCGATCCCGACCAGGGTCTCAGTGGCAGCGACCCCGTGCGTTTGGGTGACCGGTAGTCAGGGGGTATCGGTCGCGTCATGGCTGCTACCTCGAAGCGCCGGATCGCCTATCTCTGTCGAGGCTTCCGGGCCTTGGACCCAGCCGATAATGCTCGGAGCCGTGAATAGGGTGCGGCTGGGACTAAGCGCCGGGATACCGGGATCGGCAGGCTTCGCCTGGCGCCTTCGATATTTGGGCCAGGCGATAACCGAATACCGGACGCCCTAGTCGCGTCACCAGTCCGAGGGTCCGGCCGGTCGGGAGCGGCACATCTCGCCCGCGACATCTGGATACACGATCCGACCGGGATCTGCGGTTATGCGCTCCTCAGGCGGCGCCAAATCCGTCGTTCTGGCGCGCATACGACGCCGCGACAAGCCGAGTGTCACGAACGCAGATGAATCGTTCGGATCATGTGCACGGTGCTGCCCGGCCGGTCTCAGAAGCTGACGCTCGGCGAACTGCTCGTTGACCATGGGTCATCGGGGACGAAGAGACGCCCATCGCGGACCCTCACCTCGTTGCCGTATTGCCCTCTACCGCGCCGCCCGAACGGTCAGGAGCAGCGCGTCGCCAACCAGGCTTCTACTGGGCGCGCGACTCGCTTCGCAAGCGAAGCCCCACGGCCTGCGTCATCCGGCCTCACTCATCTCGCATGATGACTACCGGCGCCACCCGCGCCGCAGCCCAGCCCGGCCAGGCAGCGACGGCATTCGCCACCAACAAGGCGGCCGGGACGACAAGGGCCACGTAGATCGCCGGGACCAGGGACGGGGAGACCGAGTCAATGCCCGAAGCCACGAGGCTCCAGGACCAGCGGCCACAGGCGAGGCCCAGGGGCAGCCCGACTGCGAGGGCCACCACGGCGAAAGAGGTCGCCTGCCAGGCGACGGTCGCAACGACCTGGCGGCGGACGAAACCCATGGTCTTGAGGATCGCCAGGTCGCGACGGCGGCGGCGCACGAAGGTGACGAGAGTGTTGCCCACGGTGGCCGCTCCGAGCGCCGTCACCAGCGCCGCCAGGATGATCGGCAGACCTGCGACGCTCTGGAGGTTCACGGCGTCCTCCGAGGGGAGCTGGCGCAGGACCGTGGCCCCGAAGTCCCTGCGAAGGTTGGCGAACGCGGCGGCATGCGACGCGCCCGGCGCGTAGCGAACAACGAAGAGGTTGAACGCGACAGGAGGCCCATTGACGTCGGCGGGAGCGTGCGCCTGGAGCTGCCGGACGAACGCCCCGGTCACCCATCCCCCTTCGCCCGTGCCGTTTGTCAATAGATCACCGACCGAAGGCGAGATCATGCTGCCCACGACGCGCAGCGTCATCGGGCCCGCGGGCGTCGCGATCTTGACCTCCTGGCCCACGTTTTTGTGGACCTCCCTCATTGTCTTCGCTCCCAACACGATCTCGTCGGCGGCGCGAGGAGATCGCCCTTCCAGGAGGGGAGGATGAACCGATCCTCGCAGCGGATCGATCGCGACCACGGGCGCTGAAGCGCCGGCGATGGGAAGAGACCCGAGGATGGCGATGGCGGAGTACGAACCGACGAGAGGGTCCCGAGAGAGCAGCGCGCCCGCCTGGACCTCTCGGTCGCTCGTGTCGTTGGGGTTGCCGACCATAACGTCCCAGTTCCACCCCTGCTGGCGCGGCGTGGCTAAAAGGTGGTCCAGGCTGGTGCTGAATGTGAGCGCGGCAACGACGACGGCTACCGCTACCACCGCGCCCACCATGGCGGTGACCACGGGCACCGACGTACGTCCGCGGCCGCGCTCCAGCGCGAAGCGCACACCAATGACCGTCGACGGGGGCGCTGAGGCCCGAGCCAGTGCGGCGGCGACCCTCGAGTGGTGCGCTGCGGGGTTGTCCTCCCGCACGTACTGCGACGTGTGCCGGCTGACACGCCAGGCGGGCACGGCCGAGCGCGCCACGACCAACAGCGCCAGAGCGAAGAGACCGGGGACGAGGATGCTCAAGTCGACGTCGAAGCCGGGATGGATCTCTGCCTGGCGCGCCAAGCCGATCGGCATCAGCGGAGAGGCGAGCGCGGCCACGACGAAGGACAGCGCGCCCCCGAGCACGCCGACAACGGCCGCGCGCAGGAGCACGATCCCGAGCACCTGCGGGCGCGTTGCACCGAGCGTGCGCAGGGTGGCGTAGTCGTCTCCCCGGAGCACGACTTGGCGAGCGAGCGCCTGCCCGACCAGCAACAGGGTCGCGAGCGCGGCCAGGGCACCGAAGAGCAAGAGCGCCACCACCTCGAGCCGGATGCCACGCTCTGCGCTTGCCGCCGCTGCCTGCGTCCCGAACACGTCGCCTTGCTGCTGGGCCCCGGTCTGCGCTTGGGCCAGGGGCGAGACGGTGGCGACCGCGGCGGAGAACGCCTTCCAGTCGGCGGCGCCGTGGCGCAGACGGAAGGAGTAGAAGTTCATCACGGGTAGCTGCTGCACGGGGACGTCAAGGCCCGAGGCGAGCCGCGACAAAAACGCCGGCGTCGTGTACAGGTTCTCCTGGCCCTCGTAGGTGACGTCCTGCTTCGCCGCGATGGGCACGATGGAGCTCACGTCACTCGGGAGGCGGATGACCGCCGCCACCTGCACCGTGAAGGTCGGCCCCGAAGGAGGCTGGTTGCCTCCGTTGATCCCGGCCGTGAGTCCTCCGTTAGCGACCTGAGAGAAGGAGAAGGCCTTGAGGCTGAGGCGGCTCCCCACGTGCAGGTGGCCCTTGTCTGCGGCGAGCTCGTTGACCGCCACGTCGAACGGACTTCGGGGGTCGGGCAGGTGCCCGGCGAGCACGAGGGGGCGATCGACGTCGCGGAACATCGCGGCGTCGGCGGCTCCGAACACGTTGAGACTGCCCAAGGGTCCACCTCGAACCCCACCTGGAGCAAAGAACAGGTACAGCTTTCGGAAGTAGGCGGCCACCTGCGGCAGGTGGACGACAGGCCGGGCATAGGGAGGCGGCGCCAAGGAGTACGCGTCGGGACCCGAGACCGACGGAGGGGCGAACGGGTTGTCGCCGAAGAGGACCGAGCCGTCGTCGGGGAGCGAGTACGACACGAAGCGCGGCACGGCGGTGTCGGCCCGGTGGGCGCCGGCGAAGGCGGTGAGGGCCACTCCCCCACCGATCCCGACGAGCAGCGCCATCATCGCGAGCCCCCGCCAACCGCCCCGCAGCTCCGATCGCCATCGCAACCAGACGAGGCCCATCACTCGCCCCGCAGAAGCAGCGCCGGCCGTACTCGCCCGGCGAACCAGCCCGGTCCGGCCGCGACGAGGTTCGCCACCAGCAAGGTGGCCGGGACAGCTGCGAGGACCGCGATCACGGGGACAGCGGCGTCACGGGCTACTCCCACCGAACCGGCGAACAACGCCCAGGTCCAGTTCCCTGCTGCCAGCCCCAAAGGTACGCCTATCAACAAGGCCACCAGCGCATGGGCACTCGACTGCCAGGCCACGGTGGCCGAGACCTGCCCGCGCACGAAACCGAGCGTCTTCAACATGGCCAGCTCCCGTCGCCTGCGTCGGATCGAGGTGACCACCACGTGGGTGAGGGTCGCCACACCCATGAGCGCCAGGGTGAGCGCCAGGAGGATCGGCGTGGCCCGGACACGGGCGTCGTTGGCGATGTCGTCGGGGAGCTGCGCCGTGGCGACCTGGCAAAGGTCGGGCGGACAACCATTGGCTCGGGCGATGCGAAGCATCGCGGCACCGGCGCGTTGGCGGCTGACTCCCGGCGGCACCCGCACGAGCAGGAAGTTGTAGCCGGGCCCGCTGCCCGTGGGGGAGGGCGTGGGGAAGAGCGAGGCCACGGTGACTGCTCCCTGGCCGAGATCGGTAGCGGTGTTCGGCCCCGCCGCGAAGCGGGGGAAGACCGTCTCGCCCACCACCCGCATCGTGTGCGCAACGCCGGTGATCCGAACCGTCACACTGTCCCCCACGCGTCGATGCACTTCCCGCAGTGTCTGCGCCCCCAGGGCGATCTCATTGGAGTTCCTCGGCGCCCTTCCCGTGAGCAGGGTCGGGAATACGTCGCCGCGCAAGCGGTCGAGCCCGATCGCGGGGATGAGGTGCCCGTCGACCACGGCCTCGCCGTAGTCGCCCGCCGAGTATGGGGCCCCGCGCCCGGCCGCCGCGGCCAGCGGTGCGGCGTAGGAGACGGGGAAGGAGCCGATCGCGCTGTCGAACTGCAGGTTCCACGTCTGTCCGTAGCGCTGGGGTGTGTCCACCAGGCGGCTCAGGCTGGCGCCGAAGGTGAACGCCGCGATCGTGGCGGCGAGCGCCAGCGTGGTCCCAACCAGGGCGCTTCGCGCCGGGATGGCCCTCGCCCCGCGCCCGGGATCGAGGGCCATGCGCACTCCTATCACCGCCGACAGGGGAAGCCGCGGCGCGGCCAACAAGCGCGCCAGTCGCGGCGGTCCCGCCGTTGGCATGGGCCCAACTTTCTCCGGCACAACGGAGGTGCGCCTGGCAGCCCGCCAAGCTGCCGGCGCCGTGGCGAGCAGCGCGAGGAGCACGACACAGCCCATCCCGGTGAAGAGGATCGCAAAGTTGGCCTCCACCCCAGGGGAGGGCTCGGCCACCCTGGCGGGGCCGATCGGCATGAGAGGTGAGGCCGCCACGGCCAAGACCACAGCGACGGCGGCACCAGCGACGACGATCGCACCTGCACGGACCATGGAAAGGGCGAACAGCTGTCGACGATCGGCGCCGACGGCGCTCAGCACCGGATGGTCCGATGCATCGAGGGCCACCTGGCGCCCGAGCAACTGACCCACCACGACCAGTCCCAGGAGACCGAGCAGCGATGCGAACAAGTAGAGCGCCACGGCCTCGGGCTTCAGGGCACGCTCGACGGCCGCGCTTTGCTGGGCGAGGTCCGCGAAGAAGGCCTGCCCCTGGGTGGCGGGGTACCTCTGGGTGAGGTCCTCGGCCTCCCTGCGAAGGTTTGACACCTCCGCTCTGCGTCCTGCGGCCCCGCTTGTCGGTCGCAACTTCACGTACGCGCCGTCGCCCTGGTCGAACCGTGGGCCGTAGGCCCGAAAGAAAGAAGGGCCGAGCATGAGCCCCGGGCGGCTGCTCGAGATCTGGGTGGGGACGACCTCGTCGTCGAAGACCCCCACCCCGGTCACCACAAGTTCAAGTCGGGTTGCCTTCCCCGGTTCTGGGTTCCCGTTCGCGTCCACCGGTGCCACGGAGCTTGCCAGCCGGCTCCCCGGCTGCAAGTGGTAGCTGCTTGCGAGGCGCGTGTCGACCAGCGTCGCACCCGGAGGGTCCCCCTTGCGGGGCAGCCTTCCCTCGGTCACCTTGGGCCGCGAGATGGTGATGCCGAACCTGCCGTCGACGCTCAACAAGGAATAGACGCTGGTGTCCAGGGCGCCGTTCGGACCGACGAGCGCCAAGTACGGAGTGGCGATCCTGGCCACCTCGGCCACCTCCGGGAGACGACCGAGCGCCTGGTCGTATCCGGTCATCCCGGTCCCCTCGGTCGATACGAGCACATCCGCAGCGTTGGTCGAACTTTCGAGACGCTGGTAGGCGGTGTCGGTCCGCCGTCCGCCTGCTGTGGCGGCGAGCACCGCTCCGCCCAGGAGTCCGACGATCAGCGCGAGGCCCAACCACGTTCGCCACCGGACCCGCCACTCTGCGCGTAGTCGAAACCACACCATGGACGTCAGGTGGCTTCCCGCGCTTTGATCCGATCCCCCGGCATGGCCATATTCGGCCACCAATTCCACCCACGATCAAGGGTGGAGGCACTGGGCGCTCCGGTGGTGCTGGCTTTATGGAGTTCCGCCACAGCGGCCCGCTCCGGCCGGCGACCGGCCCTGAGCGGCCAGGGAGTTCCTGACCAGCATGTTGACGCCCAATCAGGTCCACCGGCTCGATCGCGGTTTGTCCCTGATCGGCTGGAGGGTCCCGCCCGCCTCCTGGTGCCCGCTTGCCGGAAGCCGTCTCGAGCACGTTCTCTAAATCGCGAACGACGTCCCTCGCGTGTTCTCCTCGACGATGACGGTACCCATGCGCGCGGCGTTAACTCGCCACCCCTTCGGCCTCGAGTATTCCTTAGAGACGTGCGGATCCTGGGCACAACGCGTGCAGGGAGAGCTGGATACCCGCTCCGTGATAGTCGGCGCGCTCAGCAGTGTCGTTCTGATCGCTCCCCATGGGTGCGCACGCCACTGGCAATCTGGTCGCCAGGGGCTTCGAGGGCCTCGGCTGTGTCGGCGGCGTCGTCGGCTGTCGGGCCCGCGGAAATGCGATGCGCACCCGCTTCAGCACTACGAGCGGATCTGGTCGCAGTAACCCAGCATTGCCGTTCGGGGCCGTCTCGCTGGGCTCGCATGCCGCTACTTGACGAGCGCACATTCGGCGCTCTGGACCCGACGAGGGAGCGCATAACGACGGGCGCCAGTAGCGGCCACGGCGCCCTGCGACCGACCGCAACTGCCGGTTCTGTGCGCCGTGATGGGGCCAGCCAGACCAACCTCGGGCCGATCGAGATCACTAGATATACCGCCCATCCTTGATTCTTCTCATGGTCTGCCACTGGGGCAGGTCGGAGGAGCGGAAGGAAGGGTTCTGTGGCTAGAGCAAATGATCACGCAGCGCGCGGTCGAATTCGTCTGGACGATCCGGTCTTGGATCGATATCTCGAGTTCGTCGAGTCCCGTGCTCGACACAACACTGTGGTGGCGACGGCGTCGGACCTGAAGGCGTTCTTCACCGTCATCAACAAGGCACCTTCGGAGGTCGCACCGGCCGATGTGCTCGCCTTCATCGCTGAACAGCGCAAGCCCAAGGGCGACGGCACGGTGATCCGGCTCATAGACGGTGAAGCCGGTCTGTCAGCGCGCACCATCAAGCGCCGCCTGTCGTCGTTGTCGGGGCTGTTCGGCTACTTGGTGCTGTGCGGAGAGATAGAGCGCAACCCCGTCCCCCGCAGTCTTGCCACTAGGCGACCCGGCACCAAAGGTCCTGCTCTCATCCGCAGCCCTCGGACACTGCCGAGGATCTTGTCGCCCGATGAGGTGCACGCACTGCTCGCCGCTCTGCGCACGCACCGGGACCGAGCCATGGTTCAGGCCATGCTCCTCGGGGGCTTGCGGTGCTGCGAGGTGCTCGGGCTGCGCATGGAGGATCTGCGCCCGGGCGAGAACCAGGTCTTCGTGGCCAACGGCAAGGGTGGGCACCAGCGTCTCGTGCCCATGTCAGCGCGGTTCTTCTCGTCATTGGCGTCGTATTTCGAGACTGAGCGACCGACTGCATCGACCACGGAGTACGTCTTCGTGGCGCTCAAAGGCGAGCGGCGAGGACAACGCCTCGGCGACGACGGCCTGGAGAAGATCGTGGTCAACGCCAAAGGCCGGGCAGGACTCTCGCACTGCACCTGTCACGAACTGCGCCACACCTGTCTCACCCGACTGCGCGAGGCCGGCATGGCCTTAGAAGCCATCCAGGCCCAAGCCGGGCACCGCTCGCTCGAAACCACCCGTCTCTATCTCCACCTGGCCAATGATTGGCTGGCGGCCGAGTACCTGCGCGCGGCAGCGGTCATCGACACCTCGGCGGCTGAGATCCTCGAGGCGGTGGCAAGGTGAGCGCCCTGGCGACGTGGAATCTCGGCGCTCCGGCAGGGGCGGAGCTCGACTGGGCCGACATCGCGCAGCGGGCCCCTGCTCTGGCCGCGACGGCCCAGCGCTATCTGACGCAGATCGGCTTGTCGTTGCGGCCCGGCTCGGTGAAGGTGTCCGACATCTCGCTGCGGACCTTCTGTCGCTACCTCGTCGAGCACCATCCCGCCACGACGAGCTTCGCGGCCGTGGGAAGGTCCGAGATCGAGGGGTTCAAGGCGGCGCTCGTGAACGAGCAGGGCCGTCCGCTCTCTCCCAACACCCGAAGGATGCGAGTGGGCTCGGTGCGTCGCTTCTTCGAGCACATCATCGAGTGGGACTGGGACGACGCCCCGCCACGGTGCCCCGTGTTCAACAGCGACTCGCCCAAGCCCGACGAGCCACTACCGAAGGCCCTCGGCGATCCCGATGCGGCCCGCCTAGCCCGGGCCGTCGCTGCGGAACCGGACCTGCTTCGGCGTGTCGTGCTCGAGCTGCTCATGCGCACCGGCATGCGGGTGGGCGAGCTGTGTGGCTTGGAGAGAGACGCCATGGTGCAACTGGGCGAGAGCTGGTGGCTGCGCATCCCAGTGGGAAAGCTCCACGACGACCGCTACGTGCCGCTTCACCCCGTGCTGGTGACGTTGCTCGACGAGTGGCGAGCCACGCATGAAGACGCCGGTCTCGGTCTGTTGCTCACCAACGAAGGCCGGCCCCTCAACCGCCACGTCGTGACCCGAATGGTCAACCGCGTCGCACGCCGAGCGGGACTCGGGCACGTCCATCCCCATCAGCTCCGCCACACCCTCGCCACCCAGGCCGTGAACAGAGGCATGCGCCTCGAGGCCATCGCCGCGTTGCTCGGACATCGCAGCCTGCGCATGACGGTGCGCTATGCCCGCATCGCAAACCGGACCGTGGCGAACGAGTACCAGGCCGTCACGTCCAAGGTGGAGGCCCTCTACGAGGGCCCGCCCGTCCTCGGGGCCGAGGCGGAGGGGCCGGCCATGCGAAGCGTCAGAGCCGAGCACCGGCGCATGCTCGGCAACGGTTGGTGCACACGACCCGAGAACCTCGACTGCAGCTTCGAGGCCATCTGCGAAGGTTGTGGATTCTTCGCCACCACCGTCGAGTTCAAGGGCAGGCTCGAGCAACAGCGTGACCATGCCGCACGTCGTGGACAGCACTCTCGCGAAGTGCTCTACGGGCGCCTGGTGGACAGCCTCGGGGAGGTCGCCCCTGGACGCTGAGTGCACCACGGGCCGCGGTCGCCGGGGGTGGGAACACTCCCGGCGATGGGCGGCATATCCACTGCTACTTGACTGGATGGGCGGAATAACACCCGTTTTGCTGCGGTCAGCAGTGGCGTCAGGCTGTCCGGAGCTCTTTGATACCGGCGTCGGTCCGTTGATCCCTGACTATGTGCGGGGCATCCGGTATCGACAGTAGGTGGGCACAACAACCAGGAGTCTGCAAGCCTCCGTCGATTTGAGCAGCAACCCCGAATCAGACTCACACCCCTGCATCTGTTGATGCCGCCTCGCGCACCCTGTCCTTGTTCGATACAGGGTGACGTTCGCCTCCAGACGGCCGAACTGCCCACTCCATTTGGGTGAAAAATCGGCGCAGCCTGGGAGGGTGATGTCCGGGGTTACATCGATTCGGATCATGGCGGCTCGTGGACCGATCATCCTCCATCTCAAGTCATCGCGGACGACGGCAGTGCTGTCGATAGGTCGCTTGGGTGTGGTGACCGGGGCCGACTATTACCTGGCGAATGTCGCCAACTCGGTCGACGACTATTACCTGGGCCGAGGAGAAGCCCCGGGACAGTGGATCGGTGCCACCTCGTCTGCCCTCGACCTGACCGGAGTCGTCGATTCCGAGGCGCTGCGGAACCTGCTCGACGGCCGGAGTGGTGAAGGAGAGGACCTGGGGATCATGCGCCGGAGCGGCCGTCGGCCCGGGTTCGACCTGACGTTCTCCGCTCCGAAGGGCGTGTCACTGCTGTGGGCGTTCGGTTCGCCCGAGGTTCGGGACGTCGCGTCATCCGCCCATGACCGGGCCATTGCCGGTGTCATCGATTATCTGTCGGCCGAGGCCGCGTATGTCCGTCGTGGGCGCGACGGGAAGCAACTGGTCAGGGCGCATGGGTTCATCGCCGCTGGCTTCCGGCACCGCACCAGCCGCGACGGCGACCCGCAGCTGCATACCCACGTCCTCATCCCCAACGTCGTGCTTGGCACAGACGGGCGATGGTCAGCACCCGACGCTCGCCAGCTGTATCTGTGGCAGAAGGCGGCCACCGCCATGTACCAGTCCGCACTCCGGGCCGAGTTGGCCCCCCGCGGTGTGTCGTGGTCGGTCAGGCGCAACGGCCTGGGGGAGTTGTCCGACATCCCGAGAACCGTCCTGCGGGCGTTCTCGAAGCGTCGGGTCGATATCGAAGCCGCCCTCGAGAAGACCGGTTTCGAGTCCCAACGAGCGGCCGAAGTCGCCGCCCTCGACACCCGCGCGCCCAAGCCCCGTCACCTCGAGCACGGCGACGTGCTTCGCCACAGGTGGGCGACAGAGCTCGCGGCGGTCACTCTCAGCGACGAGACCGGGGGGCCGAGGCCAGGCGCGATCACCGATATCACTGGGGCCCTCGGTGTCGGCCAGGGAATCTCTGATGCGTCTGTGTCCGTCGCCGAGCGCGAGGAGATTCTGGCTGTGCTGGCCGGAGAGCGGACTGTGGACCTGGCCGACTACGACCTCTCTGATCCGACGTCAGCTCGCGTCGCACCCCTCACGCTGTTCGCCTCGACCTTCACCTACAGGGACGCCCTGGCGGCGGTGGCCCGAGCCTTCGATGCCAGTCCTCGCCAGGTGGCCCGGCTCACCCGACAACTCCTGGATCGTGACGACGTGTTGTGGATGATCGGCGACGACAACCGCCAACCCGACGTCTCGGGACGCGGCCGCGAGCGTCGGGCCGCCACGCACGGGGACCGGCGCTACACCACCGTCGAGATGCTCAGGGTCGAGGGGAGGATCGTGAACTCGGCTGTTCGTCGCGTCGGTCGGTCCGCTGGCGACGTCAGCGCGAGCACGATCGACCAGGTCCTGGTCACAAACGGCCATCTCGATCCCGAGCAGGCCGACGGGGTGCGCCAGCTCCTCGGATCGGGCAACGGGCTCGACCTCGTGATCGGCCAGGCCGGGACGGGGAAGTCGACCATGCTCGGGGCCGCCCGGGCCGGATGGGAGTCCGCCGGCTACGAGGTCATCGGGACCGCCATCGCCTCCAGAACCGCGGCCGAGCTCCAAGTCAGCACCGGGATCGAATCGATCACGATGGCCCGTCTGCTCATCGATCTGGAACGGGGGGACACCGAGCTCACCCGCCGCCACGTGGTCGTCGTCGACGAAGCATCTCTCGTCGGCAGTCGCAGCTTGGACCGGCTCCAACGCCAGGTCGACGGGGCCCGGGCCAAGCTGGTCCTGGTGGGCGACAACCGCCAACTCTCCTCCATCGATGCCGGTGGGGCACTGCGGTCGCTGTCGCAAACCTTGTCCGCCCATGTCATCGAGCTGACCACCAACCGGCGTCAGAGCGAGGTTGATCAGGAGTGGGAGCGTCAAGCCCTGCTCCAGCTCCGAAACGGCGACATCGCCCCGGCCATCGCCGCCTACGACGCCCACGACCGCATCGCCATCGCCACTGACGTCGTGGCCGCCCGGGAGCAGCTCATGGACCGGTGGTGGAGCGTCCACGCCACCGCCACCACGGCGATCATGGCCGTGACGCGTGCTGATGTCGCCGCCCTCAACCAGTTGGCGAGACAACGGCGCCGCGAGGCCGGTGAGCTCGGAGCCGAGATCCGCCTCGCCTCGGGCAAGGAGTTTGCCGTGGGGGACCGGATCGCATTCGAGAAGAACGCCCGTGCTCGCCTGGCACTCTCAGACCCCTGTGGCCGGGCGTCCACGGTGGCGATCCGCAACGGGACCTTCGCCACGGTCGTCGCCGTTCCCGGCGAACGAGCCGATCGCCCGCCCACCAGGGAGGGTGACGTTCATCCGAGCCAGGGTGACGTCCCACCGAGGCAACGGGGCGAAGCGCTCGTCGTCGAACTGGCATCGGGCCAGCACGTCACCCTTTCTTCCCAGTACCTGGAGGAGTCCGCCTCCCTCGGCTATGCCCTCACCGTGTTTCGCTCCCAGGGCATCACCGTCGATCATGCGTTTCTCCTCGGCAACGACACCTTGTTCCAAGAGGCCGGCTACACCGCCCTCAGCCGGGGACGGCTCTCTAACCACCTCTACTCCGTCGCTTCCGAAAATCCCCGGGCCGAGATCGCCCGCCTCGATGAGGTCACCCCCCACCAAGACGCCTTGGCCGGCCTCGTCGATGCCCTGTCGCGCAGCCACGAACAGACCATGGCTCTCGAGTCGCTACCGGCTCGCAGCACCGGTGCCAGGAATGCGGAAGATGCTGAGCGGTCAGTGTCTGGACCGATGGGCGAGCCGCCTCAGGCCTCGGTGGAGGAATGGTTCCAGCGCTTCGGTCGAGATCTCGCCCGCAACGAAGAGCGGGCCCACGAAGCCCCGACTCGCGACCCCGGCCTTAGCTGGTCTTACGACGACGATCTCTCCTACGGCCGTGACTACGACGACGGGTTTGGATTGTGAGCGAGATCTCTTCTGTCGTCCTTCGGTGAATCGGTGCCGACGTGTCTCTTCGGAAGGTGGCCAGCATGCCAGGAGAAGCAGCACGCAGGAGCCGGCAGGGCCGGCTCCGCACCCAGTGTCTGTGCGCCAGTGACCAGGCCCGTCAAGGCGTCCCCTTCGGGCGGCTTGTCGGCCGACCTTGACCGACCTTCCCTGTTCGTGCCGACGATCGGAAACGGGTCCGTCGGTGATGTTCGATTGACCGGCGAAGGTGACATGCTCAGCGGTTATCTGAGCCTGAGGGTGACGTCCGGTCCGATTGCAGGGTGACGTTCGGAGTGAAGTCGGTCGGGATATGACCACGTCCCCGCGGCGCCGGTCTTCGAGCGGGTGACGTCGAAGGTGACATCACTCAGGACAATGGGTGGGGATCACGACGTTGCACCCATGACTGAACCGTCGACGCCGGGAATCGAATCCACGGACTCGACACGACCCAGGAGCAAGAGACTCCATGACGACCTCACTCCCCGACGACGTAAAACACCTTTCCTGGGCCGCCGAGCAATTGGGGATCGGCACCTCGACTGCCTACCGCCTGGTCGCTGTCGGCAAGATACCGGGAGCGTTCCGGATCGGGGCTCAGTGGCGGGTATCGGTCCCGCGCTTCCTCGCCGAGGTGCATGGAGAGGTGGCTGACAGCGAATCCCGTTGACTGCCGAAAGTGGGTCAGGCGGACTGCCTCGTGTTTTGCTGCGGTCGTCCGCGAGATTCCGACGCGTTGTGTCGGGCATGGGCCACCAGGAGATGGTCCATGGTACGGCCTACTTCGGCAGTGCCAGTGTGCGACCGAGTGCTGCGGCGGCTTCGCGGTCTCGTTCCGGGAGGACGTGGCTGTACACCCGCAGGGTTACCGCAGCGTCGGCATGGCCCAGGCGCCCCGCGACGGTCCGCACGTCGTGGCCACCGGCGATCAGCTGGGTAGCGGAGAAGTGACGAAGCGCGTGGAGATGCGTATCCACGCCGGCAGCTTTGGCGACGCGTGGCACGAACTTCGACACGACGTCCGGCCTGACTGGCTCGGAACCCACCGGCGACCTCGAGAAGATGAAGGCGTCCGGTGGGACCTTGAGGTGAAGGTCTCCTGCCAGTTTGTCGACTTGGGCTCTGTGCCTCCGCAAGACCTCGAGAGCGACCTCGTCGACTCCGACGCGCCGGACTTGGTGAGTCTTCGTGGGCTTCTCTCCCCATCCACCACCTTTTGTCTCGTAGACACTCCGTTCGATCGCCAGGACACCATTCTGCCAGTCCACATCGCTCCAGCGCAGTGCGCACAGTTCGCCTCGACGTGCCCCGGTAAGCGCGCCGATGAAGAGCAATGCTGCGAGCATCGGTTCGATCTTCTCGGCTTCGGCGATGAGTGCTTGGACCTGTGCGACATCGGGAGCTTTGATCTGTTCTGCGTGAACTGGCGGTGGGCTTGCCTTGCGGGCGACGTTGTCATCAACCATGCTCCACCGCTCGCCCTGGGCCAGCATGGCGCTGATGACGGTATGGAGACGTCGCACCGTCAGTGGTTTGTTCCCTCGGGCCGTCAGCTTGGAATAGAGAGTGTCGAGCTGTCGGGCCGTGAGCTTCGAGAGGCGCACTTTTCCGAGTTCGGGTCGCACGACCGCGTCGGCGAGCTGGTGGTACTTGCGCATCGTCGTCGGGGAGTGGCCGATCGACTCACAGTGGTCCAACCAGAGGTCGAGGAGGGTTTCCACGGTCTCCTTCCCGGCGCTGACCTTCCCGGTCGCGACGTCGGAGACCAGCTTGGCGAGATCACGATCCGCGAGTCGCGCTCCGGCCCCGGGCTTGCGCTCGGAGGCGTGCACCATCTTGCTGATCTGGATCGGTGTGCCGTTCGGACGACGCCCCGCGTAGACGCGCAACCTCCAGACCCCGGGAGCTATTTCCGCTTTGGTGCCCCTCACGCCCGAGACTGTAGTCAATTTGTAGTCAATTGCCCCGAGGTCGATTGAAACGAAACGCCGAGCAATCAAGAAGTCCCAGGTCAGATGGCGGAGGGAGTGGGATTCGAACCCACGAGCCTTTTGGGCCAAGGCTTTTCAAGAGCCTCGCATTCGTCCGCTCTGCCATCCCTCCCGGAATGCCAGGATACCGCCGCTCAGGACGGGCGAATCTGTGATCGCAGCGCGTTGACCCACGCGTCGGCTTGCCGCCACGCCGTGTCGGCTTGGGCGCGCACTGCTGGGCCATGGTCCCCGGCGGCAGGATACGAGCCGAGGAACTTCACCCCCGCGAGCTCGGCGTGCAGGACTCGAAGGCAATCGGCCACCACCTCGTCGACCAGGTGCCCTTCGAGATCGATCAGAAAACAGTAATTCCCCAACCCCCGCTTGGACGGGCGCGACTCGAGCTTGGTCAGGTTGATGCTGCGTGCCGCGAATTCGCTCAGGATTCCATGCAGGCTCCCGGGGCGATCCTCGCGCTGGAAGCAGACGATGCTCGTCTTGTCATGTCCCGTGGGTGCGGGCAGCCCGTCTCGTGCGAGAGCCACGAACCGTGTCTGGTTGTCGGAATGGTCCTCCACGCTCTGGGCGATCACCTCGAGGCCGTAGAGCTCGGCAGCGAGGCGCGGGGCTAGCGCCGCAGACCCCGGGTACTTCTCGCTACTGATGATCCGGGCTGCTTCGGCCGTCGAGTTCGTGGCGACGATCTCGGCCTTCGGGAGCTGTGCGGAGAGATAGCGCCGGCATTGTGCCGATGCCACCGGGATCGACAGGACCCGGGTGATGTCGCCGAGCGCGGTCCCGGGCTGAGCAGCGAGATGGAGGTGGATGTCGAGGACCACTTCGCGTTGGATGAGGAGGTCGACCTCGAAGACGAGGCTGTCCACGGTGGCGTTCACCGCACCCTCGATCGAGTTCTCGATGGGTACGAACGCCAGCGAGGCACGACCACTGCCCACGGCCTCGAGGGCCTCGGTGAGCGTGGCAGCTGGGACGAGGTCGGCAGACGCGTAGTCGGGTTGGGTGAACAGGGCTTCTTCGGTGAAGGTCCCCGCCGGGCCCAGAAAGCTGATCGTACCCATGCTTGGACTCTCGGTGATTGCGGCCGCATCCATGTGCGGCAGGATAGTGGGCACCCATGGACGAGCCCGCCCTGCGCCAGCTGCTCGACGACGTTCGTGCCGGAGTGGTCGGTCCCGACGATGCGGTGGCCCGACTACGTCGGCTCCCCTTTGTCGACCTCGGATTCGCGCGCGTCGATCACCACCGGGCGCTGCGTCAGCGCGCCGGGGAGGCCGTGTACGCACCGGGCAAGACGGCGCGACAGTGTGCCGAGATCGTGGCTGAGCTCCTCGCCGAACCGGGGCAGACCCCGGTGCTGCTGACACGTGGCGACGACGGACAGGTCGCAGCCTGTTTGGACATGGCTCCCGAGGGCTCGGTGACGAGATCGGGGTCGTTGTCGACGGTGAGTTGGCGCCCCGCCCCACCGCGGACCGGCCGGGTCGTGGTCGTGACGGCGGGCACGGCAGATCTCCCTGTCGCCGAAGAGTGCATGGCCGTCTTGGTCGCCTTTGGGCTGCAGCCCCTTCTCGTGGCCGACTGCGGCGTGGCGGGCGTGCACCGCCTCCTGGCCTCGGCCGACGATGTGGCCGATGCCGACGCGGTCGTCGTGGTGGCGGGAATGGAAGGTGCTCTCGCCAGCCTTGTGGCCGGGATCACCGCCGCCCCGGTCGTGGCGGTGCCAGTGTCGACGGGCTACGGAGCCGCGCTCGAGGGTGTCACGGCGTTGCTTGCCATGCATGCGTCGTGCGCAGCGGGGCTCACCGTCGTCGGCATCGACAACGGGTTCGGCGCCGCGTGCGCGATCGCCCGGATCCTTCCGTGAGCGCCGGGTTGGACGTTGACGACGTGCCACAGCACGTGCCGGCTCGCGGTGTCGCCCGTCAGGGTCCGCCGCCGACGGTGGCCTGGTTCCACTGCTTCGCGGGCATCGCCGGGGACATGGCCCTGGGCAGCCTCATCGACGCTGGGGCGGACTTCTCCGAACTGCTGGCCATGTTGCAACGCCTACCCCTGGGAGGCTGGAGTCTGCGAGCCGAGCCGGTGCTTCGGGCCGGGGTGGCGGCGACGCGAGCTGTCGTGGAGACGACCGACGACGTCGTGGTGCGGACCCATGCCCACATCGTGGGCCTCGTCGAAGAGGCACGTCTGCCGCCACGGGTGACCCGTCGGGCTCTCGACACGTTCGCGGCGCTGGCCGAGGTCGAGGGGAGGATCCATCGTCGACCCCCCGAGCACGTCCACTTCCATGAGGTCGGATCCCATGATGCCGTGATCGATGTGGTCGGCACGGCCGCGGCGCTGGAGATCCTCGGTGTCGACGAGGTGTCCACGTCGCCGGTGGCGACGGGCATGGGCACCATCCGCAGCGCACACGGATTCTTGCCCAACCCCTCGCCGGCGGTGGTCCAGTTGTTGCGCGGCATCCCGACGTGGGGCCGGGATCTGGCCATCGAGCTCACGACACCGACCGGCGCGGCCATCGTGGCCGCGTTGGCGTCGAGCGTCGGCCCCCTACCTCCCATGCGCATCCACACCACCGGGTTCGGCGCGGGGTCACATGACCTTGACGGGCTTCCCAATTGCACCCAGGTGGTGGTGGGAGAATCCCTGGTCGAGTCCCATAGCCACGGACAACCGGTCATGTTGCTCGAGACCAACCTCGATGACGTGACGGGAGAGGTCCTGGCCCATGCCATCGAGACACTGCTCGACGCGGGGGCATATGACGCCTGGATCACCCCGGTCGTCATGAAAAAGGGACGACCGGGCTACACCGTGAGCGTCCTCACCGACCCAGTCCTGAGTGAGGCGCTGCGCATCACCCTGGAAGCCGAGACCGGGAGCCTGGGTGTGCGCGGTGTGCTCCTCGAGCGCTGGCCCGCGCTGCGCATGATGGACCACGTCGAGCTGGACGGGGCATCGGTGCGGGTCAAGGTGAGCCCCGGACGCGTCAAGGTCGAGCAGCGCGACGCGGCCCGGGTGGCGAGTCGAAGCAGCCTCCCCTTGCGCGAGGTCTTCTACCGCGCCGAGACGGTGTGGCGACGGCGCCAGGAAGATGCCGAGAATCCCCACGGATCTCCGCCCGGTATCCCCCCCGGGGATCCGACTCCGGCGTAGCCCGTCGATTGATCGGCGCGCCACGGCGCCACCCAGCGGTTTCGTCGCGGCCCATCCCGATAGCGTGGAACAGGTGGACGGCGCCGAGGACACCGAACCCGGCGAAGCCCCCGCAGACCGGTCCCCCTCGGACCGATCACCTGAAGGCGGACCGCCCGAAGACCCCGAATCCTGGACCGACGAGGAATGGATCTCCTGGTTGGAGGCGACCGACGATCCCGACGGGCCGACAGAGCACGGCGCCGGTCACCCCCGGCACTGGAGTCGGGGACGTTCCCCCAGCATGCTGGGGGCGGCGATGGTCGGGCTGCACGAGGTCATCTACGGCCCCCACGGCAACGAGATCGCCATTGTCGTCGATGCCGGGGGCGAACCCCCGGGCGATGATCTGCCCGAAGTCCACCTCGACCCCGAACACCCCGAACGATCGGAGGTCATCGTGCGGCGCGAAAAGACGAGGCTCCCGTCCGACGCTGCGGACCTATCCGAACCCACCTGAGCCGCGCGTCGTCGGACGGGCCGGGCCCGACCGGTCAGTACGCCGAAGTGAGCAGGTCGTCGAGGATGTGCTCGAAGGCGCCGACGAACAGCGACACGTGCCCATCGTCGGGGCGCAGATGCGGCCGTGCCCCGGGCACGTGCGTGGCGAGCCACTCCCCGTGCGCATAGGGGACCATGCGGTCCTGGCGCCCCTGCCAGATCGAGACCGGGCAACCCACGTCGGTGACGTCGAATCCCCAGTCGCCCAGAAAGGCCATGTCGTCGTCGTGCCATCCGGCCGTGCTGCCGGACCCCGCCGCCGCCAGAGCCCTCGCCATGAAGTCGGCCAGCGGTCCGGTGAGAGCCGCCTTGTCCACCTCGGAGACGAGACCCCCGAGGGCCTCGACCATGTCGGGCCCCGACAGCGTCGTGAATTGCGCCGACTCCCGGGTCAAGAATTCCGAGAACGGCGCTCCACCTGCGGCGGCCAGACCGAATTCCTCGATGTTCTCGGGCCCCATGCCGTCGAGGAAGTCGAGCCCCTCGGCATCGAAGGGGGCGACGCCGGCGATGATGGCGGCGGATCGGCATCGTCCCGGCATGATCGCGGCGCAGGCGAGGGCATGGGGTCCGCCTCCGGACCATCCCAACGTCACGAACCGGTCATAGCCGAGCACGTCGAGAACCTCGCCGGTGTCAGTCGCGGCGTCCGCCACGCGGCGGCCGGGCTGACTCGTCGATCCGGCATACCCGGGGCGTGACCAGTAGACGAGGCACCCGCCCCGGGCCGAGACGCTCTGCGCCGCACTGTCATAGGGAACGGCGGCGAAGGGCGTGCCGTGGTGATAGACGACGGCGATTCCATCGGGTGGGCCCGCCGTGAAGACCTCGAGGGCTCGACCGTCACGGAGCACCAAGGACTCAATGGTGGTGCTCGCCGCGTCGTCAGTGGCATCGCTCACGGCCTACCACCGTGGCCCTGGGTCCACTCGAGCAGCTTCGCCCGGGGCCAGATGTTGACGATCCGATCGGTCGGGACCTCGGCGTCGGCCGCCTTTTCGCAGCCGTTGCCCAGCCACTCGAGCTGGCCCGGGGCATGAGCATCGGTGTCGATCGACACCAGGCATCCCGCCGCCATGGCGGCGCGCAGGAGCGGCGCGGGCGGATCGAGTCGTTCGGGCCGTGAGTTGATCTCGACGGCAGTCCCGGTTCGTGCGCACGCCTCGAACACCGCGCCGTGGTCGAATCGCGACTCCGGTCGACCGCGGCCGACGACGATCCGACCCGTGCAATGGCCGAGGATGTCGGTGTGGGGGCTCTCGATGGCCGCCACCATGCGCCGTGTCATCTGTGCCGGGTCCATTTTGAGCTTCGAGTGCACACTGGCCACCACGACGTCGAGCCGCCCCAGGAGCTCGGGCTCCTGGTCGAGTGAGCCGTCTTCGAGGATGTCGACTTCGATGCCGGTGAGAATCCGAAATGGTGCCAACTCTGCGTTCAGCGTGTCGACCACCTCGAGCTGACGGACCAGGCGCTCGGGGTCGAGCCCGTGCGCGATGGTCAGTCGGGGGCTGTGGTCGGTGAGTGCCAGGTATTCGTGGCCGAGAGCGGCGGCGGCTCGGGCCATCTCGGCGATGGGGCTGCCCCCGTCGGACCAGTCCGAATGGCTGTGGCAGTCCCCTCGGAGCAAGTCGCGTAGCTCGGCGGCCCGGCCGGTCAATGTGGGCTTGGCCTCCTCCTCGAGCTGGAGGAGGTAGGCGGGTGTCTCGCCCGCGACGGCCTCGGCGATCACCTGGGCCGTGGTGTCGCCCACCCCGGGGAGGTCGGTGAGACGACCTGAGGAGGCCCGCTGGGCCAGCACGGTGGGGTCGATCTCGTCCACCGTGGCTGCGGCGCGTCGGAAGGCCCGGACCTTGTAGGACTCGGCGCGCCGAGCCTCGAGGAGATAGGCGATGCGTCGAAGGGCGACGTCGGGATCCATCGAGACCCGAGGCTACCGATCGTTCGTCTCGGCCGCCGATCCGTGTCACCATCGACTCATGGCTGCCGGGGTGCCCGCTGTGGCGGTGGAGGTCGACGGGCACAGCGTGAAGATCTCCAACCCCGACAAGGTCTTTTTCTCGACCCGGGGCGAGACCAAGCTCGATCTCGTCTGGTACTACTTCGCCGTCGGCCCCGGCGCCTTGCGGGGCGTGCGCGAACGCCCGACCGTACTGAAGCGGTACCCCGACGGGTCCGAGGGGGACTTCTTCTACCAAAAGCGCGTGCCGTCGGGTCATCCGCCGTGGCTCGAGACCGTGACGGTGACGTTCCCGAGCGGTCGTAGCGCCAAGGAGCTGTGCCCGGTGGACGTTGCCCACATCCTGTGGGCCGTGAATCTGGGTTGTCTCGACCTCAATCCGTGGCCGGTGCGCAGGAGCGACACCGATCATCCCGATGAGCTGCGCGTGGACCTCGACCCGCAGCCCGGCGTGTCGTTCGAAGCGGTGCGGCGCGTGGCACTCGAGACACACGCCGTGCTCGAGGAGCACGCGCTGGTCGGGTTCCCGAAGACCTCGGGGTCGCGGGGCATGCACGTGAATGTCCCCATCGAGCCGCGCTGGACCTTCACCGACGTCCGTCGAGCGGCGTTGGCCTTGGCGCGAGAGCTCGAGCGCCGGCTTCCCGACATCGCCACATCGGCGTGGTGGAAGGAGCAGCGAGGTGAGCGCGTGTTCGTCGACTACAACCAGAACGCGCGTGACAGGACCGTGGCGTCGGCCTATTCAGTGAGAGCCAACCCCGAAGGACGGGTGTCGTGCCCGCTCGACTGGGACGAGGTCCCCGACGTCGATCCCGGCGACCTGACCATTGCCACGGTCCCCGGTCGTTTCGCGACCCGGGGCGATCCTGGCGCTCCTATCGACGAGGCGCGCTACGACCTCAGTGGGCTGCTCGAGCTCTCGTACCGTGACGAGGTCGACGGCCTCGGCGACGCGCCGTGGCCACCGAACTTCCCCAAACAGAAAGGTGAGCCTCACCGGGCCGCACCGAGCCGGTCGCGCCAGCGCGAACCCGAGGCTCCGGCGTCAGGCTCGGAAGACTGACTCGAGCTCGGCGGGGACGACAACGTCCAATTGGGCGTAGGTGCACGATTCGGGGCGACGGTCCGTACGCCACCGACGAAACGTGGTGGCGTGGCGAAAACGGTCACCTTGGAGATGGTCATAGGCCACCTCGCACACCAGACCCAGGTTGACCGGCTCCCAGCTCAGGTTCTTGCCCGCGTTCCAACGCGACGGCGCCCCGGGCTTGCGCCCCGGATGGTCGCTGTCGTGCTGGAACTCTGCCCAAGTCGCCCAGGGATGACCGTCGAGTGTCGTCGCCCGGTGCGGGGCCAGTTCGTCGACCAACTCCCGGCGTCGCGCGGCGGTGAACGAGGCCGAGACCCCCACATGATGGAGGTTGCCCGCTTCGTCGAAGAGGCCGAGGAGCAGGGACCCCACGACTCCACCGGACTTGTGCCAGCGGAAGCCAGCCACTGCGCAGTCGGCGGTGCGCTCGTGCTTCACCTTGGCCATGACCCGCTCGCCTTCGCGATAGGTGAGGTCCGGGCGCTTGGCCACGACGCCGTCGAGTCCCGCACCTTCGAAGCGCGAGAACCAGTCACTGGCGACAGCGGGGTCGGTGGTCGACGGGGTCAGGTGCACCGGGGCGTCGCAACCGCCGAGCCCCTCTTCGAGCAGGACGCGTCGCACCGAGAAGGGCTCACCCCTGAGGTCCCGATCTCCGAGTGCGAGGAGGTCGAATGCGACGAACGACGCGGGCGTGGTGTCGGCCAACATCGCCACTCGGGACGCGGCCGGGTGAATCCGCTGGAGCAGGGCGTTGAAGTCGAGTCCGTGGGGGCCGGCGATCACGATCTCGCCGTCCACCACGGCTCGTGCTGGGAACGCGGCACGGATCGGTTCGGCCAACTCGGGGAAGTACCTCGTGAGGGGGCGCTCGTTTCGACTGCCCAACTCCACCTCGGGGCCGTCTCTGAAGGCGACGCACCGGAACCCGTCCCATTTCGGCTCGTAGAGCATGCCGTCGAGGATGGGGAGCTCCCGGGCGAGCTTGGCGAGCATGGGTGCAACCGGCGGCATCACGGGGAGGTCCATGCCCCCCACGCTGCCACGTCGGCACCGAGCGATGTGGATCAGCGTCGACGCTCCTTCCGGGTGCGATCCTGGAGCCCGGAGGCGACACCATGGCAAATCCCATGTTCGTGAACGACGAGCGCATGGTCGAGATGATCTTCGACTATTGCCGCCAGCGCCTGGCACTCGACCCGGTGTCGCTGGACTTCGGGGGTACGCGCGAGTCATTCGACAAGGTCTTGTCCGGTCTGATCGGAGAGACGGGCCACGATCCCGAGGCCGTCCTGGCATTGTTCTCGGATCACCTGGCGACCGCGGTGGTCTCCTGTGACAGCCCGCGCTTTCTTGCGTTCATCCCCGCCGCGCCCACAAAGGCGGCCCTCCTGTTCGACATGATCGTGTCGTGCTCCTCACTTCAAGGCACGTCGTGGTTGGAGGCGGCCGGAGCCGTGGCGGCGGAGAATCAGGTGCTCGAGTTCCTGGCCGAGTTGGCCGGCCTTCCCCCCGGAGCAGGCGGGTGCTTTGTGTCGGGTGGGTCGATCGCCAATCTCTCCGCCCTGGTCGTGGCGCGCGACACCGCCGCGCTCCGGCGCGGCGAGGCTCCTGTCCGAGCGCGCATCGCCGTCAGCGAGGAAGCCCACGCCTCGGTCGAGAAGGCTCTACGGATTTTGAGTGTCGAGCCCTTCGTGGTGCCTTCGATCGATCACCGTCTCACCGGTGACGCATTGGCGGACGCGCTCGAAGGCGACCACCACCCCGACGACGTGATCGGTGTCGTCGCCACGGCGGGCACGACCAATGCCGGGATCGTCGACGACCTGGCCGGTATCTCCAAGGTGGCGCGCCAGCGCGGCCTGTGGTTCCACGTCGATGCCGCCTACGGTGGCCCGGGACTCTTCACCCCCCTTGTCCGCGACCGGTACGCGGGGATCGAGAACGCGGACTCGTTCGTGATCGACCCGCACAAATGGCTGTATGCCCCCTTCGACTGTGCCGCTCTTCTGTACCGCCAACCCGCGTTGGCGAAGGCGGTCCACTCCCAGGAGGCTTCCTACCTCGACGTCATCCACGACGAGGACAACCCCGTATGGAACCCGAGCGACTATGCCGTGCACCTGACCCGTCGGGCGCGGGGCCTGCCTCTATGGTTCTCCCTGGCGGTCCACGGTGTTGGTGCATACCGAGACGCGGTGGAGACCGTGCTTCAGACGGCGTGGGCCAGTGCAGGGCTGATCACCGCGTCGCCGCACCTCGAGCTGGTCCGTGCACCGGAGCTGTCCATCGTGCTCTTTCGCCGCCTGGGATGGAGCACTTCCGACTACAACCAGTGGTCGGTGCGGCTCCTTGCCCAACAGGTCGGCTTCGTCACGCCGACGACCTGGGAGGGCGAAACCGTGGCCCGGATGGCGTTCCTCCACCCCGGCACGTCGCTCGCCATCGTCGAGGAGATCCTGGCCACGATGGCCTGACAGAACACTCAGTCGACGGGGCGGTGATCGCGCCCTTCGAGCAATGGGTCCTCGGGGCGCCGGCGCGGGTCGTCAGCCGATCCGGTGCGCCGGCGCCACGCGATTCCCGACAGGGCTTCCAGGACGACGCGGTTGGCGAGATAGGCCGTGACCTCGGCGTGGTCGTAGGGAGGCGACACCTCGACGACGTCGACGCCGGCCACGGGAAGCTCCATGGTGGCGCGCCGCACGGCGTCGAGGAGCTGACGGCTCGAGAAGCCTCCGGGTTCGGGCGTGCCGGTTCCGGGCGCGAACCCCGGGTCGACGACATCGATGTCGATGGAGAGGAACACGGCGTCGCACTCGTCGGTGGCGATGGCAAACGCCTCGGTCAGACAAGCCGGCAACCCGCGTGCCTCGATCTCTGTCATCTCGAAGCTCCGCATCCCTTGCTCGGCCATCCAGGCCAGGGTGTCGGAGTCGGGCCAGTAGCCGCGTAAGCCGATCTGCAGGAAGCGATCGCCGCGCGCCGCGCCGGACTCGATGAGGCGACGCATCGGTGTCCCGTGGCCGTACAGGGACCCGAACTGGTGGTCCGCGGTGTCGGCGTGGGCGTCGAAGTGGATGACCGAGACCCGACCCCAACCGACGTGCTTGGCGACCCCGGTGACATCGGGGAGGGCGATGGTGTGATCCCCACCCAGGACGACGGGCACCGAGCCCGAGCGTGCCACCAGCTCCACAGCGCGCTCGAGGCGCTGGAGCGAGACTTCGATCTCGCCCGGGAGCATCTCGACGTCACCGACGTCGACCACGGCCAGTTCTGCCAACGGGTCCACGCCCAGAGCCAGATGGGGCCGGCTCCCGTCATGGGGGAGGTAGTCGGTGAGCCGGATCGCCTGGGGTCCGAAGCGACATCCGGGTCGGTGCGAGGTGCCACCGTCGAAGGGCGCCCCCAGGATCACCGCACCAGCAGTCGAATAGCTCTCAGGCGCGTCGAGGTCGGCGGCGGGAACACCTGCGAAGGTGGCATCTGGCCCATACATGTTCGGAGTCCGCATCGCGAGCCATTCTTCCCGTCCGAGGACCCCGCCGTCGGCTTTTCATCCGACGGGCGGTTGGTGTGACTGACGACCGTCGTTACTCGAGGGTCTTTCGGTAGACGTTCGTCTCTCGCTGGACGAAGCCGAGGCGCACGTACAGTCGGTTGGCCGCCTCTCGTGACGGGCGCGACGTCAGGTCGACGGTGCGAGACCCCGCCGAGGCGGCGCGGGCATTGGCGGCATGGACGAGAGCCGCCCCGACACCCCGGCCACGGGTGGCGGTGGTGACGACCACGTCCTCGATCCACGCCCGAGGACCCGTCGGGGCGCTGAAAACTACCAGGGTGAGCGATCCGAGGATGGTGCCGTCGGCGGCGTCGCGCGCCACGAACAACACGGTCGCAGGAGAGCTCACGATGTCCTCGAGCGCTTCGTTGGTAAGGGGCGGCGCTGATGAGGACAATTCCGGCACCAGCGCGCGCAGAGCGTCGAGGACTTCGGATGTCACCGTCGTGACCTCGTCGACGACCACACCACCGTCGGGTGCCGTAACCGTCCCGTCAGCACTCATCGCCCAGGAGTGTAGCGAGGCGGCATCCTATGACGGCGATCATGATGCAGGGCGTGTCAGCGGTTCTCCTCGTGATCGTTGCGAGTTCGCTGCTCCGGGAAATGGTGGGCCACAGCCTCGTGGTAATCGGGTGTGTCGTGCCCGGGGTGCCCAGAGGGACTGGTATGGATCACCGCCTCGGCGAGGCGCGACACCTCGTGGAGGAGGCGGTGATGGGCCTCTTCTGCGATCGAGTGCGCGTCGACCAGGCTCAGCGATGGGTCCGATGAGATCTGGATCTCGGCGCGCAGCTCGTGTCCGACCCAGCGGATGCGAACATTGTCGACGCCGTCGACACCGGGCACTTGCGCCAAGACATGTTCGACCTGGTCGACGAGCTCGGGGTCGACGCTGTCCATGAGACGCCGGTAGATCGTGCGCGTCGCACCCAACAGGACCAAGGTCACGGCGGCGGTGATGACGACTCCGACGATCGGATCCGCTCGGGGCGCGCCGGCAAGGACCGCCACCGCGCCAACCACGACAGCCAGTGACGTGAAACCGTCGGAGCGGGCGTGCAGGCCGTCGGCGACCAGTGCCGCCGAGCCGATCCGGCGACCGACGCGCACCCGGTAGATGGCCACGAGCTCGTTGCCCAGGAATCCGACTCCGCCGGCGGCCATCACCCAGCCCGCTCCGCTGATGGGACGGGGGTTCATCAGTCGGTCGACGGCCTCATAGGCAGCGATGACGGTCGAGGCCGCGATGATGGCCACGATGGCGACGCCGGCCAGGTCCTCGGCCCGACCGAACCCGTAGGTGTAGCGGCGGGTGGGACGTCGTCGTCCCATCTTGAAGGCGAGTGCCAGGGGTAGAGCCGTGAGCGCGTCGGCGAAGTTGTGAATGGTGTCGGCCAGCAGCGCGACGGAGTGACTCAGCAGCGCGCCGACCAACTGCACGACGGCGGTGACAGCCAGGATCCCCAGCGACAAGGCCACGGCCCGGATGCCGGCGGAGGTGGACTCGAGCACGCGCTCCCCGCTGTGAGCCCCGTGGTCATGAGGCAGGACGATTGACGCCGCCAACCCCATCAGTCCTAGGCGGTGCGGGTACCCGTGGTCGGGCGCGCCACCAGGGTCGTGGCTGTGGGGTTCGTGGTGCTCGTCGTGGTCGGTGCGGTGTGTGGTCGGGCTCCCCACGCCACCTCCTTGCCGACCGGGGTCGGGCCTAGCCTAAGGTGCGACGGTGGCCCAGACGCCGACCGAACGCGCCCCCGGCACGGCGCGGCGCCCCAACATCCTTCTCGTGGTATCCGACCAGGAGCGTCAGCGCAGCTGGTTGCCTGCGTCGGTCCGCTTGCCGTGGCGCGAGCGCCTCATGGCCGAGGGCATCGAGTTCACCCGGTACTTCACACACTCCTCACCGTGCTCGCCGAGCCGCGCCAGCCTCCTCACCGGCCGGTACCTCCCCGGCCACGGCGTGATCGACAACGTGATCATGCCCGAGCACAAGGAGCTCGACCCCTCCATGGCCACGTTGGGCTCGCTGTTGCGCGGCGCCGGCTACCGGTCCTCATACATCGGGAAATGGCACCTGTCGCAGTCCGAGCACCCCGACATGGAGGCGTACGGGTTCTCGGACTGGGACGGCAACGACCGCCATTTCATGGGGTGGGCCGGTACCGGCGTCCACTTCGATCCCATCATCGCCTCCAACGCCGCGCAGTGGATCAACTCCAATGCCCGACCGCAACCCGGGAGCGCGCCGGAGCCCTGGTTCTTGACCGTGGCGCTCGTGAACCCGCACGACGTCATGTGGTTCCCGATCGACCAACCCGGCTACGAGGAGCGCCATCCTGAGGACGTGGCGTCGGTGCGGCGGGTCCTCGATGCGGCGGCCTGGAAGGACGACGACGCGCTTCCGGTCTACCGCAAGGATTACGACGAAGTGGTCGAGGACCTTCCCGCCAACTTCCACGACGACCTGCACACCAAGCCCGAAGCCCATCGCCAGTGGCGTTGGGACCAGCAGCACGGGTTGTGGGGGTACATCGACCCCGCCGACACCAGAGCCTGGCTACGGCACCTCGACTACTACGTGGAGCTCCAGCGGCTCGCCGATGAGAGCTTGGGGACGGTGCTGGGCGCGCTCGAGGACACCGGGGAGTGGGATGACACCGTGGTGATCTTCACCTCGGATCACGGCGATATGTGCGGATCACATGGTCTGCGGTCCAAAGGCCCTTTCGTCTACGACGAGATCATGCGGGTGCCCCTGTACATGCGTGTGCCCGGTGTCACGGCCCCGGGCTCGACCACAGACGCCCTCGCCACCCACGTCGACCTGGCCGCCACCATCTGCGCCCTGGCGGGCGTCGACCCTGGTGCCGCCGAAGGAACGACAGGAGACGGCCTCGGGTTCCAGGGCATCGACTTCTCGTCGGTGCTCGCCGCGCCCGACACCTCGGTGCGTGACCACGTGCTGTTCGCGCAGGACTCGGCGCAGACCCGGAACCTGAACCAGGTCCGGTACGCACTGCGCGGGTTCTTCGACGGGCAGACGAAGTACGCGCGGTACTACGGCGTGGGTGGCGGCAAGCCCTCGAGCGGTCTGTGGGGAAGAGACCCCGGTAACAAGCTCTTCGACGTCGGCTGCGACTTCGACGACCAGGACCACGAGTGGTACGACCACCGCACGGACCCCCTCGAGCTCGTCAACCTGGCCAATGACCGGGCCCGGCGCGCCGAGCTTCGAGACTTGTTCGAGCGCCTCCGCCACTACGAGGAACGCGAGATGATCTCGGCCCCTTGACCCGACCGCGTGATCGGGTCGCTCAGGGCCCGTCGGGCAGTCGAACGCTGGGCACGGGCTGACAGCGGCGCTGTGACTCGGTGGCAAGCCTCGGGGCGAGGTGACGCCCCTTGGTCAGGAACGACAGGGCCATGCGGGGGCGGCCCCCGGCCAGGCTCCAGTCCGCCAGTGCACGCTCGGCGCGGAACCGGACTTCGCCGGAATCGGCAGAGCTCTGGACGGTGCCGATGATCGTCCGATTCTCCTGGCCCGTGAACCGTTCGGCATGCGAGTGCATGGTGAGACATGCCGACCCTGTCGCGACCAGCGGCGCACCGCCTCCGAGGATCAGGCGGAAGCCGTCGTCGACGAGTTCGGTGCGGGCGACGGGGAGACACAGTGGGAACCCGTTGACGTCGACGGCGGTAAGGTCGTGTGTCGACAACCGGTCTGCATCCTGCGCGGCGGCGCGCCAGGAAGAGGGAGGGGCCAGCCATGCCGCAGGCTGTGATCCACTCGGGGCGGGATCCGAGAGGGGCGCCGCGGTTCCCTCGGGTGCATTCCACACCCGGGGTGCTTCGTTGAGGTCTCGCCCCGACCACCACCGCATGTGCAGGGGTGTGACCGCGATCCAGATACGCGCGTAGTACCAGGCCAAGCGGCGAAGAATGAACCGAGGTTGGCCTTTGGTGGCGTCGGGGAGTTTCTCCATGCTCACGCGCACGTAGCGATCGGTGTTGGCCTGGAGGTCCGCGTCGCGCACCGTGGCCAGGCCCTGGACGAGAACGACGGGTGGGTCAGTCAGCCCCGACCCGACCGGGTCGGCGAACAACAGACACACGCGCGGGTCTCGCCGTGCCCGCTCGGCTTTGGCGGGGTAGGTAAGACCGGTCGACACATCGATGGTCAGCCCGTCGCCACCGAGGTATGGCGTGGTCGGCACGGTGACCGGTCGTCCCGAGCGCGTGAGGCTGGCGTACTCGACGGTGATGGATCGTTCGAACACTGCGACCAGCTCGTTGGGCCAGACCGAGAGGTTTCGGAGCCGAGGGGATGAGGATGACGGGGTGTCGTCCACGCGTGTGACCCTACCCCTCGCCTGCGGCATTTCCCCTCAGACAGCCGCCACGAACATCTGCTGGCAGATCGCCGGCCCGAGGACCATCGTCGAACCGTCGACGTCGAGGGTGAGAGTCCCGTCGGGCGCCCGGTACGCCACCCGCGCCGAGCGGCCCGGGATGAGCCCGTGTTCGTCGAGGTACTCGAGCGAGGCCATGTCCAGCTCCACCTCTTCGGTGATGCGTTCGAGCCGCACGGTCTCCCCGGGCTCGATGTCGGCCAGGCTGAGCCGGCTTGTGGTGTGGGCTGCGGCTCCCGTCGCTCCCGGTATGGGGTTGCCGTGCGGACACGTGGTCGGATTGCCCAGGAGCTCGACCAACCGTGCCTCGACCTCGTCGGAGATGACGTGTTCCCATCGGCCCGCTTCGAGATGGGCCTTGTGCCAGGGGAGGCCGATGACGTCGACGAGGAGCCTCTCGGCGAGGCGGTGTTTGCGGATCACGCTGTCGGCCAGGACACGGCCCTGTTCGGTGAGGCCGATGGTCCGGCCCGAGCGCTGGATGTAGCCGTCCGCGGTGAGGCGGTCGAGCATCTCCGACACCGAAGGCGCCGAACGCCCCAGGCGCTGTGCGATGCGTGCCTGGATCACGGTCGTCCCCTCTTCGGTGAGGGACTGGATCGTCTCGAGGTACTCCTCCACCGGGGGGTGGAATCCGTCGGTCACGGCTGGAGCCTACCCGGGTCGGTTCCGGCCTCTCCGGCCCGCAGGGCCTGTTGGAATACACTTTTAGGGTGACCTAACATCGCGTTGTGACGTTCGAGCGCCCGAGTCGGCCGCCGGCCTCAAGGCCGAACAACCGGACCGGTTCGCGCCTCGGCGGCCAGGGGGCATAGGTGGTCGCCACTCTCGTCATCTTCCTCCGGGAGGGGATCGAGGCGAGCATGATCGTCGCAATCCTGCTCGCCTATCTCGACCGCATCGGCCAGCGCCGGCACTTCGTGGACGTCCTCAGTGGCGTGGCGTGCGCCCTGGTGCTGGCGAGCGTCGGAGGGGTCGGTATCTACTACACGATCCGCGACTGGAACGGCACGAGGGCCCAGACGATCTTCGAGACGGTTACCTACTTGCTGGCCGCGATCGTGCTCACCTATATGACCTTCTGGATGCGGAACCACGCCCGGACTTTCACCGCTGAGCTCAGGGAGAGGACCGATGAGGCCCTAAGCTCGGGCGCACGGCGGGGCCTGTTCTTCCTGGCCTTCCAGGCCGTGGGTCGGGAAGGCCTCGAGACCGTGGTCTTCACCCTCGCCATTATCTTCTCGACCTCGGCCAAGGGCGCCGCGCTCGGTGCGCTGGTGGGCCTCGTGCTCGCGCTCGGTTGTGCCTTCGCCATGTACCGGCTCGGCAAGCGGGTCAACGTGGCCGTGTTCTTCAGGGTCGTCGGAGCGTTACTCATCGTGTTTGCAGCCGGGTTGCTCGTCGACGTCGTCGACAACCTCCAGGGGTTGGGGTGGCTTCCGATCTTCACCCGACCACTGTGGGACTCTGGCCGGCTGTTGTCCGAGGACAGCGCCTTCGGAGACGTCTTCCACAGCTTCTTTGGATATGTGAGCAGGCCGACACCCCTCGAGATCGCCGTGTGGGTGCTCTACGCCACAGCGGCGGTTACCGCCTTCCTGGGTCTTTGGCACCGCCAACCCACGCCCGAGCCCACCGAAACCAAAGACCCCCGGCCTGTCTGAGCAAGGGATCGGGCCAGATCTCGTAGGGTTCAGGCCGCTCGCCGTGGTGAGGGGTCGCACACCTCCTTCAGCTGGCGGTCGATCTCGATCACAGAGCGGGAAGTGCCTTCGACCTCCAGATAGGCGTTGTGCACCGCGCCCGTCCCGGTGAGCCGGCGGGCCTTGTCGATCATGCTTCGCATCACCGCTCGCATCATCGCCTCCTTGTCGCGTCCTGTCCGTCCCGACGGGGCCGGCGCTCGAGTCATGGTACGAAGCGGGTGTTTCCGCCTCGTCACGTCAACGTGAACGTGAGGCGAAATTTGATTCTGGGTTCTCCCAGCACGGGCGCGTCGTCGTCGCGGAGCTGTCATCGAGATTTCGCCCTCGCGTCCCGCGTTCGTCGCGTCCCGTTCATCGGGGTCACATACCGTCATGTTCGTGCAGATGCCATGGCGGGCGATGGGCGGCGACCGGGAAGGCCACCCGCGGCGCGCTCTCACTTCCCTCCCCCCCTCAAGGTGGGAGCGCTTTCCCCCGCGCCCGGTCGCCACCCATCGCCCGCCGGACTGCTTTTCCTTCGAGCGGTAGCGAACCTGGGATCAGGGCCCGTCGGGGTGGGGACTCTCTCCGTTGCTCGATGGGCGAACTGCCTGGTGCACTCGCTGATCGGGTGCCTCTTCGGGCACCTGCACCACTTCTGACGGCCCGGGCGTCGGCACCAGCCGATCGGGACCGGGACGGTTCGCGGCTGGGTGCGACGCCCCCGGATCCGGGTTCGTCAACGCCGTCTTCTGGGGTTCGGGCGTCAGGGGGTCCGGCGTCTGGGGCTCGGGTGTCGGGGGCTCGGGGCCGGAGACCGGTGCCTGACCGGGGGAAGTCCCAGGGGACAGCGGCGAAGAGACCGGCGCGACGGCCGCCGGAGGATCGGGCACTCGGCGAGCAGGTGTTGGGGAAGGCGCAGGTGTTGGGGAAGTTGACGATCGGGGGTCCGGCGCCGGTGAGGTCCTGGCGGTCGTGGGGGCAACCGAGCCCGGCCAGCGGTACTCCGCACCCAGCTCCAGACGACGACGCTCCATGAGCGCGGTCAGTCGTCGCCACTCCGGGCCGCGCAGCTCGTGGAGCAGGCCGGGGACCTTGCGGGCGAGTCGCTCCGACTCATTTCGGTAGCGCTCGGTCACACCGCCCATGACGAAGACCGTGGTGGGTGAGAGGGTCGATCCCTGTGCCGTGGCCAGGTCGTGGAGCCGGGCCGCGGCCACACGGGCGTCCTGCATGAGCCCCAGCGCGTCCTGGAGTCGCACCACATGGCGCACATACTTTGCCGTTCGCTTGTCGTAGATCTCCGACACGAACTCGAGGGCGTAGCGAAGCCGCTTCACCCGAATCCGGGTGCTGTGGAAGTCATCGGCGTCACCGCTGCGCTGCGCCCGCCGAGCCGCCTTGGTCGCCGACCGGTGCCGGGCCGCGATCAGACCGGGGACCACGGACGCCGCCGTGGCCCGGGCGGCAGGCGATCGTCGTGACGGCCCCTGGCGCAGCATGACGGTGAACCCGGCGGCCAGTCGTTCGTAGCGGGCGGAGTCCAGGCACGCCAGCAGCGTCCGCCGGGCTTCTTGGCGTTGGCGGCTGAGCAGTGCCGCCAGGTCGGTGAGGGCAGCGCGGTCCTCGTCGACGACGTCGCTGGTCCACTCCTCGACGCGTTCGAGCTGCACGTCGAGGTCGCGCACCGTCCCCAGCGCATCGGCCAACCATCCCAGCTCGGTTCGCACGTGGCGCCCCCGCACAGGGAGGACGTCCTCGAACAGTGACAGCGCCGCCCGCGTCCTTCGGGTGGCGACCCGCATGTCATGGAGTTCCTCGGGGTCCTCTCCCAGTCGGGTGCCTGTCTCGTGGGCGAGCACGCCGGAGAAGCTTCGTCGCAGCACCGCGAAGGCCACCTCGCCGATCGACGGGTTCGGATTGAACGACACCGGGCCCAGATCGGGCGGGGGAGGTATCCGCAATCCGGCAGCGAGGAGGCCGGCCTCGAACTTCGATAGGGCGGCGGGTTGGAGGCCGCATTCACGCACCAGGGTGTCGACCATGGGAGTGAGGCGCTCCACCCACGCCGGTTCCACCTCGACCTCCACCCTCTGGAGGCGCACAGGCTGGAGGTCGTCGCCCACCACGATGGTGGTTTCGTCGAGCGCGGCCTCAGCCACTGTCTCTTCCGAGAGTTGCAGATCGTAGGGCCGTCGCCTGGTTCGGACCTCGAGGATCGCCTGCAGCGGACGCTTGCCGACCAGAGCACGAAGGCGCCAGCCCACCGGCCCCTGGATCCCGAGTGCGGCCACGCCGTCGGCGGGAAGCGGTTCGGTGACTTCGAGTCGTCGGCGCAGACCGCCGGTCGATTGGGCTAATCCCTTGAGCGTCGCTTCAGCGCGCCCACCGCGCTGACGTACGCGCAAGACGTGACCAGACCGTCCGATCCGCCAGTCAGCGGTGTCGAAGTATGTATCCACAAGCCGCTCGGCGGGTCTGGGAGTCGCCCTGACCGCAGACAGCACCACCTCCGGTGCACTGTGTGTCATTGAATGGGCAACGGAGTCCCCGGAAAGTGCGGAGAACCACCGCTCCGCGGGTCGAAGGTCGAGCGCATCGAACTGCCACTCCACCTCGACGTCTTTCGGTGTGTTGGCCTTTGCCATCAGGAGACCTCCGACAGCGCGAGCGCCAAGACCACGATCCGACCGGATGAAGACCACAGGGCTGACACTGCGGCGAGGATATCCCGACCAGCGATCCGCTACCCGTGGGCGTCCGGACGCGCTGAGTCCCCTCCCACGGCATCCCGCAAAAAAAGTGCCCTCTATCGTATCTTCAGGTCTTGAATTCGCCCCTAGCGAGAATGCTACGGTCGGCCGAGTAGCGAACCACGTGTTCGTTTCCGACACCACGAACCTTTGGGCGTCGCCCCCCGTTGGTCAGGAGATCCTGTGAATCCCATCGCCGCGCCAGACTCGATGTCCGTCCGCCACCGCCGAATGTGGCGAAGCAGGAGATTTGGGGCACTGGCCGTGTCGATCGCTGCAGGTGTGGGCCTCGTCGCCGCGCCCGTTGTCGTCAGCACACTGACGGCGACCCCGGCCGCCGCCACCACGGCGATCTCGGCGGTCAATGGCCTGGCGTCTGCCTCGTCCCTGGGGGCGACAACCCTCGCGGTCAACCCGCAGCATGTCGGTGACGTGCTCGTCGTGACGGCGGAGCCGGGCGGCACAACACCGACCCTCACCTCAATCTCCTGCGGTTGCGTCACGACGTGGACCAAGGCGGTGAACTTCGTCGGCACGACCCAGCCTCGCGACGTCGAGATCTGGTACGGCACCGTCGCGACCACCGGAACAGCCAACATCACGTTCACGTGGTCCACCTCGATCGCCTCAGATACCCCGGAATACAGCAGCCAGGAGTTCACCGCCGGCCTCAATGCAGGAGCCGTGTGGACCGTCGACACCACCAACCACAGCGACAACGCGTCCTCGACGATAGTCACCTACCCGTCTCTGACGGCGGCAGCAGCCGGTGAGCTCTATTACGGCTTCGCCGACATGCCCAACTTCCCGAGCGCGGGGAGCCTCCCCTTCGTCTACACCAACACGGCCGCCAACAACCAGGTCACCTACAACGTGAACGGCGGGCCGGGCGCACTGTCGCCCACCTCGACCCAGGCCTCTGCCGGGGTCAGTGACTCGGTCGGAGTGCTCCTGGTCCCGCCGCCCTCGCCCACGGTCACCTCCGTGAGCCCGACGGCCGGTCCTCTGGCCGGAGGCACCTCGGTCACTGTGACGGGAACAAACCTCACTGGTGCGACGGCGGTGAACTTCGGGGTCACCCCTGGCACGGGCATTGCCAACAACACTGCGACCTCGCTGACGGTCAACTCGCCCGCCCACATCGCCGGCCCTGTCGACGTGACCGTCGTGACGTCGGCCGGAACCACCGCCACCAGTGGGGCGGACCAATTCACTTACTCCTCCGGGCCCCTTGTGACGGCGGTGAGTCCCAATCTCGGACCCACCTCCGGCGGCACGTCGGTGACGGTGACGGGCTCGAATCTGACCGGGGCCACCGCCGTCAACTTCGGGACCACCCCGGGCACCGGGGTCGTCGTCAACGGGGGCGGGACGTCCCTCATGGTCAACTCGCCTGCGGGGGCTCTCGGCACCGTGGACATCACCGTGACCAGTCCGGGTGGGACGAGCCCGACCGGAGCGGCCGATCACTTCACCTACCAGGGCTCGGGCTACTGGATGGTGGGCAACGACGGCGGCATCTTCTCCTTCGGGGGGGCGCCGTTCGAGGGCTCGCTCCCTGGCCTCAACATCCACGTGACAAATGTGGTGGGGATGGTGCCTACCTCCGACAGCAAGGGCTACTGGCAGGTCGGTCGTGACGGCGGGGTATTCGCCTTCGGTGACGCCGGCTTCGTGGGGTCGATCCCCGGCCTGCACATCGCGGTCAGCAACATCGTGGGTGCGGTGCCTACCTCTGACGGCAAGGGGTACTGGATGGTCGGGTCCGACGGCGGGGTGTTCGCCTTCGGTGACGCCGGCTTCGTGGGGTCGATCCCCGGCCTGGGCATCCACGTCAACAACATTGTGGCCGTCGTGCCCACTGCAACGGGCAAGGGCTACTGGATGATCGGGTCTGACGGCGGGGTGTTCGCCTTCGGTGACGCCGGCTTCGTGGGGTCGATCCCCGGCCTGGGCATCTCGATCAAGAACATCGTCGGCGCAGTGCCGACGTCTGACGGCAAGGGCTACTGGATGGTCGGGTCTGACGGAGGGGTGTTCGCCTTCGGTGACGCCGGCTTCGTGGGATCGCTGCCCGGTATTGGTGTCCATGTTTCGAACGTGGTTGGTGTGGTTTCCACCCACGACGGCAAGGGCTACTGGATGGTCGGCACCGACGGCGGGGTGTTCGCCTTCGGTGACGCCGGCTTCGTGGGGTCGATCCCCGGCCTGGGCATCCACGTCAACAACATCGTGGCCTTCGCTCGTCAGTAAGCACGTCAGCACAGCGGATTCTCGACACGTCGGGCCCCGGGTAGGGGCCCGACGTGCAGGGGACATGAGCCGCTGGACCTGGGGAAAGCAGTCGTAGCTCCAGCCCTGTGTCTCTTGCTGGGGGGAGATCGCCGACGAGTCCGCTGCGCCGTGTTGCAAAATTGCGCATTCTGAGGCCGCCGCGCTGCTACGTTCGGCCGAGCACTGCGCTGCATCTGCCCCGTACAAAGGTCTATCTGTCGTGAGGAGACCGCCGTGAGCATCTTCGATGTGCGAGGCGCGCAACATGCCGCCCGCCCCGCTCGATCGACCAAGGGTTTTCGGACCCTCACCGCGTTGGGTGTGGTGGGGTTGGTCGTTTCCGTGGCCCCGATCGTGAGCGCCCTGACGGAGAGTCCGGCCGCCGCGACGCCGGTCATCTCGGCCGTCGGAAGCCTGACCACGGTCAGCGGATCGGGGATCACCTCCGTCGGTGCCAACCCGCAGCACGTCGGCGATGTCCTCGTGGTCATGGCCGAGGAGGACAACAACACGGTCACGGTCTCCTCGATGTCGGGGGGCGGCGTGACCACCTGGAACAGGGCCATTCAGTACGACGGGGTCGGAGAGCCCCGTGAATACGATCTCTGGTACGGGACCGTGACCGCCACCGGATCGTCGACGATCAACGTCACCTGGTCAGGACCACTTGGTGGCATGACCGCCGAGTACGAGGTCCAGGAGTTCGGCGCCGGCCTCGGCCCGGGAACGGGATGGAGCCTCGACACCACCAACTCCCAGGAGAACCCTTCCTCGACGACGGTGACCTACCCCTCGTTGACGCCGGCGGCATCAGGCGAGTTGTACTTCGGGTTCATGGACATGCCCCAGACGCCGAGCGCGGGATCGACGTCCGGCTTCACCTACGCCACGACCGCCGATGCCAACCAGATCGCCTACAACCCCGCCGTGGGCTCGGGGACCGTGCAGCCCACGTCCTCCCAATTCTCCGCCGGGGCGAGCTCCGGATTGGCGATGCTCCTGGTCGTCCACGCTCCGCCGCCGATTCCGACCGTGACAGCCGTGAACCCTTCGGGTGGCCCGCTCGCCGGTGGTAACACCGTCACGGTGACCGGGACCACCTTCTCCGGTGCCACCGCCGTCACCTTCGGGTCCACTGCAGGGACGAATGTCATCGTGAACGGCGGGGGGACCTCGCTCACCGTCACGGCCCCGGCCGAGGCCGCGGCCACGATCGACGTCACGGTGACCACGATCTCGGGGACGAGCGCCACCGGTGGCGCTGACAAGTACACCTATTTCCCAGTGCCCACGGTGACAGCGGTGAATCCCAATCTCGGGCCCAGCAACGGCGGTACCTCGGTCACGGTGACAGGCACCAATCTGACCGGCACCACGGCAGTCCATTTCGGGTCCAATTCCGGTACCGGTGTCTCGGTGAACGGGGGAGGGACCTCCCTGACGGTCAAGTCGCCGGCCGGTGCGGTGGGCATCGTCGACGTGACGGTGGTCACTCCCGGCGGTACGAGCACGACGAAACCGGCTGACCAATTCACCTACCAGAAGTCGGGCTACTGGATGGCGGGCAGCGACGGCAGTGTGTTCTCGTTCGGAAGCGCGCCGTTCAAGGGCTCGCTCCCTATGCTCAATGTGCACGTCAGTAACATCGTCGGGCTGGTCCCCACTGCCGACGGTCAGGGGTATTGGATGGTCGGCCGGGACGGCGGGGTGTTCGCCTTCGGTGACGCCGGCTTCGTGGGATCGCTCCCCGGTCTCAACATCCACGTGAACAACATCGTGGGAGCGGTGCCGACGGCAACGGGCAAGGGGTATTGGATGGTCGGCCGGGACGGCGGGGTGTTCGCCTTCGGTGACGCCGGCTTCGTGGGATCGCTCCCCGGTCTCAACATCCACGTGAACAACATCGTCGCCGCCGTGCCCACGGCTACGGGCAAGGGATATTGGATGATCGGGTCCGACGGCGGGGTGTTCGCCTTCGGTGACGCCGGCTTCGTGGGATCGCTGCCGGGGATCAACATCCACATCAACAACGTCGTGGGAGCCGTGCCCACATCGTCGGGCAAGGGATATTGGATGATCGGGTCCGACGGCGGGGTGTTCGCCTTCGGTGACGCCGGCTTCCTGGGATCGCTCCCCGGCCTCAAAGTCCATGTCACCAACGTCGTAGGCGTGGTAGCCACCCAGGACAACCAGGGATATTGGATGGTCGGCAACGACGGCGGGGTGTTCGCCTTCGGCGACGCCGCCTTTCTCGGGTCGATCCCGAGTCTCGGCCTGCACGTCAGCAACATCGTGGCCTTCGCTCGCCAGTAATCGGGCTAACGCCAAGAGCCACAGTCCTCTCTCAGGTGGGGTTGACCAGGTATTGAGTTGCCGTGGATGAGCAATTGACACCGGTGGCCAACCCTGGCGTGGGGCAGGCGGACCGGTTGTCGTACGCCGTCCCGGAGGCCAATGAACGGCACTGGGTTTCGGGCGTGCGTTGAGGCTAAGGAGCCCGTCCCGGCGCGCTCACGCGGACGCATGACCATGGCGCGGGTGGCTGTACTTGCCGGAGTGGTTCTCGTGATGTCGACGGTACTCGTGGTGGTCCCTGTGTTGGGCATGAGTCCTGCCAACGTGGCGTCGGCCGCTAGCGACCCGGTTCTCGTCGTGGCGGGCGACATATCTTGTGGTCCCACCGACACCGACTTCAACGGATCAGACCCCACCCTCTGCCAACAGCGGGCGACGGCGAACTTGATCCACAGCATCGGCCCTGACTACCTGCTCCCTGGTGGCGATACCCAGTACAACCCCACGTTCACCGAAGGAGTGGGTCCAGCCATGTCGGACTTCACGGCGGGCTATGACGCCAGCTGGGGGCAGTTGCAGAACCCGTCCAGCTCGAACTACGTCCCTGGCCTCATCGTGCGCCCCACTCCAGGCGACCACGAGTACGGAGACGCCCACGAGGACGATCATGGAACGGTGGGCGACGCATCGTCCTACTACCAGAACTTCGGGCCCTCTGGTCTCGACGACCTCCCTCCCGGTGACACCGGGCCCTCGAGCGACTTCTACAGCTTCGGCATTCCTGTGAACGGCGCCACGTGGCACGTCATCTCCTTGGACGGCGAATGCGCCGCCCTTCCAGCCACACCAGGGGGCGGACCCTCCGACAGCGCCGCGGGGTGCGCATCGGGGTCTCCCCAAGAGACGTTCTTGCACAACGACCTGGCCACACATCGGGGCCTCATCCACTGGCACCAGCCCGCCTGGTCAGAGGGGGACAACGGGCCCACCGACACCGACTACGGCGCGATCTGGGACGACGCCTTGCAGTTCCACGTCACCGCCATCGTCAACGGCCACGATCACGACTACGAACGTTGGAAGCCCCTTGACGACGCCGGCAATCCGGACCCGAACGGGGTCACAGAGATCGTCGCCGGAACCGGCGGCGACAGCCACAGCGGAGACGACTTTCCCAACTCGAATGTGGTCCAGGACGACTTCACACACTTCGGGGTGCTCCAGCTCACCCTGCACACCGGGAGCGCGGCCTTCGCCTTCAAGGCGACCAGCTCGCTCCCTGGCCTCAAGGTCCACATCAACAACATCGTGGGAGCCGTGCCCACCTCGACGGGCCAGGGCTACTGGATGATCGGGTCCGACGGCGGGGTCTTCGCCTTCGGTGACGCCGGCTTCGTGGGCTCGCTCCCTGGCCTGGGTCTTCGGGTCAGCAACATCGTCGCTTTCGCCCGCGAGTAGGACACAGGTGATGCTGGCTAGCCTCGCTAGTAAGGGAGGGTTGGCCGGGTATTGAGTTGGTGTGGAGGAGCCGTTGACCTGAGTGACCGAGCCTGGCCAGGGCAGGGACTCCGCCTGTCTTCGTCGTTCCCCGAGCCTCGTGAAGGGCCGCTGTTGTGAGTTCGCCAGAGGATTCTGTCAAGACCGAGCCAGCAAGGTCGCGGGTGCGATCGGCGATCGCGACACTCTCTGCCTTCGCTGGACTTTCACTCTTGGTCACCACTGTCATGGTTGTCCTGCCGGTTGTGGGGAGCCACCCAGCCAATATTGCCGCCGCCGCCGCAGACCCGGTGCTCGTCGTGGCGGGCGACATCTCGTGTGGTCCCACCGACTCCAACTTCAACGGCTCGAACCCGTCGACCTGCCAGCAGCGATCGACTGCAAACCTGGTCCACACCATCGCCCCCAACTACCTGCTTCCGGGCGGCGACACCCAATACAACCCCAACTTCACCGTGGGCGTAGGTCCCGGCATGTCGGACTTCACAGCGGGATATGACGCCAGCTGGGGGCAGTTGCAGAACCCAACCAGCCCGAATTACGTGCCTGGTCTCGTCGTGCGTCCCACGCCCGGCGACCACGAGTACGGGGATGCCAACGAGAACGACCGAGGGGCGGTGGGGACCGCCTCGGCCTACTACCAGAACTTCGGACCTTCTGGTCTCAACGACCTCCCCGCTAGTGACACCGGGCCCTCGAGCGACTTCTACAGCTTCGACATCCCGGTCACAGGCGGTACTTGGCACATCATTTCCCTCGACGGCGAATGCGCGGCTCTGCCGGCGACCCAGGGCGGGGCCCCGTCTCAGAGCGCGGCGGGCTGTGGGGCGGGGTCTCCCCAAGAGACCTTTCTGCGCAACGACCTGGCTGCGCACCAAGGGGACTGCACGCTGATCCACTGGCACCAGCCGGCCTGGTCAGAGGGCGCCAGCGGACCCACCGACACCGACTACCAGGCGTTCTGGAACGATGCGGTGCAGTACCACGTCACTGCCATTGTGAACGGTCACGACCACGACTACGAACGCTGGAAGCCGCTCAACGCGTCCGGCAGCCCGAGCGCGACCGGTGTGACCGAGATCATCGCCGGCACCGGTGGCGACAGCCACGGCGCAAAGGACTTCCCAAACTCCAGCGTCGTGAAGGACGACTTCGCCGACTTCGGCGTGCTCCAGCTCACGCTGCACGCGACGAACGCTGCCTTCGCGTTCAAGGCGACCAACGGCACAATCCCGGACAGCGGCACCATGAACTGTCAGCAAGCCACCGGAGCGAACGTCCCGACGGTCACCGGAGTCAGTCCCACCTCGGGACCGACCAGCGGGACCTCGGTGGCGATCACCGGAACGAACTTCACCGGCACCACCGCCGTCCGTTTCGGCGCTGTGGCCGCCACAACGTTCCAGGTCAACTCGGCCACCTCCATCACCGCCACCGCTCCGGCCGGCTCGGCCGGAGCGGTGGACGTCAGCGTGACCAATGCCACGGGAACCTCCGCCACCAACCCATCCGACCTATTCGATTATGTGTCGGCGCCTGGTGTCGTCACACCCGTTGGTGGTGCACTCACCTCGAAGCAGGGGGCGGGCCTCTCCACCCTGGCGGTGTCACCACAGACCCTCGGTGACGTGCTCGTGGTCTCCGCTCAGGTGGGCACGTCCACGGTCAAGCTGTCGTCGCTGTCGGGGGGCGGCGTGGCCACGTGGACCAAGGCGGTGCAGTTCGCCGGCACCGTCGGGTTCGACACCGAGATCTGGTTCGGGAAGGTCACGACGACCGGCGCCTCCACCATCACCTTCACGTGGTCGGCCTCCATCGCCGGTCACACCGCGGAGTACAGCGCCCAAGAGTTCACCGCCGGGCTGGGGTCGAGCACGGTGTGGGCGGTGGACAAGACCGGCACCGCCAACGGCGCCTCCTCCGCGACGGTTCCGTTCCCGAGCCTCACGCCGAGCGCGTCCGGTGAGCTGTACTTCGGCTATGCCGGGGTCGCCCAGATCGCCACCGGCGGGAGCACGACGGGCTTCACCTACGCCGTGACCTCGGAGAGCAACATCGTCGCCTTCGACCCCAACGTCTCGGGAGTCGTTACACCGACCGCCACCCAGTCACCGGCGGGGACCTCGTCGTCGGTGGCGGTGCTGTTGAGTGTCTCCGGTGGCGCGCCGCCGCCTGGCCCGACGGTCACCGGCCTCAGTCCCATCTCGGGGCCGACCACCGGCGGGACCTCGGTCGTCATCACGGGCACCAACTTCACCGGAGCCACCGGCGTGAAGTTCGGCGCCACCACGGCCACCTTCACGATCAACAGCGCCACCCAGATCACCGCTACCACCCCGGCCGGCTCGGCGGGCACCGTGGACGTCACCGTCACCGCCCCGGGGGGCACGTCGGGCACCTCCACGTTGGACCAGTTCACCTATGAGGCCGCCCCCACCGTCACCAAGGTGACCCCGAGCTCCGGACCCACCACCGGGGCCACGTCGGTCGTCATCACGGGCACCAACTTCACCGGAGCCACCGGCGTGAACTTCGGCGCCACCACGGCCACCTTCACGATCAACAGCGCCACCCAGATCACCGCCACCACCCCGGCCGGCTCGGTGGGCACCGTGGACGTCACCGTCACCACCCCGGGGGGCACCTCGGCCGTCAACGCCCCGGCCGACCATTTCACGTACCTGGTGGTCCCCGCGGTCACGGGCGTGGTCCCGTCGGCAGGGCCCATCGCCGGCGGGACCTCGGTCGTCATCACGGGCACCAACTTCACCGGAGCCACCGGCGTGAAGTTCGGCGCCACCACGGCCACCTTCACGATCAACAGCGCCACCCAGATCACCGCCACCACCCCGACCGGCTCGGCGGGCACCGTGGACGTCACCGTCACCGCCCCGGGGGGCACGTCGGGCACCTCCACGTTGGACCAGTTCACCTATGAGGCCGCCCCCACCGTCACCAAGGTGACCCCGAGCTCCGGACC
>Ga0307374_10000369_pt1 | contig 86491 bp, 99 predicted proteins | sample OX3MG_FD_202532 | JGI IMG/M metagenome (GOLD analysis project Ga0307374, IMG submission 202532) | Soil microbial communities from Risofladan, Vaasa, Finland - OX-3 | ecosystem: Environmental > Terrestrial > Soil > Coastal area > Acid sulfate soil | place: Finland: Risofladan, Vaasa | collected... | reverse complement strand
TGGTCAACCCGACCCTCAACGACCTGCTCGGCGGCATCCAGAGCGTGACGCTGTCGGACGAGGAGGCTCGCCGCCGCGGCACCCAGAAGTCGGTGCTCGAGCGCAAAGCACCTCCGACATTCGATGTACTGGTCGAGATCCAGGACCGCGACCGCGTGGCGATCCACATGCCGCTAGCCGAGGTCGTCGACACCGCGCTGCGCGGGCCGCTGCTCAGCCCGAAGATCCGAGTGCGCACGCGCGATGGCCGCGTCATCTCCAACGTGGACGCGCCCGTGGTGGTGGCGTCGGAACCACCCCCAGTCACGACCACCACCACCAAACCGCTGGGGATATTCCCCTACGGAGTGAGCCGGCATCACGTGGAGCAGACCATCCGCGAGCTGGAGCTGCCGGTGAAGGTGCTGGGCAACCTCGACGGCGCCGGCGCGGTGCTTACCCTGAAGAACCACTACCGCCGCAGGCCTGACAGCCTGCGCCAGGCGGAGAGCCGCGGCCTGCCCATCCACATCCTCAAGAGCAACTCGGTCACGCAGGTGCGCGACGCGCTGACGCGTATCTACGGAGTCGACCGGCAGGACGACGCCACGACACGCGCGCTCGCGGAGGCGGCGGCGGCGATCAAGACGGTGAAGACCACCCTGCGTCCGGTCGAGATCTCGCCGCAGAACGCTTACCTGCGCCGTCTGCAGCACCAGCTGGTCGCCGAGAACGAGCTGTCGGCGAGAAGCACAGGCAAGGAGCCGCAGCGCAGGCTGCGAATCACACCTTCTCCGGAAGAACCCGCCTAGAGGCGCGGCCTCTAGACTGTCGGCTCACCGATGGCGCGCGGCCTCTTCATCACGTTCGAAGGCACCGAGGGCTCCGGCAAGACGACACAGGTCGAGCTGCTGGGCGAATGGCTGGCGGATCGGGACCCCGTGGTTGTCCGCGAGCCCGGCGGGACCGAGCTCGGTGAGCGCATCCGCGAGGTCGTCCTGTTCGCGGGCCTGGAGATCGACGCCGAAGCCGAGATGTATCTCTTCATGGCGGCCCGCCGCCAGCTGATCGCAGAGGTGATCGGCCCCGCGCTCGCGGCGGGGCAGATCGTGGTCGCAGACCGCTACCACGACTCGACGCTCGCCTACCAGGGCGGCGCGCGCGGAGTGCCGACCAGCTGGCCCAAGACGTTCCCTCGCCCCGACGTGACCTTTCTCCTCGAGGGCCCGGTCGAAACCGGGTTGGGGCGACACGAGAGCGCGGGCAAGAGCAAGGATCGGATGGAGCAGGAGTCGATCGAGTTTCACCGCAAGGTCGCAGCCGAGTACGAGCGGCTGGCCGCCGCCGAGCCCGCCAGGTTCGTCCGCCTCGACGCGACGGGCTCGCGGGACAAGATCCACCTCGCCGTGCGCGAGCGCCTGGCGCCTCTGATCGGGGCGCACGCGTGAAGCTCATCATCGCGGTCGTGCAGGGCGAGGACGCCCAGCGCGCTGTGGCTGCGCTCGCCGAGGCCGGCATGAGCTCCACGCGAATCTCGTCCAGCGGCGGCTTCCTGCAGCAGGGCAACGTGACGCTTCTCATCGGCGTCGAGGATTCCCAGGTGCAGGGCGCGCTCAAGGTCATCCACGAGAGCTGCCACGAACGCAGCCGCTACCTCACGCCCGTCCCGCCGCTCGGCGAGCCCGGCGAGTTCTTCATGGCCTACCCCGTCGAGGTCCAGGTCGGTGGAGCCACCGTCTTCGTGGTCCCGGTGGATTCCTACGAAAAGATCTGATCGCCGGGTGGCGCCGTGATCCGGGTCGAGGGCCTTCGCAAGAGCTTTGGCGAAGTGCGCGCGGTCGACGGCGTCGACCTTCACGTCAAGCGCGGTGAGCTTCTCGTCCTTCTCGGGCAGAACGGCGCGGGCAAGTCGACGACGCTGCGCTGCCTCGGAGGAATCCTGCGCCCGGACTGGGGTTCGATCGAGCTCGATGAGCTGCGTCTCCCCGCCGGTCTCGACGCCATGCGCCGGCGACTTGGCGTCGTGCCCGACCAGGCGCGCCTTTACGGCCGCAACACCGCGCCGGAGTATCTGGACCGCTTCGGTTACCTGTACGGCGTGCCCGAGAAGGTGCGCCGCGAGCGCATCGCCGCGCTCCTGGAGCGATTCGAGCTGGCGGACCGCGGCGACGCAATCCTGGCCACCTATTCGCGGGGCATGGCGCAAAAGGTCGCTCTGATCCGCGCCACGCTCCACGACCCCGATTGGATCTTCTGCGACGAGCCCACCGCCGGCCTCGACCCGGTGGCGGCTGCGGACATGCGGCGCTACCTGGGCGAGCAGAGGGCCCGCGGCGCCGCCCTCATCGTGACCACGCACGTGCTCAGCGAGGCGGAGCTCATGGCCGATCGCATCGCGATCATGAGGCGCGGCGTCATCGTCACCCAGGGCACCCTCGATGAGCTGCGCCGGCAGGTTGCTGCGGGGCGCCAGTTCCTGGCCCACCTTGCGCGCAAGCCTACGAACCCGGATCCGGTCGCCCGGTGGCTGAGCGAGCGCGCCATCTCGCACCACATCGAAGGTGACGTGCTCGAGTACACGCTGCCGTGGGATGCGACGGTGGCGGACCGCGCCCGCTTCGCGGCCGAGCTGCAGAGCCGCCTGGCCGAGCACGGAGCCCCCTTCCATGAGCTGGAGGAGGAGCAGACGACGCTGGAGTCCGTGTATCTCGAGGCCATGGCGCAGCCGCTACCTGCGCACGGCCCGGCCCCGGCGCCGCCGGCCCACGTCGTCTCGGGCATCCGGCCGCCGCGCATGTTCGCGTCGCTGTGGGAGCAGGGCGACATGCTCCGCAACTCGCTGCCTTTCTATGTCAGCTCGTGGTGGCGCCGCGGCGACCTGAGCTGGGTCATGTACCTCAACGCATTCGTGCTGTTACTGGTGGCCGCGACCTCTCTCTTCGGCCAGCTCCCAGGCGTCGCGGGCCAGGTGGCGGAGCGTTTTGCAGGAGGGTCGGCTCTGCAGGCCGGTCTGCTGCTGCCGCTCTTCTTCATGTCTTTTGCGCTGCTCGAGTCGATCAAGAGCTCGATCGGCATCTGGTGGGAGAAGGCACAGGGATCGCTCGAGGTCCTGCTTTACACGCCGCTCGACGACCCGTCCTTGATCTGGCTCGAAGTCCTGCCGGGCGCCGTCGTTAGCACGGTGTGGGTGACCTTGTGGATGGCCGCGGGGATGGCCCTGCTGACGCTCTTCGGAGAGCCTGCGCCGTGGGATCTGCTGCCCGTCTTCGCGTTCGTGGCGATCGTCACGTCCTACTGGGCGGCGATGGGGCGGATGCTCGGGTTCATGCTGTTCCCGCGTGAGGGTGCCGCCGGCGGCGCGTGGTCCTTCCTGCTCTCGCCGGTGTCCGCAGCGGTGGCGGACCTGCCTCTCGCGCTGTTCGTCTTTCGGTCACCGTTCGCCCTGGTTTCGCTGCTCATCCCGATCACGGCCTGTGTCGCGCTCACCATCCTGTGCGGCGCAACCTTCGACCGCGAGAGGCTCATGGAGACCGGCATCGGACGCGCCCGGCGACGCCGCAGCTGGATCCCGGTCGCCATCCTGCGCCGCAACGCGGCGGCGATCGCGGTGGGCGTGCTCCTGGCCGGAGCACCGGCGGGGATCGCCGCGCTGGCGACCTCGACCGCAGGGCTGCATTCGTGGCAGGAGGTCGGAGGGTCGGCCGGCCTGGTGCAATCGGACTCGCAGCGGGTCGGGTACACGCCCGTGGGCAGCGTCCAGCACACCAGTGCCGGCGGGGTCACCCTTGCCGCCGCCGGACTGGCGGGGATCGTCGCCACGCTCGCCCTGATGCTGGGCCTGGTCGTGGTCAGCTTCGTGGCCTTCTTCCTGTTGGGGCTGCCGGCGGTGGTCGGGGCCGTGGTCGCCGGGGCTCTGTGGGGGATCCAGGTCGGGTTCGGCGGCGCGGCCCCTCTGCAGCCGTGGTTTGCGGTCGCCGGAGGGGTGGCGCTGCTCGCGCTCGCCCTCAACACCGGCGCCGCGCTCCCGATCTACTGGTCGCTGATCTTCGGGTCCGGACGCCGGCTCGACCGGTTGCGCGACGCCTGGGCCAACTACTGGGCTATGTTCCGCGGGCTCGTCATCCCATGCTGCATCCTGTTCGGCGTGTTCGTGTTCAGATTGCTGGCAACCGGATGAGGCGAACGTCAGTGCCACCCTTCCCGACCGCCGTGCGGTCCTGGTCGATCGCATTGCTCCTGGTCGCTGTCTCATGCGGCTCGGCTCAGCCCCAACCAAGCAGCGGCAGCTCGCCATCGCCCACGCCACCGAGCTCGCCATCGCCGGCAGCGCTGCTCTTCGCCGCGCTGGAGACAAACGCCAGCGCCGCCCAGTTTCAGTGGAACACCGTGGCCATCGCCGGCCTCGACGGAGTGGCGCGCGCCAAGACGACTTTTGCTCCGATGCCAATCCCTTACACGGGATGCGAGGGAGCCGTCCTGCCGCCCAGCGCCCATGTCGCGGCGGGCAAGGTCTACTTCGCGGACGGCCAGGGCAGGATCAGGAGTCTCAGCCCGCAAGGAGACATCGCGACGGCGGCGACGATTCCCTTCACCGGGAATCAGCAGATGCTTTCTTTCGCCGTGAGTCCCGACGGCGTGAACCTGCTCGCCGCAGTTTTCACCATACCGGCCCAAGCGACATCCGGCGACCCGTGTGCCGGCGGCACGCCATTCGCACCCGGCCCCTTCACCCTCGACGTCTACTCGGCGCGCGCGGGTGGCGCAAGCCAGCGTCTGTATCACCAGGTCCTGCAGACCAGCAGCGCGCAGCCGGCGCCCAACGTCATGGCCTTCGAGGGCTGGGACAAGGTCGGACCCGAGGCTACCTATCCCACGCAGTGGGCAACCCAGGGTGGGGGGCCGCATCCGGATGGAACGATGATCTGGGTCGATCCCTCGACCGGCAAGATCGCGCGTCAGGTCGGCGACCCTCAGTCCTGCCTGGTCTGGGACGTCGCCCCCAGCGGTGACTATGTCTGCACGACGTCACAGGGGGGCAACATCAGCGTCCGCCGTCCGGACGGCACCGAGGTCTGGGGCTTTACGGCCCCCTCCAACAGCCCCTACGAGAACCCCAGGCTGTCCCCTCTCGAGGAAAGGGTCGCCGCCGGCGGCAGCGACTCGGCGGTCCTGAGCTCGGCCGGCAACCATGTGGCGCTCGGGCTCTACCCGCTCGGCTGGCTCGACGACTCCACCGTGATCGGCGGAGGCTACACGGCCGACCTGACATATGTGAGCCTGGCCTCCCCGAGCACCGTCTCCGACCTCGGATTTAAGGGACTGTTCGTCGGCACCATCCAGGCATGAGCAGGGTCAGTGGGTCGGCACCCCTGAGGCGCTGACCAGCACTACCCCGCCGACGATCATGACCATGCCGACCATCGCGAGTGGAGGCACAGGGTCCCCGAACATCACCTTCCCGAGCACCGCGACCGCCGCGACCCCCACCGCCGACCAGATCGCGTAGACGATCCCGACCGGCAACGTCTTCAGGACCACGGCGAGGAACCCGAAGCTCGCCACGTAGCCGACCACGACGATGATCGCCGGCAGGAGCCGGCTCATCCCGTCAGATGCCCGCAGTGCCCACGACCTCGGTTCCGATGGCAAGGCCGAGCAGGACCCACGGCATGGTCGGTTGCGCCTAGAGGTCCAGCGCTTGCGCGACGAGCTCTCGGTGGTAGGTGGCGTCGCCCAGGGTCACCTCCGACGCCTTGGCGCGCTTGAAGTAAAGGTGCATGTCGTGCTCCCACGTGAAGCCGATTCCGCCGTGCACCTGGATCCCGTCGCCCGCCACCTTTCGATATGCGTCGGAGACGTAGGCCTTGGCCATCGATGACGCGAGCGAGCGGTCGGGCGCGTCGGCGTCGACCGTCCAGGCGGCATAGTAGGTCGCCGAGCGACCGCTTTCGGAGAGCACAAGCATGTCCGCGAGCCTGTGCGAGACGGCCTGGTAGATGCCGATCGGCTTGCCGAACTGCTGCCGCGTCTTGGCGTACTCGGTCGAGTCCTCGAGCACCTTCTGCGCCCCGCCCATCATCTCGGCGCACAGCGCAGCCGTGGCCCACTCTAGCGCCCTCTTCAGGTGCGGCCACGCCTGGTCGGGCGCGCCCATCACGGAGCCGGCGGCGAGCTCGACGCCATCGAAACGCACCTCGTCCCATCGCCGGGTCATGTCCAGCGTCTTGAGGGGAGTCACAGTCATTCCCTTCGGCCTGCCCTTGACGAGGAAGAGAGTGAGCCCATCCTCGCCTTCACCGCGGGTGCGCGCCGCCACCACGATGTAGTCCGCGCTCTCGGCGTCCGGCACGAAAAGCTTGATCCCGTCCAGCCGCCAGCCACCGCCCGACGGCCTGGCCGTCAGCGTGACCCCGGCCGCATCCCAGCGCCCCGATGGCTCGGTGAAGGCGAGAGTGGCGCGCGCCGCGCCCTCGGCGATCGCGCCGAGCGCTTCTTTCTTCTGAGCCTCGCTGCCGGCCTCGACGAGCGCGGGAACCGCCAGACCCATGGTCGCGAAGAACGGACCGGGCAGCAGCGCCCGTCCGGCCTCCTCGAGCACGACCACCAGGTCGAGGAACGTGCCGACTCCGCCGTACTGCTCGGGGATCCCGAGGGCCGTCCAGCCGAGGGCCGCGATCTTTTTCCAGAGCGCCGGGTCGTACGCGCTCGGGCTGTCCATCAGCTTGCGTACGACCTTCGAGCTGCACTCCTTGGCCAGGAATTCGCGCGCCGAGCGCCGCAGCATCTCCTGCTCTTCCGAAAACGCGAAATCCACCGCCGATGAGTCTAAGTGGCGCTGGTGTCGGGCGTGGTCGGGTCCTTTCGGGGCGCTCGCTTCCTTCGCGGTTTGGCCGCCGGCACGGGCTGAGTCGCCGCTTCCGCCGGCTGTGACGCGTCGACGTGCGCCGGCAGCTCGAGCTCAGGAGCCGGGGCAGGCAGCTCCGGCTGCGGTTCGGGAGCGGAGAGCTCGGGCGCCGCTTCGGGAGAGGCAAGCTCAGGCTCGGTGGTTGGTGCGGCAGGCGACATGGCCGTTTCGGCCTCCGACTCGGAGGTGCGTGAGTGGACCACAGGAGGAATCCGGCGCACGGGCGGTGATGGGGCCGGCTCCGGCGCCCGCGCGGGGCTGAGGGGCAGCAGGCGCCGTGCCCTTGGCGTGGCCGGCATGCCCGTGCTCAAGCGCCGATAAAGGACGACCAGCCCGAAGAATCCCAGGAAAACGGCGACGATGCCGAACGCGGCCGCGAAGCCGATGCCCGCGTTCTCCGCGGCGGTCAACGGGCGCTCGAGGCCGGCGGCACACAAGGCAGGCGCCGGCGGGCAGGTCCCGACCACCGCCAGCCGCAAGGGCACGGCGAGCATGGAGAGGATGCCGTACAGGGTTGCCAGCCCGGCCAGGAAGTAGAGCCCGCTGGCCGGCACCTTGCCCTGGTTCTGCACGAGCGCACAGCCCGCATACGCGGCCGCTGCCACCAGCAACGGGACGATTACGCCGCTCTCGCGCCCCGAGGTGCCGGCCAGCACGATCGGTGCTGCGCCTGCCGCAGCCGCCAGACCGCATGCAAGCCAGAACGCCCAGATGTTCGAGTGCTCGCCAGATCCGTTGGTGTTCACGGTGCGGCTAGTTTAGGCCGCGGGTCTCAGACCTCGGCAGGATCAGCGCGCTCCTGCTTGCCGGCGGCCACGTGCGCCGTCTGGCGCAATGGCAGCTCCCTGATGAGAAGCGTGGCGATGAAGGCGATGGCGATGATCGGCAGCCCCGCGGTGAACACCGGGTGCAGCGCATCGGCCAGGCCGTGGCGGATTCCGGCAGCGATCGCCGGCGGCAGGTGAATGAGCTGGGTCGGGTCGAACACAGCGCCGGCGGTCGAGCTGCCCGAGGCCTGGAACTTCTGGAGCGCGGCGGCGGGAAGGTACTTCGCCATCGACGTGGTCATGCCCTCGGTCAGGATCGTGCCGAGGATGGCGAGGCCTACGGCGGCTCCGATCGAGCGGGAAAGCTGCGTCGCCGAGGTCGCCACCGCCATGTCCTCCCGGCTGACGGAGTTCTGCACGATGAGCGTGTACGTCTGCATCGTCACGCCCAGCCCGAGCCCGATCAGGACCATGGCCTCGATTGCCGTCTGGTTGTTGGTGTGCACGTCGAACCTCGAAAGCATGTAGAAGCCGGCTCCCATCACGGCCAGGCCGATCAGCAGCGGCATCTTGTAGCGGCCGGTCCTCGAGATGTACTGCCCGCTGCCGATGCTGGTGACGATCATCGCCACGAGCATCGGGACCAGGATCGCGCCCGAGTTGGTGACGCTGTTGCCGATCACGCCCTGCACGAAGACCGGAAGGAAGAAGATCGCGCCGAACATCGACATCGCGACTCCCATCCCGGCGATGTTGGAAAACGTGAAGATGCTGCTCTTCCAGAGCCTCAGCGGCAGCACGGGTTCGGCGGCTCGCGTCTCCACCCACGCGAAGGCGGCGAGCAGGACGACGGCGGCTGAGTAGAGGCCGACGATCTGCCAGGAGCTCCACGGATACTGTGCGCCGCCCCACACGGTCGCCAGCAGCGCGCAGGTGATGCCTGAAGACAGGGTCACGCTGCCCCAGACGTCGATCTCGTGCTTCTTGCGCTCGTTGGGGACATGCATGTAGAACGCCACGACGATCAGCGTGAGGACCGCAAACGGGAGGTTGACGAAGAACAGCCAGCGCCAGGTGAAGTGCTCGGTGATAAAACCGCCCGCGGCCGGCCCGATGATCGATGCGACCCCGAACGAGGCGCCCATCATGCCCTGGTACTTGCCGCGTTCGCGCGGCGAGATGATGTCGCCGATGATCGCCTGCGAGAGCGGCATGATGAAGCCCATCCCTGCGCCCTGCACGAAGCGCGAGAAGACCAGGAACCAGAAGTTGGGAGCGATCCCCGACAGCGCCGACCCCACGGCGAACACCACGATCCCGGTCATGTAGAGCGGTTTGCGGCCGTAGATGTCCGAAAGCTTGCCGGCGACCGGTACGACGATCGTCGACGCCAGCATGGCCGAGATCGGGACCCAGCTGTAGTCGGCTATGCCGCCTAGCTCCGCCACGATGGTCGGCAGCGCAGGAGCGACCAGCGTCATGTTGAGCGATGCGATCAGCGAGCCCAGCATCAGGCCCGCGAAGACGGCCATGACCCCACGGTCGATGCCATTCTTGGCGGTGGCGCCGGCCGCCCGCGTGGCGACGGCCGTCATTCGCGTGAGTCTACCGGCCCGCAGGTCAACGGCTGCGCGGTAAGCCCAGGACGCGCTCCGCCAGGATGTTGCGCAGGACCTCGGACGTGCCCGCCTCGATCGTGTTCGCGCGCGAGCGAAGGAACTGGTACTTCCAGCCCTCGCCGTCTCCGACCTGACCCGCCGGTCCCGCGATGTCGACCGCCGTTTCCGTCATTCGCTGGTTGAGCTCGGACCACATGAGCTTGAGGATCGAGCCCTCGGGCCCGGGGATGCCGTTTCGCTTCACAGCGGTCACCGCGCGGTAGCCGTTGAGCTGCAGGGCGCGGGCTTCGATGGTGTGTTGCGCGACCTTCTGGCGCACCAGCGGATCCGAGCCGCGGCCCAGCTTGCGCGCATGGTCGGCCAGCTCCGCGGCCGTGATCTGGGCCCGCGTCGCGAGCGCCATGCCGAGAGTCCCCCGCTCGTGGAGCAGAGTCGTCATTGCGACCGCCCAGCCGCCTCCGGGCTCGCCGAGGACCTGCGACTTCGGCACTTTGACGTCCTTGAAGAAGATCTCGTTGAACTCGGCGTCGCCTGTGATCTGCACGAGAGGCCGGACCTCGATGCCCGAGCTCTCCATGTCGACGAGGAGGTATGTGAGGCCCTCTCGCGGGTTGCCCTCCTTGCGTTCGCGGGTAAGCAGCATGCACCACCTGGCGACGTGGGCGAGCGTCGTCCAGACCTTCTGCCCGTTGACAAGGTAGTGGTCGCCCTTGTCCTCGGCACGTGTCTGCAGACCAGAGAGGTCGCTTCCCGCGTTGGGCTCGCTGAACCCCTGGCACCAGATCTCCTCCGCCGACAGCAGTGGCGCGAGGTACCGCTTCTTCTGCTCGTCGGTACCGTGGGCGATCACGACAGGGCCGCCCATGCCCAGCCCGATGACGTTGATGGGCTCGGGCGCCTGGGCCTGGATCATCTCGTCGTTGAAGATGAGCTGCTCCATGAACCCCGCTCCGCGGCCGCCGTACTCCTTCGGCCAGGTGATGCCGACGTAACCGGCCTCGTAGAGCTTCCTCTGCCACGCGCGGCGGCTGGCGACGAAGGCCTTCATGTCGTCCTCGCCGGGGCCGTCTTTCCGCGGTGCGTTGGCCTTCAGCCAGGCTCGGACCTCGTCCCGAAACTTCTTCTCAGGCTCGCTGAGCTCGAAATCCACGCGACTACCTTAAGCCACCGCAGGGATGACTTCTGTCGCAAGCAGCTGCAGCGCGTCCGAGTCGTCGAGCAGGAAGTGCTGCAGCATGAAAAGGTCGACTCCAAGCCCGGCGAACTCCCGCATCCGCGCCGCAATCTGCTCGGGCGTCCCCACGAACCATGCGTCTTTCCTGTGCTCCAGCACCTCGTCAGGGGTCATGCCGCGCAGCTCGGGGATGACTTGGCTCACCTCTGCCGCTCGTTCGCGCAGCTCGGTCTGGTCGCGGCCGACGATGCAGCTGGTCATCACGGAGCGTCGAATGGTGCTCGGGTCGCGGCCGATGTCGCGGCAGCACTGTTCCAGCACTTCCAGACGCTGCCGAAACATGCCGGCGTCGAGACGGGAGAGGTTCCACTCCGCCGCCTCGCGCGCGACCAGGGGAAGGGTGCGCTTGGCGCCTTTCCCGCCCATCAGGAGAGGGATCGGGTTGCGTGCGGGCTTGGGATTGGTCTTGTCCCAGATGTCTCGCATCGTCTTGATGCCCTCGTCGAGCCGATCGAATCGCTCCTTCTCCGTGAGGAAGGGGATGCCGAAGACCGTGTGCTCGTTCTCGTTCCAGCCGGCCCCGACCCCGAGGAGGAGGCGCCCGCCTGAAAGCGCGTCGACGCTGGCCGCGATCTTGGCCAGGACCGCAGGGTTGCGAAATGTCATCGGGGTGACCATGGGTCCGAACTCGATCTGTTTCGTCCACTCGGCCGCGAGCGCGAGCGAGGTCCAGCACTCGATGCAGTCGCGCTCGGGCGACCTCATCAGCGAGATGAGGTGGTCGCTGCGGCGCAAAGACGCGAAGCCCAGCGTGTCAGCGTCGTGGCAGATGCGCCGCCACCTGTCCCAGCTGAGGCCTTCCTGGCCCTCGATCATGATCCCGATTCGCGCCATCAGTGAAGTGACATCGTAAGTTCCTCGAGCGGCAGGAAGTTGAGGATCCGGTCCTGCGGAATGCCGGCCCGGCGCGCCATCCACATCGCCATCGGGACGTAGGCGAACTCGGCGGGCGAGTGCGCGTCCGCGTCGAGGGTGAAGTTGCAGCCACACTCCAGCGCGAGCCGCGCCATCTCGGGCGACAGGTCCATGCGCGCCGGGTCGCAGTCGATCTCGAGCGCCACGTCGTGACGCGCCGCCTCCTTGAAGACCGCCTCGAAGTCGTAGGTCGCGCCTTCGCGAGAGCCCGGCCGCCTACCGGTGGGATGGCCGATCACGTCGACGTGTGGATGCGACGCGGCGCGGAGCATGCGCTCGGTCATCGCGGAAGGGTCCTGGCGTAGCTTGACGTGCGGCGAGGCGATGACCACGTCGAGTATCTCGAGCACGGCATCGGGCAGGTCGAGCGCGCCGTCCTCCAGGATGTCGACCTCGATGCCCTGCAGCAGGGTCACGCCCGACACCTGCTCCTGGACCTCCGCCATCTGGACGGACTGCGCGAGGAGCCTCTCGGCGTTGAGCCCGTGCACCACGGTGATGCGCGGCGAGTGGTCGGTGATCCCGAGGTATCGATAACCCATCGCCGCGGCCCCTTTCGCCATCTCGAGCATCGTCGCCTTGCCGTCGCTCCAGTCGGAATGCGAGTGCACGTCGCCGTGGTAACGGGAGAAGTCGAGAGCCGTTTCGTCCTCGAGCGCCGGCTGCTTCATCTGCTCGCGCAGCCGCTCGAGGTAGCGACTACGGCCGTTCTCGATCAGGTCGGATAGCACTTTCGCGATGCCCGCGCCGACGCCCTCGAGCGTGGTCAGCTCGTTGGAGCCATGCAGGGCGGCGAGGTCGGGCCGCTGGATCGCGAGCGACCAGGCCGCGCCCGAGAAAGCCTTGGCCCGGAACTTCTCGTCTGGGTCCTGCCGGAGCAGGTACCCGATCTCCGAAAGGGACTGCGCGGCTGCGATCGCATCCACCCCTCAATTGTGTGAGCATTCAGCGATGGCCAAACCAAAGCTCAAAGCCGGCGACCGGATCCCGGCCCTGGTCTCCTCCCTCCTCGAGGAGCTGGGCGAGGACCCGGAACGGGCCGGCCTCAAGGCCACGCCGGCTCGCGTTTCGCGGGCGCTGCGCGAGCTCACCGACGGTTACGGCATCCGGCCGGAGGATGTCATAGCGGACGCGGTCTTCGACCAGGACTACGACGAGATGGTCGTGGTCAAGGACATTCCCTTCTACAGCCTTTGCGAGCACCACATGCTCCCGTTCTTTGGCGCCTGCCACGTCGGGTATCTGCCCAGGGGCAAGGTGGTCGGGCTCAGCAAGATCCCGCGCCTCGTCGGCGTGTTCGCCCACCGGCTTCAGCTGCAGGAGAAGATGACGAATGAGATCGCCGAGGCGCTCAGCGGCGCGCTCACTCCGAAAGGTGTCGGCGTGGTGATCGAGGCGCGCCACCTGTGCATGGAGATGCGCGGCGTGCAAAAGGCCGGCGGTCAGATGATCACGTCGTGCATGCTCGGGACATTCCGCAAGGACCCGCGCACGCGCGCGGAGTTCCTGGACCTGGTCCGCCGGCCCTAGTCCACGCTCGCGCGCCCTTTTCACACATAACGCTCCCTTTATGCGTTAGACTTCTATAAAGCAACCTTTATGTTTCTGCAGAACCCGCGCCACGAGCTGCCGGACCACTTCCTGGCCCTTGCCAACCCCACGCGCCTTCGCATCCTGCAGCGCCTGGGACAGGTCGGGGAGGAAAGCGTGAACGACCTGGCTCTGCACCTGCGCATGAGCCAGCCTCGCATCTCGTGGCACCTGCGCATGCTTCGGGGAGGCGGGGTCATCAGGACGCGGCGCGACGGCCGCCAGGTTTACTGCTCCTTGGACGTCGAGAACATGGCGCGCGAGCGCGCGCAGCTGGACCAGTTGCTAGGAATTACCGGAAGAGTGAAAGTCAGTGAGGAGGTCGGAGCTTGATCAGCAACCAGAAGAACGGTCACAAGAATGGACACAAGAACGGAAAGGTCCGGGTCGCCATCGTCGGGGTGGGCAACTGCGCCTCCGCGCTGGTGCAGGGCGTGCATTACTACCGCAACGCGTCCCCCAAGGACTCCGTGCCGGGCCTGATGCACGTCGACCTCGGCGGGTATCACATCAGCGACATCGAGTTCGTCGCGGCGTTCGACATCGACAAGACGAAGGTCGGCCTCGACCTCTCGGAGGCGATCTACGCGAGCCCCAACAACACGGTCAAGTTCGACACCGTCCCCAAGCTTGGGGTCAAGGTTCACCGCGGCATGACGCACGACGGGATCGGCAAGTACCTGGCCGACGTCGTGCACAAAGCCCCGGGCGAGACCGCCGACGTGGTCGGCATCCTTCGCAAGACGAAGGCGGACGTGCTGGTCAGCTACCTCCCCGTCGGTTCCGAGGAGGCGACCAAGTGGTACGTCGAGCAGGCTCTGACGGCAGGCGTCGGAGTTGTCAACTGCATCCCGGTCTTCATCGCGCGCGAGCCGTACTGGCAGAAGCGATTCGAGGAGAAGGGCCTCCCGATCATCGGCGACGACATCAAGTCACAGGTCGGGGCGACCATCATCCACCGCGTCCTGACTCGCCTCTTCCGCGACCGCGGCGTCAAGCTCGAGCGCACTTACCAGCTCAACTTCGGCGGCAATACCGATTTCCTGAACATGCTCGAGCGCGAGAGGCTGATGTCGAAAAAGATCTCGAAGACGCGCTCGGTCACGTCGCAGATGAACTACGACATCGGCGCGGACAACGTGCACATCGGGCCGTCGGACTACGTGCCCTGGCTTCACGACCGCAAGTGGGCGTACATCCGACTGGAGGGCCGCTCCTTCGGGGACGTGCCGCTCAATGTCGAGCTGAAGCTCGAGGTCGTCGACTCGCCCAACTCTGCGGGCATCGTGATCGACGCCGTGCGGTGCGCCAAGCTGGCGTTAGACCGCGGCATCAGCGGCGCGCTGGAGGGTCCCAGCTCCTACTTCATGAAATCGCCGCCGGTGCAGTACAGCGACAACGAAGCCCGGAAGCTGGTGGAGGATTTCATCGGAGGTGGGCAGCCGGCACCCAAGGCCCCGGTCAAAGCCGCGAGCAATGGCCGCGCCCGCGCCAAAACCGCGACTGCACCTGCTCGCCACTAGCTACGCCGCCGGCGCTCGCGCTGTCAGGGCGCTTCCGGCCCGGGTCCGGCACGCCGCCGCGGCGCCGGGCGGGACAGCGTGGTTCTGGCTCAGCCCGTCCCAGCGGCGGGCGGCGCTGGAGAACTATGCCGCGGCGCTCGGCCGCGACCGGTCGGACCCGGAGGTGGCGCGCGTCGCCAGGCGCGCGTTTCAAAACTATGGGCGCATGCTCATGGACTTCCTGCTCATGGGCAGCCTGTCGCGCGAAGAGGTCATCAGCCGCGTGAGCGTCGAGGGCCGCGACGACCTGGATGCCGCGCTGGCTCATGGGAGGGGCGTGATCATGGCCGTGCCACACATGGGCTCGTGGGACATGGCCGGCTCGTACGCCGGGGCGCTCGGCTATCGGATTTCAGCGGTGGCTGAGACCTTTCCCGGATCACTCAACGAGGCGGTCGTGCGCACGCGCCAGCGGTTCGGGCTGGACGTCATCGCCCTCGGGCGCTCCGCGGTGCGCGCGATCACGCAGGCGCTCGAGGAGAACCGGATCGTCGCCTTGCTCTGCGACCTCGAGCAAGGACCTGGGGTCAACGTGCGCTTCTTCGGACGTCGGGCGGTGGTGCCCGGAGGGCCGGCTGCAATCGCCATCAAGACGGGCGCCGCGCTGCTCCCGGCCTGCCAGTACATGACCAGCCCAGGCCGCCATCGCGTCCACCTCGACCCGGCGCTTTCCTGGTCGCATGGTCAGACCAAGGAGAGCCTTATGCAGCTAGTCGTCAACCGCTTCGAGGATTTCATCAAGGAGCATCCCGACCAGTGGTACGCGTTTCGTCCGATGTTCGCCCACCCTGCCGACTGAGTGTGGCAATACCGCGCGTTCAAGGCCGTGCAGTCGATCGTGGAGCGATTGCCTCGACCCTGGGCGTACGCGCTCGCGGTGGTCGCGGCCCGTTTTGCATGGTGGTTTTCGCCCCTCGCGCGGCCGCGGCTCGAGTTCAACCTGAAGGTCGCATGCCCGGAGCTGGCGCACGACCCGGCCGCCCTGCGGCGGACGTCATGGCTCAACTTCCGCAACCACGCCAAGGCATACGCCGACCTGATGATGCTGCCGACCGCCTCGATCGAGGCCCTGCGCCCGCTGTTGAAGGTCCGGGGATGGGAATACCTGGAGGAGGCTCGCGCGCTGGGCAAGGGGGTGCTGGTCGTCTCCTGCCACATGGGCTCGTACGAGGTGGTCGCGGCGATTTGGTCGGCGACCCTGGCTCCGGTGACGTTCTTCGCCGAGGAGCTCGAGCCGCGCCCATTGTTCGAGTGGTACCGCGATACGCGAGCCCGCCTGGGGATCAGTGTCCTGACGCTCGACCACGGCGGCATCCGGCGGGTGCTGCAAGCTTTGAGGGACCAGGAGATGGTGATCACCGCTATCGACCGCGACATCACGGGCACCGGCCACATGATGCCGTTCTTCGGGCGCCCGGCCCCGATCCCGCTGGGCCCGGCGGCGATCGCGCTGCGCCTGGGGGTCCCACTCTTCCCGGTCTACGCCTACCGGCTGCCGGACGACTCCTACCAGGCCGAGGGCGCCCCGCTCGTCTTCGCCCAAGATACTGGCAATCCCAGGGAGGACCAGGTGCGGGCGACCGAGGAGCTGCTCCGGCACATCGAAGGCTTCATCCGTCGGCACCCCGAGCAGTGGCATGTCCCGCACCGCATCTGGGAGGGTTCGCCATGAAAAAGCGCGGGGGGATCGAGATCCCCCCACGGACCCCCCTCTCCAGGCGACGATTGGGTGGCGCCTGGAATGTGAAGGTCAGGGTAACGGCCGGAGTGACTCCGGCCTACAGGCAGCGCGGGGAATCCAGATGAGAGTTGGGCTCGTCTCCCCTTATGACTTCGCGTCACCGGGTGGCGTCAACGACCACGTGCGCCACCTGGCGCGCCGCTTGCGCCAGCTCGGCCACGAGGCCCGCATCTTCGCGCCGTCGAGCCGGGCCGACATCGACTTCGACTCCGCCCGTTTCTACCGGATCGGAAGCCCGATCTCGATCCCGGTCAACGACTCGGTCGCACGTATCACGTTGAGCTTCCACCTCGCCAACCGGGTGGCGGCGATCATGGAGGAGGAGCGGTTCGACGTCGTCCATTTCCACGAGCCGCTCATGCCCGCGCTCCCGATGACGATGCTCCGCATGTCGACCACCGCCAACGTCGGCACGTTTCACGCGTTCGCGCGATCCAACGTCGGCTACTACTACGGCCGGCCTCTGCTCAAGCCTTACCTCGAGCACCTGCATCGCGGCATCGCCGTCAGCGAGCCTGCGCGGGCATTCGTGAACCGGTACTTCCCGGACTATCCCTTGCGAGTCATCCCCAACGGCATCGACACGGAGGCGTACCGGCCTGGACTCGCTCCCATCCGCCACCTCATGGACGACAACATCAACATCTTGTTCGTCGGGCGGCTCGAGAAGCGCAAGGGCGTCGGCGACCTTCTGCGCGCATTCCATTTCATGCAGTCGCGCGTGCCGAAAGTCAGGCTCATCATCGTCGGAGACGGCCCGCTTCGCGGCAGGGTCGAATCGTATGTGTCGCGCCACCGGCTTCCCAACGTGGTGCTGGCGGGCTACGTGCCCGAGTCCGTCAAGCCGCGGTACTACGACAGCGCGGACATCTTCTGCGCACCCGCCACGGGCGCCGAGAGCTTCGGCATCGTGCTCCTGGAGGCCATGGCTTCAGGCCTGCCGGTGGTGGCGACCGAGATCGCCGGCTACATGTCGGTGCTCGAGCCCGGACGCGACAGCATCACCGTGCAGCCGAACAGCTGGCGGGAGCTCGGCGCGTCGCTGGTCATCCTGGTGAGGGACGCCGAGCTGCGCGGCCGCTTGGGGGCTTTCGCGCACGAGAAGGCGCGTCGTTACTCGTGGGACGCGGTGACGACCGATGTGCTCGAGGTCTACCAGGAAGCGATTCAGGTGGCCGCAGTGCAACCGGCCAGGGCGATCGAGGTGGCGAGTGTTCACGACGCGGTTTGAAGCCTGGGTCCGGCGCCGCGCAGAGGCGTTGATGTCCGCCGCCGGCAGGGTGCCGCTCACCCCCAACCAGGTCACGGTGGTCGGCTTCTGCCTCACCGTCTTCGCGTCCGGGCTGGCCGCATTCGGCCAGCTGCGGTGGGCCGGCGTCGTCCTGATCTTCGCCGGCACGTGCGACATCCTCGACGGAGCGCTGGCGCGCTCGACCAAGGCCGGCTACCCCTACGGTGCGTTTCTCGACTCCACCCTCGACCGGTATTCAGAGGGTGCGATCTATGTCGGCCTGGCCGCCTACTTCATCACGCTGACCGGGCCGCTGCAGCGTTGGCTCGTGCTCGCCACCGTGGCCGCCCTCGCTGGGTCGTTCCTCGTGAGCTATGTGCGCGCCCGCGCTCAGAGCCTTGGCTTCACCTGCGAGACGGGTATCTTCGCCCGGCCCGAGCGCGTGGTCGTGACGGTCATCGGTTTGATCGTGGGTGGGGTCGTTCTTTACGGCGTGGTGTTCCTGCTTGCGGTCCTCACCAACCTCACCGCGCTGCAGCGCATCCGGGAGGTCTGGCTGCAGGGCCGAGCGCAGCGTCTCGAGATGGAACGTGAGATCAAAGCGCGGCGAGCCGCGCCCCCCCAGATCCCGTGATCGATCCGTTCGCCGGTATCGCCGGTCACACCCAGGCCCTCGACCAGCTGCGCTCGCAGGTCGGATCCGGCCGCCTGGCGCACGCGTACCTGTTCATCGGGGAATCCGGGCTGGGCAAGTCGACTGCGGCGCGTGCGCTGGCATCGGCCCTCCTGCCCGAGGCGCCACTGACCCGGCACCCCGATTACTGGGAGGACGACCGCATCAAGCCGCTGTCGATCAACGAGATCCGGCTGCTCCCCGAAAAGCCGCCCGAGTTCCATGAGCTCTCGCTGCAGGCTTTCCTCAACCTCAAGCCCGCGGTGGGATCGCGCCGCATCGCCGTGCTGGTCAACGTCGGCCGGCTGCGCGACCAGGACCAGGGCGTCTTGCTCAAGACCCTGGAGGAGCCCCACCCGCACCGCGTCATCGTCCTGACCACGCCTAGCCTCAACCCGTTCGTCGTGCTCCCCACGGTCGTGTCGCGTTGCCAGCGCCTGTTCTTCCACCCGGTGCCCGCGCCGGAGATCGAGAAGCTGCTCGTTGCGCATGACGTCGAGCCGGCGCGCGCGGGCCTCGTGGCCGATCTCGCGGGCGGCCGGCCCGGCTGGGCGATGCGGCGAGCCAAGGATCCCGCCGTGGTCGAGCTGCACCGGGCGTGGACCAACAGGCTGGAGGAGATCTTCGGCGCGCCGGCCGACGTGCCGCTCCAGGTCGCGGCCGAGCTCGACTCGGCCCAGATGGGCTGGCGGCGCAGCGAGGGTGATGAGGAGGACCCGGCGCTGTTCGCGATGGCGAGCTGGCAGATCGAGATCCGCCGGCGCATGCTGGCGAGCCGCGGCCGGGAGCAGGGCCGCTGGGCGAGGCTGCTCGAGCTCTCCTACGACACCCTCGGCTACCTGGAGCAGAACGTCAGCCCGCGCCTCGCCTTTGAGACTTTTCTACTCGAAGCTCGGCGAGGGGGAGCGCCGCGAGATTTGGCGATCCAGGCTCGTTGATGCCGAAGAGCATCCTGAGGAAGGGCCTCGAAGGCTTCCAGCCGTACGTCCCGGGCGAGCAACCGCCCGACGGCGAAGGGTGGGTCAAGCTCAACACCAACGAGTCGCCTCTGCCTCCCTCGCCCCGCGTGGTCGCGGCGATCAAGAAGGCAGCGGGCGATTCGCTGCGGTTGTACCCGAGCCCGACCGCCGCGCCGGCCCGCCGCGCCATCGCCAGGCGTTTCGGTCTCGACCCGTCGCAGGTGACGGTCGCCAACGGGGGCGACGAGCTGATCGAGCTGTGCTTCCGAGCCTTTGCCGATTCCGGCGACAGCGTCGCGTACCCGACGCCCACGTACCCGCTGTTCGAGCCTCTGTGTCGCATTCATGGGGCATCTCCCTCTACGCATCCGATCGGGCTGCCTTCGGAGCTGCCGCCCGGCCTCGCCTCCGACCCGGCGCCGCTGAAGTTCATCGTCAACCCCAACTCACCCACGGGCGCACTGTTCGATCAGGCGGCCGTCGAGGCGGTGGTCGCGGCATCGCCGGGGGTGGTGGCGGTCGACGAGGCCTACGTCGATTTCGCGCCGCGTTCGTGCCTGGGTCTGCTGGCCTCGCACGACAACCTGGTACTGCTCCGAACCTTCTCCAAGTCGTACGGACTGGCCGGGCTGCGCATCGGCTTTGCGCTGGGCGATGCCGCCGCGATCGCCGCCCTCGACTCGGTCAAGGATTCGTACAACGTCGACCGGCTTGCGATCGTGGCTGCGGTGGCTGCCATCGAGGACGACCCCTACCACCAGAAGCTGGTTGACGAGGTGGTCGCGAACCGGGCGGCTCTCGGCGAGGCGCTGACCGGCCTGGGTTTCGAGGTCGTTCCGTCGGCCGCCAACTTCTTGTTCGTCAAACCTCCCCGGCCTGCCGCCGAGGTCGCCTCCGCTCTGCGCGAACGCAAGATCCTGGTGCGCCACTACGATCGTGAGGCGATCGCGGGTTGGTTTCGCATCACGATCGGTACAGCCGAACAGCACGAGAAGCTGCTGGAGGCACTCAAGGAGATATTGCCGTGACACCGACTCGAGACGAGGCCTGGGAGCTCGTCACCTCCATGACGCAGACCGACCAGCTGCGTCGCCACATGCGCAGCGTCGAGGCGGCGATGCGCGCGTACGCGAAGCGATTCGGTGAGGACGAGGAGCGCTGGGCCGTGCTCGGGCTCATCCATGACTGGGACTACGAGTCGGGCCCAACGCTGGATCTGCACCCGATGCGCGGCATCGCGATGCTGCGCGAGAAAGGCTGGCCCGAGGACATCCTCGATGACATCGCTTCCCACGCCAACTACCTGAACGTCCCTCGCGACACCAACGCGCGTAAAGCGCTTTACGCGGTGGACGAGATGTGTGGGTTCATCATCGCCTGCGCCCTGGTCAAGCCGGACAAGTCGCTGGGCTCGGTCGAGGCCAACTCCGTGCGCAAGAAGATGAAGGACAAGGCATTCGCGCGTGGAGTGCACCGGGAGGAGCTCGTCGCGGGCGCGGAGCTTCTAGGTATACCCTTCGACGAGCACGTGGAGTTCGTCCGCGATGCTTTGAAGCCGATCGCACCGGAGCTGGGACTGAATCCATGAGCACAGGCGGCAAGCCTCGGGTACTGCTGATGCACCCGATCCTCGACCCTGGTCCGGCCATCCTGGCTGAGGCCGCGGAGGTCGTCACCTATCCGGCCAACCGTCCCCTCGACGAGGCCAACATCCGTCAGGCGGCCGAGGGATGCATCGGGATCGTGAGCCAGCTCATGGACCCCATTCGCGAAGCTGTGCTCTCGAGCCCAGGACTGAAGATCGTCAGCAACGTCGCGGTCGGGTTCGACAACATCGACGTCCCCACCGCGACCGCCCACAAGGTGATGGTCACCAACACCCCTGGCGTGCTGGACGACTCGACCGCGGACTTCGCGTTCACGCTCCTGATGGCCGCGGCGCGCCGGGTCGTGGAGGGCGACAGCTTCACGCGCGCAGGCAAGTACCGGGGATGGGCGATCGACATGATGCTGGGCACCGACATCTTCGGCGCGACGCTTGGCATCATCGGCATCGGGCGCATCGGTCGAGGCGTGGCTCACAGGGCGAAGGGCTTCAACATGCGCGTCCTCTACTACGACCCGCACCCGCTGCCACCGGACGCGGAAGAGCAGCTGGGCGCCTCGCGCGTCGACCTCGGGCGGCTGCTCGCCGAGTCAGACTTCGTGTCGGTCCACACGCCGCTGACCAAGGAAACCCTGCACCTGCTGAGCACCGCTCAGTTCAGCCAGATGAAGCGCAACGCGATCCTCATCAACACTTCGCGCGGCCCGGTCGTCGACGAGGCGGCCCTGGTCGAGGCGTTGACGGCCAGGAAGATCGCCGGCGCGGCGCTGGACGTTTACGAGCGCGAGCCGGCCGTGCACCCCGGCCTGCTCGCGATGCCGAACGTCGTGCTAGCTCCGCACATCGCCAGCGCCACGGTGCGCACCCGCTCCGAGATGTCGGCGATGGCGGCGCGGAACATGGCCACCGCGGTGCGTGGCGGACGGCCGCCGAACCTGTTGAACCCTGAAGTCAAGAAATAGAGTTGGGGACGATCGCCACCCGATACCGCTTGCTGGCTCTGGACCTCGACGGCACGATCCTGGACTTCAAGCTCCACCTTGATCCGCGCGACGTGCAGGCTCTGCATCGCATCGTCGCGGGCGGAGTCACCGTCGTGGCCTGCACGGGACGTCCTTTTCCAGGCGCCCTGCCATGGGCGCAGCGTCTCGGCCTCGACGGCCCGATCGTGTGCTACCAGGGCGCGGAGGTCAGGACGCTTGATGGCGGCGTGCTCCTCGACCACGGCGTCGCGCACAACCTGGCGATGGATGTGATCCGCTACTCGCGGGGGCGCGACCTGCATGTGCAGGCGTATCGGGATGACAGGCTGATCATCGAACGCGACCGGCCCGAGGCCCATGAGTACGCCGACCATGCAGGGATGGAGATCCACCTCGTCGCAGACCTGGATGTGGCGATGGGGCCGACCACGCCGAAGCTCGTCATCGTGGCCAAATCCGAAAGCCTCGAAGAGGTCCTGCCCGACGCGCGCCGGCGCTGGGAGGGCAAACTGAACGTCGCCACCTCGATGCCGACCTACCTCGAGTTCACCAGCCTGGAAAGCGACAAGGCGTCCGCGCTCGGCTTCCTCTGCGACAAAATGGGCGTACCCCGTGAGCAGTCGGTCGCCGTTGGCGACGGGCGCAACGATGCATCGATGCTCGCGTGGGCCGGGCTCGGGGTCGCGATCGAAGGCTCGGACGCCGAGGTCATCGCCGCCGCGGACCGAACGATACCCGGCCCGGGGCACGGTGGAATCCAGCAGCTCGCGGACCTCCTGGTCGGATAGATGAGCACCCTGCTGCTGGTCCACGCGCACCCCGACGACGAGGCGATCTCGACCGGCGGGGTGATGATGAAGGCGAAGGCGCACGGCCACCGCGTGGTCCTGGTCACTGCGACCAGGGGAGAGGTCGGCGAGATCCACAACATGGACGAGGCGGCCTCGCGACCGCGCCTCGCAGAGATCCGGACGGCTGAGCTCAAGGCCGCGGCGGACATCCTCGGTGTCGACCGGCTCGAGTTCCTCGGATATCGGGATTCGGGCATGGTCGACACCGAAGACAACAAGGACCCACGGTCTTTTCACCAGGCGCGCCTGGACGAGGCGGCGGGCAAGCTGGCGGCAGTGATTCGCGACGAGCGGCCGGACGTGGTCGTCACATACGGGGAGGACGGTGTTTACGGTCATCCCGACCACATCAAGGCCCACCACGTGACCAACGCGGCCCTGGACCTGCTGCAGCGCGAGGGCTGGTCGCCGGGGAAGCTCTACTACACCGCGATTCCGCGCTCGATGATGGAAGCGTTCATGCAGCAGATGCCGGAGGAGGCACAGCGGCAGAACCAGAACATGCGCATCACCGGCACCCCTGACGAGCTCGTCACCACTCGGGTCGACGTCCATGATTACGTAGAAGGAAAGCGCCAGGCATTTGCGGCCCACGTGAGCCAGAACGACCCGAACTCGTGGTTTGCGACCATGGCGAGCCAGATCTACGAGCTGGCGTTCGGAACCGAGTACTACCAGCTGGCGCGCGGTAAGCCGGGCTCATCGCTACCTGAAGACGACCTGTTCGTCGGACTTCCCCGCTAGCGGGGGAGCACCCGGCGCAGCCGGGGGGATGGGGAAGTGCACCTGCCATGGGCGGCCCTGGGCACCTCCCGTAGAGTGGAAGCCGCATGGAAGTCGTCAAGATCACGCCGCGCGGCTATTGCCACGGCGTGGTGGATGCGTTTCGGATCGCCAAGCGAGTCCGGGCGGAGACCGCCGGGCCGGTCCACATGCTCGGCATGCTGGTCCACAACACGCACGCGACCGACGACCTGCAGCAGCAGGGGATTGCCCTGGTCGACCAGCCCGACCGGCTAGCCGGGCTGGGCCACATCCGCGAAGGGACCGTCATCTTCACCGCCCACGGCGTTTCGCCGCAGGTCAAGCAGCGGGCGCTCGAGCTTGGGCTCAAGCCGGTCGATGCCACCTGCTCCGACGTCGTTCGCACCCATGAGCTGGTCAAGGACCTCGCCAAGAAGGGCTACGACGTCGTCTACATCGGTCGCAAGGGCCACCCCGAGCCCGAAGGGGTGGTGGGCGAGGCCCCCGGCAAGGTGCACCTGGTCCAGGAGCCCGAGGACATAGACGCCCTTGACCTCAAAACAGACCGCATCGCGGTCACCTGTCAGACCACCCTTTCGGTGTGGGATACCGAGGACCTGATCGGCAAGGTCAAGGCCCGCTACCCACAGGCCGAGGTTCACAACGAGATCTGCCGCGCGACGCAGGAAAGGCAGGAGGCGGCCGTCGAGGCCGCCAAGGACGTCGACCTGGTGATCGTCGTCGGCAGCCCAAGGTCGTCCAATTCTCTGCGGCTCGTCGAGGTGGTCAAAAAGCTCGGCCACAAGCCGGCCTACCTGGTCGACAACCTCGAGGAGCTGGACCCCGGCTGGTTCAAAGGTGCCAGGAGGGTCGGAGTCACCAGCGGCGCCTCGACTCCCACACAGCTGACCCGGCGGGTAATCGAGTACCTGGAGGCGCTGGAGGCCCCGGTCTAGCGACGGCTCCTAGGGGCGGCGCAAGCGACCGATCACCCGGCTGAGCGGGCTCTTGGCGTGCTCAGCCGGAGCTGGGGCCGGGTCGGGCCGGGCCGCGGGGGGCTCAGCAGAAGAGCCGGCCGGAGAGCTGCCTTCTGCTTCGCGCGTAGCCGAAGAAGAGGCCGGGCGCCGCCGGCGCCGCCGTCGAGGGGCCGCGTTCGCCCTGTCGGCGGGCTTGACCGTGGCCGGAGGGGGTGCAACCGCCACCGGAGTCTCGGCCGGCGTGTTGCCGTTGCCCCCCGGCCGCCGGCGCCGCCTGCTGCGACGCGGTGCCGGGGCCGCCGGCGTGGCGCTCGCAGTGGCCGGGGTGCCCGGGGCGCGCGCGGCGAGTTCGGCCGCCCTGGGCTCCGGCATCCCCTGCCTGGGCCCAACCCCCGCGGCCTGGCGTCTCACCGCCGCTCCGACCTCTCCTTCAGCGCACATCGCGCCGTCGGCCGTGTGGAGGTCGACCCGCCAGACCACGATCGAGGAGGTGGCTCCGGCGGCCGGCGGCCGCTTCTGGGTCAATGTCCAGCGCGCGTAGATGGTGTCCCCGGCGTGGACGGGGCGGGGGAACTTCCAGTTCAACCACTCCCACTCGATCACCGAGGGGACGGGCATGTCCATCGAGCCCAGCCCGACCGCCATGGCCAGGAGCAGGGCAGGCGGGACGGCTCGAGCGGCGCCGTGGTCGGCTTCGATCGTCAGGGGCGAGAAGTCGCCGGCCACACCTGAGAAAAGGGCGATGTCCGATTCAGAACCAACTCGCGTCCCCCCGCGTTAACCTATGGCAACTTCACGGTCTGGAGGAGGTCTCTTGGACGTCGCGGGCGTACTGCTGGTCACCTCGGTGCTGCTCGTGGTCGCGTTCCTGCTCCTCACCCTTTCGCTGATGCGGCTCCGCGGCACCACCAGGGAGCTGCAGGCGGCGCTCGACGACGAGAGCGGGGCTCGGGATCGCGCCGCCCTCCTGCTGGCGATCGCGTCGGCGGTCAACTCGTCCCTGGCCCTCGAAGAGGTGCTGAACGTGGCCCTGACCCACGCCGGCCGGATCATGGGGGCGGTCGCCGGCGCCATGTACCTGGTACGGCAGGGCAAGGCCGAGATGCAGAGAGACGCCTCCTACAACCTCACCAACCGCGCGCGGGGCGCCACGCGCAAGATCGACGAGGAGCCGCTGCGCTCGGCCCTGGCCGCCATGCGGCCGCTGGTGGTCAAGCTCGACGAGCGCACCGCCCCGGGCCTCGAGGCCGGCGGCCACCCGCAGCACGTGCTGGTCGTCCCGGTGCAGCGCTCGGGCCAGCTCATGGGGGCCATGGAGCTCTACCTCAACGCCTGGCGGGAGCTGACGGAGGACCAGGCCGACCTGCTCAATGGCGTTGCTTCGCAGGCTGCGATCGCGATCCGGCACGCGCAGCTGTTCCAGGCGCAGGAGGAGAACGCGCTCACCGACGAGCTGACCAAGCTGCCCAACCGCCGCGCTCTCGCGCAGCGCTTCCTACAGGAGATGCAGCGCGCGCGGCGCCACCACAACGCGATCGCGTTCATGATGATCGACCTCGATCACTTCAAGCAGGTCAACGACACTTACGGCCACCTCAACGGCGACGCGGTGCTGGCGGAGCTGGCCACCATCCTCACCAGCGGCGCCCGCGAGTCCGATGTTTGCGCGCGGTACGGCGGCGAGGAGTTCGCCCTCATCCTGCACGAGACCACAGAGGCCGGCGCGCGAACCCTCGCGGAGCGCATCCGCACCAAGGTGGCTGCCGCCACCTTCCCCGGGGGGCTGAAGCTCACGATCTCCATCGGCGTCGCCGCGACCGACGACCCCAACCTTTTCACGAGCCTCATGGAGCACGCGGACAAGGCCCTGTACGCCGCCAAGCAGGGCGGCCGTAACCAGGTCCGCGTCGCCGACATGAGCGCGGCGATCAGCAAGCAGCACGCCTAGGTCGTTTTCGTCCGGGGCGCACCAACCTTTCGCGTCACGGTGATCCGAACCAGGTGGTCAGCGCGTCGCGCAACCCGGTATCCGTGCCGTCCCCGACCCAGGCGACATGTCCGTCAGGCCGAATCAGGACGGCGGCGGGGGCGGTGACCGCGCCAAGCACCGGCAGCTCCCAAACACCTGCATATTTGGCGTCGACCAGCTGAACCCGACCTGCCCATGGCGTGATCTCGAAGGCGCCGGGCTCACCGAGGTTGAGCAGCACCGGGCGGGCGTCGTGCAGGAGCGTGAACACCCGCAGCGGGCCGTTGGCGGTGACCAGGTCGAGGTCGGGCATGCGGCGCCCGAGCAGCGGGTGTCCTTCGCCGAGGTCGTAATGAACGTCTAGGCCGGACATCGTCGCGGCGAGACGCTTGCGCGGCTCGTCCATTCTCAACAGCTCGGACATGGTTTCGCGCAAGGCCTCGATACGGTCGTCGGAGCGAAGGAGCGCGGTCTGTGCCATGGTGTTGCGCAACACGCGGGCAGCGACCGGGTGCCGCTCGGCGTGGTAGGTATCGAGCAGACTATCTGGCGACGTCTCCTTGACCACGTAGGCCAGCTTCCATCCCAAATTCACCGCATCCTGCACACCGATGTTGAGGCCCTGTCCACCCACCGGGAAATGCACGTGTGCGGCGTCGCCGGCCAACAGCACCCGTCTGTCACGGTAGGATGCCGCCTGCCGAGTCATATCGGTGAACCTGGAAATCCAGGTGGGACTGTGGATCCCGTAATCGGTCCCGTAGACGGCGATGAGCGCCTCACTGAGATCACGCAGCGTGGGCTCACTGGTCTGTCCGACGTGCTGTTCGGTCACCAGGACCCCCACCGGTCCATCCTCCAACCTGGAGAGGGATTGGACCCCGATAGCGTCGCGGCGGAGGCCCCACTCCGGCTCCACGTCCGTCTCGACTTCAGCGATCAGGCAGCTGGTTGACGGATCCCACCCCGGGAACTCGATACCGGCTGCCTTACGGATCAGACTCCGTCCTCCGTCGCACCCGACGAGATATTCCGCCCGTAGCGACTGGCCGTCGGACAACTCGACGTCGACGCCCGTGTCGTCCTGCGCGAAACCAATCACCTCACGCCCGCGATAGATCGGAACCCCGAGCTCGCCGACCCAGCCGTCCAGGATGCGCTCGATGTGCTTCTGCCACAGCCCGAGGCCGTAGTTGTGCCGGGTGGGAAAGTCGCTGATGTCCAAACGGATCCAGGCGAACCCCGCGACCTGGGCCACCTGCCCCTGCGAGAGGAACCGATCGGCGATTCCGCGCTGATCGAGAACCTCGATGGTGCGTGAGTGCAGACCGCCTGCGCGCGAACCGACAAGGCTCGGGCTGGCGCGCCGCTCGACGATCGCGACGTCGATATCCGCCAACGCCAGCTCGCCGGCCAGCATCAGCCCCGTCGGGCCCCCGCCGGCCACCACCACGGCATGTTCGGCCATGACTTCCTGACCCCCGTCCCAGAAATATGCGGGCGCCAGCGTCGCACAGGGCAGGGGGCTTGCCGCAAGCCCCGGGGTGCGCTGTACATTGAGGAGGGGAAGCGAACGGCCACGCTCTGTTCGCCAGAGCATCCGCTGTAGAGGGCCAGGGCCCTTGCGAAGAGGCACCTCGCGCGGCGCACGCCGTAAAGTCCCTTCGGGATGGGGCATTTCTGCGTCAACTGCGGCGCAGCGCTCGTGCCGCGCATCATCGAAGGCCGCGAGGTCGAGGCGTGCCCGAACGACGAGTTCGTGCTGTGGCGCGACCCGAAGGTCGCGACCGCGGTGGTGGTCGAGGCGGATGGCGGCGTGGTGCTCGGCCGGCGCGCCATCGAGCCCGGCTATGGCTTGTGGTGCTTACCCGGCGGCTTCGTCAACCACGATGAGGACCCCGAGCTCGCCGCGGTCCGAGAGTGCCTCGAGGAGATTGGCGCCGCCGTCGAGCTGAGCGGGCTGATCTGCGTCTACCACATCGCCAAGACCGAGGCCGCGAGCATGATCGGGATCGCGTATCGCGGCACGCTGGCCGCCGGCCTGTCGGTTTCTGCCGGCCCGGAGATGCTCGAGGTCGCGGTGTTCCCGGTCGACGCCGTGCCGGCGCTCGCCTTCCCGAGCCACAGGCAGGTCCTGTCCGAATATCTCAGGTCCCGGGGGCGGGAGGCGGAAGCCGAACCTCCGAGCGGCGGCGTAGCGGCTCGGCGTGTAACGCGGCCATCACGAGCGCGAGCAGGACAGACGCCGCGGCGCATGCCGTGAACCCGGCGGCGTAACCGCTCGCCTGCATGATGGGCCCGAACGCGAGCGGCCCGACCGACAGGCCGACGAAAAGGACCGTCCCGTAGGTCCCCATCGTCACCCCGCGGGTGGATGTGGCGGAGAGGTCGGCGAACACGACGCCAATGGCGACAAAGGCAGTGGCCATGAACGGCGTGCCGATCATCAGCACGATCGCCGGCCATAGGAACCCGGTCAGATGACCGAGCGCCACGGTGGCCGCCGACCAGACGATGGCGCCCGTGAACACGATCGGCCAGCGGTGAGTTGCGCGGTCCACGAGCCGCCCGCCGGGCGGACGCGACAGGCCGTTGACGACTGCCTGCAGCGCGAGGAGATAACCGACCTGCGAGCTCGGAAGGTGCAGTGCCTCCTTGCCGAAGACGGGCAGGAAGGCGCCCACCGTTCCCCACGAGAGCGTGACCGCGATGAGCCCGATCGTCACCGGTACGAATGAGCGCTGGCTCATCAGGGCACGCAGTGGTCCGCGAAGCGAAAGCCCATGGCCTGAGTGCTGGCGCGTGCCGCTGGCCGCGATGGCGCCCGGGATGGTGAAGACGAGCAGCGCCGTCGTGATGGCGATGTCGGTCCTCACATCGATCCATCGCAGCGCCAGCCCCGCCACGGATGGGCCGATGAAGAATCCCGCCTGCATCGAGAAGGTGAGCCAGCCCATCGCCCGCCCGAGCTTGCCGGCGGCGACCGATTCCGTCACCGCGCTAAAGAGAGATGCCTGCTGCGCTCCGGACGCCAGGCCGCCCACGATCTGCCACAGGAACAACGGCCCCACGCTCGGCGTCGCCGCGGTGGCGAGCTGCGATGTGGCGGCGAGCACGAACGAGATCGCGAGCAGCGTGCGCGCGCCGAAGCGGTCGACCAGCATCCCCGAGGGCAGGGAGAGCACGGCCGCGGCAAGCGTCGACACGGAGAAAAGTGCGCCGACCTCGAAGCGGGTCGCACCGAGGTCGTGTGCATACAGGGGCACGGTCAGGCCGCGCGCCGAGAGGGCGGCGAACGACGCGCCAGCGGCGATGTAGATCGCCAGCGACCTGCGCGACTCGAGGGCGCCCGCGATCACCGACCTAACATAGCGGCGCATGTTGGGACGGCGAGGTCCAGGCGGGGCCCGCGTGCTCGTGGCGCTGGTCGGATGACGGTGCAGTGTGCCGCTGAGCTGCTGGGCGAGGCGAGAAGTGGGCTGGCGCTCACCGGCGCCGGAATCTCCGCCGAGAGCGGAATCCCGACCTTCCGCGGAGAGGGCGGGCTCTGGAAGAAGTTCGACCCGGTGAAGGTCGCATCGATCGACTACTTCCTCGCCGATCCCGGAGCCTACTGGATCGCGTCGAGAGAGCGCGGCCGCGCCGCGCTCGTGGCCACTCCCAACCCAGGGCACGGTGCGCTTGCGGAGCTCGAGGCCGCAGGGCGCCTGGTCGCGATCGTCACCCAGAACACCGACGGCCTGCACCAGGATTCGGGGAGCAAGCGCGTCATCGAGCTGCACGGATCGGGCCGTACGGTCCAGTGTCTCGACTGCGGCTTTCGCGAGCCCAGGTCCGAGGTGCAGGGGCGGCTGGAGGTCGAGATGCCGCCGCGATGCCGGTCGTGCGGCGGGATCTTGCTCAAGCCGACGGTGGTGCTGTTCGGCGAGGCGATGCCGCAGGCGGCCGTGCAGGAGGCCTGCGCGCTCGCGCGCGAGGCCGACGTGATGCTGGTCGTGTGCACGTCGCTGGTGGTCTACCCGGCCGCTGAGGTCCCGCTCATCGCTGTTCGCTCCGGGGCTCGGATGGTCGTCGTCAACGCCGAGCCGACGCCTTTCGACCACCTCGCCGAGGTCGTCATCCACGGCCGCTCGGGTGAGGTGCTCCCGGAGATCGCGCGCCTCGTCTCCGGTGGATGAGGCTGCGCCTTACATCTGCTCCAGGTTGCCTTTCAAGCTCAACCTCGACTCCCTGTCCGGTGGAATGTCGTCGGGTACGACCAGCGTTCCGACAAATGTGCCGACGGGCGCGTTGGCGGCCGGGTAGCCGAGCTCGACCGAGCACGTGGCGCCGGGGGCCAGGGTTTGATTGCTGCAGCCGTCTTTGGAGATCGTCACGTAACCCGCCGGCTGCACGGAAAGCGAGCCCAACGCGGCTGACGCCCCGGTCCCCGAGTTCACGATTTGGACGGCCACGGAACGACCCGAGCTACCGGCGCCTCTGATCTGGTCGAGGAAGTCGACGCTGGACGGGGCAAAGGTCAGCGAAGCAGGCGCGGTGGGCTCGACCGACGGGCTTGGAGCTCCAGTCGTTTCACCGCACGAGCCGAACGGCGCGCATGCCGCGAAGAGGAGCAGCGTGACGATGCTCCAGGCGGCATGGACCGGGCCGGTGGCGCGTGGCCGGGTGCGAAACGCGTTGGACAAAGCGGCCGCCAGTCTCACACAACCAACAACCGATTTGCTCACAGGTGGGTGACGCTGCCCGCGAACACCGCGCGGCCGTCCACGATCAGCTCCCCGCCTTCGCCGAGGTCGTCCGCGACCCCTTCGAACGATTCCCCCGGGAGGTCGACCCGCACGCGCCGGCCCAGCGTCGCCGACAGCTCGCGCCAGCGGCCGATCACCGCCTCGGGTGGCGCGGAGCACCAGAGGTCCATCTTCTCGATCAACCTTGCGAGCAGCTCATCCGCGGCCCGCTCCAGCATGGCCGCGCCCTTTGGCGCCGACGTGAGGTTGATGCCGATGCCGCACACCGCCTTGGCGGGTGAGGCCTCGACCAGGATCCCGCCGAGCTTGCGCCCCGCGACCAGCAGGTCGTTGGGCCACTTCAGGCGCACCTGGGGCCCGCAGGCCTCTGCGGCCGCCACGCCCGCCGCCAGGCTGAGCAGCCGGTTGGGACGTACGACAAACGAGACGAGCAGCGCGGTCCCGGGCGCGGCCTCCCAGCGCCTGCCCGTGCGCCCCCGGCCCGCCTCCTGGTGGTCCGCGACCACGATCGTGCCGATCGGCAGGTCGCGGCCGACGTCCTGGGTCGAGGTCACCGAGCCCAGGCGGACCACCTTCGGTTGCGCTTTCCCCACGGCCGGTAAGCTAGCTCAGTGCCGCCGAGGAAGCTTCACCGCGCCGTGGTGCTGGTGGTGATGATGATGCTGGCCGTGGGTCTCATAGTGATGTTCACGGCCGGTGCAGTGGCCACCTTCGACAGCCACAGCTTGATCGCGCTCGCCGTCGTCCTGGTGGCTGCGGCTGTCAGCGGCGTGGCCTTCAGCTGGAAGCGCTACAGCAACCGCGGCTAGTGGACCGTACCAGCCAAATCTGGAGCACCCGACGTCCCAGGCGGCCGGGCGCCGTGCATGCGCTGATGCCGGCGTTGGGGGCCCCTGCGATCGTCGCTGCCCCCGCGACCACGGCACGGGGACCCCAATAGATGCCATCCTCCTCTCGCCACCCGCGCCTTGGCACCGGCCGCCGGGAACGCCGGTCTTCGAACCTGCGGCCTGCTCCAGCTCTGGCCGTTACAGTCCACTAGTTGCGCAACCTCCGACTCGGCTACAAGGCTTCGGCTGAGCAGTTCGGCCCGCGTGAGCTGCTCGATTTTGCAGTCGCCGCCGAAAAGAACGGGTTCGATAGCGTGTTCGTCAGCGACCATTTCCAGCCGTGGCGTCACTCCGACGGCCATGCACCCTTCGCGTTTTCATGGCTCGCGGCGGTAGGTGAGCGTACGAACCGCGTCGCGCTGGGTACCTCGGTGGTGACGCCGACCTTCCGCTATCACCCGGCCGTCGTGGCGCAGGCGTTCGGCACGCTTGGATCGCTTTACCCGGGTCGCATGATCCTTGGCGTGGGCACCGGCGAGCATCTCAACGAAGGCGCGCTCGGCATCGAGTGGCCGGACAACAAAGAGCGGTTCGCGCGGCTGCGTGAAGCGGTGCGCCTCATCCGCCAGCTCTGGACCGAGCAGCTGGTGACCTTCGACGGCGAGTACTACCACACCCGTAACGCGACCATCTACGACCGCCCGGACAACCCGGTTCCGCTGTACGTCGGCGCCGGGGGCCCGCAGGTGGCGAAGTTCGCCGGCCGGGCGGCCGACGGCCTCATCTGCACGTCCGGGAAGGGAATGGAGCTCTACTCCGAGCAGTTGCTGCCCTCGTTCGAAAGTGGCGCCAAGGAATCGGGTCGTGACGCGAGCGAGCTCGACAAGATGATCGAGGTCAAGGTGTCGTACGACACGGACCGCGCTCGGGCCATGGAGGACACCAAGATCTGGGCGGCGCTGGCTCTCCCGGCCGAGTCCAAAGCGGGAATCGACGACCCCCGGGAGATGGAGCGCCTGGCTCACGGCGTCGAGGACGTGGCCCACAGGCGATGGCTGGTGTCCAACGACCCTGACGAGCACATCGAGCAGCTGCGTCCTTACCTCGATCTCGGGTTCAACCACCTCGTGTTCCATGCTCCGGGCGACGGCCAGGCGCGCTTCCTGGAGCTGTACGGTTCACAGATCCTGCCGCGCATCCGCCAAAAGTGGGGTTAGGAGTGGCCACCTGGGTCATCGTCCTCATCAAGGATTTCGGCTCGGCGAAGCAGAGGCTGCGCCCGGCGCTCGGGCCCAGGTCGCGACGCGCGCTGGCGCGACGTAACGCGCACCTTGCCGTGAGCGCCGCGGCGGCCGGCGACCACGTACTGGTCGTCGCCGGCGGTGAGGGGGTGGCGGCGCTGGCCGGTGGGTGGGGCGCGGAGGTTCTGCTGGAGCCTCGCGAGGAGGGGCAGAACGTGGCCGGATCCCGTGGCATCGCCAGAGCGGTGTCGGCGGGCGCCGATTCGGTCTTGCTGCTTTCGAGCGACCTCCCTCTCGTGACGGTGGCATCGGTGCGCCACCTGCTCAATTCCGCGGCCGTCACAGATGGTCCGCTGGTGATGGCCGTGCCTGCGATCGGCCGTGGCGGCACCAACGCCCTCTACCTGCGTCCCCCGGATGCGATCTCACTTCATTTCGGGGACGATTCGCTGGGCAAGTTCCGCCACGACGCCGAGTCGCGCGGAGTCGAGTTCCTCCTGCATCACTCCGAGGCGATGGCGCTCGACCTCGACGAGCCCTCCGACCTCGCCCGGCTGCGCCGCGCGGTGTGAGTCGAATCGAGCTGATCGGCGTCGAGGGCCTGCCCGAGATCCGGGTCGGTGACGACCTCGGCCACCTGATCAGCGCTCGGGCCGCGCTGGCGACCGGCGACGTGCTCGTGGTCGCTCAGAAGGTCGTCTCCAAGTCGGAGGGCCGCCTGGTCGATCTCGACACGGTCACCGCCGGCGAGAAGGCCGTCGAGATCGCGGCCCGGCTGATCGCGGCACCGGACCCGCGCGCCGTGCAGGTCGTCCTTGACGAGAGCGTGCGGATCGTTCGCTCGGAGCGCGTTCTGATCACCGAGACCCGCCACGGGTTCATCTGCGCCAACGGCGGGGTGGACCATTCCAACGTCGGGGGCCGCAACATCCTGAGCCTTCTTCCCGAAGATCCCGACGCGAGCGCCGGGCGCCTGCGCAGCCGTCTGCACGAGCTGACGGGAGTCGATGTGGGGGTCATCGTCTCCGATACGTTCGGACGGCCCTGGCGAATCGGGATCGTCAACGTCGCGCTGGGTCTCGCGGGGCTGCCGGCGACCCTCGACCTTCGGGGCACCGTTGACGACGCCGGCCAAAGCCTTTACGCGACGGTGCTCGCCATCGCCGACGACATTGCGGCCGCGGCGGGCATCGTGATGGGCAAGACGTCCCGCATCCCGGCGGTCATCGTCCGCGGGCTTCATCTGGAAGGTGCCGGCGCGGGACGCGACCTGATCAGGCCGGTCGCCGAGGACCTTTTCCGCTGAGGACGGTGCTGCTCGCCGGCGGCACCGGCGGGGCAAAGCTCGCGGTGGGCCTCCAGTCGGTCCTTCCCCCCGGACACCTGACCGTGGTGGCCAACACGGCCGACGACGACGAGTTCTGGGGTCTCCTGGTCTGCCCCGACGTCGACGCCGTGCTGTACCGGCTGGCCGGCATCTTCAACGACCAGGCCGGCTACGGCGTCAGGGGCGACACGTTCCACGTCCTCGAAGCGCTGTCGCGGATGGCTGAGGACACGTGGTTTCGGATCGGTGACCGGGACATCGCCACTCACCTCGTTCGGGATGACCTCATGCGGCGTGGAGCCACGCTCACCGAGGCCACGCTGGCGCTGTGCGAAAGGTTCAGCCTGAGCGCGCGGGTGCTGCCGATGTCGGACACGCAGGTCCGGACACGTTTCACGACCGACGAAGGTGAGCTCTCGTTCCAGGAATACTTTGTCCGCGAGCGTTTGAGGCCCAGGCTCGCCTCCGTCCGGTTCAAGGGCATCGAGTCGGCGACCCCGTCCCCTGAGGTTGTGTCGGCGCTCGACGACGCGGAGCTCGTCGTCATCGGCCCGTCCAACCCGATGATCTCGGTCGCTCCGATCCTCCAGATCGTCGGGTCGCGCCTCCAGCGCGCTCGCACCGTTGCCGTGACCCCAATCGTCGGCGGTGCCGCCCTCAAAGGGCCGACGGTCGAGATGATGAGATCGCTAGGCGTCGAGCCGAGCTCGCTCGAAGTGGCGCGGATCTATCGCGAAGCGGCCGGCACCTTCGTGCTGGATGAGCGCGACAGGTCGATGGCCGATGACATCGAAAGCCTGGGCTACCGCGTGCTGGTGTGCGAAACGGTCATGAAGGACGGCGGACGCAGCCTCGCGGAGGCGCTGCTAGCCCACGTGTGAGTTGGCGATCATCACGAGCACGCCGATCAGCACCATCACGAGCCCGACCACGAGGATGGCGTACTGGGCCATGGCGATCGCTGGGCTGGGTGCTTTGACGATTTCATCCGCGTCGGTCCCCGGCGCCTCGCCCGAGGCGAGCTGCCAGGAGCCCGAAGGGCCAGACCCCTTGCCCTTCCTCGAGGCTTCCGGCTCGGCACCGCCAGACATGTCCTTGCTGTCGCCGACGATGGACCACGCGGCGCCCCCGCCGGCCGGGGTTGCGACCGACGGGGGGGCGGGTTCGAGGGGGGCGGCGGGCGCTGAGGGCGCGGCGGCGGGCGTCCACGCCGGCTCGCCTGCCGGAGGCTCATAAGCGGGCGGCTCGGGAGGCTGATCAGCGGGTGGCTCGGGAGGCTGATAAGCGGGTGGCTCATGAGGTGTCTGGAACGGCTCCGGCGCAGGCTCGAATGGCGGTGGCGCTCCAGTCGGCATGCCGAACGGGCTCGAGCCCGGCGGGGCTGGCGCCCAGGGCGAGTCTGCGGGAGGCGCCTCAGGAGCGCCGAGCGGTGGGGCCGGGGCCGCGGGCGGCGGCTCATACGCCGCCGGTGCGTAGGAGGTGGCCTGGCTGCCCGGCGCCATGGCGAAAGGTGGCGCGGATTCGGCGGGGGCTTCGACTGGCTTGTCGGGGTGGCCGTGCGGCGCCAGCGTGCGCTGGCGGGCGGCTCGCACCTTGTGCTCGATCTGTGAGCGCCTTGCCGAGTACATCGATCGCTTCTCGACGGATTTGCGGCGCAGGACGAAGAAAACCGCTACCACTCCGATGAGAGCCACCAGGGGCCCGGCGACCAGGGCAATGGGCATAGGGGCCGATTATCGGCGATCACGGCGCATGTGTGACAATCGCCGCCGTGGCTCTTTACGACCGGATCCAGTCAGACCTGGTCGACGCGCGCATGAAACGCGACGAGCTTTCGCTGAGCACGCTTTCCCTTCTCAAGAGCGAGCTGGTCAAGGTGAGCAAGGAGGGCGGGGCCGGCGGAAAGATCGATGACGACGTCGTCGTGCGGGTTGCGCGGAAAGAGGTCAAGAAGCGCGAAGAGGCGATCGATGTCTACCGAAAGGCCGGCCGGGAGGAATCGGCGCAGCGCGAGGAGGCGGAGATGGGCGTGCTTCGCGGCTACCTCCCTGCGGCCATGAGCGAGCAGGAGGTCGAGGCCGAGGTGCAAGCGGTCATCACGGAGCTCAAGCCCGACGGCCCAAAGGCTTTTGGGGCTGTCATGAAGGCGGCGACCGCACGGCTGGCGGGTAGGGCGGAAGGCCAACAGGTGGCCACTGCCGCACGCAAGCTGCTTGGCAGCTAAGAAGAAGAAAGCGTGGATGTCGCCGCCGCCGCCACGCGGCGCGCGGACTCGGGCCAGACAGACCTATGAGCGTCTGCGCGACCAGTACCCGGCCACCACCGAGCTCGCACACGAGGACCCGTTTCAGCTCCTGATCGCTACGATCCTGTCCGCGCAGACGACAGACCGGTCCGTCAACCTCGTGACGCCGGAGCTGTTCCGGCGCTACCCGACTCCGACCGACCTGGCCGGCGCCGACCCGGCCGTGGTCGAGACTCTGATCAAGCCGACGGGCTTCTACCGCGTCAAGACGCGCACGATCATCGCCGCGAGCCGGAAGATCGTCGAAGGCTTCGGTGGCGTGGTGCCGCCGCGGATGGAGGAGCTGGTGACCATCCCCGGGATCGGCCGCAAGACCGCCAACGTGATCCTCGGCGTCGGATTCGACGTCCCGGGATTCGCGGTCGATACGCATGTGACACGGCTGACCAACCTGCTGAAGCTGGTGGTGACCCGCGATGCCGTCAAGATCGAGCACCAGGTCTGCTCGATGGTTCCGAAAGAGGAGTGGACCGGGCTCTCGCTGCGGCTCATCCTGCACGGGCGGAGGGTGTGCGTCGCCCGCCGGCCGAAGTGCGAGGAATGCGTGCTCAACGACTTCTGTCCTTCCTCGCTCTTGCGTCCCAAGAGCCGCCGAGGCGCCTGAGGGGCGCATTTCGCGGGCCCACCCTCTCCCGTCCGGTTCCCACCCCCAACCGGCGCTCCTGCCCGGATGGAACCAGGAAAGTTCGCGTCGCACAACCCTGCTTGTCAAGGCCGAACGTTTGTTCTAGTATCGCCGAGCATGGAGCTGCCCGAGCCGCGCCTGACCGACGTCGAATACGTCGCGGTCGAGTGCAAATCGGCTTTGAATCCGGTCAAGAACATGGGCTTCTCCTGGTCGCTCAACCCGTACACAGGCTGCGAGCACCGCTGCGCCTTCTGCTACGTGAGGGCGTTCGAGCTGCGCGCCGACCGTCCATCTGACGACCGTTACGGGCGGAATGTCAGGGTCAAGGTCAACGTCGCCGCGGTCCTCCGCGCCGAGCTGTCGAGGCCCTCGTGGCGAAAGGAGACGATTGTCATCGGCGCCGCCACCGATCCCTACCAGCCCGCCGAAGGTCGCTTTCGCTTGACGCGGCAATGTCTCCAGGTCCTGCGCGATTTCTCGAACCCGGCTGCGATGATCACGCGCGGTCCGATGATCGTCCGCGACATCGACGTCTTGGGCGAGCTGGCGCGGCGCGCCGACCTGCACGTCACCTTCAGCATCCCGACCGTCGACGACGAGGTCTGGCGGAGGACCGAGCCGGGGACCGCCCATCCACGCCAGCGGCTGCTTGCCATCGAGAAGCTGGTCGCGGCGGGGATCGACGTGGGTGTCGGCATGGCGCCGATCTTGCCCGGCCTGTCCGACCGTCCCGACCGCCTCGAGGCCGTCGTCAAAGCTGCACGCGCCGCCGGGGCGACCGGCCTTTGGGCTTCCATGCTCCACCTCAAAGACGGCACTCGCGAGCACTTCATGGGCGTTCTGAGCAAGCACTGGCCGGACCTCGTTCCCCGGTACGAGCGCGCCTACTGGTCCCGCGCCTACCTCCCGCAGACGTTTGGCGAGGCCACTTTGAAGGAGGTGTCGCGCCTGCGAAGGTTCCACGGGGTCTCGGATCGAAGGTGCATCGTCCTCAGGCCTCCTCCCGCTCCGGAGCAGCTTTCCCTTCTTCACTAGAACTACGATTTCGCACATGCGAAGCCCCATCGATGTCCTCGCGGGACGGGTCAGCGGTTTCAAGAAGATGGAGATCGCCCGCCGTACCGTCCCTTGCTATAAGCATGTGATCGAGAAGGACGGCGAGCGCCTCGCGCTCTGTCTGCTCGTCGATTCGGGCAAGCTCTACCGATTTCCCTTCGAGGATGCGAAAGGCATCAAGAGCCTGGGCATCAAGGCTCGATACCTTCGCGGCGAGATGGAACACCTTCGATTGCGAGAGTTCCAGCCCGGCCTGTGCCGCTATGTCGAAAGAGCCGACCAAGCCGTCTGAGTCGCTAGTTCAGCAGCTCCTGGCGGAGCGGCGAGAGTTGAAGGTCGCGGTCGAGCGGTTGCGTCTGGAGCTCGAAGAGGTCAGGGACAGCTCGCGAGGACCCAACCCCAAATTGCACGAGCTCCAGTCCGAGATCGAGAGGCTGCGCTACCAGCTCGCGTCGGCGCGCGCCGAAGCCGGGCTCATGCGTGAAGAGCGCGATGAGCTGCGCCTCGGCGTCGAGCGCGCCCTGGAGCTGTTCACCAGGCAGTGAAGAAAAGAAAGGGCCCCGCGCATTGCGGGGCCCTCGGTTCGTCTCGGGTTACTTAACTGAGTTCGCCAGCTGGTCGACGTATGGGTTGATGAAACCACCGATCAGGGGTGCCTGGATGCGCTGGCCGGTGCCCTGCAGGCCCTGGATCAGGAATATGACCCAGTAGACGAAGGCCACGAGGCCGAGGATCACGGTCAGGAGGTTGACCACCGGTATGAACCCCAGCACGATGATGATGATCTGCAGGCCGCCGAAAACCACGATCGAGTTGGCGGCGTTCCACTTGACGTCCGGGTCGTCCTTGCCGACGAAGAGGAAGATCAGCCCCGTTATCCAGCCCACCAGGTAGGCCAGGATCGAGTACGTCTTCTTGTTGCTCCCCGCAGCGCTGGGCGTCCCACCCATCGGGGCGGGCTGGTTTGGGGGCGGGGGCGGGATCTGCGACATGGACTTTCCTCCTCCTACTGGCTGGCTGTTGCGCGCCAGATTATGGGTCGAATGACGCGAAAACGCTAGGGTCATTCGCAGTTCAGCGCATCGGCGGCTGAATTCGAACCGTCTCTGGTAGGCTCGCGAACGATATGACCGATCCGGGTCAGCCGTCGCCGCCGCCCTCAAACCAGCAGCCGCCGGCTATCCCTCCCTGGGCGCCCAACCCGGGCCAGGCCGCATCGGCAACCCCCGCGACGCCTCCGCCGGCTGCTCCCGCTACCGCGGCGCCGCCCGTGAGCCTCCCGGACATGGCGGCGACCATGCGCCTCATCCCGGTTCCGCCGCCTTCGGCGCCTCCCCCCTCGGTGGCCGCTATCACGACCCCGCCCCAGATACCTGGCGAGCGATACATCGGCAAATATCTCGTCAAGAAGGAGCTCGGGCGAGGCGGCATGGGCGCGGTCTATCTCGCCGAGCAGCCGGGCCTGGGACGCGAGGTCGCGATCAAGCAGCTGGTCGCCTCGGCGGCGGCGGACCCGGTCGCTTTGAAGCGCTTCCTCCAGGAAGCCCAGGTGATGGCCCGTACGAGCCATCCAAACCTGGTCCAGGTGCACGACCTCGAGCTGATGGGCACCGAAAACTACATCGTCCTGGAGTTCGTCCGTGGCAAGTCGTTGCGTGATCGGATCAACGAGGGGCCCATCCCACCACCGCAGGTGTTCGCTGTCATGCACGGTGTCCTGCAGGCCCTCGACTACGCGCACAAACGGGCCATCGTGCACCGTGACATGAAGCCGGAGAACGTGCTCCTGTCCGACGACGGGATGGTCAAGGTCGCCGATTTCGGCATCGCGCGGCTCACCGACGACAGCGGAGTCGGCGGGACGGCGACCAAGACGGGCACCACCGTCGGCACCCCGCAGTACATGTCTCCCGAGCAGGTGGCCTCGAGCAAGGTGGACGGGCGCAGCGACCTCTACTCCGCGGGGATCGTGTTCTATGAGCTCGTGACGGGCCAGCCACCGTTCACCGCGTCAGAGGCCGACGGGCCGTTCACGCTGATGGCCAAGCACGTCCAGGCGCCGCCCAAGCCACCGTCCGTGTTCCAGCCCGGCCTCGATCCGGTCCTCGAGCAGGTGATCTTGAAGTCGATCGCCAAGCGCCCTGAAGACCGGTACCAGACCGGCGAGGAGTTCGACACGGCGATGTCGCAGGCGGCGGACCGGATGTGCCCCGGCTGGCAGCGGAGCCTCGAACCGGGCGCCGACCTGTCGCGCATGGTGCCGGGCGCCGCGTCGCCTGCGATGGCGCCCGCGACGCCGATCGGCATCGCGATCGCCCAATCGGCGATGCCGGTGCCCGCCCAGGTGGTGTACAACCCGGCCCCGCCCGTCAAGCCCGTGGCCAAGAAGGCAACCGGGTGCCTCGGCGTGTTGGTCGGGATCGCGGGGGTCTCGGCCCTGGCCGGGCTCCTGGCCGCGGCGGTCCTCCGCTAGCCGAGGTTAGTTAGGAGAGATTCCCTCGCGGGCCATGGCTTGTTCGGCTGCCTCTCCGACCAGGATGTCGCGCGAGCCGGACTCCCCAGCCGCGATCACGGTCTGCTGCGTGTACTGCGACGTGTAGTCGTGGTGGACCCTGGTCGCCATCTCGGTCGGGAACGGCACCCACGGAGAGGTCGGGGTCTCGCGGACGGCGGTGAGCTCGTAGATCCGGAAGGTCTCGGCTGACTTGCCTTTCAGCTGGACGCCCGGCACCAGGTCCACCGCGATGTAGTCCTTGCACATCTGGTAGGTCTCCTCGCCGATCAACACTTGGAACGCGGGCGCGTGCGCGCAGAACCGCGCTGCCGTGTTGACCGTGTCGCCAAGCGCCGTGTACTGGATGCGGCTGCGTGAGCCCATGTTGCCGACGACTGCAGGTCCGCTGTTGATCCCGATGCCCCATCGGATCGGGGGGAGTCCCTTGGCCAGGAGCATCTGCTCCAGCTCGGGCGCGTGATTGACGAGGTCGTAGGCGCACCGGACCGCGAGCAGTGCATGGTTCTCCTGCAGGCGAGGGGCGTTCCAGAAGGCCATGATCTCGTCGCCGACGTACTTGTCGACGGTCCCGTCCCACTTGAAGATCAGGCCGCTGAGATGGTCCAGGTAGGTCGTGACCAGCTCGGTGACGTCCGGCGGGGCCATCGACTCCGACATCGAGGTGAACCCGCGGATGTCGACGAACAGGAGCGTGATGTCGCGCCGCTCGCCGCCTCGCATGATGTCGTCCACGCCCCGGCGCGTCTTGGCCAGCTGCGCCACGATCTCGGGCTTGAGGTACTGGCCGAAGATAGCCGTCACCTTGCGCTTCTCCCGGTCCTCGTAAAGGAAGCGATAGGCGGTCACGCCCGAATAGGTGAGTGCGACGGCGAGCCATGGGTGGAACACGTCGGGAACGAAGTTGTAGAAGGACGCGAGCGCCGCCATGGCGAACGTGAACACGACCAAAGCTACCACCGTGCCGAGCAAGCCCCACAGCACGCTCACCCTCGAAACGCCGACCGCCGTGGCGAGACCCAGCACGAGGAGGAGCGACAAGAGCAACCAGGCGGGCTCGGGCGTCAGGAGCGTCGAAGGCGCGCCCGACATCATCCGCACGACATTGGCCAGGATCTCGACGCCGGCCATCGAAAGGGTGCCGTTGCTGCCGGCGCTGGTGGTCACCAGCTGCTCGTCGTTGACCCCTGACAGGTCATACGCGCCGACCAGGACGATGTTGCCTTTGAACATGTCGGCCGGAGCGGCACCACTCATCACGTCGGCCAGCGATACGTAACGCTTGTAATGGGCGAAGTTGCCGGGCGGTCCCGAGAAGTTGACGAGCGCCGAGCCCGTGGAATCGACGGACATGTTGAACCCCGTCCCCACGCTCGCCGTTCCACCCGATTCCTGCGGCTCGGGGAACGTCTGGAAGTCGGGCTGGGATGCTCGGAAGGCGGCGAATCCGAATGTGTCGATAAGCGGCGTCGCGCACGTACCCGCCGCATAGCAGGCGGGCTGCACGAACATCGGCACGCGCCTGACCACGCCGTCGGCGTCGAGCACGAAGTCGGGCGAGGCGAGGACCACGTTGGGGTCTGGCTTCTGGCATGGCACGCTCGGGTCGGGGTTGGAGTCCTGGCAGCGGAACTCCTTGAGAGGGATCTGGTCGATGCCCGCCGGCGGCCCGGCCTGGACCACCTTGCCCTGCTGGACCTGGAGGTCCGAGGCCGGGTACGACAGGACGACGGGGATCGTGCTGGCGGCCAGCGCCCTGGCGAAGGTGCCGTCGGTCAGCGGGTCCCTGGGGTCGGCGAACTCGACGTCGAATCCCACGACCGTCGCGCCGTCCCGCTCAAGGTTCTCGAGTGCCGTTGCGTAGACGCTGCGCGGAAACGGGTAGGTTCCGATCGCCTGCGCACTCCGGTTGTCGATGCCCACGATCACGACCCCGGGGCCGGGGTCTGTCTGGTTGGCGAACAGGCGGTCCTCCGGGTGGACGGCGATTTTGACCAGGCATCCCGAGGCGCCGGCGTCGCACACCGCCTGCTGCGTGTACAGCCAGTAGATGGCCCCGCTGAGCACCAATGCCAACATGACCGCCACGACGGTCCGGTAGGTGTACCAGTAGCGGATGTTGCGGCCCACGGGCGGAGGGATCATAAACCTGCTTCGTTCAGGTTGTGATTAGGATCGAGCGATGACGGTTCGCTGCGGGATCGCCGGGTGGATTGACAAGTCTTTGATCGACTCCAGGCTGTTCTACCCGCTCCACGTCAAGACGTCGGAGGAGCGTCTCAACTTCTACGCCACGCAGTTCTCGCTGGTCGAGGTGGACTCGACCTACTACGGGATGCCCAAACCCGAGAACTCCGAGCTCTGGGTGGCTCGCACGCCGTCCGACTTCACGTTCGACGTCAAGTCGTTCTCTCTTTTCACCAATCACCCGACCAAGCCGATGGCGCTGCCCAAGGACATCCGCGACGAGCTGCCGGAGAACCTGCGCGACAAGAACATCTACCTCGAGCAGATGCCGGACGAGCTCGTGGACGAGTCGTGGGACCGGTTCCGTGCCGCCCTCGAGCCTTTGCAGACCGCCGGCAAGCTGGGTGCCGTCTTCTTTCAGTTCCCGCCGTGGTTCCTGCCGTCATCGCGCTCGCTCGCCTACATCGAGCAGTGCCAGGAGCGAATGTTCGGGTTCCAGGTCGCGGTCGAGTTTCGCAAACCGGAGTGGCTCGACCCCCGGCACCGAGACGGCACGCTGGCCTTCCTGCGTTCGCGAGACATTCCGTTCGTCGCCGTCGACGTGCCCTCCGGCCACAAGACGAGCATGCCGCCGGTCTTCGACGTCACCTCGAGCAAGCTGGCGGTCATCCGGTTCCACGGCCGCAACCACGAAACCTGGGACGTCAAGGGCGCACCGCCCAACCTCCGATTCCGCTACGACTACAAGGACGAGGAGCTGGCGGAGTGGCTGCCTCGCATCAAGGAGATGGAGCGCTCGGCCAAGCAGGTGCACGCGCTGATGAACAACAACTACTCGAACTACTCGGTCAAGAACGCGAAGCAGCTGGAGAGGCTGCTGGAGGCGTGGCAGAAGTAGAGCTAGCTTTCGAGCCGGCCGGTGCCTGCGAGATGCGGTGAGACACGACGCCTGGCCTCGCCCAGCGCGTGATCCATCAGGCCGCCGAACACCGGCTCGGCTAGATGTGCAAAGCGAATCGGCAGGACCATCGCGTCGCGGCGCGGGTACCTCGCGGTCCGGACGATGAGGCTCGCAACCCACGAGGCGGGGTACTCGGGCCCGACCGGTCGCTCGGTATCGTCGAAGAACTCGGTGTTGCCCGTGACTCCCGGGTAGATCGCGCAGACCTTGACGCCGGTACCCGAAAGCTCTCCGCGCAGCGCGTGGGAGAAACCGACGACCGCATGCTTGGTGGCCGAATAGATCGCCGAGTACGGGGAGGCTCGAAACCCGACTACGGAGGCGACGTTGATGATCACGCCACGCCGGCGCTCGAGCATCCAGGGCAGCGCCGCCTGGGTGGTGGAGACCACGCCCTTGAGGTTGGTGGCGATCAACTCGTCGACCTTTTCGTCCGGCATCTGGTGCAATCGCCCCATCCAGCCGACGCCGGCGTTGTTCACCAGCACGTCGAGGCGCTCGTGGTCGCGAATGGCCGCGGCGATGAACGCCCGGGCGTGCGAACGCTGGCCCACGTCGAGAAGCCGCACGTTGACCTCCGGTGATCCAGCCTGGCGGCACCTCACGGCCACCGTGTTCAGCCGGTCGAGCCGCCGTGCGCCGAGCTCCAGCCTGGCGCCGCGCCTGGCAAAGGCGAGCGCCGTGGCCGCCCCTATGCCGCTCGACGCACCCGTGATCACGACGACCGCCCCCCTCAGCCTCACGAGGCTAGCTTATGGTCGGCCGTAGAATCGCGGTCATATGAAGGCGCTGACTTTCATCGGTGAGGGCGACGTGAAGGTGGTCGACGTGCCGAAACCTTCGATCAGCGGGTCGGGGGACACCCTGGTCAAAGTCACGCTGGGGGCGGTCTGCGGCTCGGACCTCCACATCTACCACGGCCACACGCCGATGAACGAAGGCGCCGTTCTCGGCCACGAGTTCGTCGGCGTGGTCGAAGAGGCGGGCTCGGAGGTCAAGCGTTTCAAGCCGGGCGACCGCGTGGTGGCGAGCTTCTTCACTTCCTGCGGCCACTGCGCCCTGTGCCGCAAGGGCTGGTTCAGCCAGTGCATCGACAAGGCGACTTTTGGGCACGGGGAGTACTTCGGCGGGTTGGGTGGCGGCCTGGCCGAGTACGTCGTCGTGCCGAACTCCGACCATTCGATGGAGCCGATTCCGGCCGGCATGACCGACGAGCAGGCGATCTTCGTGGGTGACATCCTCTCCACCGGCTTCTTCGGCGCCGAGCGGGCCGAGATCAAGCCGGGCGACAACGTCGCCGTCATCGGCGCCGGCCCCGTCGGCCTGATGGCCACGATGTGCGCGCAGCTGTTCGGCCCTTCCAAGGTCTTCGTGGTCGACATGGTCGATTCCCGCCTCGAGATCGCGCAGGAGCTGGGCGGCATCCCGATCAATTCCAACCAACGACACCCGATCGAGGCGATCGAGAGCCAAACCGGCGGCATCGGCGCCGACTCCAGCATCGAATGTGTCGGCCTGCTGCCCGCCGTCGACACCGCGATCCACTGCGTCCGGGGGGGCGGCACCATATCGATGGTTGGCGTCCCAAGCGCGGTGCAGGGAGACTTCCCGTACCTGCGGATGTGGCTCAAGTCGCTCACGTTCCGCGCCGGCTGGTGCAACGTTCAGGCGTACATGCGGCCCCTGCTCGATCTGGTCGCCGCCGGTCGCCTGCAGCCGGAGAAGATCATCAGCCACCGCATGAAGCTCGACCAGGCCGAAGAGGCTTACCGGATGTTTGCCGCTCGAGAGGCCACCAAGATCGTCCTCACGCCATAGGCGGAGGCTGGTCGAGCGCCATCAGATAGCCTCGCGCTCTTTCGGTAAGCGGATAACGCTCCTCCAGCTCGTGAAAGGCCGGCCCGTGGTCGCTGTGCTCCAGGTGTGCCAGCTCATGCACGAGCAGGTAATCGAGCACCCAGTCCGGCAGCGACGCCGCACGCCGCGCGATGCGGATCGCGCCGTCCGTGAACGTGCAGCTTCCCCACAGGTGCTGCATTTCGGTGAATGCGATCGAGGTCCAGCGCAACCGTCCGCCGAAGTGGCGCTGGTTCAAGCTGCGGGCACGTTGCAGGAGCCGTTCGTCCGACGGCCGGGAGCGCTTCATCCGCCGCTCGAGGCGGCTGCGCATGACCTCCGCCCAGTGCTCTCGCTCGACCCGTGACATCCACGCGGGCACCAGCAGCTCGAGCACACCTAAGCGCAGCCGGGCCGCGACGGTCCGCCGGCGCTTCTTCGACGCCACGATGCGAATGGGTGGGCTGAACTGTTCTGGATCTGTTTCCAAGACGTGGTGCTCCGTTGGCTGCTGGGTTGCTCTGTGTCGCGATTGTAAGTTTGCGGGTCGCGAAACGGGAACCCAGCCTGTCAACGCAGGGGTAGCATTGCCCAAACCTTGCCAAGAAGCCTGGTGATCGGAAACGGCAACGCCCTCGTCGGCTTCGACGCCCATTACTCGGTCCGCGACCTGTACTTTCCTCGGGTCGGCGATGCGAACCACACCATGGGCAACGTCTGCCGCACAGGATTCTTCATCGACGGCAAGTTCGCGTGGCTCGATGACGACGCCTGGGAACGCCACCTCGGATACGCCGAGGACTCGCTGGTGAGCGACGTCACGCTCAAGCATCCCGCGCTGGGAATCTCGGTCCACTTCGAGGACTACGTCGACCTCGCCAGGAACTGGTTCATCCGCAACGTCGAGGTGTCGTCGCCGTCCGGCTTCAACGTCGGCCGCGTCTTCTTCCATTACGACTGGTACATCGAGGGCAGCGACATCGGCAACACCGTCGCCTTCGACCCTCGCCATCGCGGCGTCATCGCCTACAAGGCGGACCGCTATTTCCTCATAGGCGGCGATTCGGGGCCGGAGTTTGGCATCGACACCTGGGCCAACGGGAAGAAGGGCAACGGAGCGGCGGGAACCTGGGTGGACGCGGAGGACGGCATCCTGGGCAAGAATCCGATCGAGCAGGGCTCGGTCGACTGCACCGTGGGATTCGACTTCGGGCCGTGCGCGCCCAACCAGTCTCGATCATTGACCCACTGGGTCTGCATGGGCAACCGCCTCAGCGAGGTGACCACCTATGGGCAAGACCTCATCGTCAGCCGCGGACCGGACACCTACCTTGGCCGGACCGTCACGTACTGGCGCGTCTGGGCGGAGAAGGACCACCGGCACATCGACGAGGAGCTCGGGCCGGATGTGACCAACCTTTACCGCCGCAGCATCCTGACGGCTCGCGCCCACGCCGATAATCGCGGCGCCATCATCGCGGCGACGGATTTCGACATCACGAAGTTCGCGCGCGACACGTACGCGTACGCGTGGCCGCGGGACGGCGCCCTCGTCGCCAACTCGCTCGACCGCGCAGGCCACGAGGACGTGACGCGCCAGTTCTTCACCTTCTGCCAGGCGGCGCTGGTCGAGGAGGGTTTCTTCCTGCACAAGTACACGCCGTACGGCCTGCCAGGCAGCTCGTGGCTTCCCTGGGTGGACTCGCACGGCGTTCGCACGCTGCCGATCCAGGAGGACGAGACCGGGCTCGTGCTGTGGGCGCTGTGGCAGCACTACCGCATCCACGGCAACCTCGATTTCGTGGTCGGGCTGTACACGACGCTGGTGGTTCCCGCCGCCGACTGGATGGTGTCTTACATCGACCAGCGCAACGGTCTCGTGATGCCCTCCTGGGACCTGTGGGAGGAGCGTTGGGGCGTGCATGCGTTCACCGTCGGCGCCGTGTGGGGCGGCCTGGACGCCGCTCGAAATTTCGCCGATCTTTTCGGCGATGTCGCGGCTTACGTGCGCTATCGCGACGCCGCCGACCGCCTTCGCGCCGCCGCCGACGCGCACATGTACAGCCCTGACCTCGGGCGTTTCGCGCGGCGCGTCACGGTGGAGGACGACGGCACGCAGACGGTCGACATGGTGCTCGACAGCGCGATCTACGGCCTGTGGCGGTTTGGCATGTACCCGCCGGACGACAAGCGGATCACGGAGACGATGCATGCCATCGCCGACCAGCTGTCCAACAAGGCAGCTTCCGGCGGGATCGCGCGGTACACCGACGACTACTACTTCAAGGTCGAGGCGGACACGTCGAGGGTGCCGGGTAACCCGTGGTTCATGTGCACGCTGTGGCTCGCGCAGTGGTACATCGCGATCGCGCAGGACACCCACGACCTCAAGCCGGCGCGCGACATCATCAACTGGGTGGTCGCCCACCAGATCCCGGGCGGGCTGCTCTCAGAGCAGCTGGACCCCAACACCGGCGCGCCGCTGTCCGTGTCGCCGCTCACATGGTCGCACGCCGAGCTCATCGTCACGGTAGACGAGTTCTGCCACAAGTCGGAACGGCTTCGCCGCTCCGCCCTGACCACGCTGCCTCCCACCTCCGCCTCCACCTGAAACGTGGCCGGGGCGGGCGGTCGAGAGCGGCCGCTGAGGCCCCGATTAGAGGAACCTCGAAAGATCCCTCTTACAGCGGGATGTTGCCGTGCTTCCTGGGCGGCCGCTCGACCGTCTTGCGCAGGCATAGCTGCAGGCCGCGCACCAGCTCGCGGCGGGTCTGGCTCGGCTCGATCACGTCGTCGATGTAGCCCCGCTCGGCCGCGACGTAAGGGTTGGCGAAGCGCGCCTTGTACTCGGCGACCAGCTCCTTGCGCCGCCCCGCAGGGTTGGGTGAAGCGGCCAGGTCGCGCTTGTAGATGATGTTGACAGCGGCTTCGGGCCCCATCACTGCGATCTCCGCAGTCGGCCAGGCCAGGTTGAGGTCGGCGCCCATCTGCTTGGGCGACATGACGCAATAAGCGCCGCCGTAGTCCTTGCGCGTGATGACGGTCAGCTTGGGCACGGTCGCCTCGGCATAGGCGTAAAGCAGCTTCGCGCCGTGGCGGATGATGCCGCCGTGCTCCTGGTCGCGGCCCGGCAGGTAGCCCGGCACGTCGACGAAAGAGATGATCGGGATGCCGAAGGCGTCGCAGAAGCGGATGAACCGAGCCGCCTTCACCGACGCGTTGATGTCGATCGCGCCGGCCAGCACCTTCGGCTGGTTGCCGACGATGCCGACGACGTGGCCTCCGAGACGGCCGAGGCCCACGATGATGTTGGGCGCGAAAAACGGCTGGATCTCGAAGAACTCGCGACCGTCGAGGACGCGGGCCACGAGCTCGCGCATGTCGTAGGGCTTGTTGGGTGACTCGGGCACGATCGTTTGCAGCTCCGGGTCGGCGCGCTCGAGGTCGTCGGTCGTCGGCACGAACGGCGGCCGCTCGCCGTTGGAAGAGGGCAGGTACGAGAGAAGCTTTCGCACGCCGTCGGCGCACGCCTGCTCGGTGCGGGGCAGGAAATGCGCGACGCCGGACGTCGCGTTGTGCACGTCGCCACCGCCCAGCTCGTCGAAGGTCACGGCCTCTCCGGTCACGACGCGGATGACCTCCGGGCCCGTGATGAACATGTAGCCCTGTCCGGCGACGATGAAGATGAAGTCGGTGATCGCCGGCGAGTAAACTGCGCCGCCGGTGCACGGCCCGGCGATGATGCTGATCTGCGGAATCACTCCCGACGCGCGCACGTTGCGAAGGAAGATGTCCGCGTAGCCGGCCAGCGCGACCACTCCTTCCTGGATGCGTGCGCCGCCCGAGTCGTTGATACCGATGATCGGGACGCGGTTGCGAAGCGCCAGCTCCTGCACCTTGACGATCTTCTCCGCGGTGACCTCGCCCAGCGAGCCGCCGAACACGGTCGCGTCGTACGCGTAGACCGCCACGGGGCGCCGGTCGATCTCCCCGAAGCCGGCGACCACTCCGTCGCCGGAGATCCGGCGGTCTTCCATCCCGAATCCGTGCGCGCGGTGCGCTGCGAAAAGGTCGAGCTCGACGAACGATCCATCGTCGAGCAGCATCTCGATGCGGTCTCGTGCCGTTGCCTTGCCGGCCGCGCGCCGCTTGTTGGCGGCCTCGGTCTCGGCGTGCAGCGCCTGATACCTGCGCTTCCGATACAGGTTGATCTTCTGCTCGGAGACGGTCGTCGCCGGACGCTCCGGTGCTTCCACGCCTTCGAGGCTCGGGGCGGTCCGGCGTACGGGCGTCAGCGATTTGGGTTTGCGGGCGGCCATACCGCATATCGTAGGCGCGTGCCCGAGCGCAGCCCCTCTGAGCCGGACCTCGAGCGATCCGTGACGCTGCGTCAATTGCGCACCTTCAAAGCGGTGGCCGATATGAAGAGCTTCAGCCTCGCGGCACAGAATTTGCGCCTCAGCCAACCGTCGGTCTCGTACCAGGTCAAAGAGCTCGAAGAGGCCTTGGGCCAGCCGCTCCTGGACAGGCTCGGCCGGACCGTTGAGCTGACCGAGGCGGGCTCGGTCCTGTACACGTATGCCCGGCGCGCGCTCGATGTCGTCGACGAGGCGACGCTTGTGCTCGAGGAGATGCGCGGGATCAGGCGCGGGACTCTTCGCGTCGGCGCGAGCACCACGGTCGGCGTGTACCTGCTGCCGGCTGCGCTGGGCGCGTTCAAGAAGCTGCACCCGGGCCTGGTCATCTCGCTCGAGATCGGCACGCGTGCCCACGTCCAGGAGCAGGTTTTGCGCAACGACCTCGACCTCGCGGTCGTGGGCCCGGCCCTCAAGGACCCCGAGCTCGCGGTACTGCCCTTCATGACCGATGAGCTGGTCGTGGTCGCGCCCGCAGGACACCCGCTGGCCGGGAAGCGCGGGCTCACGTTGAAAGAACTCTCCGGCGAACCCTTCGTCATGCGCGAGGCGGCTTCCGGAAGCAGGTGGTCGCTCGAGAAGGCTGCCCGCAAAGCGGGCGCGCGGCTGACCGTGGCGATGGAGCTGGGCTCCAACGGCGCCATCAAGCACGCGGTCGAGTCGGGGCTCGGGCTGGCCGTCCTTTCGCGGTACGCCTGCGCGCTCGAGCTGTCGGGCGGCCGGCTGGTCGAGCTCGACGTGCGAGGCTTTCCGATCCAGCGCGACTGGCACATCGTGCACCTGCGCCGCCGCAAGCTCCCGACGTCTGTGCACGCCTTCATCAAATTCCTGCGCGAGACCAGCTGGCTTTCACGCGCCGACGCTCGCGGCCGCGTCCGAACCCCCACTGATTGATTTGGTCGGCCGACTGAGACTCGCGGCTGCCGACGTGCTGTCGCGGCCCGCCCTGTACTGGGTGGTCGCGGCCGTCTTCTGGCTGCGGCTGCTCATCCTGTCGGCGCTCGTGCCGGTCCGCCCCGACGCCGAGGGGATGTGGGAGGGCGCGCACGCATACCTGACCAACCCCGCGCACATGTACGACGCAGCGGCGGCGTACCTGGCGAGGCTGCACATCATCGCCCCGCCCGGCGGGCTGGACGAGTTCGTGAGCCCGCCGCCGCTGGCCGCGCTGGCAGCCCCGGTCGCGCTGTTACCCAAGAACGTAGGGGTCGAAGTCTGGACTGCGATCGACGGCATCGCCCTTGTCCTTGCGCTGTGGCTGCTTTACCGCGTGGTCGCCACGCGCCATCCACTGGCGCGACCTGCTTTCTGGCTCGTGGCGGGAGCTTTCACCCCCACGTTTGCCGATGTGAGCGCAGGACAGCGCGGCGGCGTGCTGCTCGTGGGTGCGATGGCGTCGATCTGGCTCGAGGCGAAGCGCCCTGCCCTGGCCGGGCTCGCCGCCGGCCTGGCCGCCGCCTTGAAGTACTACCCGGCGGCGATGATCATCGGACCACGCCCAGCGCACCGGGTGCGCTACGCGGTGGGGCTGGGCCTCACCGTCGTGCTCGCCACCGCTTTGAGCTTCATCCCGCTGGGGCTCGGCGGCGCGGTCTTCTACTTCCAGCACGTGCTCATCCCGTCGCTCGCCTCGCACAACCCCGATTGCGCCTACGACTCGGTCCGGACCCTGTTCATGCGGACGATCGGCGGCGAGGCCTACGCCCAGCCATCGGGGACCGGCTACGTGCTCGTGACCTCGCCGGTTCACCTCCCCGCGGTCGCGCTCGCGCTCTCCTACGCCAGCGCCCTGCTGTTCGCCGGCGGGGCGGCATGGGCCGCGTGGCGCAGCGGCTGGAACCCGGCCTACGGGATGTCCCTGGCGTTCGCCCTTGGCGCGCTGATCCCCAACGAGGTGTGGCCTTACCAATGGCTGCCGCTCCTGCCGCTGGCTTTGTTGCTGGTGGTGCGTTTCATCGAGACCCACCGCTTCGTGCCGCTGGCGGTGCTGGTGGTGGCATTGGTGGGCTTCATCCGGCAGCCGTGCGAGCTGTTCTTCCCAAACCTGTGGACCGTCGCGGCGATCGCCGTGTTCGTGTTGGGCGTGTGGGAAAATCGCCTTTTCCGCACGAGTCCGAGGGAGGGAACGAATGGCGCTGAATCCTGACGTGAGCTTCACCTCGGTCGGCCACGAGACCTGGAAGATGCGAAGCGCAGGGCAGGGAGAGGTCCTCATCGACCCGTGGTCATGAACCGGCCGTCCCAGGGAACTCCAGCAGCCGGTCGGCCCAGGTGTGAAACTGCTCGACATCAAACCGGAAGCACGGTCTGAGCGTTAGGGAGCTTCGTAGATGAGAGATATCATCGGCGCGCCGGCTGTCTGGCTGGCCCGCGCCATACGGGCCAAGAAAGTGTCGAGCCTCGAGGTCGTACGCGCGCACCTCGAGCATATCCACACGGTCAACCCACGCCTCAACGCGGTGGTGTTCGCGACAGCGGAGAGCGCGCTCAAGCAGGCGCGCAGCGCCGACCGCAGGAACACGCGCAAGAACCAGGTGGGACCGCTGCACGGGGTGCCTTTCACCGCCAAAGACATCTTCGACACCGCGGGCCTGCCGACCACGGCCGGCCTGCGCATGCTTCGGAGCAACATCCCCGACCACGACGCCACCGTCGTGGCGCGGATGCGCGAAGCGGGCGCCATCCTCATCGGCAAAACCAACTGTCCTCCCGGTGGGACCGGCGGCGACAGCTGGAACGCTCTGCACGGAGGAACCCGCAACCCCTACGACATCAACCGCTCGCCTGGTGCGAGCAGCAGCGGCGAAGCGGCCATCATCGCCGCGGGCGGTTCGCCGCTCGGCATCGGGAGCGACTCGGGAGGCAGCATCCGCATGCCGGCGCATTACTGCGGCGTCGCCGCGCTGAAGCCCACCAGCGGCCTGGTGCCTTCCACCGGCGGCTATGGGCTGGTCGGCGGGCTCACCGACCCGCGCAGCCAGGTCGGGCCGATGGCGAGGTTCGTCTCGGACCTGATCGCGGCCCTGACCATCATGGCGGGCCCCGACGGGTTCGACTCGGGGGTGGTGCCGGTGCCGCTCGCGAAGCGGACCGCCAAGCTCAAAGGCCTCCACGTCGCCTGGTACGCCGACGACGGGATCGCCAAGCCCACCGGCGCCGTGGCGGCCACCGTGCGGGCCGCCTCCCGGGCCCTGGCCGAAGCGGGCTGCATCGTGACCGAGGAGCGGCCGCCAGGCCTCCAGGAGGCCCACCAGGTCACCCTCGGCTACTGGGGCGACCGGCGGATTAGCCACGAGCGCCTGTACAAACGGTGGGACGGCTTCCGCACCACCATGCTGCAGTTCATGTCCAGGTTCGACATCGTGATCACGGCGGTCGCCCCGGACGTGGCGCCGCTGTACCGGGCCAAGACCGTGCCGGCGCGCGACTTCAGCTACACGAGCCCGTTCAGCCTGTCGGGGAACCCGTGCGTGGTGGTCCGGGCCGGGACCTCGCCCGAAGGGCTGCCGATCGGCGTGCAGGTCGTGGCGCGCAACTGGCACGACGACGTCGCCCTGAGAGCCGCCCGTCGGATCGAACAGGCGCTGGGCGGCTGGCGGCCTGCTAGCGTGGTCGGGTGAAGTTCAGGTACTCCCGCTGGGACGGCTCACAGAAGCTCGACGACCTCGACGCCGGAGATGTCCTGGACGCGCTTTCGGACGACCTGATGAGCTACGGCGACCTCAACGCCGCGCTCCAGCGGCTGCTGAGGTGGGGCTCCCCGAACATGCAGGGCCTGGAGCAGCTGCTGAAGCAGCTCCGAGAGGTGCGTGAGAAGGAGCTAGGCCGCTACAACCTCGACTCGACGGTGGAGCAGCTGCGCCAGCAGGTCCAGGACGTCATCGACACGGAGCGCGCCGGCATCGAGAGGCGCGCGAGCGAGGCCGCGACGCCCGAGGCGCGCAAGCTCGTGGAGCGCATCGGCCGGCAGCGCAACGACCAGCTCGACCGGCTGCCGGACGACCTGGGCGGCCGGGTCAAGGGCCTGCGCGACTACGAGTTCGTCGACGAGGCGGCGCGGCAGAAGTTCGACGAGCTGATGGCGAAGCTGCAGAAGCAGATGGTCGACCAGATGTTCCAGGGCATCAAGGGCTCGATCCAGCAGATGCAGGGTCAGGACCTGTCGCGCGCCAGGGACATGGTCCGCGAGCTGAACAAGATGCTCGAGGAGCGCATGGAAGGCCGCACGCCTGACTTCAATGGTTTCATGGAGCGCTTCGGAGACATGTTCCCGCCGGGCATCAACAGCCTCGATGAGCTCATGGAGCACCTGCAGCGCCAGATGGCCCAGATGCAGTCCCTCTTGCAGAGCATGAGCCCGGAGGCGCGCGACGAGCTCCGCCAGATGATGGACGCGCTGCTGCAGGACGACTCGCTCCGGCTCGAGCTGGCCCGCCTCTCCGGTTTCATGCAGGCGATGATGCCGCCTTCGGAGCTGAGCGAGCGCTACCCCTTCTTCGGCGAGGACCAGCTGAGCATGGGCGAGGCGATGCAGCTGATGGAGCGCCTACAGCGGATGGACCGCCTCGAGTCGCAGCTGGACAGAGGAAGCTTCCGTCCGGACGACATCGATCGATCGCTGGCACAGGAGCTGCTGGGGCCCGAAGCAAGGCAGGCGCTCGATCAGATGCGCAAGATCACCGAGGTGCTCGAGAAGGCCGGATATGTCGAGCGCAAGGGCCGTCGGATGGAGCTCACGCCTCGCGGCATGAGGCGGATCGGCCAGTCCGCGCTCCGCGACATCTTCGACCAGCTCAAGAAGTCGCGCATGGGTCAGCACCGCCTGTGGCGCGGCGGCATCGGCAACGACGCCTCCGACGAGTTGAAGGAATACGAGTACGGAGATCCGTTCTTGCTCGACATGAAGGAGACGCTCTTCAACTCGCTGGTGAGGGAAGGTCCGGCGGTGCCGGTGAAGATGGCGCCGAAGGACTTCGTCGTCCATCGCACGGAGCACGTCACGCAGGCTTCAACCGTCCTGATGATCGACATGAGCCGCTCGATGTTCCTGCGCGGATGCTTCCTCGCCGCGAAGAAGGTGGCGATCGCGCTCGATTCGCTGATCCGCAGCCAGTACCCGCGCGACTCTCTCTACGTGGTCGGTTTCTCGAACTATGCCGTGGAGCTGAAGCCACACACGCTGCCCCAGCTCGCGCTCAACGATTACGTGTACGGCACGAACATGCAGCACGGTTTCCAGCTCGCCCGCTCTCTGCTCGCGAAGCACCGGGGAAACCGGCAGGTGATCATGATCACCGACGGCGAGCCCACGGCCCATCTCACGGACGACGGCCGCGCAAGGTTCGCCTACCCGCCGACCTACGAGACCATCCAGGAGACTCTGCGCGAGGTCAAGCGCTGCACCCGCGACCGAATCGTCATCAACACTTTCATGCTCGAGCGCGGCCCTTATCTCACCGAGTTCATCAACCAGATGACCAGGATCAACAAGGGCCGGGCGTTCTTCGTATCGCCGGAGAGGCTTGGCGAGTACGTGCTGGTCGACTACGTGAGCGGCAAGCATCGCCGGCGCGCCGGCGGCCGCCGCGCCCGGATCGCCTAGTACGGACTGCCGGGCACGTTTCTTATCCTTAGCCCTGATGTCCGCTAGAGAACGTCCCGCGCCCGAACGCCGCAACCTGAGCCCGGCCGCCCTCTACGAGCATGCGATCCGGCGAAACGAGGCGGTGATCGTCTCCTCCGGCGCCCTGACCGCGGAGACCGGCAAGCACACCGGGCGGTCCCCGAAGGACAAGTTCTTCGTCAAGGAGCCGACGAGCGAGGGCGCGATCTGGTGGCATCCCGGCAACCAGCCGATCTCCTCCGCGAGCTTCGATGCTCTGCTCGCGAGGATGGACGAGTTCTGCGACGCGCACGAGGTCTACACGCAAGACGTGTTCGCGTGCGCCGACCCGCGACACCGGATGCGTGTCCGCGTCATCACCGAACTCGCGTGGCACAGCCTTTTCGCGCGCAACCTGTTCATCCGACCCAACGCGGACGAGCTGCTCAACTTCGACCCGGATTTCACGGTCATCTCGCTGCCCTCGGTCAAGGCGGACCCGAAGCGCGATGGGACGCGCAGCGAGACCTTCATCCTCGTGAACCTCGGCCGCAGGATCGTGATCATCGGGGGCACCGGCTACGCGGGGGAGATCAAGAAGTCGATCTTCACCGCGCTCAACTACCTGCTGCCGGCCAATGGCGTCTTCCCGATGCACTGCTCGGCGAACGTGAACAGCGGCGGCTCGGATGTCGCGCTTTTCTTCGGCCTCAGCGGGACGGGCAAGACCACGTTGTCCGCCGATCCGTCGCGACGGCTCATCGGAGACGACGAGCACGGTTGGAGCGACACCGGTGTGTTCAACTTCGAGGGCGGCTGCTACGCCAAGACAATCCGTATCAGGAAGGAGTCGGAGCCGGAGATCTTCGCCGCCACGGAGAGCTTCGGGACCATCCTGGAGAACGTCGCCTATGACCCGAGGACCAGGATCCCCGACTACGACTCCGAGGAGAGGACGGAGAACACGCGGGCCGCGTATCCCGTCGACCTGATCCCCAATGCGGTGCCGTCCGGCATGGGCCAGCACCCGAACAACGTGATCTTCCTGTCGGCCGACGCCTACGGCGTCCTACCCCCGGTGGCCCGTCTCGACGACGACCAGATCCGCCACTACTTTCTGTCCGGCTACACCGCCAAGGTGGCGGGCACCGAGCGCGGCGTGACCGAGCCCGAACCGATCTTCAGCACGTGCTTTGCCTCGCCCTTCCTGGTGCTGCCCCCGGAGCGGTACGCGGACATGCTCATCGAGCGCGTGAAGCGGCACCACGCCGAGGTGTGGATGCTCAACACGGGCTGGGTGGGCGGCCCGTACGGCGTCGGCAAGCGCATGTCGATCGCCCACACCCGCGCGATAGTCCGCGCGGTGGTGGAGGGCAAGCTGCACGGCGTGGCCACCCACGCGGATCCCGTGTTCGGCCTGCAGATCCCGGACCATGTGCCCGACGTTCCGACCGAGGTGCTGGATCCCCGCGGCAGCTGGCCCGACCCAGAGGAGTACGACCGCCAGGCCGCCAGGCTGCGGACGATGTTCGAGAAGAACATCCACGCGATCGGGAAGAGCGCCTCGACCGCCGGCTAGGCGGCTGGGCGATCACGGGTGAGGTTCGCGATCGTCGGGAGCCGGCGTTTCTCGGAAACTGAACGGGTCACGGAGTACGTGAGCTCGCTTCCGCCCAGGGCCTCGGTCGTCACCGGCAGCGCCAGCGGCGTCGACGCAGCTGCGACGAAGGCGGCGCGGGCGAAAGGAATCCCGGTCCAGGTGATGCCGGCGTCTTTTGACGAGGCATCCGACCCGAGCAGGTCCGCGGCTCGCAACCAGCGCCTGATCGATGCCTGCGACGTGCTGGTTGCGTTCTGGGACGGCAGCTCCAAAGGCACCCGATCCACGGTCGAGCGCGCCCTGGACTCAGGCAAAGAGGTGCACGTCTTCATCGGCACCACCACGGCCCCTTCGTAACATTGAATGGTGCCGGTTGCGATCGTGGTGCGCGTGCGGCTCTTCGCCAGGCTTCGCGAGCAGGCCGGTCTCGAGATGGAGGGGCTCTCGCTTCCAGCCGAGGCGACCGTGGCCGACGTCTACGAGGCGATGCGCTTGCTCCACCCGGCGCTTGAGTCCGATCGCAAAGCGGTGCGCGGGGCGATCAACCAGGAGTTCGCCGACTGGAGCACGCCAGTCGCCGAGGGCGACGAGGTGGCCTTCATCCCGCCTGTCAGCGGCGGGGCGCACGGGGTCGGCGTCCTTTTCGAGCTGACGGCACGCCCGCTGGATGCGCGCCGGCTCGAAGCCGCCGTCGAGCACAAGGGCGCCGGCGCCATCTGCACCTTCACGGGCGTGGTTCGCGACAACTCGCGCGGAAGGACCGTGACCCATCTCGATTACGAGGCTTACGCGGAGATGGCGACCGCGCAGATGCGAAAGATCGGTGACGAGATCGCCGAGAGGTGGCCCGAGGCCCGGGTCGCGATGGCGCATCGCACCGGCAGGCTGGAGATCGGAGAGGCCTCGGTGGTCGTCTCGGTGTCGTCGCCGCACCGTGCGGAGGCGATCGCCGCTTGCAAGTGGGGGATCGACCGGCTCAAGGAATCCGTGCCGATCTGGAAGAAGGAACACGCCGCCGATGGCACCTTCTGGATCGAAGGCGAGGAGAGCATCGCCTCCAAGCCGTAGGGGGTTACCTTGGGCTGATGCCGAGGGGTCTTCGGAACCGGCCGGGGACCGCTGCGTCCATGCTGGTCGCCCTATCGATCACGGCGGCCGCGATCACGCCCCCTCTTCGCGGGGTCGTGTCCGGAGGGATCAGGCCGTGCGACGCTCTCGGCAACCCCGATTTGCCCCATTACGCGGCCGGCACGGTCACGGTCCTCAAAGGCCAGGTCACGTGGCAGAGCGGCCAGGGAGGTCCGAGCAATGTGGATGTCCTCCCAACCACTGTCGTCGCGCAAGAGACCGTCCCCACGAACGGGAGGTACCGCTTTGACCTCCAGCCCGGCAGCTACGTGCTCGAGGCGGCGCCTTCGGCCGGCTACGGCCCTTACGCCACGGTGACGGTCAACGCGGGTGACGACCTGCTGGTGGACATCCCGAACGAATGCATCTGATCCGGCACTCAGTCCTTGACTCGCGCGACCGATAGGCCGTCGCGGATGGGGATCACGACGCTTTCCAGCCTCGGATCCTCCGAGACCAGGCGGTTGTAGTACTCGACGTTCCTGGCCTGCTGCGTCTTGGGCCCCAGCACCTCGCCCTGGCGCAGCGCGTTGTCGGCCATGAGCAGCGCGCCGGCGTCGAGCCGTTCCATGCAAAGGTCGTACACGCGGTGGGTGATCTCCTCGGACCGGAACGAGTTGAGCAGGTCGATGAAGCAAACATCGAACCTGGACTCGATCTTCTCGAGCCCGGTGGTCGCGTTATCTTCGATCACGATCGCCTGCTTGCCGAAACCCGCTTCCGAAAAGTTGGCCCTCGCCCGTTCCGCACGCGCATGGTCGAGCTCGAAGCTCGTGAGCAACCCGCCCTCGGTACCACGGAGCATCCAGATGCCGCTATAGCCCGTGGCGGTGCCGAGCTCGAGCACCCGCTTGGCTCGTGCGATCTTGACCAGCAGGTAGAGCAGGGCGCCCTCATGCGGTTCGACGATCGGGATGTCCTCACGTCGAGCTTCTTCCTCCATTCGCGCCAACACCGCATCGCGCTTGGGCACCAAGCCGTCCATGTATGCCTGTAGCTTGTCGCTGACCTCAACTGTTCTCATCGATTCACCCTCTCCGGAGCGAGTATGTCGAGCACGCGATCGACCTCCTGCTCAGTGTTGTAGAAGTGCGGCGAGAGCCGCACGAAGTCCCGATGCGTGCGCGCGATCACGTGTGCGGCGCTCAAGTCGCGCAGCAGTGAAGAGGACGGGACGCCGGCGCTGCGGAACGAGACGATGCCGGACGACTCGTCGGGGGTTCGGGGCCACGGCTCGATGATCTCGTATCCGGCGGCCGCGACGCCTTCGGCCAGCCTGCGCGAAAGGTGCAACACGCGGGCCTGGATCGCCTCGGGCCCGACCTCGAGCAGCAGGTCCAGCGCCGCTCCGAACGCGGCAGTGTCCAGCAGCGACACCACGGATTCCTCGAAGCGCCGGGCGCCCTCCGCGGGCGTGAGGTCGTATTCGAAGTAGCGATCGTGGCCTGCCACCGAGCCCACGCCGACGATGACCGGTTGCAGTCGCTCGAGCAGCGGTCCGGCGCAGTAGCAGAAGCCGATCCCCGGCGGCCCCATCAGCCATTTGCCGGCCCCGGCGGCGCAGAAATCGACCGGCAGGCGATCGAGGTCCAGCTTCAGAGCGCCGGCGCTCTGCATGACGTCGACCGCGAGCAGGATGCCGCGACGGCGGCACTCGGCGCCGATCGTCTCGATGTCGACGCGGAACCCGTTCCAGAACTCGACGTGGGACACCGCGACAAGGCGTGTTCGCGAGTCGACCAGCGCGATCACCGACTCGGGCGTGATCCGCCCATTTGCCGCCTGGGCCTGGCGAAGCTCGACGCCCCGGCGCGCCAGGTTCATCCACGGGTAGACGTTGGCCGGGTATTCGCCGGTCGCGCCCACGACGTTGTCGCCTTTCTCCCAGGTCAATCCCTGCGCGAGCAGGGACATGCCGTGTGCGGTGCTGCGGGTCAGGGCGATCGACGCGACAGGCGCGTTGATCAATTGGGCGACGAGGGCGCGTACGCGGTCCGCCTCGTCCTGCGCCCAGTGGTCGGGGTAAGGCCGGTTCGTCATCCCGTCGACGACCCGCTCGATCGCCGCACGCGCGCGCTGCGACATCGGGGAGACACCGGCGTGGTTCATGTGGATGTAGTGCTCGGCCAGTGGAAAGAGGTCGCGCGCCTCCAGCGGCTCCATCAGCCCTGATCCGCCGCCAGCATCTCAACCAGCGGCTGCAAGGTGACGATGTATGCGGTCATCAGGCCGGCCACGTGGTCGAGCAAGACATCGTCGAGCTGTGCGGCCGGTAGGGTCTCGTAAAGCCGCGACCAGCCTCTGTCCCAGGGCTCGAGCTCGGCGCGGGGCAGGTGGGCCTTGACCTCGAGCACGTGCGAGCGAAAGAACTCGAAAGCGCGCTGGTTCTGCTCCGTCGTCCCCTCGAAGTGCAGGCCCACCTCCAGCCGCCCATCGCCGGTGTGGTGCCACGCCTCGTAGTGGAACTCGGTCTGCGCGTAGTGCACCTTCATCAAACGGCCGCGCCCGCGCCCGCTGGTGAAGTTGCGCAGGTCGAGCGGCAGCGACGACTTGAGCCGTTTGCGCAGCCCGGCGAAGAAATCCGCGGGGGAGAGCACGTCGCCCCTCGTCACCATATTCACGTATTCTGCGAGCAGCGATGGCATACGTCCCGACAGTCACGGAGAACGAAGGCGGCAATCGGGAGCGCAGCTTCGACATCTACTCGAGGCTTCTGAAGGACCGGATCATCCTCATCGGGCGCCCGATCGACGACGTGGTCTCGAACCAGGTGGTGGCCCAGCTCATGTACCTCGCGGCGGATGACCCTGAGAAAGAGATCCAGATCTACATCAACTCCCCGGGCGGCGCGGTGACGGCCGGCTTTGCGATCTACGACACCATGCAGTACGTCCAGGCGCCGGTCTCGACGGTCTGCATCGGGCGGGCGGCGAGCTTCGGCACCGTCGTGCTGATGGCCGGGGCCAAGGGCAGGCGGTTCTCGCTGCCCAACTCGACGATCCACATGCACCAGCCGCTGATCGGCGGCCAGGGCATGCAGGGCCAGGCGAGCGACCTCGACATCCACGCCCGCGAGATCGTCCGCATACGCGGCGTGCTCAACGAGCTGATCGCCAAGCACACCGGCCAGTCGCTGGACCGGGTCGAGCGGGATACGGATCGCGACTTCTTCCTCACCGCCCAGGAGGCGGTGGACTACGGCCTGATCGACGGGATCATCGCGCAGACGCACCTGCCCGCTCTCGCCGCGACCAGGTAGGTGGTCCGGCCAGGGACAGCGCCCGCCCATCCATCGACCTGGGCAGCCGGGCTACGCCGATGCCGCGTCTTGGCGAGCTGACCCCCTAGGCCCGACCACCAACCCCGCGGCCCGCAGGCACACCCAGCCGATCACGAGCAGGCCCACCAGAACCGGAACAGGGTCCGGGCTCAGCGCGCACACCGCGGCGCCCACCGAAAGCAAAAGCCAGTCGTACCACTGCGCCCGGCCCCAGATCGCCAGGGCCACCGCCACCATGACCAGGTCGGTCGGAAGGGCGTGCAGCGCCGCGACGACCGAGCCCGCGACCAGGACGGTAGCCACGGCCTGAAAGTCTTCGCGCCGGCGCCTCGCCAGCAGCAGGACCGCGATCGTCCCGGCCGCGCTGACCAGGATCTCGGCCGGTGTCCTGAGCCCGGCGGGAAGGAACACGCCGACATGGGCCAGGTCGACCTCGCGCCCGCCCGGCTGCACGGTGGTCCCGACGGCGCCAAGCCACTCGAGCACCCAGCGGGGGTTGAGGACGGCGGCGGAGGCCCACAGAATCGTGCCCGCGGCCGCCCAACCGGCCAGCACCCTCCAGCGGCGGGCCAGGATGAGGGCGATGCCGAGCGTGACCACGAGGTGAGGCTTCATGAGCGTGAGCCCGAGGGCCAGGCCCGCGAGGTAGGGCCTGGACCAAAGCGCGACCGCGGCTCCGACGCCGAGCGCCACGAGCCCGTCCAGCTGAGCGTTGAGCAGTAACAGCGCTGTGGGGACCGAGGCGAAGGCGGGCAGGATGGCCGATGGCGCGCGGGGACGCACGGCCAGCAGGAGGCCGGCCGCCAGGCAGGCCAGCCCGAAGATGATCCAGAGCCGCCCGCCCAGGTCGGTGCCGAGCAGCTCGAAAGGCACGGCGACGAGCCCGGCCCACGCCGGCGCGAGGAACGGCAGGATGCCCTTGATCCCGAGCGATACCAGCACCCTGCCCCCGGTCACGTCCCTCTCGACGCCGCGCTGGACGCTCAGGTCGTACAGGTGGCCAGGGTTGCTGACGATGATCCGCGCGCCGGTCGCAAAGGCGGGCCAGTCGGAGTTGATGACGTCCCCGTTGCTCTCGATCAGGGGATAGATCACGAATCCAACGCAGATCGCCAGCATCGCCACCGAGCCGCGCCACCGCCACCGGCTCATGCGGTCCTTTCGACTCCCAGGCTGCGCATGACAGGCGCGATCAGGGTTCCCTGAATCAGCAGGGAGAGCAGGACCACGCCGTATGCGACGACCGAGACGCGGCTGTCGACGCCGGGCGCGCCCGCGACCGAAAGGGCCAGCGCCACGGACAGGGCCCCACGCAGCCCCGCCCAGAAGGTCACGTGGCGCCAGCGCCAGGGGATGGCCGGGCCGCGCCAGGCGGCGAGTGCGAGGAGGCCGTAAACCGGCACCGCCCTGGTGAGAAGCACGATCACGTAGGCGACCACGACAAGGCCCGCCACCGGGAGCAGCGTCCAGGCCGGCAGCGCTGCGCCGACCAGGATGAACAGCATCGCGTTGAGGACAAAAGCGAGCAGGTTCCAGAAACCCAGGAGCTGAGGCCCGTGGAGCCGGCCGATCTGCGATCCGTAGCGAGCGACCACGATGCCTGCCACGACCACGGCGACGATGCCCGAGCAATGGGCGATGTCGGCCGCCAGGTAGCTGCCGTAGGCGATCACCAGCGTGGCGAGGATCTCCAGCTCCGCGTCTTGCGCGAAGCGGAGCAGGGCCAGGCCGAGGAAGCCGGCCGCCAGCCCGATGGCCGTCCCGCCGATCGTGATCTCGAGGAATCGGATCGTCGCGTCGCCCAGCGAGGGCGCGCCGCTGAGGATCGTCGCGAGCACGGCGGAGAAGACGGCGACGCCGGTGCCGTCGTTGAACAGGCTCTCGCCTTCGAGGATCGTGGCCAGCCCCAGCGGCGCTTTCAGGCGCCGCAGGATGGAGACGACCGCGATCGGATCCGTGGCGGCCAGGATGGCCCCGAGCAGCATGCCGCTGGCCAGGCTCAGACCGGTCGACACGTGGACCAGCAGGCCGATGAGGACAACGGTGACCAGCACCCCTGCCGAGGCGAGCAGGCTGACCGGGAGCAAGCGGCGCGTCAGCTCTGGCAGGTCGAGCCCGAGGGCTGCCTCGAACACGAGGCCCGGCACGAATGCGAGGAGGATCACATCAGATCCCACGCGCGGGAACTGGCCCCCGGGGAGCAAGCCGATGACTACTCCCGCGGCCGCCAGGACGACCGGGTAGGGCAGCATCCGGGTGCGCTTCGACACCAATCCGAGCACGGTGGCGAGCGCGCCGACCAGGATGAGGAGCAGGAGGAATCGCTGCTGTGGCGTCACGGCCGGCGAATCATATTTCGAGCGCCATCCCGTCGCGGGCGGCCCTGACCTCGGTGCCGATCCTCTGCGTCAGTTCGGCCGCGAGCTCCCATGGATGGGCGCGCCACACCGTCATGCCGTAATGCGTGAGGATGGCGAGCCGCGGCTTGGCCTCGCGGATGATGCGTTCGGCGTCGTCGAGACACAGGTGCGGCAGCTCGGCACGGCACTGCATGAGCACCACGTGGATCACCATCACCTCCGCTTTGTGCTGCTCCGCGATTCCGTCGTAGTAGCCGGAGTCCGTGATCCATCCCAGCTTCTCGCCAAACCGGAATCCGTAGGTCTCGGACTGGTGCACGTGCCGCGGGCTGGTCGTAAAGCTGATGTCGCCGACCGAGTAGGAGGTTTCGGGCGACAGCCGGACGATCTCGGCTGGGAACCGGCGCAGATAGTTCAGGACGACCGGGTCCTCGTCGAGCGCGTCGGCGGGGCAGAAGAGCCGGCCTCGTTTGTGGAAGCCGCCCTCGGTCATGGCCTCGATCATCACGTTGACGTCGCCCGAATGGTCGAGGTGACGATGGCTCAGGACGATGGCGTCGAGCGTGGTCAGGTCGACCTTCCTCTTGGCGTACTGGACGATCGCGCCGGGGCCCGGGTCGAGGCTGATCCGCGTGCCGCCGTCCTCGAGGTACAGGCCGCCCGAGGCGGCCAGCTGCTTGGCCACCATGAACCTGGCCCCTGCCGTCCCCATGAAGGTGAGCTTCACGTCTCCGCCACCTCGCTCAGCGACACCTCTGACTTTTCGCCGAAGTACCGCTCGTAGAGCTCCGCCACGCGCTCGAGCGTGTCGACCTCACCGACCGGCTTGTCGTCCCGAATCCTCACGATGCGCGGAAAACGTAGCGCGTAACCGCTCAGGTGGCGCCCCGAGTGCTGGATCGAGTCGAACGCGACCTCGAGCACGACCTCTGGCCGGACCATCCGCACATGCCCTCGGTCCTCGACCGTCATCTCGAGGAAGCGCCCGGTCATGGTCGCGATCTCCGCGTCGGTCAGTCCTGTGTATGCCTTGCCGACGTTGACAAGCCTGCCCGAGCCGGAGTCCTTGACCGCGAACGTGTAGTCGGACAGCACACCCTTGCGCTTGCCGTGGCCCCATTCGACGGCGGTCACGACGACGTCTAGAGTCGCCAAGGGACGCTTCAACTTGAGCCACGCCAACCCGCGGCGCCCGGGCGTGTACGGGCTCAGCGGATCCTTGAGCATCAGCCCCTCGTTGCCCCGCGCGCGTGTCTCTGCAAAGATCCGTTCCAGGTCGTCCGGACCTTTTGCCTCTTCGACGCGCGCGAGAAGATAGGGAGGCTTGAGCCCGAGCCCTTCCAGGAGATTGCGGCGCGTGCCGAGGGGTTCGTCGAGCAACGTCCGGCCGTCGAGCCAGAGCACGTCGAAGATCACCATGATGACCGGCACCTCGGCTCTCAGCTCCTCGGTCACCTTCTTGCGACCGAGTCGATGCTGAAGCTCGAAGAAGCGCAACACGCGGCCGTCGCGATGCGCGAGCACCTCGCCATCGAACAGCACGTCGTGACCAATCGCGCCGGCGTTGTCTGTCAGCTCGGGAAACGCGCTGGTCGTCTCCTTGAGGTCGCGGGAAAAGAGCTCCACGCGCTCGCCCTCGCGGTGCAGCTGGCATCGGACCCCGTCGTATTTCTCCTCGGTCCACACCGCCTCCGCGCCCATTCGTTCGAACGCCTCGCCAGCAGTCTCGACCGGGCTCGCGAGCATGAAGCGCACAGGCTGGAAGAGCGTGATGCTCGTGGTCTCGAACTGCCGGTGCCTGCAGCGGACGGCTGTCTCCCCGATGTCTCCGGTGACCAGGTGCACGCGTTTGACCATCGTGATCGGCACCTCGAATGCCTCGGCGAGCGCCGCCTCGACGAGGCCCTCGCTGAGACCGATGCGCAGCTCGCCGGCGATGATCTTGATCAAGAAGCGCGCCGCCTCCGGGTCGAGCCGCCGGACGATCTGCTCGAGAGCTGCTCCCTTGGCCGCGCCTCGCGCGGTCCGAATCGCCTCCAACGCCTCCTCGACCTCGAGCAGCGAGACGGGGCCCGGCAGTGTTCTCCCGTCAAGCGCCTCCCGGGCCCAGTCGCCGATGTCCGAATGCTTGCGGAAGATCGAGCCGAGCTCGTCCGCGTCTCGTCCCGACACCGTGGTCACGACCTTGCTCACGGCCGACCAGCCAAGGCCGAGCGTCCTCCGTTGAGACTGGCCGAACGCGCGCCCGCCCATGTAGGTCGCGGCACGCCGTAAATCGCCGTCGTCGAGCAAGCGTAGATACGCGGCGAGGATGCGTGTTTTCTCGAGGGTCGCAGGGGTGGCGCCCACCGCCGCCGCCGCGCGCGCGAAATCAAGCATCCCGGCCGCACCAGAGGGAATCTCGGGTTCCCTGCGAACTCACGCCGAAGGCTCTGGGTTCGCGGGGGTCGTCACGGTGGCCTATCGTAATTCGCGATGCGCCGCTGTCCGTACCTCGAGGAATTCGTGAAGGACCGCCGTTCGGTGCTGCGCGTCTATCGATTCGACTGTCATGTGGACCGAAAGTCCAAGCGCAAGTACGCGTTGAGCGACAGCCCGCCGATCTGCGTGCGCAATTACGAGGATTGCCCGCTTTATCAGGCCGAGAAACGGCGCGAGGACCACACCATCACGCGATACACGGATTGAACTGCCCCGTTTGTTCGGCTCCCGCTCTGCCACTCGACGGCGCCTGCGTGTTTTGCCACGCGCCGATCACCGGCGATCCGGACACATCCGAGCTCCTCGATTACCTCGCCGAGCGGCTTCCGATTGCCCACACGAAGCGCGGGCACCTGAACCGCGGACCGATCACAGAAGTGGTGGTCGAGGTCGAGGGACGCACGTTCCGAGCCCGTGCCAAGAACGAAACGTTCGATCTCGCGCCGCCGGTCCACCTCACGGCCTGGGTCGACCTGCTGATCGCCAAGCTCAGCGACGCGGCGGCGGATGACGCAGAGCTGCGCCGCGCCGTCCTGCGCTCGGGCTGGGCGCTGCGCTAGAGCGCCAACAGCAGCTGCTCGGTCGCTTCCAGCGCTGAGGCGCGCACCCCGCGCTTGCGGAGGTGGCGCGCGAAATCCTCGGTGTAGCCGTGCACCGTGTAGACCTGGTCCGCGCCCGACTGCCCGACGACTTCCAGGAGCTCATCGAAATCGCAGTGGTCCGACAGGTCGAATGCCGCGTCGGCGCCGAAGAGCCGCGCGAACTCCGCGTCCTTCGCCCAGCCGGAGATGAGCGCCGTGCGGTAGCGGCCGAGGCGGCGGACCTCGTCCTTGCCGGCGGGCGGGGAGACGACGACCCGACCTGCGGGTGCATCGGCGTCAAGGTCCACCCATTCCGGAAGCGAGCGGCCCGCCGTGGCGTAGTCTCGCGCGCACGGCGCGCAGCGCTTCTCGAGCGCGAAGGTGAAACCGTAAGGAGCCAGCGCCAGCATCACCTCCTCGGTCTTGCCGAGCGCGTGGCACAGCAGGACGGGGGTCACGTTGCTGTCCAGGGCCCGCCGGCACCATCGGGCGATCGCCTCGATCGTCGAGTCAGGGTCGCCGAACCGGAAATGGGGGCGCCCGTAGGTCGTTTCGACGATCAGGACGTCGGCCCTGGGCACGAAAGTCGGCGGCTCCCCGCCCGCCTGGCGGAGCTTGATGTCGCCCGTGTACAGGAGCTTCGAGTCGCCATGCTCGAAGAGGAGCTGCGCGGATCCGAGCATGTGGCCGGCGGGGTACAGCGTCACCGTGGCCTGCCCACGTCGCATCCCTTCGCGGTAGCCGAGCATGCGCCAGCCGCGCGGTCGCCGGTTTTCCGGGATCAGGGCGAGGGTCTGCGGGGTGAGCAGGGCTTCCTTGTGCCTGCGCGCGTGGTCGGTGTGCGCGTGGGAGATGAAGGCGAAGTTGCGCACCACCGGCGGGTCGAGCCACAGGCGGTGGCCCGGCAGCGAGACGCCGCGGTCCCACACCACCTCGCGAGTCATGGGGGAGCGCTCATAGCTTGAACGTCCTCGATCGCGCGAAGAGGTCCGGCGAAACCGCAATCCCAAGCGCCGCATAAGCCTCGAAGGGCACGCCGATGTCCGCGACCCAGATCTCGCCCGCCAGCCGCGGGCCGTCAGCTCTGGTCAGGCCGGCCTTGGGCAGCCCGAGGGTCACCGTGGTCGTGGCGCGCACGGCTGGAGCGTAGGCGACGCCCGAGTCCGCGTCGAGCCCGGACGGGACGTCGACCGCGACGACGGGCAGGCCGGAGCCGTTGATGGCCTCGATCCACTCCGCAAAGCGACCTTCGGGGGCGCGCGAGATGCCGGTCCCGAAGATGGCGTCGGCGACCATGCCGGCTCCCACGAGGTTCAGGTCGGCGGAAACCTCGACCCCGATGCGCCGCAGAGCGTCGAGCTCCTGCGCGGCCGGGCCGCGCAGACGCTCCGCGGCGGCGCACGAGACACTCGCCAGCCTGCCCCAGCGGTGCAGGTGGCGGGCCGCCGCCAGGCCGTCCCCGGCGTTGTTGCCGGCGCCGCAGACGACGGCCGTCAGCTCGGTGCAGAACTGCGCCACCTGCCAGCCGGCCGACTCCATGAGCCAGTCGACCGAGATGCCGAAGCGCTCTTGGGCGAGCGCGTCGACCTCTCTGACCTGGGCGCTACTGAGATACGGCAGGCCGCTGGACGACAAAGGAGCAGTACGGGTCACGGCGGTGGATGGAATCCGCCTGCGAGACGGGCGCGCCGAGCAGCCGCGTGATGAGCTGCGGGGTGATCGTGCAGACCTGAGGAAACTTCAGCGCGGTGTTTCGGAACGGGCAGTTGTGGATCGTCACCTTGACGCCCTCGGGCGTCTCGCTCTGCTCGGCGAGCGTGCCGGCCCGCCCGATCCAGGCCACCACGCGGCGCAGCTTCTCATCGAAATCGAGCCCGTCCAGCTCGTGCTCGATGCCGCGGGCATGGCGCTCCGCGACCCGCGCGAAGACCTCGTCGAGAGCTTGCGGGCCGCCCATCTCCTGGACCTCCTGGAGGACCATCGTGGCGAGCTGTCCGTAGCGCTTGGGGAACACCGAGTCGGCGCGCTCGGTGAGGGAGAACAGCAGCGCGGGGCGGCCGCGCCCGCCTCGCTCCGGATGGCTCACCACGAACCCGTCACGCTCGAGGTTGGTCAGGTGCTGGCGCACCGCGTTGGTGGTCACGCCGAGATCGGACGCGATGGTTTCGGCGCTGCATTCACGCTTGCGCCGGAGTAGCTCGAGGACCTCCATTCGGGTCGAGCGGCCGGCGATCACCTGGGGCACGTCCGGCGGCGGAACGGCATGCTGGCAACAGCATAGAACGATTTATTACAGGCGGTTCTTGACAAAAGGCAGAGGCGCCCTAAACTTGGTCTTGGGAGATAGAGAAATGCCACTGATCAAGCAGGCAAGCCACGCCATCGAGCACATGACCGCCCGCGAGCGGCGCATCCAGCGGGCCAAGTATGCCCGCCGGAACAAGATGCACTACATCGACAAGCTCCTCAACGAGCTCGAGATGTTGAACCTGGCGGACCAGCGGCAGATGCCGCCGGTGCTGTCGGTCGCGATCAACAAGGTCATCGAGGAGTCGCCCGAGGTGACGGTCCTGGCCCAGGCCAAGCCCGCTTCCGTGATGGAGGCGATGGACGCCCTGTACGAGATCCAGGACAGCCTGATGTACAACCAGATCGAGGACGAGTAGAGCAGCTTCCTTTCGTCAGTCCCTAGGCCGGTTTCGAGTTGCGAAGCCGGCCTTCTTCTTTTGCCCCGAGTCCAACTTGACATGGAGTCTCGCCTTGCGTACTATGCCGATTAGTTAATTAGCTAGTTAGAGAAATATGAGAGTGGCATCTGATCAGCTGAGCGTCACGTTTGCAGCCCTCGCCGATCCCACCCGGCGCGCGATGCTGGCTCGTCTTGCCGTGGGCGAGGCGTCGGTCACGGAATTGGCCAAGCCGTTCGACCTGAGCCTCCCTGGCGTCTCCAAACACCTGAAGGTGCTGCAGCGCGCCGGCCTGATCACGCAGGGCCGCAACGCGCAGTGGCGGCCGTGCCGTCTCGAGGGCGGGCGTCTCAAAGAGGCGTCCGAGTGGGTGGGGGAGTACCGGAGGTTCTGGGACGAGAGCTTCCAGCGCCTGGACGAAGTTCTGCAGCAAATGATCAAAGAGGAGAAGCAACGCGATGAGCACCAAGGAGACCACGATGCCTGAGACCGAGTACGTCATCGAGCCGGGCAAGCAGGAGATGATCTCGACCACCGTCCTGGATGCCCCAAGGGAGCTCGTCTTCCGCGCGTACACGGACCCGAAGCTGTTCGCTCGCTGGTGGGGTCCGCGGCGATACACGAACGAGATCGTCAAGTTCGACTCCCGCTCGGGAGGCGAATGGCGCGTGGTCCAGCGCGGCGCAGACGGCAGCGAGCATGGGTTCCATGGCGTCAACCACGACGTGGTGACGGCGGAGCGGATCTGCCAGACGTTCGAGTACGAAGGGTTTCCGGGCCACGTCGCGCTCCAGACCGCGACCTTCGAGCCTCTCGGCAACAAGACGAAGGTCGTTGCGCACGTGGTCTTCCAATCGGTGATGGACCGGGACGGCATGGTCGCGTCGGGCATGAAGGAGGGCGCCGACGAGTCGATGGAGCGCCTCGCCGAGCTGCTCGATGAGATGAAGGTCAGTAGTCGCTAGAGATCACGGGCGCCTTCGGGTGGCGGGCTCAGGCCCGCCATCCGAGCCCTCTACTTGTCGGATTCGGCCTGGCGGACCCGCTGGCTCAGGACCTGCAGCAGGCGGTAGGCGATCTCCGGGTGCTCCTTGAGGAACGGCTTGAAGTTCCACTCGGGGATCGTCGCCAAGGTGACATCGGTGTCGGCGGTGATGGTCGCGCTGCGGCCCTCGTGGTCGAGGAGCGCCATCTCGCCGAATGAGTCGCCCGGTCCAAGTGCGCGCGTCTTCCCCTGGACCGTCTTCACGGAGACGGTACCTTCGATGATGACCATGAACCCGACTCCGCCCTCGCCGCGGACGACGATCTCGTGGCCCGCGGGATGCTTCACCTTCTTCATCTGCTTCTCGATCGAGCGGACCTCCGATTCGGGCAATCCTTCGAAGAGCTTGACCGACTTGATGTCGAGCACGCCCAGATAGTATTCGCCCGCGGCCGACGCTACAAGGTGCTCATTCGCGCCAGGCCATCTTGCTCGAAATACGCGGGCCCTTCGACCCTGACCACGGGAGGTCTCCGGCGCGAGGCTGTGAGCGAGCATGGAGACGTATGACGTCGGGCGCGACGAGGTCGTCACGGGCACTGTCCGGCTCAGCGACGGTCGCCGCCTCGCCTATACGGAGCGAGGAGACCCTTCGGGAGTGCCTGTCATCCACCACCACGGCATGCCCGGGTCGCGGCTCGAGCACGAGGCGGAGTCGGAGTTCTACCGATCCCTGGGGGTTCGGGTGATCACCCCCGACCGTCCGGGCTATGGCCTGTCAGACGCGCTGGCGCATGCCCGCCTGCTGGATTGGCCGCGCGACGTCCTCGAGCTGGCCGACATCCTCGGCCTCGAACGCTTCGGAGTCACCGCTCTGTCAGGCGGCGGAATCTACGCCCTGGCCTGCGCGGCGGCCATACCCGAGCGGATCATCGAGGTCGCCGTGACCGGATGCCCCGCTCCGATGCAGCGCCCTGGGGCGATGTCCGGGATGCGGCTGGCGACGCGCGTCGGGGTGTGGCTTGGAGCGTCGGCTCCATGGGTGCTGGGCCTCGGCGCGACCGCCGTGGCCAAAGTGGTCAAGCGCTACCCGCGCTTCGTCGTCGCGCAGGCAAACCGGGACAAGCCGCCCGCCGATCTGCGGTGGCTGTCCATGCCGTCGGTCATGGGAGGCGCGGCCGAGTCCCTCCAGGAGGCGCTGCGCTTCGGAGCTTCCGGTTACGTGCGGGACATCTGCGCGCTGGCGCGGCCGTGGGGATTCCCGCTCGACCACATCAGGGTCCCCGTGCGGCTGTGGCACGGCGATCTCGACACCGTGATCCCGCTGCGGCACGGCGAGTACCTGGCGTCGGTCATCCCGGGCTCGGTGCTGCAGGTCTGCCCGGGCGAGGCGCACATGCTGCTGTGGAACCACCTCGCCGAGGTGCTGCTTCGTGCGGCGGGCATGAGTCCTGTGGCGGCCGGGCCGTTGGCCCCTCGCCTGGCTTACGCCACGGCCTGACACTCCGATCATCACGACTGGAGGTGTAACGACAATGTTCAATCACATCATGGTCGCCCTCGACGGGTCGACCTACTCGCACCGGACCCTGCCGACTGCGATCGAGCTGGCCAAGAAGTTCGGCGCCGACCTCTTCATCCTGCATGTCAGCGAACATGACCGCGGCCGGGCGGCGGTCTATTCGCTGGAAAGCCCCGCGGAAGCGACGCGACTCGTGGCGGACGCTGTTGAGAAGGCCCGCGACGCCGGAGTCAAGGCAGCCGGTGAGATTCGCGACGCTGCCGCTCAGCACACGGCGCGCACGATCGTCGACGTGGCCACCGCGAGAGGCGTTGACCTGATCGTCATGGGCTCGCGCGGGCTTTCGGACGTCCAGGGCTTCCTCCTGGGCTCCGTGACGCACAAGGTCATCCAGACGGCCGAGGTGCCCGTGCTCATCGATCGCGCTCCGGTCAAGGCCGCGGCCGCCGAGAGGTCAGTCAATCAGGCCGCCACCGTCTAGCGTCGGCGCGGATGCCAGAGCCGGAGCCGGGCGCGGGAACGTCGCTCTCGCCTACGCCCCGGCTTTCTTGTCGTTCAGGAATTGCTGGTAGAGGCGGTATGCCTCCAGCTTGCGGCTGTCGACGATCTTGGTGTAGCCCTGAAGCGTGTTGAGGTTCGCGTGGCCCAGCACCTCCTGGACCAGTCGCACGTCCCCGCCCGTGACCTCGAGCAGCGTCGTGGCGGCCGTGTGGCGCGCCACGTGCGGCGACTTGAACGACCACGCGCCCAGCTGCTTGCGGATCCGCGTGACGATGTATCTCGCCCCGGTCGCCGTAAGCCGCCTGCCGCGGTCGTCCGCCGCCGAGCGGTCGAAGTTGACGAACAGCGCCATGCAAGCGTCCTCGCGCACCGACAGGTATTCCTCGAGGGCGGCGCGGGCGTCCGCGGTCAGGTAGACCGAACGCTGCTTGGATCCCTTGCCTGTCACGACCAGCCGGTTGCCCGAACGTGGGAAATCGGTGCGGTCGAGCGCGAGGGCTTCAGAGATCCGGCACCCCGTGCTGACCAGGAACTGGACCAGGGCGCGATCGCGCTTTTCGTGAATCGACTCGCGCGGTAGGGCCGCGAGCAGTCGCGTCAGCTCGTCAGGGTCGATCGGCTTCGGTAGGCGCTGCTCGACCTTGGGCAGCGTGATGCCGTTCGAGAGGTCCTTCTCGATGAGGTTCTCCTTGGCCAGCCAGCGCAGCCAAGAGCGAATCGCGACCAGGGCGCGGGCGCGCGAAGCGGGATTCTTCAGTTTTCCGGCGAGGTGGCGCTGAAAGGCGCGCAGGTCTTCGTGATGCAGCTCTTCGAGCTGCAGCGAATGGCCGTGCGCGGTGAGAAAAACGATGAGGCGCCGGATCTCTCCGTCGTACGCCCGGACCGTGTTCGGACTCCGGTTGGCTTCGAGTTGAAGCCAACCGAGATATTCGGTGGCGGCGGCCTTCAGGTCGAGTGGCATGTCGAGGCCGACTGCATGTTGCCATAATCGAAAGCAAGTGGGGGCTCTTCGCGTCATGAGTCCCAGCAACCAGCTGGAACTCCCGAGCGACGACTTCGGCTTCGATCCTGACTTCACCGATCGAGTCCAGGGCATTGCACTCTGGTTTTATCGAAAGTACTGGCGGGTCGAGAGCGAGGGTGTTCTGAACGTGCCTGCGCGCGGCCGGGCGCTGCTGGTCGCGAACCATGCCGGCATCGTCCCTTACGACGGCGCGATGATCCGCACCGCGATCATGGCCGAGCACCCGGTCCCGCGCCACGCTCGAATGCTGGTGGTGGACTGGGCATTCGCGATGCCGTTCACCAACATTCTGCTGACCAAGACCGGCAACGTCCTCGCCCACCCGGACAACGCGACCACGCTGCTCGAGCGAGATGAGCTGGTCGGGGTGTTCCCGGAAGGAGTTAAGGGCGCGGCGAAGCGGTACCGCGACCGATACCGCGTTCGCCGCCTGGGACGTGGCGGCTTCGTGCAGGTCGCCCTGCGCACGGGCGCACCGATCATCCCGGTCGCCGTGGTCGGGTCGGAGGAGCTCCATCCGGTGCTCGCGGACATCCGGCCGCTCGCGCGCATGCTCGGGCTTCCGACCGTGCCGCTCACCCCGACCTTTCCCTGGTTCGGGCTCGCAGGGCTGATTCCGCTCCCGTCGAAGTGGTTCATCGCCTTCGGCAAGCCGATCGAGGTGGCGCATTACGGCCCTGACGCGGCCGACGACGCCCGCCTCGTCCTGGAGCTGAGCGAGCATGTCCGCGAGTGGATACAGGGCACGCTGCACCAGCTGTTGCCCCGCCGGCGGACCGTCTTCTTCTAATGCGCACCATGTCCGTACCGCATGGTTTTCGGGGTGGCGCTGTTAGCCTTCTTCGATGATCAACCGATCGCTGGCGATCGTCGTCGGCCTGGTGCTCGGAGCTGCGTGCGGAGGATCAGGAAACGCCTCTGGCGCAAACGGCCCCACGGCATCGAGCGTCGCCGTGCAGTCGTCAGACCTGCCCGCGGGCATGGTGAGATGCGACCTTTCCGGCGACATCGACAGCTTTCTCGCCAAAGAGAAGACCCAGGACCAGAGCACTTACGAGTCCACCAGCACCGACTGGACAACGCTCAAGAACGACGGCGCGACCGCAGCCTCCACCTCTTTTTACGCCGACAACGCCGCGCACTGCACCGCGATCAAGAGCAGCGGATACGACATCGGTACCGCGAGCTACAAGCTGGCCGTCAACTTCGTGACCCAGTTCAAGGACGAGAAGAGCGCGACCAACGCATACACCAACGACTCCATCTTCGGCTTCCAAACTTCGCAGCTGCGCACGGGAGGCCTGGGCCTCACGGAAGGGGCCGCCACCGGCCTCACCGCCAACTCCATCGTGATCAGCGCGCCGATCTCGAACCAGTCCTTCTACATCGCCATGTGGCAGAGCAAGACGTTCGTGGTCATCCTCGCGATCCTCAACGTCGACACCACCGCGAGCAAGAAGGTGGCCACCCTGGAGAACGGCAGGATCAAATAACGCCCTAGATGGGGACCGGGGCCTGGTGGCCTCTCATATACTTGCCCGGCCGATCGCAAACGCCCGCAACGTCCCACCACGCACTCGGCGCCGGCGGGGGCCTTCGCCCCTCCTTCGCACAGCGCTCGCTCTGGCGCTCGTCGTGTCCTGCTGCCTCGTGGTGATCGGCATCATGGCGCTGATGCGCCCCGCGGGCGCGGCCGCGGGCGTCGTCAGCCTGGCGCTTGCGCCCAGGACTCCCGCCCCGAGCCAGCTGCCGGTCGCCGGCATCGACGCCGGAGCCTGCATCAGCTATCCCGCCGCGGGCGCACAGACCGGCAAGACGGTCTTCATCGACGCGGGCCATGGCGGCCTGGACCCCGGCGTCGTGGGGTCGGCCGGCGGCAAGCAGGTCCTCGAGAAGGACGCCACCCTGGCCGTGGCGACCCGCCTCGGCGCACTGCTGCGCGCGGACGGCTACGGCGTTGTGATGGCGCGGACGCAGGATTCGTCGGTCACCAAGCTGGCGGCCTCCGACTCGATCACCGGCGCCCTCACCAATTCGGCGGAGCATCGAGACCTCGTGACGCGTGTCGCGTGCGCGAACGCGGCCGATGCATCGGTGCTCGTCTCGATCCATTTCGACGGGTTCAGCGACCCGACCGTGGGCGGGACCGAGACGTTCTACGACGCCGCCCGCCCGTTCGCCGCCACCAGCAAGCGGCTGGCGGCCGACCTGCAGGCGGGGCTTGTCGCCGGGCTTGGCACCTCAGACCGCGGCGTCTGGACCGACGACCAGCTCGCCGCCCCGGCTCTGACCTCCTCCGGCGACTCGTACGGCCACCTCATCGAGCTGGGCCCGGCGTCGGCTGGGTGGGTGGACGATCCGAGCCAGATGCCGGGAGCGCTGGTGGAGCCTCTCTTCATCACCAACCCGGCCGAAGCCCAGATCGCGAGCGACCCGGCCGGTCAGCAGCGCATCGCCCAGGCGATGGAGGCGGCCCTGGTCAAGTTCTTCAGCGGCGCGTAGCAAGCCGATTCGGCTTGGCGGTGAAGGCTCGCGCCCTCACCGCCCCGGTTCAAACCCTTATGAGGTGAATGTGTTCAGCGTGAGCGTGCCGGACCCATCGGAAGTCCCGACGCCGTTCTCGAAGAAGCACCCGCCGCCAAAAGACAGGCCCACCAGGGTGACGTTGGCCGCCGCAGCATTGAAAGCATCCGTGTTCGCGGAGCTGGGCTGGCCGTTCCAGTCGCTCCACGGCTCGGCCGTGGGGTCGACCAGGGCCGTGATGGTCGCGGTGCCATTCGCGAGGACCTGGCTCGCAGTCGGAGCGTCTGCCCACCAGTAGTTGGTGTAGGCGAACTTGGCGCCCGGCGCGATGCTCTCAAAGAACAGGCGAGCGGTCGCCGGGGTTGAGCCGCACGTTCCGCTTGAGGTGAAGGCCGCTCCGTCGGTGACACCCGAAACCGTGAACGTAGCGGTCATCGTCTTGCCCGACAAGGCGCCCAGCAAACTGGGGTCCTTGCTGTTGTACAGCAGGTGTGTCTTGTCGGGGACGCTGAAGTCGAGGGACGCAATGCCCGCTGATCCCTGCGCCGATCCGTCCGCGAGCTGCCAGTTGTTCGATGGATCGGCCAGCGCACCGACTCCTCCGAATCCGATCGCCGCCATTGCCGCCACCATGAGTCCGACCACAAAACGCTTCATAAGGTGATCCTCGCGTCTATTTCAGTGACGCGCCTGCCGATCCTGAAGGTTGGTTCGGTCTTCGCCCTCGGCGTCCAGCGCGAAACAGACGTCGCCCACGGCATGAATCTACTGCTTGCCGGAGGGGTTAACCAGGGTCTTTAGGCCCTATCGCGAGAAGATGGGCGCGATGGTGCGCCTGGCAAGAATCGAACTTGCTGCCTCTTGCTCCGCAGGCAAGCGCTCTATCCGGTGAGCTACAGGCGCGCGAACCGTTCAGTTTAGGCGAGCGTCGACGACCGCCGTCGCGGACTTGAAGGTCGCGGCATCGAGATTGCTCACCACCACCAGCGCCACGAACACCGCCCGGTGCCAGCACGCCAGCTGCACAGGCGGCCGGTCGTATGTGAACGAGCTGAGACCAAGGCCGGTGGTCGTGCCCCTCGCCACCCCCGGCACGACCTCGGCGACGGGGGGCGGGATGAAGCCGAACACACCCGATCCCCAGGCGCGGTCCGCCTGTGCAGGGTCGGCGAAGACGGCCACGATGCTCGTGATTGCCTTGAGGTTTCCGGTGGCGCCCAATTCGGCCTTGCAAGCGCCCGGGTCGGCGGAGAACACCGATATGGCGCCGGCTACCGCGCCATCGGCTCGGAGCCCCTGCCATTGGGCCGAGGCCCGCGCCGCGACAGTGGCATCCGCACCGGCCAGCTGCGCGACGTAGACGTCGACCGGACCTGAGCCCAGACATGGGTTGAGGCCCGCCGGCACGTCGGTGGACTGGAGGATCGCTGCGGTCGGCAGCGTGTGTGGCGTGGGGCTGGGCAGAGGGCTGGGCACAGGCTGGGCATTGCCCTGACACGCCACGCTCAGAGCAACCAGGGCCAGGCACGTCATGAACCGGGTCACGGGGGGCGCAGTTTAGACTGAGCAAGCCATCGCGCGCCTGTAGCTCACCGGACAGAGCGTTCGGCTCCGGACCGAAAGGCAGCAGGTTCGATTCCTGCCAGGCGCACTTCTATACTGGGGGCGCGCCCATGTCGAGGATCAGGCCTCTGGTCGCGTTAGGGGTGATCGCGGCGCTGGCCGTGATCCTCTGGGCTTTCTACGACACTCAGGCTCACCCGCTCGGCTCCCTTAGGGATTCCTATCTGATGGAGTTCCCGAGTCTTCTTCTCTCGATCGGCATCACCGCGGTGCTGGTCTTGGTTGCGATCGCGTGGAGGCGCCGCCGGAGGAACCCCTAACGGCCTCGCCGAATCGGGGTAATCTCAGAGCACCGAGCGGCGGACGATCCGAAGGAGGAGGCCCATCATGGTTCAGGCAAGCGACGAAGAGCTGCTCCGCCTCCGTGCTGAGAACGCCGAGCTGAGGCGATTGCTCCAGAAGCACCAGTTTGCGGGACTCACCCCGATCAAATCCAACGGGGTGTGTCCGGAATGTTCAGGCGCGGCGCCGCCGACGGGCCGTGGCCACCGTCCCGGCTGCGCCATCGCCAGGGCTTTGGTTTAGCCGAAATCACGCGCCGGCGCGCCTGTCGGGTTAAGCCGGCAGCTTCCTGATCGGGTCGCCCCGGCGCACGCGGCCGGCCACCACCACGCGGCAGTTGGCGCCACGCAGCCGGAGCTCGCGTCCAGTCGGCGTGTTGACGAACCGCTGCGCATCGTTGCCGAAGCGCGCCGAGAACTTGGCGCAACCCGTGTGGGGAGCCTCGCTGAACTCGATCACGGCGGAGCCGAGCTGCACGCGGCTTCCGGCAGGCAGGTTCGCGATGCTGAGGTCGAAGTCGACATACAGCTGGTCGCCCGCGAGCGGCCACCGCTCGCGATCGCCTGCGACCGCCGCCGTGCTCCGCGCGTTCATCAGAGTCAGCTGCGCCTCGGGGTCGGGAGCGCCATCCGGGGTCCGGCTGCTGCCCCGTGCCCGCCAGGTGTCGCCTTCGAGCCCGTCCTGCAAATCAAGCCACGCCTCCTCGAGGACTTCCCGCTGGTCCTCTGCCGGACGGCGGACGATGAGCTCGACCGTCCCGTTGTCGGCCGGCGCGCGGCGTATGTGGTCGAGCGCCGCCTCGAGCCGAGTCAGGTCGTCGGTTTGCCTCATGTGCATATTCTGCGGTGTCGGCCACGATGGGAATCTAGGCCGGCTTGACCCCGATATAGAGGGTCTGCTTGCCCATCAGCCAGCGGGCCGGAGGGAACGCCAGGTAGGCCCGGACCAGTAGCGGGCTTTGGGGCAGGCGGCTCTTGGTCGTATACGGCAGGAAGCGCGCGATGACGTGCTCCGTGCGAAAGCCGGCCATGGCGGCGGCTTCCGCCAGGCTCTTCTCGGTCAGCGCCGTCTGGTGGTCGATGAAGTCCCAGTAGGCGCCCCCGACCAGCCGGATGTTGGGCTGCAGGATGAGGACGCGTCCGCCCGGTTTCAGCAGCGCGAAAGCGACCCTCAGCTGCTGCAGCACCGCCTCGGTGGAGGCGAGGTGCTCGAGGTAGTTACTGAAAAAGGCGATATCGAAGTAGTCGTTCGGCATGATGTCGGCGAGGTCCAGCCCGCTCGCGTGCACGAAGCGCACATCGCTAGGCAGCGCCGAGCCCATGTCCCGTATATCGGTGGCCCAGCGCTCTGCGGCCCGGATGTGTCGAATGAAATATCCGACGTCGCAGGCGATGTCCACCACTCGCGCGTCGGGCTTGATGTAGCGCTGGAGGTACCGGCCGAGCTCCCGCCAGATCGCATCCTTGGCGGCCTGGTCGGCCTGGTCGAAACGAAGCTCGTAGACCTCTTTGAGCACGATCGGCGGCAGGTTCTTCGGATCTCGGCGTTGGCCATGCTCGCTCTGATCAGGCGGGGACGTCATTGGAACGCCAACCATAGCGTCCGGGTCGGGTGCGGTCGGAGGTCAGCGGTAAACGAGATTGGCTCCAAACCGCACGAAGCCGAGACGCTCGTACACCCGAGCCGCCGCCTCGTTGGCCGCATCAAGAAACACGAAATCACCGCCTGTTGCGAAATGCCGTGCGACGAGCTCTGAGCTCACGGTCGCGGCCACGCCGCGGCGCCTGCTCTCGATGCGGGTGACGATCCCGACGATCTCGGCCGCCCCCTTGAGCGAATGCGAGACGCCCGTGCCGGCGACGCGGCCGTCGAACAGCGCCAGCAGATACGCGCTGTTCGGCGCGGCCAGGTCCTTCTTCAGCCGGGCCACTGGAGGCACCGGACGGTTGGCCTCGCCGCCGTCTGTCCACCTGATTTCCTGGAATGCCGCCAGGTCGGACGCCGCCGACGAGCGACCCAGCTCTTTGAGCACGACACCTTCCGCGGCGAACGGCCTGAAGCCGTCGGGACGGCAGGCCATCAACGGATTTCGCTCCGTCTGCCTCATGCCTGAAGCTTCCAGCCATTTACCGGCCTGCGGCGCGACCGATTCGTTGAACTCGATTTGCAGGTCTGTCTTCCGTCTCGCGAACATCGATCGGAGGCGCCCGACCGCGGCTTGGAGGTCCGACTGCGTCACCTCGCCGTCCACCATCGTGACCCAGCTGTCGGCGCCCGGCTCGGCAGACACCACCACTTGAAAGGGGCCGACGGACAGGAGCTCCGTCCCGGCGGGCCGCGCCTCGAGGGCGTCGAGCTGCCAGGCCTTGAAGCGCAGTGTGTCTCTCGCGCGATTCGATTCCAAAGCCGCCACGTGAAACCGTACGCTGAGGACGCATGGGAGACCCGCGCCCATCGGGCGCCAGCCCTGAGAACGCCTTTGCCACGGACCTGTTCGAAGCCCTGCCCGCGCGTTATGACCGGTTGGCCGAAACGCTGTCGTTCCACCAGAACCGAAAGTGGCGCGCAGAGCTGGTGCACCACGTCACGCGCTTCCAGCCCCAGAGCATCCTGGACGTGGCGACCGGCACCGCAGGCGTGGCGATCGCGCTCGCCCACGCGACCGATGCGCACATCGTCGGGGTCGATATCACGGAGTCCATGCTCGAACGCGGCCGTGAGCGCGTGCGCATGGCCGGGCTGGACAGCCGGATCCGCCTGCAGGTGGCGCGGGCCGAGGAGCTGCCATTCCCAGACGGCCATTTCGACGCCGTGACCTTCACGTATCTGCTGCGTTATGTCGCCGACCCCGCGGCGACCATCGCCGAGCTCGCCCGGGTGCTACGCCCCGGAGGCGGCATGGCGAGCCTGGATTTTTACGTCCCTCCAAATCCCTTCTGGCGCACGGCCTGGCGCGGCTATACGCGCCTGGTGCTCCCCGCGGGCGGCTACGCCCTCGGTGGCCGGCCGTGGGCCGATGTAGGCCGATTTCTCGGACCGAACATCGAGGAGTTCTACCGCAGGTGGCCGCTGCACCGCATCTTCGAGGCGTGGCGGACCGCCGGCATGGTCGATGACGACCACGAGGTGATGAGCGTCGGAGGCGGGCTGGTGATGTGGGGTAGAAAGCGCCATGACTGAGCCCGCGCAGCTCGAAACCCTCGGTCCGGCGTACTACGCAGCCCACGCGGCCGGGTGGCGCCGTGACGTATGGGCGCTGCTGCACCCGCCCTACACCGCGTGGCACCTCTCGTACGTGCTGATCGGCGCGAGCCTGGCTCCGCACGTGAGCCTCCCCAGGCTGGCGGCGACGCTGCTCGCATTCTTCCTTGCTGTAGGGATCTCGGCCCACGCCCTCGACGAGCTTCGAGGACGTCCGCTGAAGACGCAGATTCCCTCTGCGGTCTTGTGGACTGTGGCATCCGTCGGACTGGCCGGCGCGGTCGGCCTGGGGATCGCCGGCGTGCCCGTGGTCGGCATCGGCCTCGTGCCGTTTATCGCGGCAGGAGTGCTGTTCGTTCTGGCGTACAACCTGGAGCTGTTGGGGGGCAGGTTGCACGGTGACTTCTGGTTCGCGCTGTCGTGGGGCGCATTCCCCGTGCTGACCTCGTTTCTCGCGCAGACCGGACGGGTGTCGGTGCCGGCAGTCGCCGTCGCGGCAGGCGCTTACGCCCTTTCGTACGGGCAGCGCCTGCTCAGCACACCCGCCCGGACACTGCGCCGCAGCACGAGATCGGTGAGGGGGACGATGACCATGACCGACGGGTCGCAATCCGAGGTCGATGCGAAAGCGATGCTGGTCCCGCTCGAGGGCGCGTTGCGCGCATTCTCCTGGGCTCTCGTGCTCCTTTCCTTAGGACTCTTGCTCTCCCGCGTTGCCGCGTAGCATGCGGCCTGTCATGGGCCAGCCGAACACGATCAAGGTCAAGCCCCTGCTTCGTGGTTGGTCGCACGCGATCGCCGCGCTGGTCGCGATCGCTGGGCTGGTCGCCCTGATCGTGATCACGCGTCACGACACGGGCAAGCTCGTCTCGATGCTCGTCTACGGGATCGGTCTCGTGCTGCTCTTCGGTGTGAGCGGGACCTACCACCTGTTCAACTGGCCCCCGCGTGTCAAAGACTGGCTTCGCCGTGCCGACCACGCGACGATCTTTGTGTTCATCGCCGCCACGTACACGCCGCTGGCATACAACGTGCTCAACGGTTGGTGGCGCATCGGAGTGCTGGCCGCGATCTGGGTCTGCGCGATCGCGGGCGTCGCCGGCGCGGCGCCGTTTCTGCGGATCCCACGACGCCTGCTCGCCTCGCTCTACCTCGCGATGGGGTGGGTTGCGGTCGTCGCCCTGGTGCCCCTGACGGCGGCGCTGGGTTGGTTGGCGGCGGTGTTGATCGCGCTGGGTGGCCTGCAGTATTCGCTCGGAGCCGCCGCCTACGCATTCAAGCGGCCCAACCCGTGGCCGCGGGTGTTCGGCTATCACGAGCTGTTTCACCTCGCTGTGATCACCGCGAGCGTGACCTTTTATGTGATCGTCGTGCGGTACGCCGTCCCATATCACCGCCTGGGCTAGCGATCGGATTCCCCGCCCAACTTCCCCACAAGGTCGGGAATTGCGTGCTAGACCGGCGGGACTCCGTGCTTGCGGTCGGCGCGCGGCGAGACTCGGGTCGAGTAGGCCTTGAAGCGCGCGATGAGCGCCGCGCGAAGGTCGTCAGGCTCGACGACGTCGTCGACGATCAGGTTGGCGGCGAGCTTGTACAGGTCGACGTCCTCCCGATACTCGTCCTCGAGCTCCTTGCGGCGTGCCGCCCGCTCGGCCTCCGGCAGCTCGGCCAGCTTGTTGTAGAAGACCGCGTTCACCGCCGGCTCGGGCCCCATCACGGCGATCTGCGCGGACGGTAGCGCGATCACGCAGTCCGGGTCGAACGCCGGTCCCGCCATCGCGTACAGGCCCGCGCCGTATGCCTTGCGCACGATGACCGAGATCTTCGGCACGGTGGCCTCCGAGACGGCGCTGATCATCTTGGCGCCGTGCCGGATGATGCCGCGCTTTTCGACGTCGGTCCCGATCATGAACCCCGGGACGTCGGCCAGAAACAGCAGCGGGATCTCGAACGCATCGCACAGCGAGATGAAGCGCGCCGCCTTGTCCGCCGAGTCGTTGAAGAGCACCCCGCCCTTCTGCATCGGCTGGTTGGCCAGGATCCCGATCGCGTACCCATCAAGTCGTGCGAGGCCCGTGAGCAGCTCCTTGGCGAACAGCTGCTTGAGCTCGAGCCAGCTTCCCTCATCGACGATCGCATCGATGATCTTGCGCATGTCGTATCCGCGATTTGCCTCGACAGGGATGAGGTCGCCGAGCTTCTTCGATCCTGCGCGCGCCGGCCTGGGCGCGGCCGCGGCCGGCTTCTCGCCAGAGCGCTGCGGCATGAACCGGAAGTAGTTCCTGGCAAAGTCGATCGCGGCCTGTTCGTCGGGCACGAGCACGTCGCCGCAACCGCTTTCGGTGCAGTGCATGCGGGCGCCGCCCAGCTCCTCCAGGCTGACCTTCTCGCCGACCACGACCTCGACCATGCGGGGAGACCCAAGGTACATCGAGGCGTTGCCCTCGACCATGACGACGATGTCGCAGAACGCCGGAATGTACGCGCCACCCGCGGCCGACGGCCCGAACAGGAGGCAGATTTGCGGCACGACCCCGGAGAGCTGGACCTCGTTGAAGAAGATGCGCCCGGCATGCCGGCGGCCGGGGAACATGTCGATCTGGTCGGTGATGCGCGCGCCCGCGGAGTCGACCAGGTAGAAGAGCGGGACACGAATTCTCATCGCCGTTTCCTGGATGCGCACGATCTTCTCCACGGTGCGCGCGCCCCAGCTCCCCGCCTTGACCGTCGGGTCGTTGGCCATCACCGCAACCTGGCGACCTTCGATCGTGCCGAGCCCGGTCACGACTCCATCCGCCGGCAGCTCATCTGCGAGCACGTTGGCGAACAGGCCGTCCTCGACGAAAGAGCCGGCGTCGAGAAGGAGGCCGAGCCTTTCGCGCGCGGTCAGCTTGTGCTGCTCGCGTAGCTTGGGGAGGTACCGCGTCCCGCCTTTGAGAGCCTTCTCGCGCAGCTCGCGATGTCGCGGAACGCTCATCTTCCCTTGAAGTCCGGCGGGCGCTTTTCCAGGAATGCCTTGATCCCTTCTTTGGCGTCGTCCGAAAGTGTCACCAGCGTGAACTGGCTCTGCAGGTAGTCGAGCGCTGCATGGAACTCCATATCCTGCTGCCGGTAGAAAGAGTCACGACCCAGTCGCATCGCCACCGGCGACTTGACCGCCAGGCGTTCGGTGATCTCGCCGACCGCTGCGTCGAGCTGGTCGTGAGGCACGACCCGGTTGACGACTCCGAGGGCCTGCATCTGCGTGGCGGTCCAGCGATCTCCGAGCATCTCCATCTCGAGCAGCACCTTGCGCGGAATGTTGCGCGAGAGGATGGCCTGGATCATCATCGGCCAGATCCCGACATTGATCTCGGGCGTGCCGAACGTGGCCGTGTCGGTGGACACCAGGATGTCGCATGAGCAGGCGAGACCGAGCCCGCCGGCCAGCGCGTGGCCGTTGATCCGCCCGACGATCGGCTTGCCAAGCTCAGCCATGACGGTGAACAGCTCGACGAAGAGATCACGGGTTCGGTGCCGTTCGAGGTCCGTCATCTCGGCATCGAAGCTCCCGAGGTCGGCGCCCGCGCAGAAGGCGCGATCCCCGGCGCCCGTCAGCACGACAACCCGCACCTCCGCCTCTCCCTTGGCCCACCGAAACGCCGCGACCAGGTCGCGCAGCATGGTGCCGGACAGCGGATTTCGCTGGTCGGGCCGGTCGAGGGTGATGGTCGCCGCGTGGCCAACAGCCTCGAGGCGGACCTCTTCGAGTGCAGGTTTAATGCTCACGCTGGTAATCGTAGGTCGCTTTTAATGGAGGATCCCGGCCGCGATCGCGATGCCGACCAGGATGAGGACGCCACCTCCGATCTCCTCGCTCCAGGCCTCGACATGCCTGCCGAGCCGGTGGCCGAGCTCGAGCCCGACCAGCGACATTGCCACGCTGACGACGCCCATGGTCGCTGCCGCGAGCACGATCTGGATGTGGTGCACGGCCAGCGCGAAACCAACCGCCAGGTTGTCGATGCTCAGAGCCAGGGCCGTGAGGATCAGCTGGTGCGTCTTGATCCCGGGTGCGCGTGGTTCCTCGCTTTCGACCCGGCGGCCCTGCCAGATCGTGTACGCGCCGGTGAGGACCAGGACGGCACCCGCGACGTACGCGGCGAGGTTGTGCCCGATGAAGCCCGCGACCGCCTCGCCCACCAGCAGCCCGACCAACGGCATCAGCGCCTCGAACAGTCCAAACGCGATGCCAACCCGGATGCGCGTGCGCGTGTCGATGCCGGACAGCCCGATCCCGATCGAGCCCGCAAAGTTGCTCAGCCCGACCGAGACGCTGACGAGAAGCAGGCTCGCGATTGCTGGCATCCGGCTAACTATATGTAGGCGAAGAAATGTTGCTTGGCCGGCGATTGGGAGGTCGATTTGCTGGCAGCCCTTAACAAAAATACATTGCCGGCTTGCTTAACACCCCTCAGAATGGCACCGAATCTGCAACCGCTTCTGTAACCCAAGGTTAGGCCCGCAATCGCTCAAACGATATACTCCGCCCGCCCCACAAAGAAATGAAGGTCAAGCAGCGCGACCCGGTCGCGCCCGCCGCCGTGGCTTCACACGATCCTGGCATCGATCTCGACAAGCCCATCTTCACGCTCAGTGTGGCTTCCGAGATCCTCGAGGTGCATCCCCGCACCTTGATGATGTACGAGCACCTGAGCATGATCAGCCCCAGGCGCACGGTGACCAATCGCCGTCGCTATTCACGCCGCGACGTGATGAAGC